>Ga0182024_10004559_pt1 | contig 31760 bp, 37 predicted proteins | sample P32metaG_FD_120480 | JGI IMG/M metagenome (GOLD analysis project Ga0182024, IMG submission 120480) | Permafrost microbial communities from Stordalen Mire, Sweden - P3-2 metaG (Illumina Assembly) | ecosystem: Environmental > Terrestrial > Soil > Wetlands > Permafrost | place: Sweden: Stordalen...
CGAAGGAATCACTTTTCGATAGCCGCCTGTTTGATGTAACATCGCGCACAGTCTCAGGAAGCCGGCCGATAGAATGCGGCGCACAACAAATCCCGAGGGAGAGCAGCCGCCGCAACGCACCAAGTACTTCGGGAACCTGAGCGCACATCCCGCATTGAGTAGGCGGACCCTAAGGGAGCACGCCGGTGACGTACAAACGGCGTACCGCTGCCTCTTACGGCTCCGGCTGCGCAGTCCACCAGGTATCGCGTCGCCATGCAATGAACTCGGCCTCGGCAGCAATGCCGAGGCCTTTTTCGTGCTAAATGTCGCAGCAGCCCGAAACCAATTCAGTACCCTGACTGGGTTCGGGTTAGAGCCGGGTGCGGGAAGTCGGCACTTCCTCCCCGGCTCGATTCGGGCAAATAGTTGCGTCCCGCGTGCGAGGCCCTGATCCTGTGCCACGTCCGAATTGGTCGCGCCCGCTGCCGCAGCCGCTCGTCATCCCCGATGTGATGACACTCACCACGCTCGCCGACGTGCGCGAACTGCTGCGCCACGTCCCCAAAGACCGCCGCGCGCTCGACACCTGGTGCCACGTCGCGGACGAGCTCGACGCCGCGGCGCGGGGTGACGGCGACACGGTGCAGGTGGCGGTGGCGCTGCGCCTGGTGCTGAGCATGGAGCGGGTGCAATGCCTGCCGGCGTGAGGCGGCGCCGGTTTCGGGCGCCATGGACGGTCGACGAGGATGCCGCGTGCTTCATCGTGCGCGACGCGCAAGGGTAGCAATTGGCCTACGTCTATTTTGAAAACGAGCCCGGCCGGCGGTCGGCCGCGAAGCTGTTGACGCACGACGAGGCGCGCCGGATCGCGGCCAACATCGCCAAGCTGCCCGAATTGCTCCGCGGGCCGCGCGGCCTAAGCGTCCGTTGAATTGTATGATCCCAGTTTGCGCAGCGGATCAGAACCCCGTGAACTTGGTGCTCCTCGGCATGCAGCAAAATTGTGCCGCATCGGCCGCAGGTATAGTCCACGGAATGATCGCTCGCGTTGAGCACGGGGGGCGCTTCTAAAAGGATGCCGGTTCTAGGCGCTGTGACTACTCTAAGGCTGATCTTGCGATCGGTCATAACGACGCTCCCCATATTTGCAGGCGGGAGCGCTACCGAACTCTCAGCCACCGACGCCTGGCGGAGAGGCCGCTGTCGGTGATGTCTAACAAGTGGGCCGCCGATCAGGAATAGCTAGATCACACGCCATTTATGTAATTAGGAACAGCCACAGCACCGAGGAGCACCTGACCCGCAAACCCCGAGTGCAGATCGCGCGTATCTTGTCCGACCGTGACGCAGCCGGCAACGATCTCTATAGGCCACATTGGGGACACTCGGATTTTGACATCGACCAGCAGATTGAAAGGTTGAAACGCTTCATAATGCTCCCATCCCGGCGTCGCGAAGGGCTGAAAAACCTGGAAGCGAAGCGCCGCGACCGCGGCCTTTGTGGAGAAGTGTCAACGTGCGAACGGCTACTGGCAGGCCAAGACCGAACAAAAAAGCGCAGAGGAAAAATTCTACAGAGCGCGCTACGCCGTCTGCCATATGCGCCCGCGCACGGTCGCCGGCGTCATCGCCGCACTGCATTTCTTGCGACGCGCGGAGCAGAGGGAAACCCACGGGCATTACCGCGACGGACAGATTTCACCGGGCGGCGCTTACATGGCAACGCTCGCGTGGCGCTGTGCTCAGGCTTTGGAGGGGGCGAAGGGTCGCGCGGCGGCGCAGAACGCGTTGGTGCCGTGAGAGAGCCGCCGCGGCTTCGGCCCGGCGGCTTTTTTATATGCACTTCGGCCGCTGGTGATCTGGAGCGCGTGCGGTCGGGTGATCAAGTAGAAATAGCGCCGCTTTCCAATTCCTGTTCTTCGGTGCCTGCGCCAGGAGCCGCCCTAGTTCCTCGTGTAACTCAGTCTTCAAGTCTTCCCTCCGCTTTTCCGGAGTGTCCTTGTCATCACGGGCCTCGCCGCCAGCGGCCAGCTTTTCCATTTTATAAATCTCGTGGTCGACGAGTGATCGAAAGCGCGGACCATCGGGATCAAGCGCCTCCAAAGCATTGAGTCCCGGCTGGATTATCTCTTGCCACCCGGCCATCGGTGCCTCCCGCATCTTTGTTCGCTGTTACCCCAGGCGTTACCCCGGAGCAGATCAGCCGATCGCGCGAATTTCATAAGTTGTTGAAATCGTTGGTACAGCTGGGGGGATTTGAACCACCGACCTCCTGATCCACAGTCAGGCGCTCTAACCAACTGAGCTACAGCTGCACGGGGCGGCGGCCCGCGGCCGTCCGCCCGCAAACGCGCCAAAACCTATGAGCAACGCCGCAGTTTGGCAAGGCTCGTTCCGTTGCGCCGCCCGGAACGGGAGAACGGGAGCCCGAAACGACAAAACAAAAGCCCGGGTCGATGACCCGGGCTCTACCCCTCGCTTGAATAGCTTAGAACGCGAACGCTACGCGGTGGTGCTTACGCGACCTTGCTGAACGCCCGGTTCATGCCGCTCTTGATCGGCTCGGCGGTCTCGGTCGCGACCTTCTGGGCCAGCGCGCCGAGTTCCTTGCCCTGCTGGCTGAACGCCTCGAACTGCTTGCGCGCATGCGTGCTCGACAGCTCGATGACTTCCGACAGCGTCTTCGCGGTCAGGAGCTCGCCGTAGAAATCGAAGGCCGCATTGGTGTTGAGGCGCGTCGCTTCGATCACCTTGAGGCCGTAGTCGGAGGCGCCCTTGGTGGCGGTCGAATAGGTGGTCTCGAGAACGTCGGTCGCCTCTTCGGCGACGGCCTTCATCTTCTCGTAGGTGTCCTTGCACTGCGCGACGCTGCGCTCGGCGATCTCGCGGAAAGCAGCCGGCATTTCGACCTTCGGCATGTCGAACTTCGGCATCTCGAACTTCGGCATCTCGAATGCGCTCGCTGCGAGCTTGCTGGTCTTGGACTTGGGAGGAGTCATGGTGGTATCCGACATCATACGTTCCTTGGTTCTTGGTGTTATGCTCTTGGGCTGTCTCAAACGAGAAATCTTGATCGGCTTCGCCGCCCGTCCCGCGAGGCCTGTTTTTATTTCCGGTTCCGCAGCCGAACGCCGCAATTGAAACTTCGAGGCCCGGAACCACCGGTGACACTAATATAGCACATTTTTGGTGCAATGCAATAGAAAATATTGCATCGCACAAAAATAATCTAACTATTTGAACTGCTGAAGTCTTTCAGGCCGCGGCCACAAATGCGCGGCGGGAATCAAGACTTAGGTTTGGCAGCATCGACCACGATTTTGGCGGCACTTTGGCCGAGCTCCTGGACCTGGGACGTGAGCGCCTGCATCTGACGGCTGAGATATTCCGATTGCAGAGCCATGACCTCGGCAGCGTCCTTGGCGTGCATGAGCTTTTGCGCGAAATCGAACGTCGACGCCACGTTCTGCTCCGCATAGCCCACCGACTTGCGGGCTAGTTCGGTGGCGCTGCTGTGCGCCGCCTGGGCATGGCCCTGCATCTGGCCCATCGCCTGGTTGGCCGCCTGGATGAAGCCGTCGAAGGCCTTGCGGGCCTGCGTGACGCTCTGCTCGGCGAAGGCGCGCATCTCGGTCGGAATTGCAAATTGCTCGAAAGGGTCTTTGGCCATGGTCTGCTCCTGGGAAGGCCTGAAAGCGTGATCCTAGCGTAAATTCGCCGTCGGCGTGCAAGCCCAAATGGACGGCGGGAGGCCGGGCGGGGCGCGATTAAGGTTTATCCTGCGTTGCCCGGGGCAAAGGGGCCGCTGCCATGGACGGCGCAAAATGCCCGCATTATTAAGACTTCCTTAGGCAACAAAGTTCCTCACATGCCGACCGTGAAGGCAGAGTTCGTCGCGTTGCGCAACCCGCGACTTGCGGCGCTGGCGACGAGCGCGACGCCGGCTTGGCTGTGGAGCGCCGACGCGTCGGAGATGCTGTGGGCGAACGCGGTCGGCGCCGCCATCTTTGGGGCCGCGAACGCCGGCGCCTGCGCGGGACGGCGGTTCGACCCCAAGGACCCCTCGGCCGCCCAGATCGGTCGCCTCGCCGCGACCTTGCCGGGCGGCGGGCAGGAGCGGCTCGAGCGCCTGCGCGGTTTCGGCGCAGGCTTTGGCCGCGCGCTGACCTGCGTGTGCTCGCGCATCACGCTCGGCGATGACACCCCCGCAATCCTCGTCGCCGCCACCGAGCCGGCCGGACCGGTGCTGTCGCTCGGCGAGCGCGTGCGCCGCCTGTTCGCCGGCGGCGAAGAAATGCGCGCCGCCTTCGCGCCCGACGGCACGCTGGTCTATGCCGACGATGCGACGCGCACGCAGCTTGGCGACGCGACGAGCCTGCCCGCGCTCGGCCTCGAGCGGCTCGCCGCCACCGCGCTCGAGTCCGGCAGCGCGCACGGCACCGCGCCATGCGGCGAAGCCGGTGCGGACGTGGCCATCCAGGCGCTCGGTGCGGATTCCTCGCGCGTGCTGCTGCTCACGCTGACGCCGCCGCGGCCGCCCGAAGCTGGCGCGGAGCGCGGCGCCCCGGGGGAGGTCGAACCCGCGACTGTCGCGGCGGTGCCGCAAGCGCCGCCGCCCGCGCAGGCGAATGCGCCCGAGCCGCCGACTGAACGGCGCCATCCGCTGCGCTTCGTCTGGCAAATGGACGCCGACGGCCGTTTCGTCGTCGGCTCCGACGAATTCATCGCGCTGGTCGGTCCACGCATCATGGCGACGTTCGGCCGGCTGTGGAGCGAGATCGCCGCCGAGCTCAATCTCGATCCCGCCAATCAGGTGGCGCGCGCGGTCGCGACCCACGAAACCTGGAGCGGCATCACCATCCAGTGGCCGGTCGATGAATCGAGCGAGCATCTGCCGGTCGAGCTGTCCGGGCTGCCGGTGTTCGATCGCGATCGCACCTTCCGCGGCTATCGCGGTTTTGGCGTCTGCCGCGACATCGACCGCATCAACCAGTTGGCGCGCGCCCGCCGCGAGCGCCCGCTCGGCTTCATGCCGGCGCCGGAGCCGCCGTCCGACGCCGCAGGCCCGGTTCCTCCATCTCCGCCGCCGTCGCCGCCGCCTCAAGGCGCCGCGGCCGTGGAAGCGGCACCGCGGGCCGAGCGCGCCGCGCTCAGCGTCGCGCCCGCCGCCGCCAACGTGGTGCCGTTTCGCGTCGCGCCGACGGCCGAACCGAAGGCGCCGTCGTTGAGCCCGGTGGAGCGCACGGCGTTCCGCGAACTGGCGCAGGAACTGACCGCGCGCCTGCGCGGGCCGCAATCGGCGCCCGCGACGGCCGAGAATCTTGCCGCAGGCGTGCCGGCCGAACAGCAGCCCCAAGCGGAAGCAAGCGTCGAAGCGGTCGAGGCGGCAGCGGCGCCGGCCGCCGCCGAAGCGGCGCCGCATGCCGGCCCGGAGCCGGCGGAGCAGGGTGCTGCGCCGGCACCGCCGCCCGCCCCATCGCTGCTCGAAGAGGCCGAGGAACGCGGGCGCACGGCCGAGCGCGCGCTCGGCGCTGCCGAGAACGAAATCCGCGAGCTCAAAGCGACGCTCGATGTTGCGGCCGACGGCGTCGTCGTGCTCGACCGGGATGGCCGCGTCGTGCGCGCCAACGGCGGCGCCGCGGCGCTGTTCGCCAAGGCGGCAGCCGAGCTCGAGGGCCGCGCGCTGCGCGAACTGTTGGCGCCCAGCAGCGAAGCCGCCGCCCGCGACTATTTCGACCGCGTCGCCCAGAGCACTGTCGCCCAAACCACTGTCGCCCAAGCCACCGCCACGCCGCACGACGCCATCGAGGTGGAAGCGCCCGGGCGCGACGGCGCGCCCCTGCCGCTCGCCATGAGCATCGCCGGCATCGGCGGCGAGCGGTTCTGCGCCGTGTTCCGCGACGCCACGCAGGCGAGAAAGACCGAGGAGGAATTGCGCGCCGCCCGGCGCGAGGTGCAGAAGACCACGGCCGGCAAGGCGGAATTCCTGGCCAAGGTCAGCCACGAGATCCGCACGCCGCTCAACGCCATCACCGGCTTTGCCGAAGTGATCGTGGCGGAGCGCTTGGGCGCCATCGGCAATGAGCGCTACCGCGAGTATCTCAAGGACATCCACGCGGCAGGGACCCACCTCGTCTCGCTGCTCAACGACCTGCTCGACCTGTCCAAGATCGAGACCGGACGGCTCGATCTCAGCTTCGCCAATATCAGCCTTAATGCGCTGACCCAGCAATGCGTCGCGATCATGCAGCCGCAGGCGAACCGCGCGCGCATCATCATCCGCACATCGCTGACGCCGGGCCTGCCGCAGATCGTCGCCGACGAGCGCTCGGTGCGTCAGATCGTGCTCAACCTGGTCGCGAACTCGATCAGGTTCACCGGCCCGGGCGGCCAGGTGATCGTCTCGACGGCATTCTCCGATGCCGGCGAGGTGGTGCTGCGCGTGCGCGATACTGGCGTCGGCATGAGCGAGAAGGATGTCGAGGCGGCGCTCGAGCCGTTCCGCCAGACCGCCACGTCCGGAAGCTGGGGCTCGGGCGGCACCGGTCTCGGCCTGCCGCTGACCAAGGCGCTCGCCGAGGCCAACCGCGCCGATTTCAGCATCAAGAGCGCGCCGAATGCCGGCACCCTGGTCGAGGTCGCATTCCCGCCAAATCGCGTGGCCGCCGGCTAGACCGGATACCGATCAAGTCGAACCGCTGCCCGGAATGGGCGCAAGAATGCCGGCCCCGCCCGCACTCGACCGTTGTTGTGCCATTTTCATCGCGTGGTGTGCGCACCGGTCCCGGAATCGGCTAGAATTGGTCCGCCGGGATGTTTCGCCGTGGCGGGGGCGATCCGCCAAGAGGTCGCGAGATGCGCACCATCCGAACCGTTCTGATTTCTATCCTCGTTGCCGTGGCGTTGATCCCGGTCGCCGCATCGGCCGCCGAAGAGGTCGACCTCATGCTGGTCCTTGCCGCCGACGTCTCGCGCAGCGTCGACCCAGCCAAGTTCCAGCTGCAGCGCGAGGGCTACGCCGCCGCCATCTCCGAGCCGCGCGTGCTCGACGCCATCCGCTCGGGCCGCACCGGGCGCATCGGCCTGATGTTCCTGGAGTGGTCGGGCATCGGCGCCCAGCGCGTCGTGATCGATTGGACCACGATCGGCGACGCCGATGCGGCCAAGGGTTTTGGCGACCGGCTGATCGAGGCGCCGCGCTCGTTCGCGGACCGCACCTCGATCAGCGGCGCGATCGAATTCGCCATGGCGCAGCTCGATCGGGCGCCCTACGAGTCGGCGCGCCGCACCATCGACATATCCGGCGACGGCACCAACAATGCCGGCCAGGACGTGGCGACGCTGCGCGACGCCGCGGTCGCCAAGGGCATCACCGTCAACGGTCTCGTCATCCTCAGCGAGACGCCGATGTCCTGGAATCCCGACCACACCAACCCGCCGGGCGGCCTCGCCAACTACTATCGCAACAATGTGGTCGGCGGCGCGGGCGCCTTCGTCATGGTGGCGGAGAACTTCAATTCGTTCGGCCAGGCGATCGTCAAGAAGATGATCGCCGAGGTCGCGCAGGCGCACGGAACGCGCAAGCGGCAGGCGGCGGCGGGGCGCTGAGCGGCGCCCGGCGCCGCGCTTCCCGTCTTTGGTCCGCGCCGCATCCCCGGCCACGAAAGCGACACAGATAGCGGGCATAGCCGCCCTGCCTCCAGTCGGTTTCGTCGGCCCGACCAGCACACATCGGAAACGCGTCCCGTGATCGCGGCCACCGGCCTGAAACGCCTAGCCATCGCCGTTGCCGCCATCGTCGCGGCGGCTTTCGTCACGCTGATAGCGCTGTCTTTTCTCATTCCGGCCACAACGGTACGCGACGCGGTCAAGAAGGAGATCAGAGCCGTCACCGGGCTCGATCCGCTGCTGCGCGGCGAGATGTCGGTGTCGCTGTTCCCGTCCGGCACGGTGAGCTTCCACAACGTGATGCTGGGCGACGACCGCACCGGCGAGCCGGCCGTGGTGGCGGACGAGCTCACCGCGCGGCTGCGCTATTTCCCGCTGCTCGCCGGGCGCATCGAGATCGCCGACGTGAGCCTGGTACGGCCGACCATCAGCGTCACGTTCCTTGCCGGCGGCCGGTCGAACTGGTCGGGCTTGATGGAATCGCTCGCCCGGGCGCTCGGGCCCGATCCGGGCCGAACCGCGTCGTTCTCGGAGATCGGCATCCACGACGGCGTCATCGTCGTGCACGATGTCGAGAAGGGCTTTACCGAGCGGCTCGAGGGCGCCGAATTCCAGATCGCCTGGCCGTCGATCTCGCGCAGCTTCGGCGCCAACGGTCACTTCGTCTGGCGCGATGAGCCGATTGAGGCGAGTCTCACGCTGAGCAATTTCCTGGCCGCGCTCACCGGCGAGCGCTCCGGCGTCAAGGTGCGGCTCGCCGGCGCGCCGCTCAAGCTCGCCTTCGACGGCGCGGCGAGCGATCAACCCACGCTGCGGCTCGAAGGCACGCTGAACGTCGAGGCGGCGTCGCTGCGCGACGCGCTGCGCTGGACCGGCAAGGGCCGGATGCCGTTCGGCGGCTTCGGCCGTTTCGCGCTGCGGGCGCAGAGCGAGATCGGCGGCGGCGTGGTCTCGCTGTCCAACGTCAATGTCGAGCTTGACGGCAACCGCGCCGAGGGCGTGCTGGCGCTGTCGACCGACGGCCGCCGCACCGTGCAGGGCACGCTCGCGGCCGACACGCTGGACCTGACGCCCTATGTGGCCGGTGTGCGGCTCCTCGCCGCGAACGAACGCAACTGGAATCGCCTGCCGATCGCGCTCGATGGCCTCGCCGACTTCGACCTCGATCTGCGGCTGTCGGCGGCGAGCGTCAAGATTTCCGGCGCCCAGCTGGGCCGCACCGCGGTCGCCGCCAACATGCGCGGCGGCAAGCTCGACCTCACGATCGGCGAAGCGCAGGCGTTCGGCGGCGTCGCCAAGGGCTCGCTCAGCCTCGCCAGCGCCACCGGTAGCGCCGCGGTGACCTCGCACCTGCAGTTCAACGATGTCGATCTCGAAAACTGTCTCGGCCAGATATTCGGTCTGCACAAGCTCGCCGGCCGTGGCAACTTCGCACTCGATGTCGAGGGCGCTGGCCCGACGGTGCTGGCGGTGACCCACACGCTGAACGGGACGGCGAGCCTCACCGCCCATGAGGGCGCGCTCGCCGGCATCAATGTCGAGCAGTTGCTGCGCCGGCTCGATCGCCAGCCGCTTTCAGGCAACGGCGAGTTCCGCACTGGGCGCACGCCGTTCGATGAGCTGGCGCTGCGTCTCAAGATCGTGGAGGGCACGGTGTCGGTCGACGATCTGCATATCGACGGTCCGGCGGTGCGGCTCGCGGTCGGCGGCCAGGCCTCGGTCCCGGCGCGCGATCTCGACCTCAAGGGCACCGCGACGCTGGTGTCCAGTCCGGCCGCGACCGAGTTCCAGCTACCGTTCATGGTGCAGGGCCGCTGGGACGACCCGATCCTGCTGCCGGACGCGGCGAGCCTGATCCGCCATTCGGGTGCCGCCGCTCCGCTGCTCGAATCGGGCAAGGGCCACAGCGCCGGCGATGCGGTGCGCTCGGTGATCGACCAGCTGTTCAAGGCGCAGTCCGTGGCCCCGACCGCCGCGCCGCCGGTGACGGCGAAGGCTCCCGAATAGCCCGGTTGCGTTGCATTGCGTGCTGCCGCGCCGGCAATCGACTATGATTCCGCAGGCACGAATCAGCGCGGGCATTGCGCCCGCGACGAGGGCAGGATGCTCAACCGCCTCGCTCGCACGATCGTCAAGGTGCTGATCGCTTCGCTGATCGTCGGGACGATCCTTGGGCATTTCGGCATCACCGCCGACGAGCTGATCAAGGCGGCCGGGCTCTCGCCCGAGCGCCTCACCGAACTCGCGCGCGAGGGTTTCGCCTGGGCGCTGCCCAACCTGCTGCTCGGCTCCATCGTGATCGTGCCGGTCTGGTTTGTGCTCTACCTGTTCCGGCCGCCCGGCGAGAGCCGGGACTGACGCCCTGTTGCGGGCAATCGCGAATGGCACGCGATGCTCCCGTCATCCTTTCCCCGTAGCATCGTTTCCCGGGCGCAGCGCAGCACGAAGTGGTGCGCTGCAGACCCGGGATCGTGACAGGCTCGGAGCGCGTGTGAGCGCCGAACATGCGAAGGCCCCGGATCAGCGGTGCACCGCTGCGCGCTGCACCGCATCCGGGGAACGCGCCAACATAAAGCCCTTCTCAGGGTGACGGACCCAACGGCTCGCAAGGAACGGCAGGCGACGATCATCGCGCCGGCACCGGCGTGCCCCTTGCGGCATTGAGCTTGGTGAGGATCGAGGCGGCGAGGACGGCGATGCCGACGACGCCGACCATGATGCTGCACACCGCATTCATCTCCGGCGTCACGCCGAGGCGAACCTGCGAATAGATGCGGATCGGCAGCGTGGTGGCGCCGGGGCCGGTGGTGAAGCTGGCGATGACGAGGTCGTCGAGCGAGAGCGCGAAGCCGAGCATCCAGCCGGCGGCAATGGCCGGCATGATCAGCGGCAGCGTTATGGCGACGAAGGTGCGCGCCGGCGTCGCGCCGAGATCCATCGCGGCCTCTTCGAGGCTCATGTCGAAATCAATGAGCCGCGACTGCACGATGACGGCGACAAAGCACGTCGCCATGGTGGTGTGCGCGATGACGACCGTCCAGAAGCCGCGATCGATCGAGATGGCGACGAACAGCAGCAGCATCGACAGCCCGGTGATGACCTCGGGCATGACCAGCGGCGCATAGATCATCGCCGCGAACAGCATGCGGCCGCGGAAGCGGCCGAAGCGCACCAGCGCCAGCGCCGCGAGCGTCCCCAGAACCGTCGCCGCGCTCGCCGAGACGAAGGCGATGCGGATGCTGATGAACGCCGATTCAAGGAGCGGCGCATCCTGGATGAGCTGCGCATACCAGTGCGTCGACCAGCCACCCCATACCGCGACCAGCCGCGAGGCGTTGAACGAATAGATCACCAGGATGACGATCGGCAGATAGAGGAACGCGATGCCGAGCACGATCGCGACGACGTTGAATGCGGAGGCTTTTCGCATCTCTAGCTCTGCCGCGCGCCGCGCATCGCCTGGTGCTGGAACACGACGATCGGCGTGACCAGCAGGCACACCAGCGCCACCGCCACCGCCGAGGCGGCCGGCCAATCCTGGTTGCCGAAGAATTCCGTCCAGATGGTCTGGCCGATCATCGGCGAGCGCGAGCCGCCCAGCAGATCGGGAATGACGAACTCGCCGACGATCGGGATGAAGCAAAGGAGCGCGCCCGCCAGCACGCCCGGCCCCGACAGCGGCAATGTCACGAGCCAGAATGCCCGCCAGCGCGGACAGCCGAGATCGGCGGCGGCTTCGAGCAGCGACTCGTCCATCTTCTCGAGCGTCGCATAGAGCGGCAGCACCATGAACGGCAGGTAGGAATAGACGAGACCGATATAGATCGCGGTGTCGGTGGCGAGCCAGATCGGCGGCTGCCGCACGATTGAGAGCGCCATAAGGAGCTGATTGAGCGGCCCGTCGTGCTGCAGGATGTTCATCCAGGCGTAGATGCGGATAAGGAACGAGGTCCAGAACGGCAGCACGACGAGGAGCACCAGCACGGTCTGCAGCCGGCGCGGCATGCGGGCGATGCCGTAGGCGATCGGATAGCCGACCGCGAGCAGGATCAGGGTAGAGAACGCGGCGATCTCCACGCTCTTCAAAATTGAAAACAGGTAGAGCGGATCGGAACCGAGCAGGCGGTAATTGTCGAGCGACAGCGCGGCGAGAAAATCCCAGAGGCCCCGCAAGCCGGCGGCGAGGTCGAGCACCGGCGTATACGGCGGTTGCGCGATCGCGCTCTGCGACAGACTGATCTTTAGCACGATCAGGAACGGCACCAGAAAGAAAGCCGCGAGCCACGCATACGGGATCGCGATCACGAGCTTTTGCGCGAATGAGCGTTGCTGCCGCCGCGTCATGGTGCCGGCCATCGTTTCACCGCGTCAGCGCTACCGCGGCTTCGGGCGAAAAGCTCAGCCATACCGCTCGGCCCGGGCCGATGGGCGGTCCGTTGCGGCGGCCGGTATTGGCAACCGCTGCCTTGACGAGCGAGCCGTCGGCCAGCCGCAGCTTGTAGGTCGAGAGGTCGCCCAGATAGCCGATATCGACAATGGTGCCGGCGACGCAGTTCTCGGCGCCCGGCGGCGACGGCTCATGAGCGATGCAGATTTTTTCCGGCCGCACCGCGACCCACACGACCGCACCCGGTTCGGCGTCGATCCTGGCGCCGACGCGCAGGCGGCCGGCCGGCGTGTCTTCGATGCTGGTGCCGTCCCCGCCGCAGCGGCCGGCGAACAGGTTCACATCGCCGACAAAGTCGGCAACCCAGCGCGAGTTCGGCTGCTCGTAGATCTCGACGGGCGGCGCCACCTGCATGAGCCGGCCGCGATCCATCACGGCGATGCGGTCGGCGACGATCATCGCCTCGTCCTGGTCGTGGGTGACGATGACGAAGGTGAGGCCGAGGCGGCGCTGCAGATCCATCAATTCGAAGCGGGTCTCGTCGCGCAGCTTCTTGTCGAGCGCCGCCATCGGCTCATCGAGCAGAAGCACGCGCGGTCGCTTCACCAGCGACCGCGCCAGCGCCACGCGCTGACGCTGGCCGCCCGAAAGCCGGTCCGGCTTGCGCGCCGCGAAATTTTCGAGCTTCACCAGCGCCAGCATCTCGGCGACGCGCTGGGCGATCTCCCGTCTGGGCAAACCCTCCTGCTTGAGACCGAACGCGACATTGGCGGCGACGGTGAGATGCGGAAACAGCGCGTAGTTCTGGAACATCATGTTGACGGGGCGCCGATATGGCGGCACGCGCGCGAGATCGATGCCGTCGAGCAGGATGCGGCCGGCGTCCGGCCGCTCGAAGCCCGCGATCAGGCGCAACAGCGTGGTCTTGCCGCAGCCGGACGGCCCAAGCAGCGCAAAGAACTCGCCCTGGCGGATGTCGAGCGACAGGCGATCGACCGCCACGAAGTCGCCGAAGCGCTTGCTCAAGCCCTCGACGCGCAACAGCTCCCGCGCCGTGCCGCCGTCGACCGCCGCTCGTTCGGCCGGCGGCACAACATCCTGTTTCGGTTCGACGCTCGACATCGACATCCCAGCGGCGGCGGCGCGCAATTAATGCCGCAGCACGCTAATGCATTTTCACGCTGACTGGAAACGCCTGTCGGGGTGCCGCGCGAGGCTTTCGCGGCCTCGTGTCAGTGTACGACGGCTTCGGCCACGCTCTTGGTTTCAGCCAGGCTCTTGGCGAGGGCCTCATCGCCTTCGGGCTCGCACATGAGCTTGCGCGGCTCGGGGCCGTAATAATCGCCGAGCTGCACCACCGGCCGCGGCTGCGTCACGATCGCGGCCAGCCGGTCGTACAGCGCTTTGGCCGACACCGGCTTTATCAGATATTCGTTGACGCCGAGCCGCACCGCATCGACTACGCGCCAGCGCTCGCGGTGGCCGCTGAGCATGATGATGGGCACGTCCGGCACCGGGAACACGCCGGGCGAACGCACGATCCGCACCAGCTCGGCGCCGCTCAGGAGCGGCATCTCCCAGTCGAGGATGACTATGTCGGGGGCGAAGGTGCGGATCGAGTCGAGGGCGGCGATGCCGTCCGGCGCCTCGTAGATGTCCTTGATGCCGCAATTGACGAGCAGATTGCGAACGAGCTTGCGACTGTACTGGTTGTCGTCGACCACCAGAACCAGCAGCGACTGGAGGAGATCCGCGATTTCCTTCTTCGACAGGCTGGAGGACATCAGGCACCGGCCGCGGCGGCCATCCAGTTCGGACAAGGGTCGGGCGGGGCACCGCTCGCCCGCCGATATCTGCGCATGAGCCTCTTGCAGCTTGGTAAAGGGTGTACCGACACTCTGTCGGTATCGCGGTGGTGGCAACGGCCACTCCCGCCGACGTGGTGAGCGCCCCGTTAATGCGGCCGCCTGCTTTGGCCGTGTGCTGGTGAAGTGCGCGGGCGCGGGCCTTCAGACGAAAACCACCTGGGACAAGCCCGGATCGGACTCCGGCTTGTAGCTCGAGGCCCGGCGCGGCTCGGGGCCGTAATAATCGCCCTTCTTCACCATGGGGCGCGGATGGCCGAGGATCGAGACGAAGCGCGCACGCAGCGCCGTCGTGGACACCGGCTTGAGCAGGTATTCGTTGACGCCGAGCCTCATCGCCTCGACGACACGCGAACGCTCGCCAGAGGCGGTGAGCATGAGGATCGGGACGTTGGGCAGCGGAAAGCGCCCCGGTGAGCGCACCTCGCGCACGAATTCCGGTCCGTTGGGGCTCGGCATTTCCCAATCCAGGATGACGACGTCGGGCCTGCATACGCGGATGGCTTCAAGTCCGCTGCGGCCATCGTTCGCCTCAAAGGTGGTCCTCACCCCGATCGCGTGCAGCAGCGCGCGCGTCACCTTGCGCATGCTCGGCTCGTCGTCCACGATCAGCACCTTGAGCGTTTCGAGCTGCTGTGCGATTTGGCCTGCGCCCAGATCCATCATTTTTCTAAATCTCGTCGAGGACTTGATACGAATTGTCGGCCCGCAAGTGACCATAGATTCATGATCTCGGCCTGAACCAGATCGCTAAAATTTTAATGATTATTTCGATTCGGCGGCCCGCTTGAAGCGGGCGCCCGCTCGGCATGGGCTTGCCAAAATGGGGTATCCGCAGGCGGAAAGGGCGGTTCCGCGGGGATATTGCCTGCCTGCGACGCGCGATGTTCCATGATCGCGCCAGGGCCCACAAGAGAACATGGAGCGGTCTTGATTCGGTAAAAGTTTCTTAGAATTTGCCTGTTGTGGTCCGGCCGTCGAGGGGAGATTCGGGGATGTATTGGCCTTTCAAGACCACTGTGAAATTCGCGTCCGAAGACGGCAGCGTGCGGCGATTGAGCTACCTTGTCTCCGCTGGCAACAGCATCGAGGCGAAGTGCGAGCTCGAGCGCCGTTTTCGAAGCGAAGAATTGTTCCAGTATAAGATCGAGGAAGTTGTCGAAGCCACCACCCAGGAGGCGGCATTGTTCAAGCTGCCGGCGGGCTGCGTCCAGCTGCTGGGGTAGCGGGCATTACAAGTTGCTCCCTGCACGTCGTTTCCCGGGCGCTGCGCAGCACGAAGTGGTGCGCTGCAGACCCGGGATCGTGACAGACTCGGAGCGCGTAAGCCGCGAACCTGCGAAGGCCCCGGATCAGCGGTGCACCGCTGCGCGCTGCACCGCGTCCGGGCAACGGAGTCTGTAGCATTACAAGCTGGCCGTAGAGGTCGCGCCACCGCGGCGTCGTTTCCCGGGCGCCGCGCAGCACGAAGTGGTGCGCTGCAGACCCGGGATCGTGACAGACTCAGAGCGCGTAAGCCGCGAACCTGCGAAGGCCCCGGATCAGCGGCGCACCGCTGCGCGCTGCACCGCATCCGGGGAACGATGTCTATAGTCAAAAGAAAAGCCGCCCCGGAGGGCGGCTGGTCTCGACTCGGTGGTGGCAGTCCTTCGCTATTTCGTCAGGTCTCGGACTGCATCCTTGACGTTGCCCGCGACGTTGTGGGCTTCGCCTTTTGCCTTGTCGAGCTTGCCTTCAGATTGCAGGTCCTTGTCGCCGGTGATCTTGCCGGCGGTGTCCTTGATGGCGCCCTTCGCCTTGTCGGCCGCGCCCTTCACGTGTTCGCGATCCATCGCGATTCTCCAATTTTTGTTGAGATGGAGAACAACGCCTTGATGGCAAGAATGTTCCTTGAAACTTGTGCTCAGCAACAAAATGCATGTTCCTTGAGAGAATGATTCTCCGGCGAGATGCGGCGCATCGGCACGTCGGCATTATGTGTTCGTCTGCTTCATGAAACGTTCGAGGGTTGTCTGCTCGGTTTGGCTGAGGCGCAGTCCGAGCTTGGAGCGCCGCCACAGCAGGTCGTCAGCGGTCTGCGCCCATTCCTTGGTCATGAGGTAGCGCACCTCGACCGCGGTGAGATCGGCGCCGAAACGCTCGCCGAGATCCTCCGGCTTGGCCGCGGTCTTGAGCACGTTCTCGACGCGCGTGCCGTAGGCGCTCACCAGGCGGCGCGCATGGTCGGCGGCGAGGAACGGCCAGGTGCGCAGCGTGCGCTCGACCAGCGTGTCGACGCCGTCATACACGAAGTCGCCGCCCGGCAACGCGCTGCCCGCGGTCCACGGCTCGGTGTGCGGGAAGAAGTGCGCGAGCTTTTGCAGCACGTCCTCGGCGAGGCGCCGGTAGGTCGTCACCTTGCCGCCATAGACGGTGAGCACCGGCGCCTCGCCGAAGCGCTCGTCGAGCTTGAGGACGTATTCGCGCCCGACGTCCTGCGGCTTGCGGGCGCCGTCATCGTAGAGCGAGCGCAAGCCCGCATAGGCCCACACCACGTCGGCGGCGCCGATCGTGGCGCGGAAATACTCGTTCACCACGCCGCACAAATACTCGATCTCCTCGCCGGTCGGCACGACGACGCCGGGGTCGCCGGTAAAGCTCTGGTCGGTGGTGCCGATCAGGGTGAAGTCGCGCTGGTACGGAATGACGAACACGATCCGGCGGTCGGCCGCCTGCAGGATGTAGGCGCGCTCGTGATCGTAGAGGCGCCGCACCACGATGTGGCTGCCTTTGTCGAGGCGCAGGCGCCGGTCCGGCGGCCGCCGCAGCAGGGTCTCGGCGACGGTTTCGACCCACGCGCCCGCGGCATTGACCAACACCCGCGCCGTCACCACGTCGCGTCGCCCGCGCGCATTGAGCACGAGCCGCCACTCCTCGCCGCGCTCGGCGCGCACGCAGCGCGTGCGGGTGCGGATCACGGCGCCGCGTTCGGCGGCATCGACCGCGTTGAGCACTACGAGGCGCGCGTCATCGGCGAAGCAGTCGGAATACTCGTAGGCGTTATGGAAGCGGCGCCGCAGCGGCAGGCCGGCCTCGTCGGTGATGAGATCGACCTCGCGGGTCGGCGGCAGGAGCTTGCGCCAGCTCATCCAGTCGTAGATGAGGAGGCCGATGCGCACCATGAGGGCCGAGCGCATGTCCTCGTTGATCGGTAGCACGAAGCGCAGCGGCCGGATCAGGTGCGGCGCCGCGCGCCACAGCAGTTCGCGCTCGCGCAACGACGCGCGCACCAGGGCGAATTCGTGCTGCTCCAGATAGCGCAGCCCGCCGTGGATCAGCTTCGAGGACGCCGACGAGGTGCCGGAGGCGAGGTCGTTCTGCTCCAGCAGCACCACCCGTAAGCCGCGGCCGGCGGCATCCCGCGCGATGCCGGTTCCGTTGATGCCGCCGCCGATGACGGCAAGATCGAAGTCAGCCACCTGATTCTCCCCTTGCGCGCAGGATAATGATTTTTCAGGCTTCCCGCTCGCTCCCCGCTGCGCCCTTGCTCGGTTTTCTCCGCGTTCGCTCGCCCGGCGCGGCGGCGAGCGGCGAAGTTTGCGGCTTGCCTCGCCCGCCGGATCGGCGATGATGCGGCCATGGACTTCCAGGATCGTCACGTCGTGATCAGCGGCGGGGCCGGTGCGCTCGGCACCGCCGTGGTCGAGGCGCTGCTCGCGGCCGGCGCGCTGTGCCACGTGCCGTGCTTCGACGCGGCGGAGGCGCAGCGTTTCCGCCTGCGCGAGCACCAGCGGGTCAAGCTCATCGTCGCGGGCAATCTCGCCGAGGAGGCGGTAGTCGCTCGAGTCTATGAGGGCATCGCGCCGCTGTGGGCTTCGATTCACATCGCCGGCGGCTTTGCGGCGGGGCCACTGGCGCAGATGAGCGTTGCGACGCTGCGGCAGCAGATCGACATGAATTTCGTGAGCTGCGCGCTGTGCTGCCGCGCCGCCGTCAAGGCGATGACGGATGGCGGCGCCGGCGGCGGCCGCATCGTCAACGTCGCCGCCCGCCCCGGACTCGAATGGCGAAGCGGTGCCGGCATGGCGGCCTACACCGCCGCCAAGGCGGCCGTCGCCGCATTCACCGTGGCGCTCGCCGAGGAGGTCGCCAAGGACGGCATCCTGGTCAATGCCGTCGCGCCCTCGATCTTGGACACGCCGAGCAACCGCCAGGCCATGCCCAAGGCCGATTACGCGCTCTGGCCCAAGGTCGAAGAAGTCGCGGCGACGATCCTGTTCCTCGCCGCCCCCGACAACCGCGTCACCCGCGGCGCCGTGGTCCCGGTTTATGGGAAGTCGTGAGGCCCAAGCGCTCCTTGATGACGGCGCGATCCGTTTGACAACTCCTCACCAGGTTCCGTCACCCTGAGGCGCGAGCGCAGCGAGCCTCGAAGGGCGACGGCCCGGGCGCCTCGGCCGCATCCTTCGAGGCTCGCGCTGCGCGCGAGCACCTCTGGATGACGGGCCATCTGCTTCGCTCCCCGCAACGGCGGTCAATATCCCGGCCAGAGACCAGGCGTTGCCAGTTCGACGAGATGGCGGTCGGGATCGCGGACATAAAAGCTGACCCCGCCGCGCGGCCATTTGGTGCGGCCTTCGATGGCGATGCCGGCTTCGGCAAGCCGCGCCTCCCACGCCGCAAGCTCGTCGGCCGCAATCGAGAACGCGATGTGCACCGGGCCGCTGCCGTCATGCGGCGGGATGGTGCCGCCGGGCAGCCTGACGGTCTCGAGCGAGTGGCCGCGCAGGAAGAGCAGCAGCACGCCGCGCGCGCCGACGTCGTAGGCGCACAGCCGCTGATCGCGATACATGCTATTGAGCCCCAGCACCTGCTCGTAGAACGGGCAGGCGCGCTCGAACGCATCGACATAGAGCACGGTTTCGAGGACGCCGAGCAGGGTGGGCATGGGCTTGTTTCCTCGCCCGGCAACGACGGTAAATGGTTCAGCCCGAGACCGGGACGACTTCGCGCGCGGGCGCGCCGACGAGCCGCGTCACCGCGTTGGCGGCGACGATGGCGTGCTGCTGCGCATAGGCCTCGTGGTTGCGCTCGATATAGCTGAGATCGTAGAGGTAATTCACCATCAGGCCGTGCGACTGCGCCATGGCGCGGTCCGACGTGTCGGCGATGTAATCGAGCCGTTCGAGCCGCGCGCCGTTGCCGAGGTGGAAGCGGGCCACTGCATCGAGCGGCAGGCCGCGGCTGTTGCGGCCGCGCACGTAGTACCACGCCGCGGCCCGCAGCAGCGGCTCGCGCAGGCGCTCGGCGATCCCCGGCACGCGCCACCAGTTGGCGTCGTCGAGCGCGGCGAGCGTCTCGCGATCCTCGTCGTCGAGCGCGACCGAGCCCTCGTTGGCGCGCTCGCGCTTGAGCCAGGCGGCGAAATTCGGCGCCGGCGACAGCGTCACGAAGGTCGACACCCGCTGCACCTCGCGCGAGACTTCCTCGACCACCTGCTTGATCAGAAAGTGCCCGAAGGTCACGCCGGTGAGGCCGCGCTGGCAATTGGTGATCGAGTAGAACGCCGCCGTGGTGGCGCGTTCCGGGTCGATCGGATTTCGCGTGTCCGCAAGGATCGGCGCGATCGCCGTCGGGATCTCGCGGGTCAGCGCCACCTCGACGAATATCAGCGGCTCATCGACCAGCGCCGGATGGAAGAAGGCGTAGCAGCGCCGGTCGGTCGGTTCGATGCGCCGGCGCAATTCGTCCCAATCGCGAATTTCGTGCACCGCCTCGTAGCGGATGATCTTCTGCAGGATGACCGCCGGCGTCGACCAGTCGATGCGGCGCAGCACCAGAAATCCGCGGTTGAACCAGGACGAGAACAGGTGGATGAAATCGCGGTCGATGACGCCGAGATCGTCGCGGCGATCCATGGCGTCGAGCAGTTGCTCGCGCATGTGAACGAGGGCGGCGGTGCCGCCGGGCGCGAGATTGAGGCGGCGGAATAGCTCGAGCCGGCGCGGCTCGCTGGCGCGATGCAATTCGGCCGCGGTTTCGGGCGTGGGCGAGGCCCGCCACGCCGCGACCGCGGCGTCGATGCGGCCGCGATCGTGGCCGAACGTGGTGGCGAGCGCCTCGAAGAAGGCGATGCGCGGCCCGATCGTCAGCGTCGCGTAGCGCGCCAGAATTTCGCCGGCGAGCGCGACGCCGGAGGCCTCGCCGCGGCCCGAGAGCAGCGCCTCGCACAGCTCGACCAGGCCGGCCGAGCGCTCGTGCGCGGACTCGCGCCGATCGCGCAGGATCAGGGCGCGGCCGCGGTCGGCGATGCTCTGCAGCAGCTCGCTGAAAAAGGAGGTGTTCAACGCCTTGTTCCCGTGCACTCCGCTCGATTTAGCTAATGATAACCGGCATCGATGACAAGCTTAACAAGTGCGCAAACTGTAGACAAAATCGCGCGTTTGGGTCACTAAACGCGCACGTGCGCGTTGCTGCGCTGCGTCAGGAGTTTCTTCATGCCGGGTCCATTGGCCGGTCTTCGCGTGCTGGAGCTTGCCCGGATCCTGGCCGGCCCATGGGCGGGGCAGCTGCTGGCGGACCTCGGTGCCGACGTCATCAAGGTCGAGCGGGCCGGCACCGGCGACGACACCCGCAGTTGGGGGCCGCCGTTCGTGCCCGCCGCCGATGGCGGCCATATCGGCGCCGCCTATTTCCATTGCGCCAACCGCGGCAAGCGCTCGATCGAGGTCGATTTCGACAAACCCGAGGGCCAGCGCGTCGTCAAAAAACTCGCGGCGCGCTCCGACGTGCTGATCGAGAACTTCAAGGTCGGCGGCCTCGCCAGGTTCGGCCTCGACTACGAGAGCCTCGGCCGCGACAACCCGCGGCTGATCTATTGCTCGGTGACCGGCTTCGGTCAGACCGGCCCCAGCGCCGCGCGCGCCGGCTACGATCTCATGGCGCAGGGCATCGGCGGCGTCATGGGGCTGACCGGAACGGCCGACGGCGAGCCGATGCGCGTCGGCGTGCCGATCGCGGATATTTTCTCCGGCGTCTATTCGGTGGTCGGCATCCTCGCCGCCCTGGCGCGGCGGGAAAAGACCGGCCGCGGCGGCTATGTGGACGCCGCTCTGGTCGACTCCACCGTGGGCGTGCTGTCGAACCAGGCGCTCAACTACCTGGTGTCCGGAAAGATTCCCGCGCGTATCGGCAACACCCATCCGAACATCGTGCCCTACCAGGTGTTTCCGGTCGCCGACGGCCGCATCATCATCGCCACCGGCAACGACAGCCAGTTCGTCAAGCTGTGCGGCATCCTCGGCGAGCCGCAGCTTGCCGCGGAGCCGGCCTACCGGGACAACGAAGGGCGCCTCGCCCACCGCGCCGAGTTGGTGGAGCGACTGTGCGCGCTCACCTCGCGCCTGCCGCGCGAGGCGCTGCTGGAAAAGCTCGAAGCCGCCGGCGTGCCAGCCGGCCCGATCAACGACCTCGAACAGGTGTTTTCCGATCCGCAGGTGATCCATCGCGGCATGCGGCTCGAGCTTGAGAGCGCCGCCGCCAAGGGCGGAAAAATCCCCGGCGTGCGCACGCCGCTGATGCTCGACGGCGCGCCGATCGCTTCGCAGCGTCCCGCGCCCCTTCTTGGCGAGCACACCGCGGAAATCCTGCGCGAGATCGGCGAGGCGTGAGAGTGCAGCACACCATGGATCGCGAGCCGCCAGCCGCCGGCACCACCATCGACCAGGACGAGGTCGCGCGCTTCTCGCGGCTTTCCGGGCAATGGTGGGACGCGCGCGGGCCGATGGCGGCGCTGCACAAGTTCAATCCGGTCCGCCTCGGCTATATCCGCGACCACGCGGCCGCGCATTTCGGCCGCGATGCGAAAAAGCTCGACAGCCTCGCCGGGCTGCGCATGCTCGATATCGGCTGCGGCGGCGGCATTCTGTCCGAGCCGCTGGCGCGGCTTGGCGCCACGGTGGTCGGCGCCGACCCCTCGGCGAGCAATATCGCGGTCGCGCAGCATCACGCGGCGCAGGCCGGCCTGGCGATCGACTATCGCAGCACCACCGCGGAGGCGCTTTCGCAAGCCGGCGAAGTTTTCGACGTGGTGCTCGCCATGGAGGTGGTCGAGCACGTCGCCGATGTCGGGCTGTTCGTCGCGCTTGCCGGTGCGATGGTCAAGCCGGGCGGGCTTCTTTTCGTCGCCACGCTCAACCGCACCATGAAAAGCTTTGCGCTCGCCATCGTCGGCGCCGAATACATTCTGCGCTGGCTGCCGCGCGGCACCCATCGGTGGGACAAATTCGTGACGCCCGACGAGCTCGAGATCGCCGTCGAGCAGAGCGGCCTGCACATCTGCGAGGAGACCGGCGTGATCTACAATCTGTTCGCCGACCGCTGGCAGCTCGGCACCGACATGGACGTGAACTACATGATCGTCGCGGAGAAGGCGGCGTAAGACGCGCCGCCGCGATGGAGACGCGATGATCCCCGCTTGGCTCTGGATCGTCTTTACGATCGCCGCCGCGTTCTTTCAGACTCTGCGCAACGCCATGCAGCGCGAGCTGACCGCAAGCCTGGGCACGGTCGGCGCCACCCATGTGCGGTTCCTGTTCGGCTTTCCGTTCGCGCTGATTTTTCTTGTCGGCCTGCTCATCGGCACCGGCGTGCCGCTGCCGCGTCCGGGCTGGAGTTTCTGGCCGTGGGTGATCGACGGCGCTGGCGCCCAGATCGCCGCCACCGCGCTGATGCTGATGGCGATGGGCGAGCGGTCGTTCGTCGTCACCATCGCCTATCTCAAGACCGAGCCGATCCAGGTCGCGATCTTCGGGCTGATCTTCCTGGGCGACGCCGTGACGTGGCCGATGATGACGGCGATCCTGGTGGCGACGGCGGGCGTCCTGATCATGTCGGCAAAACCGGGCGGCATGGTCGGCGGCGTCAAGCCGACCCTCATCGGGCTGGCTTCAGGCGGCATGTTCGCCCTGTCGGCCATCGGCTACCGCGGCGCGATCCTCGACCTCCACATGCCGAACTTCGTCATGGCGGCGACGTTCACGCTGGTGGTCGGCCTGGTGATGCAGGCGGTCACGCTGTCGCTTTATCTATTGATCCGCGCGCCGGCGGTGCTGGCGGCCATCGGGCGCGCCTGGAAGCCGTCGCTGTTCGCCGGATTGATGGGCGCGTTCGCCTCGCAATTCTGGTTTCTCGCCTTCGCCATCGCCACCGCCGCGAGCGTGCGCACGCTGGCTTTGATCGAGGTGCTGTTCGCGCAATTCGTCGCGCGCTTCATGTTCGGCCAGCGCACCAGCGTGCGCGAAGCCGCCGGCATGGTGCTGGTCGTCGCCGGGGTCGTCCTGCTGATCCTGGCGCATTGACGGCGACTGCCTCCGCGCCGTGGCGCGCGCGTAAAAATAGGGATCAGTTGAACTCGTCCGGCAGGATCGGCAGCGGATGAAATTCGATGCCTTCCTCGTGCAGCGCCTTGGCTTCGTCGGGCGAGGCTTCGCCGTAGATCGAGCGGTGCTCGGTCTCCCCGTAATGGATCTTTCTCGCCTCTTCGGGAAAGCGCGCGCCGACGTAATTGGCGTTTTTGGTGACGTGGTCGCGCAGCTCCTTGAGCTTTTGCCGCAGCTCGCGCTCGTGCGACGACATGATGGCGACCGGCGTTTTGGCGGGGGGCGTCGCGGCAGCGGCCGGCGGCGTTGACGCGGGCGGCGGCGCGGGCTGCGGCGTATCGGCGTGCGCGAGGCGCGGCGCCATGATGGCCTTCTCGACCTTGGCGGAACCGCAGACCGGGCAGGTCACCAAGCCGCGCTTGGCCTGCTTGTCATAGGCGGCCGAGTTCTGGAACCAGCTCTCGAAGGCGTGGTCGTGCTCGCAGTTGAGCGCGTAGCGGATCATTGCGGCACCGCGTGCAGATAGGTCGGCTCGGCCATCGGCTCGATCAGCTCGAAGCGCCGGCCATGATGCAGCGAGGGAATTTTGGCACGCGCCGCCGCGACCTCGGCCGGATCGACCTCGGCGATCAGCACGGCGGGCTCGGTGCCCCCCTCGACCAGAATTCGTCCCCACGGATCGACGATGAGCGAATGGCCGAAGGTCTCGCGGCCGTTCTCGTGCCTGCCGCCCTGCGCCGCGGCGAACACGAAGCAGCCGTTCTCGATCGCGCGGGCGCGCAGCAGCACGTGCCAGTGTGCCTCGCCGGTCTGCCGCGTGAAGGCGGACGGCACAGCCAGGAACGACGCGCCGGCCTCGGCCAGCGCGCGATAGAGCGCCGGGAAGCGCAGATCGTAGCACACGGTAAGGCCGAGCCGGCCCCACGGCAGATCGGCGGCGATCGCCAATTCGCCGCTGCGGTAATTGTTGGATTCCCGATAGCTCTCGCCGCCGGTGAGATCGACGTCGAACATGTGGATCTTGTCGTAGCGCGCGGCGATCTCGCCGTCGCGGTCGATCAGGAACGAGCGGTTGGCGGCTTTCTCGGTCGAGGCCTTGACGGCGAGCGAGCCGATATGGATGAAAATCGAAAGCTTGCGCGCCAGCTCGCGCAAGGCGGCGAGCGTCGGATCGTGTTCGTCGGCCACGATCTTGGCGAACAGGCGCTCGCGGTTGTTCTCGAGCACGTTGGTCATTTCCGGCGTCAGCACGTAGTCGGCGCCGCCGCGCTTGGCCTCCTCGATCGCCGCGATCGCGGCCTCGAGATTGGCCTGCGGCTCGAGCCCGCTGCGCATCTGGATCAGGCCGACCTTGAAGGTCGCAGGTGTCGCCGTGTTCATGGTGCCGTGTTCTCCGGCGAACCCTTGATTGCGGCAAGCAGCGCATCGAGCTTGCCCGCCTCGTCGAGCGCATAGAGATCGTCGCAGCCGCCGACATGGGTCGCGCCGATAAAAATCTGCGGATAGGTGCTCTGGCCGCTGGCGCGCTCGATCATCTCTTTGCGCTTGTCCCGGTTCGCGCTGACGTCGATCTCATGGAAGCTCACGCCCTTCTGGGAAAGCAGCTCCTTCGCCGACTGGCAGTAGGGGCAGTATCGGATGGTGTAGATGTCGACCGCGGCCATGATGAAGCGTGAATTTCGACAAATCGCTCATGCCGTTATATGGACGTTCGCACCGGATCGGCAACCCTGGCGAAGATCAGCACATCGACATTGGCGGCGCCGGCGCGCAGCGGCGCCCGGGCGCAGCCCTCGACCGTGGCCCCGGAGGTGAGCACATCGTCGACCAGGACGAGCCGGCGGCCGGCGACAGCGGCCTTGCCCTCGTCCGGCACCCGGAACGCGCCCTGCACGTTGGCGGCCCGCTCGGGCCGCGACAGGCCGACCTGCTGGGCGGTCGGCTTGACGCGCTTGAGCGCACCGGCCGCCACCGGCACGCCGCTTTCCGCCGCGATCGCCGCGGCCAGCATCGCCGACTGGTTGAAGCGCCGCGCCCACAGCCGGCGCCAGTGCAGCGGCACCGCGATAAGCGCATCGGCCTCGGCGAGGAGCTCGCGGCCAGCGTGCGCGATCCAGCGGCCCATCATCGGCGCGAGGTCGAGCCGGTCGCCATATTTGAGGGCATGCACCAGCGCGCGCGAAATCTCGTCGAACCGCACCGCGGCGCGGGCACGGTTATAGGCCGGCGGGTCGGCGATCGCCTCCATGGACAGGATGCCGGGGCCGGGATCGTAGACGAACGGAATGCCGAGCCGCTCGCAATACGGCCGGCTGATGAAGGAGAGTTTTGACCAGCATGCCGGGCACAGGCCCTTGCCCTCGACCGGCTCGCGGCAGGCGGCGCACAGCGGCGGCAGGGCGAGATCGAGGGCGGTGTGCGCAAGCGTGCGCGCCGCAGCCGCGGCGCGCCTCAGGCGCATGGGCAGAGCGATGCTCGCCGACACCGGCATGGCGCTACGCTAGCGCGCCGCGACGGGCTTGTCATCGCCGCCGCCGGCATCGCGACCGTGCGCGAGACGTGAGACAATCCGATCATGGCCGAAGGCCTGCCGAGCCCGATGATCTTCGACCGCGCGCTCATCCGCCGCCGGCGGCGGCGCGCCGCCGCATTGGGGCCGGCCACGTTCCTGCTCGAGCGGGTGGCCGAAGACCTCGCCGAGCGGCTGGCCGCGGTGCTGCGCCGGTTCGACCTTGCGGTCGATCTCGGCACGCCGGGCGACGCCGTGCGTAACGCGCTGGCGCGGCTTGGCACGGTCGGCACCGTCGTCGCGGTCGAGGCGATGGCGGACATCGGTCGAGCGGGCACGGGAAAGATATCCGTCGCGGCCGACGAGGAGGCGCTGCCGTTTGGCGACGGCACGCTCGATCTCGTGGTGTCGGCGCTGGCGCTGCAATGCGCCAATGACCTGCCGGGCGTGCTCATCCAGATCCGCCGCGCGCTCAAGCCCGACGGGCTCCTTCTTGCAGCGTTGCTCGGCGGCGAAACGCTGACCGAGCTGCGCCAGTGCTTTGCCGCGGCCGAGAGCGAGGTCGAAGGCGGCGTCTCGCCGCGCGTCGCGCCGTTCGCCGATGTGCGCGAACTCGGCGGCCTGCTGCAGCGCGCCGGATTCGCGCTGCCGGTCACCGACGTCGATCGCCTCACCGTGCGCTATGATTCCGCGCTCGCCCTGATGCACGATCTGCGGCGCATGGGCGCGACCAATGCGCTCCTCGCACGCCGCCGCACGCCGCTGCGGCGCGCGACGCTGCGGCGCGCCGCCGAAATCTACGCGGAGCGCTTCGCCGATCCGGACGGGCGCGTGCGCGCGACCGTCGAGATCGTCTGGCTGTCGGGCTGGGCGCCGCATCCCGGCCAGCAGCAGCCGCTGCGGCCGGGCTCGGCGACAGCGCGGCTCGCCGATGCCCTCGGCACGCGGGAGATTTCAACGGGTGAGAAAGCTGGGCGCTGATTGCGGCCCGCATGGAGCGAAGCGGAAAGAGAGCAAGATCACTTCATCGCGGTGGCGACGCCGCTGTAGAGGCCCTTCACGGTCGAGCCGAGATTGACGAGGGCGGCCGCGATGGCGACGCCGATGCCCGAGGCGATCATCGCATATTCGATGGCGGTGGCGCCGCGGTCGTCCCGCACGAAACGCAGCAAGGTCGCGACGATTGCCGGCTTGGGTGATTTCAACATGGTTGTTTGCCTTCTGGCATGGATCACAACAGCGTCGTCAGGTGCGAGATCAGCGGTTCGTCGGCAGGCGGCATCGGATAGTTCCGCAAGTCTCTCGGCCTCACCCATTTGAGCCGCTGCTCTTCCCGGCCTTCGACGATTCCCTCCCAGCGCCTGCAGACGTAGAGCGGCATGAGAAGGTGAAAGCCCGGATAGCGATGGCTCGCGAAGGTGAGTGGCGCGAGGCATTCCTCCTTGACGACGATGCCCAGTTCCTCCTTCAGTTCGCGGATCAAGCTCTGTTCCGGCCGCTCGCCGGCTTCGATCTTGCCGCCGGGAAACTCCCACAGCCCTGCCATCGTCTTGCCCTGCGGCCGCTGCGCGATGAGCACACGGCCATCGGCGTCGATCAGGGCGCAGGCTGCAACAAGGACGAGTTTGACGGTCACGGCCTTTGCCTCATCTAACCCGCGCAAGGTAAAGGCATATTCAATACGATTCCTCACGCTATCGGAATCGCCGCGGCGGTTAATGCACCGTAAAACACGGGGATCGGAATCGAGGCCGGGGAAACCCGAAGCCGTCGTTTCCCGGACGCGGTGCACGCCAGGTGCGGCGCCGCGCGCGGAAAACAATCTTCAGCAACCCTAACGGTTGCTGAAGGGCCGTCACTCGGGCTTGAAGTTCATCGCCACGCCGTTGATGCAATAGCGCAGATGCGTCGGCGGCGGGCCGTCCTCGAACACGTGGCCGAGATGGCTGCCGCAGCGGGCGCAATGCACCTCGGTGCGGACCATGCCGTAGCCGCGATCGCTCGAGGTCTCGACCGAGCCGGCGACCGGATCGTTGAAGCTCGGCCATCCGGTGCCGCTCTCGAATTTCTTCTTCGAGGCGAACAGCGCTTGGTCGCAGCCGGCGCAATAGAACGTGCCGGCGCGCTTCTCGTAATTGAGCGCGCAGCTTCCCGCCGGCTCGGTGCCGTGGTCGCGCATGATGCGGAACTGCTCCGGCGAAAGGATCTTGTGCCACTCCGCCTCGGTGTGGGTCACTGGATATTGCTTGGTGTCCATGGCCTGGCCGCCCGTCTGATGGTGGTGGGATGGCCTAAACGTAATCGATGCCGGGCGAAGCGCAAGCTCGCGGCGCGGGCGCTACGAAGCTGTGATTTGTGCTTGATGGCCCGGCAATCACGGAAAAGGCGGTACTGGCCCCTTTCCATCCCTTCTAACCAAGGATGGTCCCTTTTGAAATTTCCACTGGCCCTTTTCGGACCCAGCGATGGCGCTAGGCATTGCAGACCGCGGTTGGACGATTGGCGATTTGATTGGTGCTGCGCTCGCCACTCAGCCAATCACGCCAAAAACGTCCGCACCGGATCGTCGCAAGCGGCTCCGGGTAATCCAGGGCGGCCTCAGCTAGCCGACGTCGCTTCCGCAAGCACCCGGTCGCGCAAGACCGTGGGGCAGCGTTCGCCGCGCCGGGCAAGCGCGACCAAAGTACACGCGTTCGTGGGTTTTCCCGATGTTCGGTTTGCCCTAGAATATAAACTTGCTGAGAATCAAAGGCAGGAAGCTGTGGCCAAGGCAAGGAAGAAGCAGCCCTTCGACGTCCAGGTGTTCCTCAACACCGTGGCCGGGGGGAGGACCGTGTCGAACTATCGGAAGAATCAAAAGGTTTTCTCCCAGGGAGACCCGGGGGATGCCGTCTTCTACATTCAGGAGGGCAAGGTCAAGGTCTGCGTCGTCTCCGAGCATGGTAAGGAGGCGGTCGTCGCGCTCCACGGAAATGGGGACTTCTTCGGTGAGAGCTGCCTGAATGGGCATTCCCTGCGGGTGGCGACGGTCGTGACGATCACAGAGAGCGTCATCATGCGGCTCGAAAAGGCGGCCATCGTGCGTGTTCTCCACGACGAGCCGAAGTTCTCCGAGATGTTCATGGCTTACCTGTTGTCCAGGAACTCCCGAGTCGAGGAGGACTTGGTCGACCAACTGTTTAATTCCAGTGAGAAGCGTCTGGCGAGGTTGCTCCTCCTGATGGCGAACTTCGGCAAGGAGAGTAAGCCCGAGCCGGTCATAGCGAAGATAAGCCAGGAGACACTTGCGGAGATGGTCGGGACCACGAGGTCGCGCGTGAGCATGTTCATGAACAAGTTCCGTAAACTCGGGTTCATCGAATACAACGGAGCCTTGGAAGTCCACAACTCCTTGCTGAACGTGGTGTTACACGACAATCCTCATCTCAGGAGCAGGGCCGAAAATAAAAAATAAATAACGAAAGAATAAATCTTGTGAGTGTGTGCAGTAGTGACCAGCCCGGTCCTTCCCACGTGCCTAAGCTTCATTGCTAGCTCTCCAACAAGGGAGACGTGTGATGTTGCATTTAGTTCAACTTGACCGCTTCTATTGTCCGGAGACTATCTCCATCATGACGGCTGCGTTCGACAGGGTCTGCCAGTCCGTTACGGAGCAGATGAACGGCAACGATGATGTCAAGAAGACGCTGGCATTGATAATCCTCCGACACGTAGACCGGGGAGAGCGTGACCCCGAACGACTCGCGGAGACTGCCTTCCGCGAATGGACAGGCACTGACCGTTCCGTAATAGGAGACCGTTGGGCAACGGGTTGACTGTCCGCTCGGACCTTGCCTCTCTGGCCTCGCTGCCGGATCAGCGTGCGGGACCGAGAATGCTCATCCGGGCCGGAGGTCGACATTCCATCAACTCCGCTTGTGAACCTGACAGTCCATGATCGCTTCGGGTCAATCGCTACCGGGCCGAGCCAGTAGCAGATCCGGCCATTGTTCGCTGTTCCGCCGAAAGCGGAAGTAATAGCATCAGCGGCTTTGTTGGGGAGAGCTATCGCGGCTTGATGGCGCTGCGGTTTGATAGCTGTCCATTCACAATCGCTGAGTTCGTAGCGCATGATTCGAGGCTCCGGTTTCGGAGCTTGAATCATGGCTCGGGCAGGCCAGTACCCAAAGGGCGGCGTCACCCCAGCAGGGACAAAGAGCTTGACGTTTGTCCTTATTGCAGTTACAGACGACGAATCTCGCTCACGAGGGACGTGTTCTCGAGGGCGATCGACACGTTTCCGGTGACAGCAAAGGACAAGGTCTATTGGGACGCCGGCCTGCCCGGCTTTGGAGTAAAGGTAACACCCAAAGGCAGGAAGGTCTTCATCGTCCTATTCCACTTGATCGCTTTGCGTGCTCGTCGATCGAGCGCAGCAGCTTCATCCGTCGAGTCTGCTACGACGGTGCCGACGCCTATATGGTCGTGCAACTCAACGACACCTATTATCACTACTGCGACATCGACAAGGCCACGATCGACGCTTTCCTGGGAGCGGACAGCATGGGTCGCTTCTACAATGCCGCCATCAAGAGCCGCTTCGATTGCAGGACCGGCAACGTGCCGAACCTCCAATGAAGATGTCGATTATCATTGCCGTGCTCATCATGTCGGCGCCGGCATTTGCGAAGACGCCTTATCCCGGTGACGATTGGAATTTACACAAGCCGGGCACCAAGCAGCTATCGCACGACTACTCGGGGTGCATCATGGCGCGAGATGCGGCGCCGGTTCTCGATGCTCGCACCAACCAGGTAAGCACCGATCCAAAGGTAGTCGAGACTTATCAAAGGTACATTCTCTCGTGCATGGGCGCGAAGGGTTATGTTCTTGTCCCACCCAAAAAGTAAGAGCGCGAGGCAGCGGCGGGCCGCCTCGCGCTTTTCGGAGTCTACTCGCCGACCCTCAGAGCCTCGAGCGCCTGGCGATGTTGGCCGCAATCCGTCGCGCCTCGTCCCTGTTGAGCAGCTTCGCGGCCGATCGCCGGCCCGGCTCCTCCTCGAAATAGACATATGCGAGGGCCTGAAAGTCGCCGTCGCGCACGATGCACGAGGCATCCTCGTCGACCATCCAAGGCGCCCGATGTGCGCGAGCTGCTGCGCCACGTCCCCAAGGAGCGCCGCGCGCTCGACACCTGGCGCCACGGCTACTTTGGTTCTGGCGATGACTTTGCTCGGATTGCGGCGCGCTGGGCAAGCTTCTCGTAGTTCTGCGCAATCTCAAGCATCAGACGCTTGGATACGGCATCTGCAATCGTCTCTGCGAGGGCGCGGCTCTCCGCGGCACGCACGCGCCAATGCGCCGCGTCGCGATAAATGGGTTCCGTGTTCACTTAGGCCACCAGCACGTCCACAAATCACCTGGGAATTGCGCTCGGCGCGAGGTGGCCTGGGTTATCCCTTGCGCGGGCCTCGGCGCGATCGGCAAGCTTGTCGTAATCGTCGGCCAGCCGCCCCATGATGCCCGCTGCTTCCTGATCGATGTAGCCGGCAGCGAGCGCCCTCATTTCGGCGGCACGATCACGCCAATACTTGGAGTCGTCAAAGCTCCGGACCGTCATGTAAAAACCGGGCTGGTCACTACTGACCACAACTCACAAGATCTACTCTTTCTTTTCGGCCCTGCTCCTGAGGCGAGGATTGTCGTGTAACACCACGTTCAGCAAGGAGTTATGGACTTCCAAGGTTCCGTTGTATTCGATGAACCCGAGTTTGCGGAACTTGTTCATGAACATGCTCACGCGCGACCTCGTGGTCCCGACCATCTCCGCGAGTGTCTCCTGGCTTATCTTCGCTATGACCGGCTCGGGCTTACTCTCCTTGCCGAAGTTCGCCATTAGGAGGAGCACCCTCGCCAGACGCTTCTCACTGGAATTAAACAGTTGGTCGACCAAGTCCTCCTCGACTCGGGAGTTCCTGGACAACAGGTAAGCCATGAACATCTCGGAGAAC
>Ga0182024_10004560_pt1 | contig 31757 bp, 25 predicted proteins | sample P32metaG_FD_120480 | JGI IMG/M metagenome (GOLD analysis project Ga0182024, IMG submission 120480) | Permafrost microbial communities from Stordalen Mire, Sweden - P3-2 metaG (Illumina Assembly) | ecosystem: Environmental > Terrestrial > Soil > Wetlands > Permafrost | place: Sweden: Stordalen...
ATTGGCTGGCGACGGAGTTCGTGGCAAACGGCTGGCGGCCAAAATATATCCACCGGATTATTCTGTTATCCAGCACCTACCGGCAATCGAGCCGAATCAATTCGCAAGCGGCCACCGTCGATCGCGGCAACACGCTGCTGTGGCGATTCAGTTCGCGACGGTTGGAGGCTGAATCGATTCACGATAGCATTTTATCGGTTAGCGGCGCGCTCGATCTGAAAATGGGGGGGCAGGGCTTCGACGTTTTCGAGCCAAACGACAATTACGTGAAGGTTTACGTCCCGAAGCGATCATTCGGTCCGGCCGAGTGGCGAAGGATGATCTATTTGCAGAAACCGCGAATGCAGTTCGACGCGACGTTCGGTGCGTTCGATTGCCCCGACTCGGCCCAACCATTGGCCAAACGCAATACCTCGACCACGGCGTTGCAGGCGTTGAATCTATTCAATGGACCGTTCGTCGAACAACAGGCGGAAATTTTTGCCCAGCGTTTGAGCCGCGAAGCGCAGGGTGATGTGCCAAGTCAGATCAAGCGGGCCTTCTGGCTCACATTCGGCCGCGCGCCCGACGCCGAGGAACAGCAAGCCGCCGCCGGATTGATTTCCCGCGAAGGCCTGCCGATCGTCTGCCGCGCGATGTTGAATGCGAACGAACTGATTTATTTGCCATAAGGAAATGCCCCATGGCCAGTCCAATTCTATCCCACGAAGGCCGTCGGTTGTTGGATCGGCGCAGCTTTCTGGGACATGCCGCCGGCGGACTGACGGGCGTCGCGCTCGCGAGCCTGTTGGATCGAGATGGTTTGCTGGCCGGCGAAGCGGCGGGGGCCTGGCAGCCACAAATCGACCCGGCCGCGCCGCTCCGGGCTCGAGCACCCCATTTCCCGGCCAAAGCCAGGCGGGTGCTGATGATCTTTTGCTCGGGCGCCTGCAGCCAACTCGACACCTGGGACTACAAGCCGGAGCTCATCAAGCACGACGGCAAGCCGATGCCGGGCGGCGACAACGTCGTCGCCTTTCAAGGCAAACTCGGGAACCTCACCAAGAGCCCCTGGACGTTCCGCCAGCGCGGCCAATGCGGCAAATACACTTCGGACCTGTTGCCGCGCCTCGGCGAACTTGTCGACGACATGTGCTTCATCCACTCGATGACTTCGAAGACCAACACGCACGGCCCTGGTGAAACGTTTTTGAGCACCGGCTTCACGGCGGAAGGTTATCCGAGCGCCGGCGCATGGGTGACGTATGCCCTCGGAAGCGAGGCCGACGATCTGCCGGCGTATGTCGCGATTCCCGATCCGCGCGGCGTGCCGCAAGCGGGGCCGCAAAATTGGGCGAACGGATTCCTGCCCGCTGTGTTTCAGGGGACGGCCTTCAACGCCGATCGGCCGATCATGAACCTCGCCCGCCCGGCCGGAATCACAAAGTCGAGCGACGCCGCCACGCGCGACTTTCTCAAACTTCTGAACGACCGGCATCTCGAGCGCAATCCGGGTGACACCGAACTGAGCGCACGGATCGCGAGTTACGAGTTGGCCGCGAAGTTGCAGCTTAGCGCTCCGCAAGTCGCCGATCTGTCGCAAGAAACCGCTGCAACGCACCGACAATACGGCACCGATGACCCCAACACGACGAAAGCCGGCTTCGCACGCAATTGTTTGCTGGCCCGCAGGCTCTTAGAGCGCGGCGTTCGGTTCGTGCAACTCTTCAACGGCGCCTATGCAATGGGCGAAGGGGTCGGCAATTGGGACGGGCATCGAAAGCTCAAGGAGCAATACACGCTGCACGGCCCGGTGCTCGATGCACCGGCGGCCGCGCTACTCAAAGATTTGAAAGCCCGCGGCATGATGAAAGACACGCTGGTGATGTGGGTCACGGAATTTGGCCGAACGCCGATGTTCCAGCAAGGCGCGAACGGCCGCGACCACAACCCGAAGGGCTTTACCGTCTGGCTCGCCGGCGCGGGAGTGAAAGCCCCATTTAGCTATGGGGCGACCGACGAATTCGGTTACCAGGCCGTCGAAAATCCGACGACGGTTTGGGAACTTTATGCGACCGTGCTCCATTTGTTGGGATTGGATTACAATCGTCTTAGTTTTCGATTCAACGGCGCCGATCAGCGATTGACATTCGTGCATGGCCGCGTCATCAAAGACGTTTTGGCGTAGGGTCGTCCCGCGCCGAAGCGAACAGAGCTCCAGCGCTGAGAGGTTCTCATGACTCGAATGTTGATTGGACTGTTCACAGTCTTTTGTGTGGTGCGATCCGCGCTATCGCAGCCGGCTGAAGTAATTATCATCCGCCACGCGGAAAAGCCGCCGGAGGGCAACGAGCTCACACTTCAGGGTCGAGAACGAGCGGCGGCGCTGGTGCCCTATTTCCGCGAGACTGCCGAGCTACTGGAGTTCAACGCGCCGGTGGCAATTTACGTTCCCTTGCCGAAGAACGAGAATTCTTCGATTCGCTCTGCTCAGACGGTGGCGCCCTTGGCCATCGCTTTGCATCTCACCCTGAATTCCACGTTTCACAAAGACCAGGTCAGCGAAATGGCGAAGGAGATTCTCAACAACGAACGATACGACGGCAAGATGGTCCTCATTTGCTGGGACCACAAGACGATCCCCCCGATTGCAAAGGCGTTTGGCGTGGAAGACGCGCCCGACAAATGGCCGGGCGACTCGTTCGACCGCGATTGGATAATTCGCTTTCACGCCGGCGCGAAGCCCGTCTTTCGAGACTTGCCGCAACGGCTGATGTTTGGCGATTCGGCCAAGTGATCGCCGGCGCCAAGTCGTCGCACGGTGCGCTTTTGCGAGGTGCGCCTCAACGAGCGAAATTGCTTGTGGCGAGCAGCGCCGGTGCTTATAAATGGGGAAGTGCGGCAATCCGAGAGACCGGCCCGACGAGAATCGTCGCGAGTGGATCGGTCGAATCTCAAACCTCCGGGGCAACCTTCGATGTCCGATGCCGATTTGAATCCATACGCAGCGCCCTTTGCCAGCCTCGTTCCGGAACCGGCGACGAGCGACGGCGGAGTATGGCGCGATGCAGATCTGTTGGTCGTGCGAAAGGGGAGTGTTTTGCCTGCCCGATGCGTCAAGTGCAACGAGGCGGCTGAACGGTGGAAGAAGCAAACGTTGTACTGGCACCATCCGGGCCTCTACGTTCTGCTGCTCAGTCCGCTGATTTACTTGATTGTAGTCCTGATCGTTCGGCAGAGTATCGCGTTGCCAATTGGAGTTTGCCGGCGGCATCTGGCTCGGCGGCGGCGCGTTATTTTCGTCGCCTGGCTGCTAGTTTTCGGCGGCCTCGGAACAATGATTTTGACGGGATCGTTGGTTGGAGCAGCGCGGCGCGACTTTGCGTTGCCGGTGCTTTTGTCCGGTATCGCGATGATGATCGTCGGCGCGTTTTACGGAGTTCTCGGAGCGCGGCTCCTTTGGCCGAAGCGGATCGATCCCTATTTTGCTTGGATCAATGGGGCTTCGCCGGAATATCTGGCCGAACTGCCAGAGGTGCCGCCACCTTCGATTCCGACGTTTCTGCCGCGGTAGAGATTTGTCGACGTCAGCGAGCCGAATGCTTGTGGCAGCCCGTGCCGGTGCGCATATATGGAGCAACGCGGCAATTCGAGAATCCCGCGAGACGACAATCGTCGTGAATGTATCGGTCAAATCCCAAACGTGCGGGGGCAGCTTTCAATGTCCGATGCCGACTTGAATCCGTACGATGCGCCTCTGCACAGCCTTGTTCCGGAGACTACGGATGATATCGACGAAGGGACTGCCAGCGGTGACGGGATTTGGCGAGACGACGATCTGTTGATTGTGCGCATCGGAAGTGCCCTTCCCGCGCGTTGCGTGAAGTGTAACGAACCGGCCGCACGATGGAAGAAGCAGACGTTGTATTGGCACCACTCGAATCTCTACTTTTTGCTGCCACTGGGCCTGGTGGTTTACTTGATTGTAATGCTGATGGTTCGCCGACGCATTCTGTTGTCGGTCGGGGTGTGTCAGCGGCATTTGGACAGACGGAGTCGCAGTATGGCTATCGCTTTGCTGCTGACCACGAGCGGATCGGTGGCAATTATTCTGGCTACATGCCTGATGGGTTCCACACACCGAAGCTTCAGCTTGCCGATATTCTTGTCCGGCGTTGGTCTTGTGATCGGGGGCGCCGTTTACGGCGTACTCGGGTCGCGGCTGCTTCGGGCCAAGCGAATTGATCCCATTTTTGCTTGGATTAAAGGGGCTTCCCCGGAGTATCTCGCCGAACTGCCAGAATTCGCGCTTTCATCGGATGAGATGCCTCTGTCCGGACAATGAGCGCTACTTCACGTTGTCCTGCTTCTCAGCAGCCATCGGCTCATCGACTTGCACCGCGCCCCCTTCGGTGAGCCGGGCGCCGGGATTGGCGACGATTCGGTCTTCCACCTTCAAGCCCGACGACACGCCGACGTCGACCCCGAAATCGCCGTCGACTTCGACATTCTGAAAGTGGACGTGTTGGCTGGAATCGACCACGGCGACGCGCGTGCCATCGGCGTTGAACACCAAGGCCGCGGCCGGAATCAACACGGGCGGATTATCGCGGGCGACATTCATCCGCACTTGCACATAGGAACCGGTTAGCAGAGCGTGATCGTCGTTGGGCACTTGAATTTCCGTTAGCAACGTACGCGTCGCCGGATCGATCGCCCGAGCGGTGCGAGTGACCTTGCCGACGAACTTTCGGCCGGGCATCTCGCGCACCACGAGGTTCGCCTCCATTCGGACCTTTACCCCTGGCGAATAAATCTGCGGCACGTTGACGAACACGCGGACCGGATTCGTCTGCGCCAGATGAAACAGCGACTGGCTCGCGCCGTTTCCGTTCGTCAGCAATTGTCCGATTTCGACGTTGCGGGCGGTAATCGTACCGGCGAACGGGGCATAGACGCGCGAAAAGTCCTGCATCGTCGTGAGACGCTCGACATCGGCCACGCCGCCCGCCACGTCGGCCTTCGCGGCCGCTAGCGCCGATTTCGTGGTTTCGGCCGCGGCGCGGCGCTGATCGAGTTCCAACTTGCTGACGGCATTGTCGCGATCGAGCGATTCGTAGCGGAGCAACGTCGTATCGGCCAGTCGCAAGTCGGATTCGGCGGTGATTTGACGGGCCTTTAGTTGACCCAGCGTTGCCTTGGCCTTGCTAAGCTGGTCGTCGACATCGGGCGTGTCGATCACGGCCAAGAGCTGGCCGGCTTTCACCTCGTCGCCGATGTCGACCAGCCACTGCTTCAAGTAGCCGCTGGTGCGCGGATAGACCGTCGTTTCTTGGAGAGCCTGAACGTCGCCGGGTAATTGCACCTCGACGATGGCCGGCGATTGCCGTGGATGCACGACCATCACGCGCGGAATCGCTGTCTTGATTCGTTCGGCATCCCGATCGAGAATTCCCTCTTGATGCAGCCGAGGTAGCAGTCCGAAGAGAAACAAGGCAACCAAAATCGCAATCGTGCAGCCGGCCACAAGCAACAGGGCAATCGGGCGCGGATGCGGCGCCGGCGGTGGCGAACCGATCTCGTCGTGTTCTTGCCGCCTGTGTTCTTGCGGCGACTCGCGCAAAGCGGCATCATTCGCGCCCTCCGCCGGCGCAGCGCCGTGGCCGTTGCCTTCCGTCGAAGACGGCGGATGAACGACGAGCTTTCGAGTTACCGCCGGCTCACTTGCCATAATGCTCGATGGTCTCCAAATCTTGAGTCGCGTGCGGCGTCTTGTGGCGCAGCGTGCTATAGACGATCGGCACGAAAAACAGCGTTGCCAACGTCGCCATCATCAGCCCGCCGATGACCGCGCGGGCCAAAGGCGCATTCTGCTCGCCCCCTTCGCCGAATCCGAACGACATCGGCAACATGCCGATGATCATCGCCAACGCCGTCATGATAACCGGCCGAAGCCGCGTCACTCCGGCGGCCCAAGCGGCGTCATGTGCATCCTTACCGACCTTGCGCTGATCGTTGGCAAACGTGATTAGCAAGATCGAGTTCGCCGTCGCCACGCCGATGCACATGATCGCTCCCATGAGCGACGGAACATTGATGGTCGTGCCAGTGACAAACAAAATCCACAGAATTCCGCAGACCGCTCCCGGCAGCGCCATGAGGATGATCAACGGATCGATCCACGATTGAAAGTTGACGACCATCAGCAAATAAACCAGCAAGACGGCAAATATCAGGCCAAAACCAAGCCCTTCGAACGACGTGTTCATCGTTTGCACCTGCCCGCGAACGACGACCGTCGTGCCGCGGGGAAGCGTGGGCCGGACCTCGTCGAGAAGTTGGTGGACGGCGGTCGCGACGCGGCCCAAATCGGTGTCTTGTACGCTGGCCAGAACGTCGAAACTGACGGCAATGTTGTAGTGCGTGACGTTGGTCGGCCCCAGCCGATGTGTCACGCTCGAAACATTGGCCAATAGTTGCGGGTTCGCACTTCCCGCAGTTGCGACCGGAGTGCTCTCGAGTTCATCGACCGAGTTGATTTTGTACTGCGGCGTCTGCACCGCCAAGGGATATTGCACGCCAGTTTTTGGGTCGAGCCAGAAATTGGGAGCCGCCTGGCCACTCGAACTGAGCGACACCAACAGGTCGTTGGCGACATCTTGCTGCGTCAATTTGAACTGGCTTAGCAGCGTGCGATCGGCGGTGACTTGAAGCTCGGGCGTCAGCGGCACCTGCTGCAAATGGGCATCGACGGCGCCCGGGATCTCCGCAATTCGGTCGCGAATCTGCTGGGCGATCTTGAAGTTTTGCTCCAAATTGCCGCGCGGACCGACCAATTGCACGTCGATCGGCGCCGGCAAGCCAAAGTTGAGCACTTGTGTCACGATGTCGGGCGGCGAAAAGAAGAAGGTCAGATCGGGAAATTTGTCGTTCAACTCCTTGCGCAGCGCCCGGACATAGTCGGGCGTCGGCCGATGGTGATCGGAGAGCGTTACCAGAATTTCGCCATCGGCGGCCGACATTAGCGAGCCGTCGCTCAGCGACAGATTGATGCCGCTATTCGGAATGCCGATGTTGTCGATCAGAGTTGTGACTTCGTTCGGCGGAATCACCTGGCGAATCACGTCGGCCACCTTGGCAAAGTATCGCTCCGTTTCCTCGATGCGAGTGCCGGCCGGTGCTCGGACGTGCAAGCGAATTTGGCCGGAGTCGACCGATGGAAAGAAATCCCGCCCGATCATCGGAAGCAGCGCAGCCGATAGCGCGACAAAGACTAAAAAGACGCCGAGCACGGTCAAACGATTGCCAAGCGCCCAGGCCAGACATTGGCCATAGAATTCGCGGAGCTTGTCGAACTGACGATCGAAGGCTTCATGAAGCCGCCAGATGGCGTTTCGCTGGATGGGAACATGCTGCTCGCCCGATTCGGGCTGGCCGCCGTAAAGTTCCACTTCGCGAGCCAGCAGGAAGTGAACCATGGTCGGAATCAGCGTTCGGCTGAGCAGATAGCTCGTCATCATGGCGAACACGACGGCCATGGCCATCGGCGTAAACAGCGATTTAGCGGCGCCGCTGATGAATATCACCGGAACGAACACGATGCAGATGCACAGCGTCGAAACAAACGCCGGCACGGCGATTTGCTGGGCGCCGTCGAGAATCGCCTCGATCAAGTGCTTCCCTTGATGCAGATTGCGATGGATATTCTCGATCTCCACCGTGGCATCGTCGACCAGAATGCCCACGGCCAAGGCCATGCCGCCGAGCGTCATGACATTGAGCGTGTGTCCGAGAAAACTCAGCACGATAATCGAGACCAGAATCGACAGCGGAATCGAAATCACCACAATCAGCGTGCTGCGCCAGGAGCCGAGGAATAGCAGAATCATGGCCCCAGTTAATCCTGCAGCGATTGCCGCTTCTTTCACCACGCCACTCACCGCCGCGCGCACGAAAATCGATTGATCGCCCAGCAGCGACGCCTTGAGCGATTCGGGCATGGTCTTCAGTAGCGCCGGCAGGCGATCTTTCACGCCGCTGACGATATCGAGCGTCGACGCGCCCGATTTCAAAATCGGCTGTAAAACGCCCCGTTTGCCGTCGACATGCACCACGTTGGTTTGCGGAGCGAACCCATCGCGCACATGGGCGACGTCGTGAATGTAGATCGTCCGTGTGCCGATCGTTTTGATCGGCAGATCGCCGATCGCTGCGACGGCCGTTGGGGCGCTGTTTAGCCGGACGTTGTATTCCTGTTGACCGATCTTGGCCGAACCGGCGGGAAGAATCAGATTCTGAGCGTTGACCGCGGCCGACACATCCGCCGCCGAAAGGTCAAACGCGACGAGCTTCTCCGGATCGATATCGACCATCATTTGCCGGAGTTTGCCGCCGTAGGGATACGGAATCTGCGCCCCGGGCACCGTGGCCATACCGGGCCGCAGATTGTTGGTCGCCAAATCGAACAGTTGTTGTTCGGAGAGGCTGTCGCTGCCGAGAGAGACTTGCAGAATCGGCACGTTCGACGCACTGTATCGTAATACCAGCGGCGGAAAGATGCCCGGCGGCATGGTTTTAAGCGACGCTTGCGCGCTCGACGTGGTTTGCGAAATGGCGCCGTCGATATCCGCACCGGGTTGCAAGAATATCTTGACAACCGCGATGCCGTTGAGCGACTGGCTTTCGATATGCTCGACGCCATTGACGGTGGAAACAAGAATTCGCTCGAAGCTGCCGACGACGCGGGTTTCCATCTCGTCGGGCGACAGGCCCACGTAGCTCCAGATCACCGAGATGACGGGAATCTCGATTTCCGGAAAGATATCGGTCGGCATGCGGACGATCGTCACCACGCCGAGAATGGCAATCAGCATTGCCATCACAACGAACGTGTAAGGACGCCGCAGGGCGAGTCGAACGATCCACATTGCCGCTGGCTTTCTAAATTATCTGTATGCCACACTAACCCGAAGCGTCAGCGAGGGCGCAATACGAGTACGCCCTCGCTAACGCTTCGGGTTGGTGTTGAGTGCTTTCCCCGTCTTTACCGGTTCCTTGTTTTCGCGAGGCTCGCCGATTCGTTCCAACACCACGTCTCGCACCACGCAAAGGATTCGATCACCCAAATCCCCGTCGGTCATAGCCCGGGCCAGAGTCACGGCACCCACTAGGCTAGCCAACGTCGCGATCGCCTGATCACCGCGCTCCGTTTCAGTTTCACCAGGGGCAGCACGCGTCAGTTCCGCGAGACGCACGCGCATGGCTTCCGTAAATGCTTTGCGCACCTTCTTCGGTTGACGAGCAATTTCGGCGGTCAATGACGGCAGCGGACAGCCGTCGCCGGGCTCGTCGAGATGTTCGCGGCCAAGGTAATAGTCGACCCATTCACGGAATGCGTCGGGCGCGAGCGGCGCGTCCGCTGCCAGGCGGCGGTTCTTTCGCAAAATGCAATGCTCGAGCACTTCCGCAAGCAGCGTATCCTTGTCGTCGAAATGTGCGTAGAACCCGCCAGGCGTCAGCTCGGCGGCGCGCATCACGGCATCCACGCTCGAACCCTTATAACCCTCTTCCCGAAACAATCGGCTCGCTTCGGCGACGATGCGCTCGTGGGTCTGTTGTTTGTGATTGCTTGCGTATCGCATGGCATCGAACAACTTCACGCGGCAAGGAGAAAACGGACGCGGGGAGCCGGTCGCTCGGAAGCCAACGGCGCGCCCGACCGCTATCGAAGAGAATCAAGCCGATTCTTAATCGTTCGGTCTATGGACCGACTCGTCAGCTTCATAATATGACGCTGGTAATTCAAAGTCAAGCGGCGCGGCTGCAAAGGGTTGGACAGTGAGCCCCTGCCGGCAGAGTATCAACGCAATCGCCGGGTGCGACACGTTGATTCGGCATTTGTCATGCGTCGACACTGGACGACATTGGTTTCGTGGAGGCCAAAGCCGCCGGTGCCGCAACCGCAAGTTCCGAGGCGCTAAGCCCATCTTTCCAGCGGAGCGCCAAATTGGTTTCGAGCCGGTCGAACGCGGGCGCGAACCAGCCACCAGGAAGGAATAGGCTGGCCGAGAAAGAACCCGTCGCGGCACCCCAAATCACGTCGCTCAAGAAATGCGCGGTGCTATAGAGTCGTTGGCCGCCGGCCAATAAGGCAAAGAAGACGAATAGCCATCGGCCGCGCGGATAGAGCCAAATCAGTGCTGCGGACAGTGCCACAGCCGCGGCCATGTGACCCGACGGAAAGCTCTCGAAGTCACTGTGCGCATGGTTCAGAGGAAGCCACTGTCCGAAGGTTTGCCACACGCTTCCGGAGAGCGAAAACGCATGAGGCCGGGTCCGGGCCAGACACATCTTTAGCAGATTCGCAAACAGCCCAGCGCCCACGACGGTCGCCAGGACCCTTGGAAACAGCGCCCGGCGGCGCCAATCCAGCACGGCAACGGTGAGCAAGATCGCCGCCACGCCGAAGCCGTGCGCGTAGGCTTCCGCCAAATGCAGCAATCGTCCCAGCTCGTCAGGGCAGTGCCCGGCATGGAACCACCGCGCGAGCGGCAAATCGATCGGCAGCGCCGCAAATCCAAGCAGCCCGAGAACTGCCGGCAACCAAAGCCGCAGCGGACTCCAGCGCGGAGTTTCAAGCGACGGCAGCGGGACGGGCAGGGGACGGCGGTCGGGCATGGGTCGAAAACGACGAAATTTCAAAGATTTTAGGGACTCTTTGCGCGGCGAATCGGCTCCGAGCAACCGGTCGGCCTCGCGACAAGAGGCCGATTCCGGCGAACAACAATACCAAGGTGCTCCGAGTCGCGGAACACCACTTCATAGCCGACCGCAGGTTCACCATCGTTTGCCCGATTTGCAGACCGTTGAAAAAGGGGACTGGCTCCGAGCGACGCTTCAGCTTTGTCGAATGATTTGGGTTGCGGCGAGGTGCCTGTCCCCTTTTTCAACACGCTGTTAGCGGTTTCCGGCTTGTTTTTCCCGGTAGGTTGCAACTGGCTCCCGTTGCTGGTTAAATTGATAGGGTCAATATCTCGCCTGCATTATCCATCCCGCCTTTCCACCCCGCCTTCTTGAGGAGCGTCGCATGTCTTGCCGTTTAAGGTTGCGATTCGTAGTTCTATTGCTAGTTGCCGCGTGCGGCACCGTTTTTGGACTGAACCATCCGGCATCCGCCGATGATTCGACCACGAAAAATGCGCCCCACGCCTACCGCATCTTGATGGTTACCCAAAGCGCCGGCTTCAAGCATAGTTCGGTGACGCGGCACGACGACAAGCTCTCTGTCGCCGAGCGGACGCTGACGGACCTTGGCATCTCCAGCGACCTGTTTCGCGTTGATTGCACGCAGGATGCAGCCAAAGACTTCACCAAGGCGAAACTGGCGAACTACGACATCGTATTCTTTTACACTACCGGCGATTTGAAGATTCCCAAGGAAGCGCTCGACTACTTTTTCAACGATTGGCTGAAGCAGCCTGGGCATGGCTTTATCGGCACGCATTCGGCCAGCGACACCTATCACAATTACAAACCCTATCTGGAAATGCTAGGCGGCGAGTTTCAGGAGCACCCTTGGGGCAACGGCTCGAAAGTGTCGATCAAAGTACACGACAAGAACTTCCCGGCGATGAAGCCTTGGGGCGACGAGTTCGAAATCGCCGATGAGATTTATCACTTCAAGAATTTCGAGGCCGACAAAGTCCGCGTGCTGATGAGCATGGACATGTCCAAGACGGCCATGAAAAAGCCCTATCATGAGCCGATCGCCTGGTGCCGCGAATACGGCAAAGGCAAGGTCTTCTACATCAGCCTCGGCCACGATGAAAAAGTTTGGGCCAATCCCAAGTATCAAGAATGCCTATTGGGCGCCATCAAGTGGGAGCTTAATCTCGAACCGGGCGACGCAACGCCCAATCCCGATCTCTCGAAGGCCCAAGAAGAAAAGGCGAAAGCCGACACCGAAGCGGCGGGAAAGAAATAGCGCGGCCGGTTATCGTAGCAAGTGGCAACCAAGCAACGTAGATCCATCCCGACATGAATCGCGACGAAGCTTGGAATCTGGTCTGCGAATTCACCGACAGCGATAGCTTGCGCAAGCACATGCTTGCCGTCGAGGCGGCAATGCGGGCATACGCGCGAAAGTTCGGCGAGGATGAAGAGCTGTGGGGCGTCATCGGATTGCTGCATGATTTCGACTATCAGCGCTGGCCAAATGCGCCAGACCATCCACTGCGCGGAGCGGAAATTCTCGCCGCCCGGGGATATCCGCCGAATTTCATTTACGCGATCAAGTCGCACGCCGACTATCTGACCGACTGCCCGCGGGTCTCACGGCTGGATAAGACGCTTTACGCATGCGATGAGCTCCGGCTTTTGCACGGCCGCGGCGATGGTGCGGCCGGAGGGTATTCACGGAATGAAAGCCGCTAGCGTCCGCAAGAAAATGAAATCAAAAGGCTTCGCCGCCGCGGTTAGCCGAGACGACATGACCCGTGGAGCCGCCGATCTCGGCGTCGATTTCGATGAACACATTCAGTTCGTCATCGACGCGATGGCCGAAATCGCCGAGCCGCTAGGCCTCTCCGGCAGCGCGGCAAGGCAGTGACCGTCGCGCTCAATCAATCTCTTTGCGGTTCCAGCAAATCGATCGCGTCGAGGCCGAAGGCGAAGCCCTGCGAGGCGGGGTTCTTGCCCGCGACGACGAATCGCAGACGATGCTTGCCCGCTGTGATGTCGTAGATTCCCAATTCGAGCGATCCGGAGGGCGAGATGCGGCCGGAATACAGATCGAACGTCGGCGAACGCTGTCCGTCGAGCGAAATGCGAATCATCCCGAAATCCGGTGCGGCCGTGGCCAGCACGCGCAAACGATAGCGATCGGCTTTCGGCACCGCGAATTCCAATTCGACGGCGCCTCCCTGTTTGGCGGCGCAGAAAAGCTGCTCCCCGCGGCTCCAAAGCTTTGGCTCGTACGCATCCATCTTTTGAACGCTGACATCGCAGCGGTCCTTCGCCACGACACGCAGCGACTCCGCCTCGAAGCGAATCGCCGGCGTCTCCGAATTCGGCTTCTCGCATCGCAGCGACACGGCGTCGTTGGCATAAGCGCGAACGTAGGCATACGACATCGAGCCGTAGCCGTTGTCGCCCCATTTCGGCCCGAAGCTATTGCGGAACCGCAGAATGCCTCCGCCATTTTTCTTCGCGTCGTCCTCGTAACCGACGAAAACGATGCTGTGCCCGTCGGAAACCTTGTTCGGCGGCGGAACGTCGAGCAGTTCGCTCCCCTCCAGTTTATTCGGCCATCGCAAGCCACAGGCGACGGGATGCCCCGCCAGGAGCGATTGCTTGATTTCCTTGAACTCGCGGTCGGTCAGTTTCTGATCGAGCGACCAGCGTTTGATCCAAACTGCTCGCCATCGGTCGCGAAGCGCCTTGGCATCGGACAGCGCGGCCGGGTTCGGTTTTTCCTTCCCATCGGTGGTGAACTGATAAGGCATTTTGTCGGCGCGGCAGATGCCCAGCGCGTTCAAGCCTTGAACGGCTTCGAAGAACATCGCCTGGTCGCGTGTCTTCCCGCTCGCTTCCTTGGCCGCCCAAATCAAATATTCTTCCGACAGCCGGCCGTGCGCTCCCGGCGCATGCCGCGCGGATTCGAACTCGGCGACGCCGGTGACGGCAAACAGCGAGCAAACATCGCGGTCTCCTTGCGCGAGGGGCGTAATTCCGAGCTTCTCGAATTCCGGAATCAGATTCGCCTTCGATGGCAACGGCTCGTCCGCAACGCCAAGAGTCGCGGCCGGCCCCAAAATCATCAGAATAGCAATGAGCGACAGGCCGGACGGTAATTGTGTGATTTGCAAAACCCGCAGGCATCGAAACATCGTCAAACCTCAAGTTGATCGAGACGAAAGCTCTTGCAAGCTCAATCCTCGGGCGGCTAGCTCAATTATAGGCGGAAAAACCTGAAATGAGGTAGAACCTGAAGAAGTTTGGCCGATGCTTGCGAATTGCGCCTAAGCTGACGACAATTCAGCCATCCCTGGGACGGTGCGCGGCAAACGGCGTTTCAACTAAGCGGTGACCTTTGCGAGCGAACGATCATGAAGATTCCCAAGTTGAGCAGTTTTATTGGATTGCGATCATGCGTTGCCCTAGCTGTTGTCTTGGCTGCGGCGATTGCGACGATCAGTCGCGCGAAAGCTGACAGTTCCTATGTGCCGTTCGACGGAGAAAAAACCTCGTGGCACGATGGATTCGACCGTTTTGACTATCTGATGGACGACGCAACGTTCGCCATCGAGCCTTTCAAGCGCGACGAAGCCGAACGATTCGGAATCAAGGATCCGCCCCCGGGAAAGCATCGCTGCGTCGTTATTGCTCCCAAGGAGCCGGCTGCAGGCAACCCTTGGTCGTGGCGCGGCTGCTATTGGGATCACCAGCCGCAAACCGAAGTCGAATTGCTCAAACGCGGCTTCCATGTCGCCTATATTTCGGCCAATGCCACGATGAAGCCCGGCAAGCAATGGGAAGCGTGGTACAACTTTCTCACGGAGAAGCACGGGCTGTCCAAAAAGCCGGCGTTCGTCGGGATGAGCCGCGGCGGTGAATATGCCTACACCTGGGCAACCGCGCATCCAACCAAGGTCGCGTGCATCTATGCCGATAATCCCGGAGTCAGCCCCGAGGTGCTTCAAAAGCTCGGCGATCTCGCGGCCGCCGATGTGCCGGTGTTGCACGTCTGCGGCAGCATCGATCCGCTTTTGGGCCGTTCGTCCTCGACGATCGAACTCATCTATCAACAGTTCGGCGGGCGAATTTCCGTCATGCTCAAGGAAGGCGCCGGCCATCATCCGCATAGCTTGCACGACCCCAAACCGATCGCCGATTTCATTTGCCAAAGCATACAGCCGATCGCGCGCGAGCAGCCTGCCTACATGAATGGACGAGTCTCCAGGGTGTCGTTCTACGGCGCCGACAACTCATACCGATTCTTTCCCGCCGAAGGCAGATACATCACCTGCCGTGGGCCGTTCTTTGCGGAATCTTTCGACCGGTATTCATTCGGCGTCGGCGGCGTGGAAGGAACGATCAATGTGATCGTCCCCGACAAACCTGCGCCGGGAAAGCCGTGGGTTTATCGAGCCGCTTATGTCGACCGCGACGCGGCGGTCGATCTGGCGCTGCTCGCCAAAGGTTTTCATATCGTCACCGGGCCGATATCGTATAACGCCGATCAACCCTCGCTGAAGGATTGGAATGCCGTCTACAAACTATTCGTCGACAATGGCTTTTCCAAAAAGCCCGTGTTGGAGGGAGCCGGCGGCGCGGCGGGAGAAGCGTATGCCTGGGCGATCGCCAACGCCGACAAAGTGTCGTGCATCTACGCGGAGAATCCGCTGATGCATTGCACCATGACGAAATCGCAGCCGCTCGACAATCTGACCATTCTGGCCAAAGCCGACATTCCGGTCCTGCATGTTTGCGGGAGCCTCGATCCTGCGGTCGATCAAACGCGCGAAGCCGAGAAACGATACAAAGAATTCGGCGGACGAATGACCGTGATCGTCCAAGAAGGCACCGGCCATTATCCAACAGCGCCGGACGACCCGAAACCGGCGGTCGATTTCATTCTCGACGCGCAGAAGGCGCATGGAGCGAGCGACCCGTTGAGCAAATGAACTGGAAAACTAAGCCACCGATGCGAGGCACATACGCCATGCGAATTTATCTGGGCGGATTATCGACATTGCTACTCGCCTGCGGTATTCTTGCAACGCCGCAGCCTGCATGCGCGCAGTCGTCCGCAAGCCGGCCGCAATGGACGCGCGAGCAAGTGATTGAAGAGACGATGCATCCTTTTCAGGGCAGCAGCGTCAAGGGCGTCGATTGCTCGATGCTGACCGGAAAAGTCGTATGCGGCTATCAAGGATGGCACGCCGCGGAAGGCGACGACTGTGGGCGTGGCTGGTATCACTGGCAGGGACGCCACGGTTTCAAGCCCGGCAGCACGAACGTCGATCTCTGGCCCGACGTGAGCGACTTGACTCCCGCCGAGCGCTACGCGACTCCGTTCAAGACCGCCGACGGAAAAACCGCCGAAGTTTATAGCGCCTTCAACGCCAAGACGGTGATTCGACATTTCCAATGGATGCACGACTACGGGATCGACGGCGTCTTCGTGCAGCGGTTCGCCGGCGAAGTGTTTCATCCGCTCGGTCTGAGGCAATTCAACACCGTGTTGGACCACTGTCGCGAAGGCGCGAATCAGTACGGCCGAACCTATGCGGTGATGTACGATCTCTCGGGCATTCGGGCCGGCGAGATGGGCCGCGTGATGGACGATTGGAAGCTGCTCGTCGAGAAAATGCAGATCACGAGCGACCCGGCCTATTTGCACCACCGTGGTAAGCCCGTCGTGGCCGTGTGGGGATTCGGCTTCAACGACGGGCGCAGATATACGCTCAAAGAAGGGCTGGAGCTTGTCTCATTCTTGAAAAGCACGCCGGCCGGCGGATGCACGGTAATGCTGGGAGTGCCGACCTACTGGCGCACTTTGGACCGCGACACCGTCAACGACAAGATGCTGCTCGAACTGATTTCAAAGGCCGATATCGTGAGCCCGTGGACGGTGGGGCGCTACGGAAGTTTGAAAGAAGCCGCAAACTACGCCACGAAGACGATGACGCCCGACATCGCGTGGTGCAAGGAGAACGGCAAGGAATATCTGCCGGTGGTTTTTCCGGGATTCAGTTGGCACAACCAAAACCCGCGGTTTTCGACGAATCAGATTCCGCGCATGGGAGGCGAATTTCTTTGGTCGCAGTATGCGGCCGCGAAAAAAGCGGGTGCGGCCATGGCGTATCAAGCGATGTTCGACGAAGTCGACGAAGGGACCGCGATTTATAAATGCACCAACGACGTGCCGGTCGGCGATTCGACGTTTCTGACCTACGAAGGATTGCCGAGCGATCACTATCTGAGACTGGTCGGCGAGGCCACCAAAATGATTCGCGGAGACGTTCCGCCGACCGCCGCCATGCCGCGTATCGAGCTGCTTGGTAAATAAGAGCCGTTCGATTTTTGGAATCGTGCCGTGGAACTTATTCGTCGGATGATGCATCTAACTGCCAGTTATATGCCATCACCGTCGGAGAAGGAGGCGCGAAACCATGTGCAATTCATCGATTACGGCGGCAATTCGGGGAATCCTGCTTCTTGCCGCGTTCGTCGCCAGCATCTCGACGCCTCCAGGCGTAGCCGCTGCGCCGGCGCCAGGCTCGGTTCCTGATCGGGCGTCCCGTCGGCTTTCGGATATCTCGACACGGCACCCCAGATTGGATGGCGACTTTTACGGATGGTTGTCGAACGACGCATTCTTGCTGGCCCGGACGGATCGCGATCATCCTCGCGGCGTGCTGTTTCGGCGCGAATTGGCCAGTGGCCGAGAAACGCCCTTGCCCGCGCTAACGGCGCTCTACAACCAGGCGGATGGCGGCAGCATCTTGCGGATTTCTCCCGATGGTCAATGGGTTTTGTGGTGGACGGGCAAGATTCACGACGTGGGCATCCATGGCGCCCGGCTGGATGGATCCGCCCACTTCCAAGTGCCGAAGGCGAAAGCCGAATGGGATAATCTCTATCTCTTCTGGCTCGCCGATAGCCGGCGTTTCGTTGAATTGGCGATGCCCGTGAAAAACAAATTTACTCGGGCACTGGTCCGAAGCGTTGAAAAGCCGCAGGTCGCCGAAACTCTGCCAATCACCGACGCCAGCCCGTTCCAATCGGTCTGCGCCATCGCCGGTCGGGACATCGCGCTCGCATCCGGTGACCGATTGATCGCGCTGCCATGCGCCCTGAATGGTTACGGACCTATCGAATCCAACCCAACAATCGGGATGACGGCAATACTCAACCCCAAGATTGGCGCCGATCAGACATTGCCGTTCGACTTGCCTGGCAAAGCAAATACATTTTGCGGAGTGGCCCTCTCGGCGCGGAGCGATCGCATCGGATGGATAGTTGCCGAGTTGCCGCAGGAGGGCGAAACTCGTGTAGCACTGTGCGTAAGCCGGTTGGACGGTAGCCACTGGGCGGAAATCGGCTTCGAGCAAACCGCAAAGCCGGATACCGGTTTTGGCGATCATTTGGAAAAGTTCATGAGCGAATCGCCCGGAACCATGCAATGGCTGCCGGACGGTAAATCGTTGAGCTTCTTCTACAAGGGGGATTTGTACACCGTGCCGGCGCCAGCCGAATAGGCCGCACGTAGCCGTGGGCCGACGGTCAACGCGAAGACAAAGGAGATTATCAATGCGCGTTCATGCGGTTCTTATTCAATCGATCGCCGTGATGGCTGTGCTAAATATCGCGCTGTCCGCCCTGGCGGGACCGCCGGAGGTGATGCGCGATATGCCGGGCGAGGTCACGGGGCGCGTGAAGACCTGGTGGCTTGATCCAAACGTCAGTGTCACCACGCGATCGATCGGCCCCGACCGTTGGATGGCCATCGACTGGTTCGCCGACAGCGGCAAGCTGAAGCGTAATCTGGCCGGCTTCGACGTGTATGCCCAATCGGGCTTTGTTTACAAGTTCGGCGGTGGAAAGACAACCGTCGTCGGCATCGTCGGCGATTGGTCGGTCGAGGTGCCCCAAAAAGGCGGACCGGCCGGCTACATCACGGGGATCGATAAAACTTTTGTCGATGAGTTTCATCCGGAAGAAGGCCAGATTGCCGCGGACATTTATATCTCCGGAAAACTCGCCAACACCATCGGCCCATACGTCCAGTATTTGGGAGAAGACGTGCGCGTCGGCGAGGATGGGAGCATCGCGCTGTTGACTTGGAAAACGGCCGAGAAGAAGGTCGCACAGGTCATCGTGGTCGGTATCGACGGCAAGACGAAGTTTGCGTCGGATTGCGAACCAGCGATGATTTCGCCGCTGCCGGCCCCCGACGGCGGCGGAGTGGCCGTGCGGATGAATAAGGGCGATGAAGACCGGAACCGATTTGTTTTCTATCAGGTTTCCGGACGAAAATCGTCGCTGGTTGTGGCCCCGAATGCCGAATTCGCGACTTGGCTGCCTGGTTCGACCGTCGCGCTGATGCAAACCAGCATCGGCTTTGAATATCGTTGGCGCTTGATTGATTGGTCGACCGGCAAACAGCTTTGGGAGGTGGGCGATTTTACGACGCGGCGAGTCCCCGGCACGGGAAGCCCAGTCGTTGCCATCGGCGGCTATCTCTTGTTCGGCGGATTGGAGAACTTGGAAGAGGGACAGAGCAATAGCGCGAGCCGCCGGATTTATGCCGTAAACGCTTCGAATGGCCGAGTCGTCGCACATTGGTCTCCCTCGCCGCCTAGCCAGCCCGCGACCGACGTCGGCCGCTTCCGCAAACTCGGCGAGAAACTCTACCTGGTCACGGAAGAGACCGTCTCCGAAATTAACTTGAACGACATTGCCACCAAAAAGAACGGCTGGCAATGACGCCTTCACGATCGGACGGCAGTCAGACCAATCGTTCATGAGTGCGCTCCCGATGGCGGAGGGAGTTGAGGAGGCAAAGCGATTGTGCCATTCGCGTCGGCCGCCACAAAACAGGCCCGCTCGCCCAGCAGCCGGGAAATCCGCAGCACTTCGTTCCATTTGGCCATCCGCTCCGAGCGACTGAACGAGCCGACTTTGAGCTGACCGGCGTTGGTCGCCACGGCCAAATGGGCGATCAACACGTCCTCGGTTTCTCCGGACCGCGCCGAGATGATCGGCCGCCAGCCCGCCTGTTGTGTGAGCCGGATTGCCTCCAGAGTTTCACTGACGCTGCCGATCTGGTTAAGCTTGATGAGGACGGCATTGGCCAATCCATCGGCGATTCCCTGGCGAATGCGGGCCGGGTTGGTGGTAAACAAGTCGTCGCCAACAAGTTGCACTCGCTCGCCCAGGGCCGCGTTCAATTGGCGCCAGCCCTCCACGTCGGTATCGGCCAGCGGATCCTCGAGCGACACGATGGGATAACGCCGGCACCAGTCGCAGACCAGCTCGACCATTTGCTCGGTTTTAAGCGTGCGGTTTTCCAGCCGCAGATGGTAGCGACCGGTCGCTGGGTCGAAGAAATCGCTGGCGGCCAGGTCGAGGGCCAGCGCGGCTTGCCGTCCAGGCGTGTACCCGGCGGCCTCGATCGACCGCATGAGTAATTCGAATACGGCTTCGTGCGAGGCGAATTCGGGCCAATACCCGCCTTCGTCGGCAACGCCAAAGTACGCGCCGCGCCGCTTGAGCAGATCTCCGGCGGCGTGATAGACGTTGTGACTGATTTCGAGCGCTTCGTCGTAGGTGCGTGCGCCGGTGGCGATGAGCAGGAAGTCTTGCACGTCGGTACGCCAGTTCGCATGAGCCCCGCCTCCGATCATTTGGATTTCCGGGAGCGGCAACAGCACGCCTTTCCCCTCGCCGAGATATTCGAAGAGGGGCGCGCCGATGGACTTGGCCGCGGCATCGGCCACCGCCATCGACACGCCGAGGATGGCGTTCGCCCCCAGGCGACTCTTGTTCGCAGTGCCGTCGAGATCGATCATTCGTCGATCGATGCCGGTCTGATCGCGCGGATCCCGGCCGACGATGGCCGGCGCGATCTCGCGATGGACGTTCTCGATGGCCCGCAGCACCGACTTGCCGCGCCAGCGCGACGCATCGCCGTCGCGCAGTTCGACCGCTTCAAACTGACCGGTCGAGGCGCCGGATGGGACCAAGCCGCGGCCCCGCGTGCCATCGTCGAGCGTCACCTCTGCTTCCAAAGTGGGCACGCCGCGCGAGTCGAAGATCTGATAAGCGGAGACGCCGACGATTTTCATGCAACCGCCTCGGGGTGAGCTATCCAAGCAAACCAACTCTCCAGCATCTCGGCCAATTTCACCCGCGGAGTGAGAATCTTGCGCTCGGCAAATCGTCGCACATGTTGCCGCTGCGAGTCCGTGAGATATTCGACGGGTGACTTGCCATCCACGCGGGCCAAAAGCAGCATCGGAAGCAACCGACTCGCACGGGCGGCAATAACCGCCACCACCGGCAAATTGGACCACGCTTCGTCATACGCCTCGCATGCCGCTCGGGCGGCATCCTGCATCCGCGCGCCATGCGCCGGAGCATGATACAACGCCTTCAAACAGAAATGATTGAGCAAGAACGCCAGATCAAAAGCAGGATCGCCGTACCACGCCACTTCGCAGTCGATGACGACCAGCCGTTCGCCGCTGACCAAGAGATTCTTCGGGCTGTAGTCGCCATGCACGAGGGCCGAGCGGCAGGCGGCCAACCGCTCGGCCTCGGCACGCAGCGCCGCCGCCAGGCGCGGGTGCGCCTCGGCCGTGGCGAGCAAATAGGGCTCGATTCGCAACTGCCAAAAATCGTCGGTGGTGGCAAACAGCTCGATCGCTTCTGGATCGCCGGCCGAATGGCGATGGATGGTCCCCAGGGTGCGACCAGCGCTCGCGGCGTGCGATCGATCGATTCGACCGGCCAGCAGTTCGGTTTTCAAATTGGCTAGCTCGCCGTCGATTAGCTCCATGGCAAAGTAGCAATGGTCTCGGCTGGCGAACCGCAATCGCGGCACCGAACCGGGAAGAAAAGCCGCGACGTAGCGCAAATAGTCTTGCTCGTGCAGGTTCCGCCGGGGATCGGCAAACCACTCGGCCGCGACGTTCAGCTTTGGCAGTGCCCGCTTGACAACGAACGAATCCCGGCCGTCGTCGACGCGGTAGATTTCGCTGGAGACTCCTCCGGCGAGCGGCGTCAGTCGGGCGGCCGCGGAGCGCACGACGCCGTCGGCGCGTAATAAATCCAGGAGATGCGGCAACGAGTCGGTCACGATTGCCTCTCCCGATTCACCTTGGCAGCCCCGGCGGACGAGATGCCTGCAACGCCAAGCTATACATTTTCCGCGGTCGGAACCACGAAGGGTACACGATAATCGCGGGTCAACAGGGCGTCGGCCGCCGGATTGTTGATGAAGGTCTCGGCCTTGGGGTCGAATTGCAATTGCGGACCAAGCCGCAATTCGGTTTTGCCGCCGAGCCGCACGCTGTTGTCGCTGAGGTGCGAGATCACCCGGTCGAGCGTCTCTTTGGCGTGTTCGTTGGTCTTGAGGCTCTTGAGCTTTTCGAGGGCCTCGCCGTCCGTGTGCGCTTCGCCGAGTCGATAAGAGATATTTCCCATGTGGCATAGCGCGGCCGACAGATGACCGTCGAGAATCGGCGCGGTCAATTCCTCCGGCTTGCGGCTGCGGATGGCATGGAAGAAGTTGCCGAAATGATCGGCCAACGGGTCGTCCCCCTTGCCGAATGATTTGATGATCTTTCCCTTGGGATCGAATACGGTGGCGGTGCGAATCGTGCTGCCGGACGATAAGTCCGGGCTGACCATATAGCCTTCGCTGCCGTAGAGGATGGTTCCGACTCGCGCGCCCAATAGGTCTTGCGTCTTCAACCCGCGCACTTCGAAAACCAGCGTCGCATCGGGCCCGAATTCGAAGATCGATACCTCCGTGTTCGGAGTGTCGGCGGCATCTTCGTAACCGAATCGACCGCCGTAGGTAATCACGCTGTTGGCCAGCCCATCGATGCCAAGGCCCCAACGGGCGATATCCATTTGATGCACGCCCTGATTGGCGATATCGCCATTGCCGTAGGGCCATTGCCAATGCCAGTCGTAATGGAAACGCGGCCGAGTGACCGGCAACAATTGGGCGGGCCCGCTCCACAAGCTGTAGTCGACTTCCTTGGGAGGCTGGTAGACGCCTTTCGGACCGATCGAGGCACGCGGTTTGTAGCACAGACCTCGGGCCAGCTTCACTTCGCCGAGTTTGCCGGCGCGCAGGTAAGCGATCGCCTCTTGCATTCCCAGCGACGAACGGCTCTGCATGCCGGTCTGACAAATCCGTTTGTGGCGCTCGGCGGTCTGAACGTCGCGCCGGCCTTCGCTGACATTGTGGCTCACCGGCTTTTCGACATACACATCCTTGCCGGCCTGCATGGCCCAAATCGCGGCCAGCGAATGCCAATGATTGGGCGTGGCGATCGTGACGAAGTCGACCGATTTGTCGTCCAGCGCGGTCCGCAGATCTTGCGCGTATTTCGGTTTGTGTCCATTCAGGCTCTTCTCGATCTGCTCGCAACGGGAATTGCCCACTTTCGAATCGACGTCGCAGATATACGCGAGTTCGACGTCCTTGCGCTTGACCAATTGTGCGATATGTTCGCCGCCACGCCCATTGCAACCGATGATGACTCCGCGCAATTTTTCATTCGGACTCGTGATCGACTTGGTTTCGTCGGCCAGAAGCGGCGCAGCGCCTCCGATCGTCGCAGCCGCGGCAGCCGCGGCGGCAAACATCGAGTCCTCCAGAAAGTGACGTCGATTCATCGAACTCATGGTTTGGTTCCCCCGTGAATGCGCCGTCTTCGATCGGCGACTGTTAAAGCCTTTTCAACGTAAATTGCCGTGGCCGCTCCTGAGGATACTCAGTTTATCTTCTCCTGTGAAGGTTCGCCAGCGACAGGGCCGATCCGGCCTACTGCCTCCGCAACACGGCAATTATCCGCCGCAGGTTCTCACGCGCTTGCTGTTCGTACAGCCGGCGAAAATCGGTGGTGTGGTAAATAAACTCGCGGTTCAGAAAACCTGACAGGATGCGAGCCCGGGCTTCCCGAAATTGCTCCTCGGGAACGAATTGGTATTCCTCGCGAATCGCCGCATCGTACGCATCGAACACTGCCGGATCGCGCCCCAAGATCGATAGGTCAATGTCGAGCAGCAACTCCGTATCCCGGTCGTCTGGCGGCACTTGATGCTTCGTCGCTAGAATCAGTTTTCTCACCTGTGCGATCGCCCCCGAGGGTGCATTGCAAGCCGATAATTCGCGCTCCGCCCATTCCGCGCTTCGTTCCTCGTTGTCGGCGCCTCTCGGGTCATAAACCGCGTCGTGAAACCAAATCGCCACTTCGAGTGCCGCGTCATCTTTGGCCAGATGTCGGACCGTATCGAATTGCTTCAGGCAATCGCGCAAGTGCGCCGTCGAGTGATATACTCTTTGCGGCTCGGAATATGCGGTCAACAGCGCATCAAAGACGGCGGGGGAGCCATCCACCCCGGTCAGGCGCCGCCAGACGCTTGCGAATCGCTCGAACTGGTCCATGAATGTGTCGTACAGCATCACAAGACGCTACTCGTCTTTGCCCTGCTCCATGCCAAACAGGTCGTCGCTGCTTATCCAGGTGTCTTTATCTCGAATGATGGCCTGCGGCGGCAGTGTCGGCGTTACCGTGGTAAGGCCAGGAATCCGTTTGACGGCCGTGCCGATCGCCATGAATTCGATCAGGCCGCCCAGTTCGTGAATGTGTGTCTTGATGCCGACAACGTCGTCGGCTCCGATCGCATCGGCCTCCGCGCGGATCAAGCCGATGGCATGTTCGCGGGCGTCGTAGACAAGCGAAGTGAGATCGCTGATCTCGCCGCGGACGAACGATTTGAACATCGCCTTCAAGCCGCCGATCACTCCCAGCGAATACACGGCCGTTCCCATCACGAGCTTGAGCGGAGTGTAGCCCAGGTTGGCGAGGTTCCACATTTCTTCGCAGGTCAGGTCGCTGGTGATCGGCGCCTTGGCATATTCGGGCGGCAATAGAGCGTTGTGCGAGGCCGTTCCCATCATGATCATCTCGTGAACTCCGCGAAACGGCATGGTTCGTGTCTGAATGCCGACGACGGCATTGGCCCCGACGCGCTTCGCCTCGTCGACGATTCGCTGCAGGGCCAAATGGCGAGTGTGATTGAAGATGTCGCTGAATTGCTTGATTTCGCCCCGTGCCAGCGTCTTCAGCCCACCAAGAAGACCGCCGCCAATGCCGGTGGAATATGCGACATTGCCGAAGACAAACTGCCGCGGCATGTAATGGGCGTCGAGCTGGCAATACAATTCCTGCCCATCGCCGCTGGTGGAAAACGCCGTCTTATGAGGCGATTCGTCCGACGCATGAACGCACGATGCGACCGAGAGGAATTCGATATTCCCATGAAACATTCGCAATTCGCTGGTCACGCCGGTGATTCCGATCCCGCCGCGCTCTTCCGCTTCCTTGGCCATGCGGATGAAGGATTCCTGACGTCCCTCGTGAATGATTTTCGAAAGTTGGGCGACTTCGCCGCCGAAGGCGCTGCTGAAGCCGGCCCCAATCCCGCCGACAAACCCGAGCGCGTAGACGCTGTTGCCAAGAACCAACTCACCCGCGGTCAGTCCTTTCAGCGCGAGACAATACATTTCGTTGCCTGAGAGCCCGGTCATTACGGCCATCGAAAGTCTCCAATCCTGGGGCAGGAGGAAGAGCGAATGCACGATTTCGAGAGTTTGGCGAATGTCCGCTGGGACTGCAAGTATCGCGGGGTGTTTATTGGCCGCGTCCGTTTTCCTTGACGCCGCCGATTCGCCGTCATAATCTGATTGCTAGCGACTGTTTTTCCCGTTTCGCCGACCCGCGCAGCGCCGGATAGCCGAGTCTGCCGCTGCCAGGAGGAAAGAGGCCAAATATGGTACGTATTCCCCTTGTTTTCCGCGCGCTCGTGCTATTCGGCATGTTGTCGGCTTCGACTATTGCAATCGCTCAGACCAAGCCCGATCAACTCGGCGCGAGCCTCGGTCTGACGCCGGAGACCAAAAGCCTGCCCCTGTGGACGAAGCCGTCCGACGGCGCGGTGCAGGACATGGCTCACACGATCAAGGTCCTCCAGGAAGCGATCATGCTCGTCGGCGATCCCGAAGTCGGCACTGCCACGGCATTCGTGATCTCGCGCAAACATCGACTGCTCGCCACCAATGCGCACGTCGCCGACATCATGAAAGACAAAGGCAAAATGTTGGCCATTCGCAACGGGACGGCCGTGCTGTATGAGGTCGACAAGGCCTGGTATCACCCGGGCGTGCGGCGCTATAAGAACGCGGCGTTTTCCGTTCGCTCGCAAGACCCGGCCGAAGGCGATGTTGATGCGAACTCACCCGACGTGGCCGTATTGCACCTGGCCGACGGGCCCGACTTGCCGGTGGAAATGCCGCTCGCCACCGTCGAAGAGGAAGAGGAATGCCTTGGTGCGCCGATCGGGATGTTAGGCTACCCCGGCCACGACACCGACTCCTGGCCGAAGCTCGGCGAAAGAGCCCAAGCCACGTTGCGGGAGGGAATCGTTTGCCGGCTGACCGATTTTCTCGGCGGCGTAAGCGGCGCCTCGGGCGAAATGCAAAAATTGCAACATTCGCTCGCCAGTTGGCATGGCTTCAGCGGTTCGCCGTTGTTCCTGCCCAACGGGCACGTCATCGGTTTGCACAATTCGGGCCGCGGCGTGACGGTCGAGGGTGAAGATCGCCACATCGAACTGGCGTATGGCGTGCGCGTCGATTGTTTGTGGGAGTTGCTCGCCTTTCATCATTTGGACGACCAAGTCGCGATCGGTTTGGACAAATCCAAGTTGCTGCTGGCCCGCTACGACCGGCCTGATCCGGCGCTCGAAAAGTACGACCAGGCGGCAAAGCTCGTGAGCGAAGTGGATCATTTGCTGCTGGAGAAGAAATTTGCCGAAGGCGTCGATAAATGTCAGGCCGCCATTAATCTTTGTCCCGGCTATTCCAATGCGTATCACGTTCGCGCGGTGCTCTATACGATTTACGATATTGATCGATTCCCCGGCGGAGTCGTTGTAGGCACCGAGGTGAATGAAGAGCAATTGAAGTACGCAAAATACGCCCAGGACGACGCGCACACCTTCCTGGAGATGAATCCGAACAATGCCGAGGCGTATCTTTTATATTGCATGAAATGCACCGACGTCGACATCATCCGACAGGTCTATAGCGCCAAGCGGCACGAGATCACGCTCGGAATCACAACCAAACTGATCGAAGACCCGTCGGTGTCGAAGACCCTCAAGGCTCGCGCCTACACCGCGCGAGCCGCGGTCAAGACAAATGTCCAAGACAACCAGGACTTCAAAGACGAGATCTACGCCGACTACGATGCGGCCATTCGACTCGAACCGTTCAACCCGCACCTCTGGCGGAACCGCGCGGCGTTCGACATCGCAGGGTCGGAGGTCGAGCAGGCCGATTCTCACCGCGCGCAAGAACTGGACGAGGCCGATCAATGGGCCGGAGAGTCCTTGTTCCTGGCAGCAACGGCGGACGATAAATCGCGCGATGGGCACAAGGCGTGGGAGCTGGCAGGAAAGGCCTGCCAAGTGACCAACTACCAACAGCCGTCGCATCTTGGCGCATTGGCCGCGGCGTACGCCGAGTGCGGCGATTTCGACCAAGCCGTCGATTACGCGAAAAAAGCGGTCGAGCTTGCCGATGGCGATGTAAAAGACGGCCTTTCCCAGCAACTCAAGCTGTACGAAAACAAGCAGCCGTATCGCGTGACGGCGGAATGAAATACCCAGCGAACGACCTCGCGATAGTTCAGCTGTGCGGCTTCTCTCAAACCACCTCCGCCATTGAGCGACTCGCTGCCGTGGCGGGCGAAGGCTGTGCGGCAAAGCGCAGGCGATCGGTTCCGAGGCAACCCACCAGCGAGCGAACATAGCTGGGCGAGCAAACGCGGCTCAACTCGGCCGCGGCCAATTTGCGGCGGGACGATAAATCCAACCCGCCGGACGAAGCGTTTGATGGATGCTTGGCCAGAAAGCGATCGAGATACTCTAGCTGCCGCCGCCAGTGCGCAATGTCGCGCTGTTGTTTCAGCGATAATCGTTCGCGGTACCACTCACTCGCCAGCAGGTGCTCGCGCGTGAACATCTCGCGAAGCGCGGGATCGGTCAGATTTGTATTGTCGCAATCGTCCGCGATCATGATTTTCAACAGCGCTTGCAGCGGCGGACAAGCCAGCTCGAACGAACCGTCTTCGAAGTACTTCCTCGCAACGCGCTGCTGTGCCTCCGCGATGTAGACCACACCATCGGCGAACGCATCGAGGTCTTGCAGTTCCGGCCGCAAAATCGAATCGTCACATACCTTGGCCGGATTGTCGAACACTCGGCCAAAAAACCGTCCGATGAAACGCTGCGTGACGCGATAGCCCAGTCGGCTGGCTGGAACGTGCTGGCCGTGATGGCGAAAATCGCGCAGCGGTTCGAGGAAACCTTCACGGATCAAGAACTCCGGATTGCGTTCGGCCGGCGTCATGCGGCACCAGACTTCCGGCGCCAGCAGGCTCAGATCATGGTCGACCCGAACATTCGGCCCGATGAACCCCGCCGCCGTGGAAAACCCATGCAACTCGGTGAGAATGAAGCTGATCAGCGCATTGTTCAAATCGGTGATCGGCAGCAATGCATTGAACGGCCCTTTGGTCAAGGCGCCTTCACTGCCCGCGCCGGTGGTCGACGGACTCTTGCCCGTGAGCGAGCAAATGAAGTCCATGAATAGCTCGGGCAAGTCTTGATAGTGGATCGGATTATAAACCGCCAGACTGCGAATGCCCTTGTTGCGATCGGGGGGATTGTTGCGGCGTCCAAACAATACCGCATTCACCGGCAACGGCGGCACTCGCTCCGCCGGAACCGACCGCTGCAAACGCGTGCCCATCTCGGCCACGTAGCGCTTCAGCGGAGTTACCAGGTCGGGTCGATCTTGCAAATAGCGCGGATTCTGCGAAGGCTTGCCGTCGACCAATCGCGGCGCGGCCGAGCAGACCACGTAGCCACGGCCGTCGTCGATCACCGACCGTAGAAGCCGCTTCATCGGCTCGGAGAATTCCTCGAGATCGACCACGTATTGCGCCATCTCCCGAACTTGTTCGCAGTTCAGCGACTCGAAGTTCGAAATGAAGTTGTTCGGCCGGGCCATGTCGGCCTCGGTTTGCTTGTCCATGCCGCGATGGATGGCTTCGTCGGGCCGTTGGAACAAGCGATACTCGCAATTGTCGACGAACTTCACGCTCCGCCCTCGATCGGCCGGCAACAAGTCCGGAACCGTGCTGCCTGGCACGACGACCGACGCGGAGATATCATCCTCGGTTTGAATTTTCTCGGCGGCGGCGAAATCTTGCCGCAGCTTGAAGGTGCGCCAAGCATTCTTTTCATTCAGGCCGACGCGCAGATACGAGCCGACGAGCTTGCGATTGTGATATTTCAGCTCATTGCCCGGCGAGCCGTTGACGATATCGACGCTGAAATGCCGCTGCCAATCGCCGTTCCACTCCGGCTTTTGAAACCGCTTGATGATGAACACGAGCGCGTAGACGTAGCTGGGAATGGAATGCAGCCATTGGTTGTAATCGTCGGTGTAGTCGGAAGAAGGGGTGAGCAATTTGATCGCGCTCCCTAAACTGCGCGTCGGATCGAGCACTCCACGATTCGCGCGTGTCGGATCCTCCGAACTGTCGAGACTTCCCGGCTTGACGTGGTTCGTGTAGTCGCGGTTGAAAATCTCGATGACCAAGGCAAGTCCTTGTCTTTGTCGGCCACGAAGATCGGCCCGTACAGCATGTAATCGACCAGCGATTTGCTGATCTCGCTCTTGCCTCCGCCACTGACGGTGCAAGGCTTGTGGCAAAACGTCCCTTCGGCGACGGTGCCGATCAATCGCCAGCTAGGCGATTCAGGATGCTTCTCCATCCGCAGCTTGTATCCCGAAGGTGTCATGTAGACATTGCCGGGCAGCAAGGGAATCGATTGCCGTGTCCCATCGGGCGAGGTCCAACTGACGCACTGTTCGTGCAGCGTCGCGTGGGCGTCTTCGGAAATGTAGTAGACCTCGGGATAGTTGCGGTCGATACCGTACCCTTCCGGTCGCACGTCGATCCAATCGCCATAGTCGCGGGCGACGTCGGCAAAAGTGCGCGGATGCGGCGCGACGTTCGCCGCGTGGAATTCTTCGCCCAGGTTGTAGCTCGGGAAAACCAGCGCCCCGCCGGCGTGTTCTTCCTCGACGTTGCCGTACAAATTAGCCGAAAAACTGATCTGTGTTTTGACTTCTTTTTTGCAGTAGCCGTAGTAGTTGTCGGCAATCAGAGTGACGATCACGCCCTCTTCGTCGCGACAGGTGATCTTGAACGCCTGTCCGTCGTTGTACTTCTCGTCGGACGTTTCCCAGCACATGCCGTGCTCTTTTTGGCGGCTGGTCGCCTTGCTGACGTGCGGCAGTCCCAGTTCGCGCTTGGTGGCCGAGGTCAGGTGAGGAGCCAAAATCACCGCGCCCGTATGACCGGTCCAATGTTCAACATCCAATCCGGCGTCGTTCTCCGGCAAAAACGGATCGCCCGCGTTGCCGAAGATCGATTCCACGAAATCCAAATTGCTGACCAAACCGCCGGGGGCAAAAAAGCGAATTTCCATGCGCTTTTCCGCGGTCACGCCCGGCACCTCGGGACAAACCAACGGCCGCAACAAGAGCGAGACCAAACAGCCCACGGAATCGACTTGCCGCGAAGTGAACGGCAGCCGCAACAAGGTTTCCGGCGGCAGGAACGCCCGACGAAAAAGCTCGACAAACGCCTCGCGCGGCACCACCTTCTTGTCGGCGGGTATCGGAAGGCCCCCTTCGACCACGTGAAACGTGCCGCTAGTGGTGCGGCGGTCGCTGCGCGGATTATGCAGAACGCCGTTCTTCACGCGGTACGATTCGACGTATTCGTTGCCGAAGCGATCATCATCGAGCGGCAACGACAACTCGCGCGCCACGCCATATCGATCCGAAGTGAATGTCGTGTCGGGCAATCGCATCTCGCCACCCCCCGCGACGTCGGCGAAATGCATTCGCAGGAACGATTCGATGCGCCGATCGGCGGGACAGCGGAAGTCATCAATCATTCCCAGCCGCGCGCAACAATCCGCCAGTAATCGTTCGGCATCGACCGCTTCATCGGATCGATCGCCTAGCTTCACCGGCGCCAATCCGGTGGCGATCAGTTGCAGATTGATATAGCGTCGCAGCCGCGCCCGCCCGAGGGACAATGTTGCTTCGGTTTCATGCGGCAAGAAACCCAGACTTCGAACCAAATCTCGCTGCACTCGGATCACCGATGTCTTTCTGAGTTAAGTCGGTTGGGCAACGCTCGCAGGCCGTTGAAAAAGGGGACTGGCTCCGAGCCAGGCTATGATTCTGTCGAACATTTTGGGTCGGTGCGAGGTGCCTGTCCCCTTTTTCAACACGCGGCTAAGTTGTTTCACGGCGGCAACATTGGATCGACCAATGCACGAGCCGCATCAGTGTGTCACCTTCCATGGTGTGAACACATTTGACGTCGCGAACCGGCACCCCCGCGTCCAGCACAACCTGCACCATTTCATCGTAATTCAAGCGGGCCACCTGCGAAAAGCTCAGGGCTGCGATTTGGCCCTTGGTCCAGTGCCTTTCGCTGGTGATCGTAGCCATAATACCCCGCAAGTTGTTGTGTGGCGGTGAGGCTACTACACGCGCACAAAGTCAGCGGATTGCTCTCGGAAGCAGACGCTTCATCGAGCAAAGAGTGTGCCAATGAACCGCTTAACGACAGATACCGGCTTTTTCGCGGAATTCGCGGAAATCCTCATTCCTACTTGAGAGAAGCCCAGAGTGGCTGCATTTTATTTGAGCAGTCGTATGCCAACTCCATTGGCAAAAGTCCGCGTACTCCAGGGTTTCGCGCGAGCAGTCGGGGCAAGCAAGAAACTCCAAACCATAGTGCGGTCGGGAGCATAACCGATGTTCGACGCAGCGCGAAACAAGAAGCTGGGGAACTAGGATTCGGAGTTAAATTTTC
>Ga0182024_10004561_pt1 | contig 31756 bp, 26 predicted proteins | sample P32metaG_FD_120480 | JGI IMG/M metagenome (GOLD analysis project Ga0182024, IMG submission 120480) | Permafrost microbial communities from Stordalen Mire, Sweden - P3-2 metaG (Illumina Assembly) | ecosystem: Environmental > Terrestrial > Soil > Wetlands > Permafrost | place: Sweden: Stordalen...
AAGGGCATGCAATGTAAGGGAAAAGATGCCTCCGCTGCGCAGTTTTCAGAAAATTTGATTAGCTTAGAATTAAAATCGGACAATATGATCTTTAATAGGAAAACCGGCGTTGCGGTAATTTTAACCCTCATCATCATAGGAGGCATTGCTGCCACCGAACCACCGAAAGAGATGGGGTTTAAGAATCTGAAAGTGCTTCCGAAAAAAATAAGCCACGATGACCTGGGCAAAGTGATGGATAATTTCAAAGAGGCCCTGGGCGTAAAGTGTAATTTCTGTCATGCTGCTTCCAAAGACAGCACCAGTCATCACCTTGACTTTGCGAGTGATGAAAAACCGGAAAAAAATATTGCCCGGAAAATGTATAAAATGACGGCTAAGATCAATAAAAAATTTTTTAGCTATAACAAGAGTGAAGCAGGTGAAATGATGCCAACTGTTGAATGCATGACCTGTCATCACGGCCATGAACATCCGACCAAATGATGGGTTCATAAAGTACTCCATCCATGACCAGGCCCTATAAGAAAATGATTGTGCTTTCAGGGCTTGCGGTATTTATACTTCTTGGCATACTCGCTGCCAGACCCCCGGAAGAAGAAAAACCTGTTTACAAAAACCTCAAGGTACTTTCCAAAAAGATCAGCGACCGCGATATGGATTATGTGATGGAAAGTTTCAGCGTTCACCTGGGCGTAAATTGTATCTTTTGCCATCCTTCCACGCAGAATGGCTATAATTTTTCCATTGACTATGTTACCGATAAGCTGGAAAATAAACGCATAGCGCGGGACATGCTTCGGATGACCATGCAGCTCAACAAGAAATATTTCAATATAAAACTCAACCGGGCCATGACAACCCGCGGAAGGATCTGGTGCAAGACTTGTCATCAGGGTACGCCCGTACCCATCCTACCGGCACCAAAGACTAAATTAAAAGCAACTACTCCTTGACTATCTTAATCTGATAGTCTTTTGAAATCGTCTTCACCTTAAGAATATAAATTCCGGAAGCCAGGTTGGAAATATTTACAATGTTCTCGTCTCCATTGTTATTACCCAAGACAAATACCACAGCTTTACCCTGGAGATTGTACATGACCATTTCCAGAATAGGATCACTTCCGGCGATAGCATTGAACGAACTAATTACCGGATTCGGGTAAATAACCGGAGCAACGCCAGCACCGAACCTAACCGTCACCACCGGCGAATAACTGTAGCGGTTATCTATGTCCACCTGTTTCAGCCTGTAGAAATTGATACCGTTTGCTGGAGTATTGTCAACAGCCGCATAGGATTGCAACGTGCTGCTGTTTCCAACTGCTTTCACGGTCGTTATTTTTACATAGTTGCCGCCATCCGTACTTCTTTCCACATCGAAATGATCGTTATTTTCTTCCATGGATGTTTGCCACTTCAACGATACATATTGGTTCAGAACATTAGTGGCTGTAAAATTCACCAGTTGAATTGGCAATGTGCCAGTATTCTCTGTTAGATTATCAAAAGTCGCGGTGGAAGTGCTGGTGGATCCTAATGTGGATATCGACACGCCCATTCCGATATAAAATTGTTGTGTGCCAAAGCCGAGATCCAAATTGTTGATCATGGACGTCCAGGGTCCGGCAACCGTGTTTCCGTAAAACGCACTATACTGGGTGCCTGCTTTCACGATCCGGAAAAAATGTGCACCGGTGCTGTTCGGAATATTATTGACTGTGGCCGTGCCACCTGTTGTGGTGCGGTATACGAGCGATAGATTGCCACTCCCCGTTTGCCCTATGAATATGTACCGTGAAATATCTGTTACGCTATCACGCATCAGGATACCTGCCTGATCCGGATTCCCGGCGCCCGGTGTTTGACTTGCAACGCGCATGATAAATTCTTCATCTATGTTTATAGGTTTATAATTGAATTGGAACTGGTCCCCGGTTCCTCCGAATCCGCTGCCCGCGCCTGTAACAGTAAATGTAGCGCTCGGTCCGTCGTAACATGACATGCCAGGAGCCTGAATATCTCCCAGGTCGCCATGACTAAAATGCTGGAAGTTTGCGCAATTCGTGGTGCAGGCCGAGGTATTAAATGAACTTATGGAAGCTGCGCTCACTACTCCTCCTCCGCAATCCGATTGCACATCGAACTCATAGGAAAACCCGCAGGTAAGTGCACTGATATTTAAGGTGACCGGATTGCCACTTGAGGGAACATTTCGGGTAATATAGCTGCTTACAGTGGAGGGTCTGTACCGGACAATATAATTTGATATACCTGCAACCGGAGTCCAATTCAGGGTTGCAGAACTTTGTGTAATATTGGTTGCGTTCAGGCTGGCTACAGCCGGAGGTTGACAAGCGCTGGCCGGGTTACCATAAACATACATTTCAACGATGGAGGTTCCGTATACACCGCCAGTGGTTGTATTCATCCTCACATACTGCGCGGTCGAATGCTCATTGAATTCATTGATTGCCGGATTGGTTGTAAACGAGTTCCCGGTAACCGTATTGATGGTGGTCCAGTTTATTCCATCATTCGAAATGTCTACAGTAAAATCTACTGCATAATCTGTAAAAGTTCCTGAACCCTGGTTCCACTGAATGCTCACTTTACAGATATCATATAGCTGGCCCAGATTTACGTAAATATATTGGGGGGTTCCTCCTGAGTTGGCAGCCCAACGGGTGGCCAAACTACCATCAAATGCATTGCTCGCAACATCTCCCATGCCATCATCAGATGAAAAAGAAGCCGTTTTATTTAGCGCTACGTCCGTAACGCAGCGGCTATTGCCGGAAAGCAACCCGTAAACATTCAGGCTGTTGTTGAAAGTAGGCGTATATACTTTACCGTTAGCAATGGAGGCGCAACTCATTTTAGCATAAGCTCCCAGGTTGTCAATGGGGTTTGCGTCCGAATTCCACAGCTCTTGGGTAATATCATTTGCCTTTAATGCATGCATGGCCCCGCCACTATTTGTTAAATGAGTCACCCAGAGAATGGCGCTGGAGGGATCAGTTCCATTCGAACTGGCTGACATAAATCCTCCGGCTAGTCCGACGCTGGTGCCTACCGTATTGTTTATAATGGGCGTTCCCAGCCAGGGACTGGAATTGAGAACCGGGTAGGCCATTACATGGGTCTCTTCCGAAAACTGATAGACGTATGGGGTCGCGCCGCCAAAATAGGTAATCGAGGAATGGCACTCCGCTCCGTTTCCTACCCCAAGATTAATATAACCAAGAAAATTGGTGGTGTTCGTTTCATCAAATGGCCCTAAGCCAACAAGATTTTGTTTCAAAAGGACCAGATTTCCGGTTTTATGCTCAGTGACCATAAGGTCGGGACTGGCTCCCGGAAGTAGTAATAGTCCTGTTGCGAAGTCCAGATCAGCTTGATTCCAATTAACATATGATTGGGGTTGGAACCAGGAAATATTGTCCAGGGTATGGGTTGTAAGATTCGGGGCCGCTTTGACCACACACAATCCAACCCCCGGGTCAGCTCCATCGGAAGCACCATTTCCTGAAGCAAAACAAAGGTTGCCGCTGGCATCTACAGCTGGTGCCGCTCCGCTCATCCAGATCCCACCCCTGCCATCGTTTGGTGTTGTAACGTAGCGGATTTCCTGGTTTGTAATATTACTAGCCTGATAGCCCAGGATCCAGCCATGGTAATTATTCATATCACAGTGACCGGCATATGGTATATATACAACCCCGTTAGATAAAACAAGGCCACCACGCTGGTTTTCGCGGCGGGGATCGAATTGAATAACTCCGCCCGAACTCCCATCTCCTAATCCATTTACCTGTGCTGAAATAGCAACCGGACTTCCGAATTTATCCAGGCCTGTACTCAAATCAAGTGCATGGAACACCTGGAAAAATCCGGTGGATGACCAGTCAGGATCATTACTATGAGACCCGTTGTCTACAACATTCGGGTCTTTGTAACGGCTAACAAAATAAATAGTATTGGTAGATCTATCTATAACCGGTGTGCCCACGATACCAAAACTGCCCTGCTGACCTAAATTTGGATTACCATGAAAATCGCTATACGAAAACGAGCAAAGGCTTGCATGAATATCTCCCGCGTTTGGCGGAGCCATGTTGGCAGGTGTAAAATTTCTTTGCCAGTAGGGATTCATTGTACCATCGTCGGCGTCAAAAGCATAAACCGAATTACTCACGGTTGCCACATAGACTACATTTCTCGTCTGTCCGCTAATCGTAATGCCGCTCACTACCAGGGGCTGAGCATAGATCTGGTCATCCACTGATTTCTTATAGAGGAGCCCGAAGTTGGTCGGTGTAACATTTGACTGGTTGAGGGTGGTTTCCGTATTGTCCCATCCCGTGCGGTTCAAATCATTGTGCTGCATAAGCACATCAGTTTGCCCGTAAGCAGTTCCATCATGAAAAAGAAAATAAACAAACAGGACTGATCCCAGAAAAAATTTCTTCATATTCAATTCATTTGGGCCAACAAAATTCCACGGCCAGTTATCGTGGCAATAATAATCGTTTGCAACACAGGAATTGTTTAGGTATGGACCGCAAAGGATAAAAGGGAATTACCGAAGCTATTGATAGGATTGGGATGGATCGGCTTGGTCAGTGCGATAAAAATATAATTTTTCTCTTATAACTCCAAGTCTTCATCATTTAAAATCAGCTGCGCATTCCTCCCTGGTCCGGATTTGGATAGGATATGCCAGCCCTTCTTCGAACATTCTATAAAATACCTAATTTTAGGCCCTCTTACAATGCTCATGGAAAATAATAACTTATTCGATTTTGGCATGATTGGTCTGGGTACAATGGGTAGAAACCTGTTGCTTAATATGGCTGATCATGGTTTTAAGGCTATCGGCTTTGACAAGGACCTGCAAAAGGGAAAACTGCTGGAATCCTCTGCTACTCAGGGCACAACCGTAAAAGGAGTGAACAGCCTTGGGGACCTGGTTCAGCAACTGGCCCTTCCCCGGAAAATCATGATGCTTGTACCTGCCGGGAAACCGGTAGATGACGTGATCAACTCTCTGCTGCCCCTGCTTCAGAAGGGTGACATTATTATCGACGGAGGAAATTCCCACTATACGGATACCCTTCGCCGGGTGAATTTCGTGCGGGATAAAGGCTTTCATTTTATGGGAATTGGTATTTCCGGAGGCGAACATGGTGCCCGGACCGGTCCCAGCATTATGCCCGGTGGTGATCCCGAAGCTTATGCCAAGGTAAAAGCCATCCTGGAAGCCGTTGCTGCCAAGGTAAATAACAGTCCCTGCGTGGCCCATCTCGGAAAGGGCGCTGCGGGCCACTACGTAAAAATGGTGCATAACGGAATTGAATATGCCATTATGCAGCTGATCAGCGAGACCTATCAATTGCTCCATAAAGGAAAGGGGCTAAGCAATGATGAACTCCACAAGGTGTATAAGGCATGGAATGAAGGTGAATTACAATCATACCTGGTGGAAATCACCCGGGATATTTTCCTGCAGCCGGATGATAAAACGGGTAATCGCCTGGTGGATATGATCCTGGATAAAGCAGGAGCCAAGGGTACGGGAAAATGGACCTCGCAGGATTCCATGGATCTCGGCATACCGGTTCCTGTAATTGATATCGCGGTTTCACTCCGGGATCTTTCCGCAGCAAAAGAAGAAAGGCTGCAGGCTGCCGCTTTATATAAACCAACCCAATTTAAAATTGAAGTGCCTACAGAAGTTTTCATTCAGCAGCTTGCCGATGCCCTTTATTTTTCTATGATCATTTGCTATGCGCAGGGTCTGGCCCTGCTCCACAGAGCCTCTTCGGAATTGGAGATGGATATACCATTGCCCGAAGTCGTTCGCATCTGGCGCGGTGGCTGCATCATCCGGTCAAGCCTTCTGGAAGTATTTTATACCGCTTTCCGCGAAAATCCAAACCTGCCCAACCTCTTACTGGATAAAAATATTGCAGCACTCGTACAGTCGAAAAAACAACACCTGCGTACAGTGATCATGCATACAACGCAGACAGGATTTCCTGTAGCCGGACTCATGACTTCCCTCTGTTATTTTGAAGCTTACCGGAGCGAAAAACTACCTACCAACCTGATCCAGGCGCAACGGGATTATTTTGGCGCGCACACTTATGAGCGTGTCGACATGCCCGGAACCTTTCACACCGAATGGGGATCTTTCGATAACTAAACTCAATTATGGAAAATCATAAACGTCCATCCGCAACCCTCATCTTTATTTTCGGAGGAAGCGGCGATCTGAATTTCAGAAAACTTTCACCTGCTTTATATAATCTTTTTATTGATGGATGGATGCCGGAGAAATTCGGTATCGTTGGCATTGGAAGAAGTGATTATACAGATGAGAACTATCGGGGCAGGCTGCTCGATGGGATCAAACAGTTCAGCCGCAGGAAAGACGTGGCAGACGCACAATGGCAAGCCTTCTCGCAGCATGTTACCTATTTAAGAATGGATGCTGAAAAAGATGCAGATTATTCCGCCATAACCGGGCTCATCAAAAAAAAGGAAACAGAATTCGGCGGGCATCCCAATATCATTTTCTATATGGCGGTGGCGCCTCAGCTCGTACCCGATATCGCCAAAAGGCTCGGCAAAGAAAATATAACGCGCGATACGGCCAGCACACGTATCGTGATTGAAAAACCTTTCGGTCATGATCTGGCTAGCGCCCATGAACTCAACGAATTGCTCATGACCATGTTTGAGGAAAAACAGATCTACCGCATATATCATTATCTGGGAAAGGAAACCGTTCAGAACATCCTGGCCCTGCGTTTTGCCAACGCGCTATTTGAACCGCTGTGGAACCGAAACTATATTGACCATGTGCAGATAACCGCTGCTGAAACTGTCGGCTCTGAAGGTCGCGGGGCATACTACGAAGGTGCGGGATCCCTGCGCGACATGGTTCAGAATCATATCCTCCAGCTCATCTGCATGATCGCGATGGAAGCGCCCGTCTCTTTTGATGCGGACGAGATCCGGAATAAGAAAGTGGATGTGCTGAATGCGATCAGGCGCATTGGAAAGGATGAAGTAAGCAAATACGCGGTAAGGGGCCAATACGAGGCCGGATGGATGGAAGGAGAAAAAGTTCCGGCTTACCGGCAGGAGAAAAACGTAGATCCGAAATCACCTATAGATACTTTTGCCGCGGCTAAATTTTATATAGATAACTGGCGCTGGCAGGATGTCCCTTTTTATATCCGCACGGGAAAAAGACTACATGAGAAGACAACTGTAATTAATATTCAGTTTCGCCCCGCCCCCAATTATGCTTTCCCGCCGGAAGCAGCTGAAACCTGGCGTCCGAACCGTCTCACCATCAGCATTCAGCCGGAAATGGATATACGATTGCGGTTTCAATCCAAACGCCCGGGTCAATCCATGACGCTCAATCCCGTGGACATGATCTTCCGGTATAAAGACGCTTACGATGGCAATGAACCCGAGGCTTATGAAACCCTGCTGCTGGATATTATGGAAGGAAATGCGACGCTTTTCATGCGCAAGGACCAGGTTGAAGCTGCATGGAAAATTATCATGCCTATTCTGGATGCCTGGCAAAACAGAACGCCGGTATCTTTCCCAAATTATGCGCCAGGCTCCTGGGGACCCGAGGATGCGGAAGCCCTGATAGCAAGGGACGGGCATCAGTGGATTGTGATGTGAGAGATAATTAAAAAGTAAAAAGTAAAAAGTAAAAAATCGGGCTTTTAAGGTTGGGTATTTTATGCTTAAAGAAAATGCTAATGAATAAGCAGGTTTATAAGACGGCGGAGCAGTTGAGTGTTGAACTGGCGGAATGGATCACCAGCCTGATTGAAGAAACGCTCACGCGGCAGCCGCGCTTCTGCATTGCGCTTTCCGGAGGAAACACGCCGAAAAGATTAAATGAATTGCTCGCCGGATCACCTTACAGGGATCGGATCGACTGGAAAAAAATTCATGTATTCTTTGGAGATGAAAGGGCCGTGCCGTTTGAAGATGAACGCAACAATGCACGCATGGCTTTTGACACCCTGTTGAACAAAGTGGATGTTCCCGGCAACCAGATCCATATCATGGACACTAAGCTTTCACCTGAAAAAGCCGCTGCACAATACGAAATCATACTCCGGCAGAATTTCGCAAACGGTTCAGAAAGCTTTCCGAAAACCACATTCGACCTTATATTGCTGGGTATGGGAGACGACGGACACACACTTTCTCTTTTCCCCGGTACACCGGTGATCCATGAAGAAAAATCCTGGGCAACTTCTCTTTTCCTCCCGGCACAGGAGATGTTCCGCATTACCATTACGAAGATCGTTGCCAACCTCGCAAATCATGTCGTATTCATGATCGCGGGAAGCGGAAAAGCCCATGCGGTTCATGAAGTGCTGCAAGGGGAATACAATCCTGATCTCTATCCGAGCCAGGTAATTGAACCCCTGTATGGAGAACTGCATTTTTTTATGGATGAAGCCGCTGCCGCGGAACTTTAGATATCCACCGAATCATATACCAGCACCCTGTTCCATAAATGCGAGCATTCCTCTACAAAACGAAGGTGGATGGGATCAATCTGATAACTCTGCTGATCCGCTGCACATGCAAAAAAGATACACCATGAAATCGTATACGAGGTATCGATCACTTCGCGGAGAGTACCAGCAGGACGGCCGATATGAAATTTTTTGATAGTTGAAACTTTGGAGAGTTTTCTCAAACCCGTAATGAGCTGGTCCCGGTCAGTTGCACTTTGCGGATTGGCGAGCCAGAAAAAGACATGATGGATAAATAGGTTTTTCTCTTCAGGCATCTGAATGAATTTTTAGTTCGAATGTGACTTTTTTTCCGAAAAATTACAACGGATATTTATTTTGGGATATCAGTTTATCGGCAATACGTCTTTTCGCATCTTTGGAATTCACAGGATCTGTTTTGGTAAATCTTTTTAATCCCAGCAAAAGCATGCGCTGCTCGTCACTTTCTGCAAAAGCATTGATGGCATCCTTCCCCGATTTATTAAGCAGGTCTCCCGCATCGTAGAGATAAACACTTACGATATCAAGTTCAAATCCGAGACTGCTTTTTTCCTGTTCTTCAGAAAGCTTGATTACCCGGAGCAGGGCGCTTTCGGCGTGAAAACAAACCATCGACATATCAGCAATATTCATAAGGATCTCCTGCTCGGTCCCGATTTTCGCAGAAAGTTTTTGCACTGCGGCACCAGCCACCATCAGGATAGCCTTTTTAAATTGCTGAATAATTTTTCTTTCTCTGGCGAATGCTGTTTCATCAGCCGAACTAAAATCCGGAATGCTCACCAACTCCTTGGCAACAGCTTTGGCCTGGGTCATAATATCCAGGCGGCCCTTCATTGCCCTCTTCAAAAGCATATCCACCGTCAATAACCTGTTGATCTCATTGGTCCCTTCAAAAATCCGGTTGATGCGGCTGTCACGGTAGGCTCTCGAAACGCCGTATTCATCACTGAAACCATTACCTCCGTGAATTTGAACCGCTTCATCCACAACAAAATCGAGCAATTCGCTTCCGAAAACCTTCAGCATGGCGCATTCGATGGCATATTCTTCCGCGGCGCCCAGCGCTGCTTCATTTGCAGGTTTACCTTCTTCAAGCAATTCCTCTTTCTTTTCTTCAATCCATTTCGACACGCGATATAATGCAGATTCTGCCACCCAGATATAAATGGCCATTTCCGCGATCTTATTTTTGATGGCTCCGAATTGAGAGATCATGGTCTTGAACTGTTCGCGCGTATTTGCATAAGCAATGGAAATTCCGGTAACGCGCTTTGCAGCGCCTACCGCAGCTCCGCATAATTTCAAGCGGCCGATGTTCAGGATATTAAATGCGATTATATGGCCGCGTCCTATTTCTCCCAACACATTTTCAACAGGTACTTTGCAATCCTGAAAATATAATTGCACCGTAGAAGATCCTTTGATTCCCATCTTATGCTCTTCAGGACCGCGGGTGAATCCTTCATAATCTTTTTCAATGATAAAAGCCGTGAACTTTTCTCCATCCACTTTTGCAAACACAGTAAATATATCTGCAAAGCCGCCGTTGGTGATCCAGCATTTCTGACCGTTGAGCAAATAATATTTCCCATCCTTACTCAGGAAAGCGGATGTTCTTGCACCAAGCGCATCGCTTCCGCTATTTGGTTCTGTCAATCCGTAGGAAGCTTTCCATTCGCCCGTCGCCAGCTTCGGAATATATTTTGATTTTTGTGCTTCTGTTCCAAAATACAGAATGGGCAGCGTGCCGATTCCCGTATGCGCTGCCATTGCAACAGAAAAAGAAGCGCCTCCTCCAAGACCCTCATTGATCAGGGTAGAAGTGATAAAGTCCTTTCCAAGCCCTCCCAGATTTTCCGGAATGGAGGACCCAAGCAGACCCTGCTCACCGGCTTTTTCCAGCAATGATGGCATGAGTCCGGGTTCCCGTTGCTCTATCCTATCCGTCAGAGGCAATATCTCCGTATTAAGGAATGAAGCGCACATCTCTTTTACCATGAGCTGCTCCTCATTGAAATCTTCCGGGATAAAAGTCTCTCCGGCCGAAGATTCTATGACCAGCCATTCGCCGCCCTTGATCTGCTCCTTTTTAATGGTTGCTGTACTCATGCTGGTTTATTTTTATTTTCATAATTAAGGTTATCATAAACGACCTGTAAAACCGATTTACAAACTTCTATCTGCTCTGCGGGCACACTTTCAAGCGCTTCATTCAAGGTATCTTCCGCTATCAGCATGGTCTGTTCCTGCAATTTGAAAGCCAGTTTTGTTAAACAAATCCGGTTTATTCGCCGGTCATCGGAAGAAGCCATCCGCCTGACCAGCTGCAATTTTTCCAGGTTGTCCACCAGTCGTGTGATGCTGGGCTTGTCGCGGAAAGTAGCGCGACAAAGTTCCTGCTGACTCAGTCCGTCCTGCTTCCACAACTGGTATAAAACGCTCCATTGTTCAATAGTGATATTCAGCGAAGCCTGGTTAAATTTTTTCTGCAGTCGCCGGGCTATGGCAATCGAAGCTTTACCGGTGACAAAACTATATAACTCTCCTTTCTTAAAATGGTTGTTTGGCATATAGTTAGTTAAGCAACTATCCAAATCTACTCAATTCCGTGCTTCACCGCAAATATTTAGCAAGGATTCTTATCTTTTTCCTTACACTTTATACCCTTTTTACTTTTTAATTTTTAATTTTTACTTTCCTCATCACGTATATTACCAATTGGATAACAAACAATGCAAGCATTCATTGCCTTTACAGCTATATTATTGTTGTTGTACTCTCTTCTGATCTTATATTATCATTGGATATGGGACCAGATACCACAGCCATCGTCATCTTCGCAATCCGCAGTTATTCCGGTGCCGGATCCCCCTCCCCGGGTAAAAGTCAGCATAATTATCCCAGCCAGAAACGAGGAATTGCATATCGCCAACTGTCTGAAATCTATTCTTGATCAAACCTATCCCGGTGATTTAACAGAACTCATCGTGGTGAATGATTTTTCCACAGACGCCACCGCTTCTGTTGCGAATCACATGGGTGAAAAACTGAAATTGATAAACCTTTCAGATTATGTGGATGAAAACAGTCTGAATGCCTATAAGAAAAAAGCCATCGAAACGGGCATTGCCCAAGCGCAGGGCGAGTTGATCCTGTGTACAGACGCCGATTGCATTGTGGGGCCGGAATGGATCGAGACCATCGTGCGTGCATATGTTTCCGGGAAATATGCCATACTTGCAGGGCCGGTAAAAATATTAACGGATGGCTCTATCCTTTCCAAATTCCAGGCGCTCGACTTCATTTCCCTGCAGGGCATTACCGGCGCTGCACTCCGGAAAAATCTTTACCCGATGTGTAATGGTGCCAACCTGGCTTATAGTCGGGATGCTTTCAATGAAGTGGAAGGTTTTAAAGGCATCGATCATATTGCATCCGGAGATGATATGTTGCTGATGAGAAAAATGCAGTCGCGATTTCCGGGAAAAGCAACTTACCTGAAGGACAGGGCGGCAATTGTAAGCACAGAAGCGGCCGATAGTCTCCATTCTTTTTTCCGTCAGCGTATCCGGTGGGCAAGCAAGATCTCGCACTACAGGCACCCGGTAACTTTTATAACCCTGGGGCTTGTGTATGCCATGAATTTTTGCTTATTGCTTATGTTTCTTCTCAGCTTCCATTACGGCAGCTGGCGATGGCTGCTTTTCTTTTTAATCTTCAAAATTTTTGCTGAATACTTCTTTGTGTTCAAAGTGGCTGCCTTTTTTCAGCAAACACCCCTAATGAAATATTTTATTTTATCCCAGCCTTTTCATATTCTATATACCGTGATCGCCGGAACTTTCGGGGTGTTTGGGAGGTATAGATGGAAGGGGAGGGTCGTTAAGTAGTTTGCTTGAGGTGAAGTTGACAGTTGACGGTTGACGGACTTTATGTGTAGGTTTGTTTATAAATAGCTTCCACCGTCAACTGTCAACAAATTACCATCAACCATCAACCATCAACCATATCATCCCCATGGCGGAGACTAAAAAAAAACCCGGGAGCGGTTTTCGGAATAGTACTTATTGCCGTTGCTGTGATGGTTGCTATTTTTTCTTATGTCCTTGCGCCGGACCATAGCCCTGATGCCAACCGGATGACGGTGGAAATCGGCGGACAAAAGCCCGGTTTTAAGCAGACTTTTTTGCTGATCAGAAAGAATCGACCCGTTGACACCAAATCCAGGATCGCTGAATTATTTACGGGTAGAGATGACCGTTATGATTATCTACCCATCACGGATTATGAACAAAAGCGCGACAGCCTGATCGTGAACAAATTCATAGATGAGGGTATTAGTGAGCACCAATCCTTTTATCATCCGCCGGGAGACCGGAACCTGCAGGTTCAAAGGAAAACATTCTGGCTGGGCACAGACGGGTATGGGCGTGATATTCTCAGCCGACTGATCATCGGGGTGCGTGTGAGCCTGGCCGTTGGTCTCATTACGGTGATCCTCTCTCTAAGTATAGGTATTCTTCTCGGCGCACTCGCCGGATATTTTGGGGGAACCACGGATAATATCATCATGTGGTTGCTGAATATAATCTGGAGCATTCCCACTTTATTATTGGTATTTGCACTGACACTACTTCTGGGCAAAGGATTCTGGCAGGTGTTCATCGCAATCGGCCTGACTATGTGGGTAAATGTAGCGCGCATAGTACGAGGCCAGGTACTTGCGGTGAAACAACTTGAATATGTGGAAGCAGCCCGTGCCCTGGGCTACTCCACCGGAAGGATCATTTTAAAACATATCCTTCCTAATATCATGGGTCCGGTGATGGTGATCGCTGCGTCCAACTTCGCATCCGCCATCGTGATCGAAGCCGGACTAAGCTTCCTGGGCATCGGCGTTCAACCGCCGCAGCCCAGCTGGGGATTGATGATCAAGGAAAACTATAATTTCATTATAACACATAATCCGATGCTGGCCCTGGTGCCCGGCATTGCAATCATGTTGCTCGTGCTGGCTTTTAATTTATTGGGAAATGGGTTGAGAGACGCGCTGAATGTGAAAGAATGACCAGTACTAAGGCTCCTTATAAACCTGAACATTGCGGTTAAAACTTTCATCCAGGGATATGAAGGTTTCTGTACGCTCAATGCCCTTGATTTTTTGCAATTCATCGTGGAGAACAAAACGAAGCTGGGTGATATCCTTACAAACGATTTCTGCAAACATGCTATAATTGCCCGTGGTGTAATTGAGGCGGACGATATCCGGAATCCTGCGCAACTCCTTGGCAACGGAATCATAGAGTGAACTTTTCTCCAGATAGATGCCAATAAAAGCAATTACATCGTAGCCCAGGTGTTTGAGATTAACATTCAGTCTTGTACCTTTGACAATTCCGAATTCCTGGAGTTTTTTGATCCGCACATGGATCGTACCCCCAGAAACAAAAAGTTTTTTCCCAAGATCCGCATAAGAGATCTCCGCATTCTCCATCATTTCGTGGATGATTTGCAGGTCGAGCTTGTCCAGGTTGAATTTCGAAGCCATTTTAGAGTCAGTTTTTAATAATATTTAATAAATATAACAAATATTTGAATATATTCGAATATTTCAAAATAATTATTGAAATTCCTTCAATGATTATGCCATTTACCTTAATATTGCATTATCGCTTTCTTAAATCGGCGACTTTACTGTGGAGTGATGAAACTTGGCAGACATGCCCCCTTGTCTCGGGGGTGGGGATCACAGGACAAACATAGCATAATGCCGGTCTCGCTGCAAGGCGTGGCCGACTGGGGTTGACCACCACTAACATTGTGCTAAGGCTAACTGCCCCGTGGAGGTTCGAATCCTCCCTCTACAGCTAAAATAACCCTGCAATGCGTGGTAGGCCAAGAGAGGCTACCTGGCTATCCAGTTCCTGTGCCTATTCGGTTCTTAGGCTCTTTATCGGGTTTGCAATTGCAGCTTTGATTGCCTGGAAGCTAACTGTTAGCAATGAGATAATTATTGCTACTAAGCCTGCTTCAAACAATACCCAGCCTGAAATCGGAATACGATAACTATAGCTGCCCAGCCATTTGCTCATTGACCACAGTGCTACGGGTGATGCGACAACCAAAGATATAACCACAAGGATGACAAAATCCTTCGATAACAAGGCCGCAATGTTGGGCGCTGAAGCTCCAAGTATTTTTCTGATTCCAATCTCTTTGACGCGGTTTTCAGCCATGTAAGCGGCCAATCCGAATAGTCCCAGACAAGAAATAAATATCGTAAGTCCGGCAAACAGCAATGCCAGTTTTCCTGTGAGTTTCTCATCCGCGAATTTGGCAGCGTATTCCTGATCGATAAAATGAAACTCGAAGGGGTAGGCCGCGTTGTATTGTTTAAATATTTTTTCCGCCTTCGCCAGATTTTGAGCCAGCGGCGCTTCAGGGTTTAACCGGATATGAATCACGCTACCTCCATATTTCGGGCCTTTTACCATAAACGGTTTGATGGTTTCAAAAGGGGATTCTAAAATAAAATCCTTAATTACGCCCACCACATGCCAGCTGACCGGATCGTCGAATATGAGTTGACCGATCGGATGAGAAAAACCCATAGCTTTCACAGCCGATTCGCTGATCAAACATGCGGTAGAATCTGTGGGATAATTTTTTACATCAATGTCCCTGCCCTCCACCAGGCGCAAACCGGCCGTTTTTACCAGGTCTCCGTCTTCGGTGTATCGGTTGATTTGAATTTTGGTGTTGGGATCCTTGCCTTCCCAGTTCATGTCCATCCCGGCACTCCAGTTTTGCGTGAGGGGAGCCTGGGTCATACTCACAGCAGTGGCAGCGCCTGAAGCAAGGAGCGCATTTTTAATGAGCGGGTAGTTCTTATAGATATCCCCTTGAATGTTCACATAGCCCAGATTCTTTTTTTGATATCCGGAAGCGCGCGTTTGAGCGAAATTGATTTGTTGGTCAATGATGATAGTGCAGATGATCAGACCAATGGCAAAAGTAAATTGGATAATCACCAGAATTTTTCGCGGTGTAATGAAGGTATGGACTTTATGGAAGGCCCCTTTCAGCACAAATATGGGTTTGAAGGAGGATAGGAAGAAGGCCGGATAACTGCCCGCGAGCAGGCCGGTCAGTAAAATAAAGCCGATCCCGGCGGCCCAGAATTGCCCATTCCCGTAGTCGATCGACAGCGGGCTTTCCAGCAATTTGTTGAATGCGGGTAAAGTGAGCCACACCAGCAATACGGCCAATGCTCCCGAAATCACCGCCATCAAAATGGCTTCGGCCAGGAACTGCCCCACCAGGGATGCTTTCTGCGCTCCCACCACTTTTCGGATGCCAACTTCCCGGGCCCGCTTTTCACTTCGCGCAGTGGACAGGTTCATGAAGTTGATGCAGGCTATGAGCAGGATCAGCGCTGCGATAATGGTAAACGTTCTCACTCTTTGTATCCGGCCACCGACGGGAACCCCGTTTTCAAAGTTCGAGTATAACCTGAGCTTACGCAATGGATAGAGAAAAAGTTCTGTTTTCGACTTGCCTCCCGAATGATCGATCACCACCTTTTTTATTCTCCCGTTTGCCCCTTCAAGAGATGCATGCGGTTTTAGCATCACGAAAGTTCGAATCGACACGTCTGTCCAGTCCTTGTCGATATAGCCCTTCATGGTCTTGTAGTCATAGGACCACAAATAATCAAAATTGAATTGCGAGTTATGAGGAAGGTCCTTTAATATACCGGTGACCTTAAAATTTTCATCATTATCTACCTTGATGATTCGGCCCATGGGTTCTTCCGTTCCGAAAATGGTCTTGGCCTCTCGTTCGGTAAGCAGGAGAGAATGGGGGTCACTCAGTGCGGTTTGGACATTTCCCTTGACGAGAGGAAAGCTAAAGATTTTCAAAAAGGAGGGGTCTACCATGTTCCCGAAGGCCTTCAAACTCTTGTCGCCCACGGAAAAAAGGTAAGTCTCACCCCAGCTGATCCGGGCAGCCTGCTCTATCTGTGGAACATCCGCTAGCAGAATAGGTTGCATGATCTCCGGGGTGGCCGTTCCGGATTGAATTTTACCGTCGTACACATCATTTCCCCACGCCTGGTAGATCCGGTCCCGGTTGGCGTGAAACAGATCATAACTGGCCTCATTCTGCACCCAAAGCAAAATCAGCATGGCGCTGCCCATGCCGATAGCCAGGCCGCTTATATTTAAGAGCGAAAATCCTTTATTTCGCGCCAGGTTTCTAAAAGCGATCTTGAGGTAATTTTTGAGCATTGTTGCCAATTTTTTTTGATCTAAAATCTTGACGAAAATGTAGAAGTAGATTATGATTCGGGCAAATATCGATTCTTCCAACAGAATGCCAGATTCATGGAAAAGTATTAATCAATCAGTTACGAAAGATGCATTTCACCCTTTGTTCGATTTCAGTACACAAGCTGTACACTTTCGAGGCAATATATCTCGGCAAGAATGACTTCTTCACAGATAAATTTATCTGACAGAATGTAGAGGGCCTTAAATGACCTTTCTTCGCTTCAATTTTGTTTTTTTGGAAAGAACAATGACTTATCCTTCTATAGCTTTGGATTTGTCCTTCTAGGGCTTTGATTTAAAATCGAACACTTAACGTCCAGAAACCGTGCAGTCTGAAACATGATACAAGCGTAAATGTTTGAATATTAATTATATAGAAATCTGGCACCTTCTATGTACTCCAAAATTTAGTCTGGAAGCTCTTTTTCGAATCTTTTGTTCAGCTCATAAAAATCAGATTAGCCTTACCATGTTTAAAAATTATTTCAAAATCGCATGGCGAATCCTGAAAAAAAACAAGCTATACAGTATTGTCAATATTATTGGTCTTACCGTCGGTATTACCAGTTGCATATTGATCAGCTTGTATATCTGGAGTGAATGGAGCTATGACCGGTTCCATAAAAATGCAGATCGGATTGTCCGCATTACCATGGAATACGGTAATGGGGGCACTATAGGAAAATTTGCTCAAACCGGCACCAAGGTAGGGCCGCAACTGAAACGAACTTTTCCTTCGGTTGCCGCTTTTGCAAGGACACTCAAATTTCCCAGAGTGATCACTTACCGGAATAAAGTATTCGACGAAAAAAAATTTTTGTATGCCGATTCCTCTTTCTTCGACATCTTTTCTTTCAAATTGATTAAGGGAAACCATTCTACTGCCCTGAATGCACCCCATCAACTGGTGATGACGGAAAGTATGGCAAAAAAATATTTTGGCAATGACGATCCTGTCGGCAAAACATTGCTCATTGCCAACAGCGATAATTATATAGTAACCGGCATTGCCCAGGATGCACCCGAAAACTCACAAATACATTTCGATTTTATTGCATCCTTCACCAGCCTCGACGAATCTAAAACGGAGGACTGGTGGACAGCGAATGACATCACATATCTTTTATTAAACCGCGCAGATCAGATACCCCTGCTGAAGCAACAGGTTACATCATATATGAAGACCACGCAGGTGCGCAAGGAGGCGCATGTAGAAGGGAATGACTATCTCACGTATCACCTGGAGCCCTTGGAAAAAGTACATCTCTATTCTTCATTGGATGGTTTCGAGCCAAACGGAAATATAACCTATACCTACATCCTGGGGGCCATTGCAGTACTCATACTTTTCATCGCCTGTGTTAATTACACCAACCTCGCAACCGCACAATCTGCAGGCAGAAGCGGCGAAATTGGTATCCGCAAAGTATTAGGCGCCGGACCATTACAGCTTTTCCTGCAGCATTTGGGTGAATCAGCACTGCTTACGTTTATTGCTTTGCTGTTGGCCCTGTGCATCAGCATAGAGCTTTTACCGTTATTCAATCAGCTTGCTGACAAATCATTACCTGCATCTGTCCTGTTTTATCCGCTACCCTTGTTGTCATTACTGCTGCTGGGCGTGATCGTTAGTTTATTGGCTGGTTCCTATCCTGCTTTTGTGTTGTCCAATGCAAAATTGGCTGGCATTTTAAAATCCGGATTTAGCTTTTCTGCTTCCGGCAGCGGACTGAGAAAATCGCTTATTGTATTTCAATTCGTGATTTCTGTTTTTCTTATCATTTCCACTATAATTATCCTGCAACAACTTTCTTTTATTCAGCATAAAAAATTGGGGTTCGATAAAGATCATATTGTCGTATTACCTGTGGATTACCAGATGCATCGCGATTATGATGCAATAAAAAAAGCCATCGGCCTTAATCCGAATATCATTGCCGTTGCGGGGGCGAACCAAAATCCGACTTTCGTCCAATGGGGAGACGGCATACATATCGATAAAGGCTCCGAACAAAAAAACCTTTCAATCAATTGTATTCCTGCCGACCTGGATTTTGTAAAGACATTGGGTATGCAGATCATCGCAGGAACGGATTTCAGCATGGCCGACATGCACCAGATGGATACCACAGATAATTATAAGCATTACAGGTATACGTTCATATTAAATGAATCGGCAGTAAAGGCAATAGGATGGAAACCACAGGAAGCAATTGGCAGAACAATTGAAAAAGGTTTTCCAGGAAATATAAAAGCAGTCGTTAAGGATTTTCATTTTTCTTCATTACACCAGCCTATCGGGCCATTACTTATCTTTCTTGATACACAATATACAAGTCAGTTGTTTGTAAAAATTTCGGGAAAAGATGTTACCGGCACTTTGAATTATCTGCAAACGGTCTGGAAAGAACGGGTACCTTATCGTCCTTTTGAATATCATTTTCTGGATGATGATTACAATGCTTTATATAAAGTGGAAGCCCGCACAAGTCAATTATTCGGTTTTTTTTCAACCACGGCGATCTTATTGGCCTGCCTGGGTTTGTTTGCATTGGCCGCTTTCAGTACGGTGCAGCGAACCAAAGAAATCGGCATCAGAAAAGTGCTGGGGGCTTCAATATTAAGCATCACCTCTCTGTTGTCAGTTGATTTTCTAAAATTGGTTGTTATCGCCGCTATCATAGCATTTCCTTCGGCATGGTGGGCCATGCATCGGTGGTTGCAGGATTTTGCGTATAGAATAAATATCCATTGGCTGGTATTTGTATCGGCTGGATTGGCAGCCATCCTCATTGCAATGATCACGGTGAGTTTCCAGGCAATCAAAGCAGCCATGGCAAACCCGGTGAACAGCCTACGCTCAGAATGAGGAGCCAAGTAACTATCGGGAGGAGAATAGTTAAGACAAAAGTTAAAATTAAAGAGCCGCAGAATTTTACCAGTCTGGGTTCTTAGCATTCCTTTAGGCACCAGCCTGTTTTCTGGCACGGATTTCGACTATTTAAGGCAAATATCTGATGTGAAAAATCTTAATGAATTGAATAAATATAGCGTTGCCGAAAAAATTACGCTGGTATTGCTGGGTTTGGGTGTTATCTGCTTTGGATTCGTATTTCCGGATTCGCTGTCGGATCATGACAAACTGCTCCACTTTTCTGCCCATTTTGGCATGAGCTTTCTCCTGGCCTTATGCTTTTACGCCCTGTGCTCTGTTAAATTGCGGATTTCCAAGGCGATTTCATATACTATGCTGATCACCGCGACCTTGTGCATCGGCATCATTTATAAAATCTGGGAGATCTCCGGCATGCTGGGAAATTATAGTTTTCATAACATTATGGACAGGACTGGCTGTTTAACCTCCTTGTCCCAGAACCTTTCCGGGCTAATGGCAGCCATGCTCGTCATTGAAAGCATGTTGCATAAAAACCTGGCTCCTAATCTGACTACCAAGCATTCGTTCAATTCCGTTCACTCTTAAGGAACGCTCAACTGATCCAAAACTTTTTCCCAATCCCTGCAAGCATTATTTTTGCCTGGTCATGGCTCAAAAAAAACTTCAGCGGTTCGAGGCAATCAAATCCTTTACAAACGTCTTGCAATACCCGGAGGGAATCTCTGGAAAATGGAAGGATTTTTTTAAGAACGAAAACCCGATAAGCCTCGAACTGGCCTGCGGTAAAGGGGAATACACCGTAGCTCTTTCGGCGCTATATACTGAAAGAAATTTTGTAGGCGTGGATCTGAAAGGAAATCGCCTCTATGCCGGCGCGCTCTCATGCCTTAAAAATAATCAGCATAATGCCGCATTCCTCCGAATACAGATTGACAAAATAGATGAATACTTCTTACCGGGAGAAGTAGCCGAGATCTGGATCACTTTCCCTGATCCCCAGCTTCGCACGTCCAAAGCAAAAAAAAGATTAACCCACCCGCGGTTTCTTCGCCTGTATCAAAAAATTCTAAAACCACAAGGCCTGATTCATCTGAAGACCGACTCTCCGGTTCTTTTTCATTTTACCAAACTGATCATTGAATTATATCAACTTCCTGTTCACGCTTACTCCGAAGATATCTATGCAGAAGCTGAAATATCCAGGGAGCTGAGTATAAAAACACATTATGAAGGATTGGATATTGCCGGAAGCAGGAAGGTTTTTTATTTGAAATTTTCATTACCGGAATCACCGTTGCCATTATATGATGCGAAGCTTCAGGAGCTACTTAAGGAGACAGAGAAACCAAATAGCCGCCATAAATTTAGTATCCAGGATTAAAAAAAATCATGTGACCATAAAAAAACCTGCATCGCAACCAAAACTCAAGGGCTTAAGACCCTCGGGAAAACGGGATCAATCCTTCTTTGAACTCGTTTATGCAGTTGCCCGCCAGATCCCGCCGGGTCGCGTGACCAGTTACGGTGCAATTGCTGCCTGCCTTGGAACAAAGCTCTCCGCGAGAATGGTGGGCTGGGCCATGAACGGTTCGGACAAGGTAAAACCGACTGTTCCCGCACACCGGGTCGTTAACCGCGTCGGCCTGTTATCCGGAAAAATAAATTTCAAGCCTCCCGAAAAAATGGAACAGCTTTTAAAAAAAGAAGGTGTCTTAGTCAAAAACGATACCGTCGTGAACTTCAAAGAAAAATTCTGGGACCCGGCGGAGAGTCTGATTTGAGGGAGAGTGGAGCAAATGTGAAAATGTGTAAATGCCTTGCCCGCCGAAGCGCAGCGAAGGTGAGTGTCAATGTATAAATTTGAAGAACTCCTTTAAAGGGACTTATGCTTTGCTTAGAATATCTTCCTTTACAATCTTTTCAAAGGCATCATATTCTTCTATATGAGGAGAATGGGCTGAATACGGGAATGTATAAAATTTCTTTATCGGTGCCTTCAATTTATCGAAATAAGATTTCGCTACGGTGTAGCTCGTCTGGTGATCGTGCAATCCCTGAAAAATATAAACAGGAATCTTCTGCTCAATGACCAGTTTATCAGGATCGTCATTTAGCATGTAGCTATCCAGGCAAATTTGTGAAAACCGTAAACCCGCCGGATAATTTAATTTGTCTTGAATAGTATATTCCCTGCAGAAAAAAACTGCCATAATCGCTTCACTGTAGGTCCTTTTCTCTCCGTACCTGGCGCCGCCATATTTAAATACATATTTTCTCTGTTTAATAAAATAATCGTACCAGTCCCTTCCACCAGCCTCTCTTCCTGGAACCTTTAATTTCCCAAGCTTTTTGAGGGCCCTTTTATTATTCCGAATCCTGGCTTCATTCACAACAAATTCGTAGGATTCCAGTTCTGACAAATAAGTATCACCAATCTGTCCCACTCCTAAAAATGCACAAAATAATTCAGGATATTTCTGAATTGTAAATGCACCAAGTAGCGAGCCCCAGGAATGACCAAGAATGAAAATCTTTTGTTTATCGAATTTTTTTATCAGATAGCGGGTGCAATCTGCTGCATCTTCAACCAGTTGATTCAGATTCATGCTGGCGACAGAAATATTTTTTGAATAAGACAAACCGGAACCGCGTTGCTCCCAATAGCAAATAGTAAATAGTTTTTCGAGTTTCTTAAGGTCATACCCGCATAAAGGGTACGCAGGACCGCCCGGGCCACCATGTACATATAAAAGAACCGGATTTCCAATATTCTCCCCTCGTATGATCATGCCCTGAGGGATGCCTCCGATAATTGGCTTCTCAATTGTGGATATGCTGTTCGGTAATATTTTTCCATTAAGGTCGACAACCGGAGAAGTTTTAGCGGGGCTAATGACAAGTAAAAAAATAAGGCAAGCTGCAACAACAGCGATTAAGGCAAATGTGAAAAGCAAATTTGAAAATTTGAAAATTTGAAAATCGGGGGGCAAATTTGATAATGTGTAAATTAAAATGCGAAATCTGAATTTATTTAAATTTTTTCAATATTCCATTATCCGAAATGAACAAGCTCTTTCACCAGATTATTTTCAAATTATCAAATTATCAAATTTTCTTCACCCCCCCTAATAATACGGACTAATCATCCAATACACCACCACCCCCGAAACTGCAACATAAAACCACATGGGCCAGGTGATCCGGGCGAGTTTCTTATGTTGGATGAATTTTTCCTGAAAGGCTTTTTGCAAAGTGAATAATACAAAGGGAATGACCACACCGGATAAAATGATGTGGGAACTCAATACAAAATAATATACATATCTCAGGTTCCCGGCGCGCAGTTTTTCATCCGCGCTCAGCACACCATCATGATTGAGATCTCCGAACCTTACCGAAGGCGTGGTGCTGTGATAGATTACATAGGAAACCAGAAATATTGAACTCAGCACCACGGCAGTCAGATTTGCCGCACGGTGCGCCCTGATCCTCTGGTGTTTTATAAAATATAAACTCGCCAATAAAAGAATTGCTGTGGTTGAATTCAGTATGGCGTGAAAGAGCGGCAGTCCAGAGGTATTAAATCCGGGATATATTTTTGCATGCGGAAGCAGGATCAAAGCGGCTACTGCGAGCGGAACCGCAACAGAGACTATTACAATAGGAATCGTGAGGCTCCTTTCTTTCATATCAATTCTTTATTTTGGATAGGATATCTGGGTTTCCTGAAGAGAAAATAAACGAGCGCCCCGGTTGCTACTACAATCAGCAAAAGCATCGGGATCAGCGGCTTCAATTCCCGGAGGGGAGAAACATAATCCTTATCTTTTTCAAGCATAATAAAAACGATATCATTGGCAAGCTTCGCCAGGTCCGAACTATCCAATCCGTTATAATATCCCCGCACCACATGATACTTGTCGAGCAAAACCATCTTCGGCGTATGAATGAAATTAGAATCCACGCCTTCACCGTCCACCAGACCCATTTTCAATTCATTGAGGGCAAAATCATAGATTTCCTTCTTTGGCCCCGTCAGCAACCACCAGAGATCGGGGTCGACGCCAAATTTGTCCGCATATTTCTTGAGCACGGTCACGGAATCGCGCTCCGGATCCACGCTGAATGAAACGAATTGTACAAAAGCAGGATTCAATTCCTTAAAGCGGTCCTTGGTCTCCAACGCGTCCTGGAGTTTTTTCATATTGGCCGTGAGATAGGGGCAGATAGAAGGGCAGTGTGTAAAGAAATAATCGGCAACGATCACTTTGCCCTTCGTGTCATTATACAGGGAAACGGACCGGCCCAACTGATTGGTCAGCTGAATATCGGCCACAGGATGCCAGGCGGTATCGGTCATTTGCTTGCCGTTCTCCATCCGGGTTATTACCGTATCATAATAATAATGGCGCGGCATATCGAGAGCGGTTTCACTGACCTTTTTCATGATCAGGTAACCGCTAATGGGGATCAGCAGGGCAATCACTATCGCTATAAGCGCTTTCTTACTCAAATTACCGGGGTTGACATATAAAAAAACCACCGCCTGCAGGCAATGGTTGTTCAAAATATTTTATGCCGCACTGCTCCTTCCCTTACTCAACGCCGGGCTTTTTTGCCTCCGGATGATGTTCTGTTTTTTGAACCGGGGTTTTGCTTTGTTCATACTCGTACCGGTCGTACCTATTGCGAAGATGACGGAAGGAAGCGCCATCAGATACGAAGGCAATAACAAACCACACAAATAACAAACAGGGAACAGCAACGGTCATCACCATGTTTTTGATCTCATGGCCCAGGTGCATGAATTCGGCAATAATGAAAAATGCTTTTGCAAGGGTCATGATAAGGAAAACACCGTTCAGGATATGTTTGGGAAGAAAATCCGTTTCATAATACAGGATGGCAACCCCGAGCTCAAAAATAGTGATGGCAGTTAATATCCAGAATGTTCTCCAGATGATCCGGGTATCAAAACTGTGTTTATCGTTGTGCCGTGTTTGCGGTGCTGTTGTTGCTACTGAATCCATATACCGAATAAATTAAATTATAACAGGTAAAAACAGGTGAACACAAATACCCAGACCAGGTCAACGAAATGCCAATAGAGTCCGGCTTTTTCAATCATCAGGTAATGTCCTTTCCGGTCAAACACGCCCCGCCAGGTCATGATCAACATAATCGTATTCACAATGACGCCCGAGAATACATGGAATCCATGAAAACCTGTAATGGTAAAAAAGAAGTTTGTAAAATTGGTAGTTGATTGGGTACCGTCAATATTCATAAACGGATTTCTTCCCCACCAGGCTCCTTCCGAATGCAGGTGCGTCCATTCCCAGGCCTGGCAGCCGAGAAAGGCAAGCCCTCCGATAATCGTTAGAAACAACCATTTCATAACAGATTTCCGGTCGCCATTATGTCCTGCACCCACAGCCATTACCATCGTAACGGAACTCATGATCAGGATAAATGTCATCAGACTCACAAAAGCCAGCGGCACGGGCATTTCCCCGATAATGGGAAAGGTTTTGAATACTTCATTGGGATTGGGCCAGGAGTTCGAGGACATGCGGACAGTTCCGTAGGCGATCAGCAGAGCACCGAAAGTAAAGGCATCGCTCATGAGAAAATACCACATCATGAGCTTTCCATACTCTACGTGAAACGGACTCTTTCCGCCACTCCACCATTTTTGACCCGCAGGAACTGCTTGTGCCATGAGATTGTTTTTGTCTGGTTCACAAATTTATCTAACAAATACCAAACTTACTGTACCCATAAAAAGAAAATAAACAGGTAAATCCAAAGGATATCTACAAAATGCCAGTAAGTGGATACCACTTCCACCGGCACGGCATTATAACTTTTTATACGCGCATTGCCGGACCTTACAAATAGCGTCAGCAACGCGATCACACCGCCCAGAACATGCAGGGCATGCAGACCCGCAATAATATATAAAAACTGGGCGGCCCCGGATCCTTTCAATACCATCCCGTTTATCCATAAATGCCGGAAACCTACAAATTGCAATAACATAAATACCAAACCCAGACAAGCAGTAACCCCGATCAGCTTTTTATATTTTATCATACTTCTTTCCCGGAAAGATTTCAGGGAAAGCTGCATGGTCAGGCTGCTGATCAGGATAACCGTGGTGGAGTACCAGAAAGCCACGGGCACCTGAAAATTCGTCCAGCCTGGCTGTTCACGCTTTACAAGAAAAGCGCTGGTGAGTCCGGCAAACATCATCATAATACTGGCTATACCTACCCATAAGGTAAATTTATGGGGATGTATTTTTTTATTCTGATCAACCACGTTTGCAATTTCAGGTGAATAGCCCATTTTGCTCAATTCAATACATGAACTTTATCAATCAATAAAGCCAGCAACACAACCGGCAGGTAAATATAGCTGGCAAACATAACCCGCCTCGCTGCACCGGTCGTCATATCCAGGTATAACCTAACGCAAAAGCCCACCATAAACAGGTTGGCGACCAGCACCACAAAAAGGCTTAACATACCGCTCATGCCATTGAAATAAGGCATCACACCCACCGGCAATAATAGCAGTGAATAAATAACTGCCTGAAGGGCAGAATATTTTGTTTGTCCTTCTCCCGAAGGCAATAATTTAAATCCTGCCGCACTGTAATCCTTATGCGCTATCCAGGCAATGGCCCAGAAATGCGGGAATTGCCAGAAGAATTGTATTGTAAATAGTATCCAGGCCCCCGCGGTCAGGCTGTCGTTCCCAGCGGCCCAACCGATCAGACAGGGCATTGCACCAGGTATTGCACCTGCCAGTACGGCAACAGAACTCACTTTCTTCAGCGGCGTATAAATAAATGCATAGAAAAAAAGACTGAAGAGAGACAACATTGCTGCCAGGGAATTAAATTGCCAGAGCAGCATTACACCGGTCAATCCGCATATGATAGCAAACGACATCGCTTCTGCCACGGTCATTCTTCCGGCAGCAACGGGACGGCCCGCTGTCCGTTTCATCATGGCATCCGTATTTTTTTCCAGCGCCTGGTTGATTGCATTTGCACTGCCAGTCACCAGCATTCCGGCAACAAAAAGTAAAAGTATAGCCTTGAGATCAAAGCCAGTCACCAGTGGCGCCAGCAAATAGCTGACAACAGCTGAAAAAACAACCATGAAGCTGAGATTGAATTTGACAAGCAACATGTAGTCCTTCAGTTTCGCCGCTATCTTAAAAGAACTGGATTGCTTCACCGTGTCCTGCTCCATCAAATGATAGGATTTATTTACGGAACTAATGATGCTGTTCATTAGATCCCAGAGGTTCTGTTTGTGGAATAAAATCCCTTTCGTCCTTGCCGTAATCATAAGCCCAGCGGTGTACCTCAGGAATCTCTCCGGGCCAGTTTCCGTGGCCTGGTCTGATTGGTGTTGTCCATTCAAGTGTATTAGCTCTCCAGGGATTGGTCGAAGTAACTCTCCTGCCTTTAAATATGGAATAAAAAAAGTTGAATACAAACATGAGTTGCACGGCAAATACCACCATCGCAACATCGGTAATGAACTGGTTCAATGCGCCGAATTGCCGGAAAGAGGACCAACCGCTGTAATCCATGTAACGACGAGGCATGCCCGCGAGACCTTCATAATGCATTGGCCAGAAGATCAGGTAGGCACCTGCCAGCGTAACCCAGAAATGGATATACGCCATAGTATTATTCATGTATCGCCCAAACATTTTCGGGAACCAATGGTAGACGCCGCAGAACATCCCGAAGAATGCTGCGACACCCATCACCAGGTGAAAATGCGCAATCATGAAATAGGTATCATGCAAATGGATATCGAGTGTGGAGTTACCAATAAAGATTCCGGTAAGACCACCTGAAATAAATATGCTCACAAAGCCGATAGCGAATAACATGCCCGGCGTGAATTGCAGGTCCCCGCGCCAAAGCGTGGTGAGCCAGTTAAACACCTTGATCGCCGAAGGAACCGCAATTAATAATGTCAATAGTACGAACACCGATCCCAGGAATGGATTCAATCCTGTTACAAACATATGGTGTGCCCATACGAGGAAGGCCAGTATCGTGATCGCAAAAAGTGATCCTACCATGGCCATATAACCGAAAATCGGTTTCCGGGAATTGATGGCCATGACTTCGGACACCAATCCCATGGCCGGCAGAATAATAATATATACTTCCGGATGCCCCAGGAACCAGAACAAGTGCTGGAACAGGACCGGGCTACCGCCTTCATTCGGGAGGGCCATTTGAGTGGAGGTGATAAATATGTCTGATAGATAAAAACTGGTTCCGAAGTGCCGGTCAAAAAATAATAAGATCAATCCGGAAAGAAGTACGGGGAAAGAAAGTACACCCAGGATCGCCGTAAACAACAATGCCCAGATGGTAAGTGGAAGCCGCGTCATGCTCATCCCTTTTGTTCGCATATTCAGGATGGTCGTAATGTAATTCAGGCCGCCCAGCAAGGCGGATATCACAAACAGAGCCATGCCCACAATCCAGAAATCCATCCCTGACATCGACCCCAGGTTCGCATCTCCCAGCGCGCTCAGAGGCGGGTAGACCGTCCATCCTCCGCTCGCGGGACCTGTTTCAATAAACAAAGAAGAGATCATCACCACGCTGGCCATCCAGAAAAACCAGTAAGAAAGCATATTGAGAAACGGAGACGCCATATCCCTCGCGCCGATTTGAAGCGGGATCAGAAAATTCGCAAAGGTTCCGCTCAGTCCCCCGGTAAGTACAAAGAACACCAGTATGGTTCCATGCATGGTCACCAGTGCATAATAAGCCTCAGGCGTAAGCTTTCCCCCCTTGGCCCATTTACCGAGAATGTCTTCCAGCCAGGGGAAAGTGGAATCCGGGTAACCCAGCTGAAGCCTGAATACAACTGACATCAGTCCGCCGATTATCGCCCAGATAATACCGGTGATCAGGAACTGTTTACAAATCATTTTATGATCCTGGCTGAATACATATTTTGTGATGAAGCTTTGATGATGATGGTGCACATCATGCTCAATGTGCACATCATGCGAAACCACTGATTCTCCATGTATCGTCAATTCATTACTCATCAGAAAAAAATTTAATTCTTTTAGTATAAATCTTTTTACTTAGTCTGAGCCACAAGTTTTGATGTGGTGTTCAGCTTTAGTTTTGCAGCAGGCGCCACAGTTGAATCCTTTCCGGCCACTGGCGTTGAAGGCGGTTCTTTGGCCTTCATCACTTCTGTATAGTTGGGTTGCTGCTTTGCCCTCCAAAGAATGAATTCTTCCTCGGTCACTACCTGGATCTCGCCGCGCATCGAATAATGTCCCCGCCCACATATCTGGTCACAAGAGATCTCATATTCAAAGTCCGGATCCCCGGTTTTCTTTTTCATTTCAACTGTGGTAAATAAGGGCGTAAACCATATTGTTGTGGGCATACCCGGAACAGCATCCATCTTCATCCTGAAAGCAGCCATGCCAACATCGTGAATTACATCCCTGGAATTAATGATCAGCTTTACAGGTTTTCCTACAATCAGATACATGGTATTGGAAACGACGATATCGTCGTGGGAATGTTCGTCATCCCACAACAACCCCAGCATATTATTGTCCTTGTCGCTGATATTCCTATAATATTTCTTGCCGAATACATTGTCCTTCCCGGGATAGCGGAATATCCAGTTAAATTGTTTTCCTGTAACCTCCACCTCCATCGCATTCTTTGGTGCATCGCCGGTGATCTGGAACCAGTACATCAGGCCAAACCCTACGAGCACGGTAAGCGCAATCGCAGGAACCACGGTCCAGATAAGCTCGAGTTTATTATTATGGGGAAAATAATATGCTTTTCTATTTTCAGTATGCTGGTACTTGAAGGAGAACCAGAATAGGAGGATCTGCGTAATAAAGAATACCACACCGGTGATGCTTATAGTAATATAAAGCATCTGGTCAATCTTTTGTCCATGGTCTGATGCTGCTTCTCCCAGGATCCTTCCCTTAAATAAGTCGTTGCACCACCAAACGCCGATCAGTCCCAGCACGAGAAAAACGATCATCAGGAATCCGTTGATCCGGTTATTCTGCTCCAGATTCTTCTTCTCGCCTTTCAGAATGCCTACGTATTCACTGGCCTTGGCAATCTGAAACGTGATCACAAAACCCAATAATAAAATTGCAAAAAGAAAAATGTTTGACATGATACTCAAGTATAATGAATAATACTTTCCTTAAAGAACGGATTATTCTTGGCCAGGAGCGGATACTTCGACATCACCCTGCCCGTCTGAAAAATAATTATACCCACAAAACCGGCAGCGATTCCAAAGTCAAAAAGATTCATGGTCACCTTATCGGGAATTATGCCGGCAAAAATCATCTGGTAAAAATCCAGCCAGTGACCAAAAAGCAAAGCTACAGACATAAAAGTTACGATCGTGTAGTTGCGTTTTGAAGGCGCGCTCATATATATCAGTATGGGAGCCAAAAAGTTGATAACCAGATTCAAAAAAAATATTCCCGAGTAAGCACCTTCTATGCGCGCTTTGAAATAAATAGTTTCTTCAGAAATGTTGGCATACCAGATCAGCATGAATTGCGCAAACCACAGATAGGTCCAGAAAATAGAAAACGCAAACTGAAATTTTCCGAGATCATGCAGGTGTTCCCTGTTCGTATATTCCAGGTAACCCTTGTTTTTCATGTAAACCACAAACACAGAGATGAGTGCAATACCGGCAACAAATGTGCTGGCAAACGTGTACCAACTATATAAAGTGGAGTACCAATGTGCGCTGATGCTCATGATCCAAAGCCAGGGAATAACTGCAGCTACGGTTAATGCATACCACACGATATACAAAGAGGCCCAAACGGTATTCTTGAAAACAAATTTCTTTCCTTCCTCCAAACTCATAGGATGGTCTTCTGATTTCCGGCTGATCTGCCGCATTTTCAATCCGATGACACTCCACAAACCGATCGCCGCGATCGTCCAGGTCATAAAGAAACCGGGGTTAAGAAATCCCCTCTTTCCGCTAAGGGCCGCATCTTTGGCAACCTTGGTTTTGTCCAGCCACTCATATATCATGGATTTATGACCAAATACGATGATCACCAGTACAATAAAAGTTATCGTACCGATCACCGGAACGCAGGCAGCTATGGCTTCTGTAACGCGTCTGAACGAGATCTGAAATCCGGCCATGGCCAGGGTGGTAGCGGCGAAGAAAAACATGACAGCATTTGTCACCATCAAAAAGTAAATGCTGTTATGCAGGAGCACACCCCAGAACTTCGCCTGATGCGCATCGTCGCCCGTGCCATAGACAACAAATCCGATGATCAGGGAAAGAACTCCTACTCCGATCAAACCCCGTGACCACATCCTGAAACCGGAAGTCATTTCAAAACGTTCTCTAAGTGACATTCGTAATAATTTTTATTCGTATCTCTGTTTACTTTTATTTTGCAACTTTTGTCGAATCCGGTGTTGCCTTTACCGATACTTTGCCCTTGGCCTGCATGGATTTGACATAATCGATCACCATCCAGCGCTGCCTTGTATCCAGCTGGGATGCATAGCTCCCCATTTTATTTTTGCCATAGGTCATGGAATAATACATCTGCCCCTCGGGCATGGCTTCATATTTCGCATCACCAACCAGGGTTGCCGGCTTGGCAGGGAACGGACCGTCACCACCTTTATATAACGGGCCGTTACCATCTAACTTGGGTCCATGACAAATACCGCAATTCACGAGGTACAATCTGTTTGCTTCAACCATGTTTTCTGAATCCAGTGTGGGTATCGGATTTTTGTAGGATTTGGAAGCCACATAGTTCGTGGAATCTCCTTCCTTGTCTATCGGAATCGAAAACGGCAGCAACTCTCCCCGCTTGATGGTTCCGAGAACCGGTGCGTTGCTG
>Ga0182024_10004562_pt1 | contig 31751 bp, 24 predicted proteins | sample P32metaG_FD_120480 | JGI IMG/M metagenome (GOLD analysis project Ga0182024, IMG submission 120480) | Permafrost microbial communities from Stordalen Mire, Sweden - P3-2 metaG (Illumina Assembly) | ecosystem: Environmental > Terrestrial > Soil > Wetlands > Permafrost | place: Sweden: Stordalen...
AAAACTGAGAAAAGCCATCTTGCGACGGCTTTTCTTCCCAACAAATCTGTATTTATTTAATTATTGAAGAACCCACTCTTCATAGATCTCCCTGGTAAAAGCAGGAGAGACTCCATTATATCCATAGTGTAACCAAAAAGTATGGGCAACGGGATCATATGTATTGTTATAAGTTGTGTGCACAAACCCCGATGTAGGGCCGGGATAATTCGGATCCCCGCTTGCATTATCTACGCCATTTATAAATCCGGAAGCAGCGGGTGTTGAACCCGTGTTGGCCCAATTACTTACCACGTTTGTAACCGGATCCACATCAAACTGGAAGTTATACCCTCCCAGATCCCCCACCTGACCTTCAGAACGAATGGCTGAAATCGTAGCAAGTGATTTAGTAGCGTTTATGGCTCTGGGTGCAGCTGGGTGAAAAAAATAACCCGTTACTGTATATGATCCTTCGTAAGGGTTTCTTAGTTTAAGGGGAACGACAATCACACTTAAATTGGTCGCAATGGTCGCCCCTTGTGCTGAAGCAATCTTGAATATAAGTATGGGATCCGTTGAAAAATCAATCAATGATTCATTGACATGCAATACAAATGGCACGATCTGCTGACCAGGGGCAATAGTGACCTGGAGATTTGCAGGCGCAGTATACGCGCTCGGATCCAGCATCGTATAAGACGTTCCGTTCACGGCATTATAACTGGTCAGACTGTCCGGATCCAAAGCGAGGGTAACAGTCACGGACGATTTTAATGTCAGCGAAGCAGTGGATAAAGTGACTTCCAAACCAACACTATCGGCTGTTCCGGGAAGAACACTAGTGATCATATCCAGAGAACCTGAGCCCTTATACTGAAAGCTCACCAGCGCGGGGCTTTTACTGAAATCCTGAACAGGTCCTTTATCCTTCAGACATGAACTGAGGGAACAAACGGCCAATGCAAACAGAACCGCGTGTACCAAGGGCTTTTCTATAAAAATTATTTTCATATTATTTTATTTTCATTCTTAATTGATATCTCAGCAAAACCGATGATAAGTTTTATTGGTTCCAGAAAATCTTGCTAGTGAATTGTGCATTCGGTGGCAGTTGAGGCACATTGGCACCATTCGTATTGTATTCAGATTGCGGATATAAATATCTTACGGGAATCTGAGGTTCTACGTGTGTTGGCGCCATCGAGATTGGAAGAGCAGGAATACCCAGCCTTCTGAAATCTGTCCATTCCTCGGTCCAGTTTATTCCGTTCTGTGCCGCCCATTTTTGAGTGAGGATAGCTTCGATCTTATTCGGAGAGGCTGTCCAGTCAGCATCAACTATTCCCGAAGTATAATAAGCTGTGGCATCTGCTACCGGATCGAGGCCAGCGGGAACTGTATTTGTGCCATTCTGATAAAGATAGGTATAGGACTGCGTGATGGCGGAATTGTACAATGCCTGCGGATTATCTGTTGTCCAACCTCTTTGTGCGGCTTCCGCCTGAAGAAACAGACTTTCAAAATCTGAGAGAATGGGGGTATACTGGGAAGGACCTTTCAATAAACCAGAACCTATAGCAGAAGAGGCAGCATTCGAAACAGCTGCGGGATCACCATCATAATTTCCTGCATAGCCTGAACCCACCGGAGCATAGAAATAGCCTATCCTGTTATCATTGGTACTAATATAAAAATTAATCGCATAGGTGTTTGCCCGGAAATAAGACACGTTCGTGGTGGCGGCTAATACCGTATAAAAGTTCGCATAGAAAGGGCTGATCTTATTCGTGGAGTTTTCATAACCCGGATTTACAAAAGCGCTTTGACCTGCACCAATGAATCCTCTCCCATTGGCTACAATTTTAGCCAGTTCCGTAGTTATTAACCCAGCCTGAGAACTAACCTGGGATTGATGGATCAATAATTTCAACTCTAGCGTATTGGCAAAAGAAACCCATCTATCCATTCTGGCCGATGCATCGCCCGAAGAGGATGAACCGCCAGTGCCAAATAAGATATCATACTGATCATCTGTTGACAATACGGTGGGAGCAGCTGCAGCGTAGTAGACTTTTGCGGTATCAAAATATATGATTGAGCTGTCAATCTGCTTGATCAGATCATTGTAAATGGCTTGCGCATCGTCATATTTTGGTTGTACCGCTGTTGACACATTAAATGCATCTGTGTAAGGGACATTCCCATACATATCCACCAGGGTGGAAAAATGATATGCTTTCATCACTTTTGCAACACCCGTATAAAAAGGCAACAGATTAGCCGCTGCTGTTTTTTCAATATAATCATACCTGTTGAGTGTAGTATAAATATTACCCCACTCTGCATCGGTATAATTGTTGGGAATATTATAGGTTTCTGTTTGAACGTCCGGAACATAATTCCCGGACCTGGACCAGTAGGCCATCCAGCGGTTTAAGTTCAGGTAATCCTGCGTAACATTGTCCGCACTCCCTACTAATGCGGAGGAAAGTACGACTGAAGGCGTAACGACAGTAGGCTGATTCGCATTGGTATTCACATTTAGGTACTTTTTACAGCTTCCAAACAGAAGACCGGTAATAAAGAAAAATATAATTGATTTTTTCATAATCCTGTTTTTATAATTCACTTATTGAGCGATACTTCTTTAAAAGGTTAATGTAATGTTTGCTCCGTAAATGCGGGTTGGCGGCGTCTGATATTCTGATGTGGACCCAACAGCGTTACCCGTACCTGTATTGTTTGCGCCGATACCTGAAAGACTGTTATCACTGAATTCCGGATCGGTCCAAAGATTAGATTTCGGTCTGAACATCAGCAGGTTCCTGCCTATTAAACTGATTGAGGCCCTCTTTATGAATGTAACGCCCGCAAGATATCTGGCCGGAATTTCATAAGTAAGTGACAGTTCCCGCAATTTCCAGAAAGCAGCGCTGGTAACATATGGTGTTCCTATGCCGCTGGTGTATACCAATGGCCAGAATCCTGCGCCGCCGATATTCCCGCCATTGGAAACCGCAACCGAAGTATTGTTGGTATATTTTCCACTTCCATCGGGAATGACAGAATTCGGGAAAATAAAACGCTGGCGCCCGTTTTCAGCTGAATGGGCAGAAACTCCGGTAAAATCAAGGTTCTGTCCGATTGAATTCATAATATAATTTCCACCGCGATAATCAACTACAGCGCTCAGGGTAAAGCCCTTGAACGATACGGAAGAAGTGATCCCAAGGATGTCTGTAGGGTTTGTATTTCCAATTACTTTTTCGTTAGGATCTACTGATGGCATGCCGGAAACCGGATCAACGATTACCTTTCCTGATACAGAATCCCTCAGCCAATCGGTTGTTTTAATAACGGGATAAGGCTGGCCTTTTACAGCGTATATACCACCGGCAACTCCGGCGGAACCATTGGCGAAGTTACTCAGCTGTAATTCGGTTACGCCGGGTAACAATTCATTGATGATATTGTGAAAATGGGAATAATTAACGCCAATGTTCCAGGTCACATTCTTGGTTTTGACCGGAGTAACATTGATATCGAGTTCAAAGCCCGTGTTGGATACAAGCCCTGCATTCACCACTTTTTGAGTAAACCCAGTTGCCGGAGAAATGGCGGCTGTCAAACTTTGGTTTTTGGTCTTGCTTGAGTAATAGTCACCTGCTAAGCTAATCCGGTTATTCAAGAATCCCAATTCCGCACCGACCTCAAATTCGTTTGTTATTTCCGGCTTGATGAGTGGGTTCAGATAAGTTACTGATTGATTATACCCTCCCAAAGCTCCGAATGGGAAGCCCGTAGTGGCCACAAAAGGATTTACCAGTGAATAAGCTCCATATGGATTTCCTCCCAGGTTGATGTTAGAAACCTGAGTGAGACCACCTCTGATCTTACCGTAGGAAAGAATCCTGTTTCCTTTCATAGACTCGATAGCCTGGGTAAAGATGAAGGAAAGATCTGCCCCCGGATACTCAAAATGATTCTGATTTGGAGCTAGGATGGAGTTCCACTCATCCCTGTTGGTAACATGCAGATAGAGGAAATCTTTAAATCCAAGGGTCACTTCTTCAAAAACGGATGTTTCTCTTTGCTTATAGCTGGTCTGGGCAAAACCCGGTACGCCTAACACACTGGAGATATTATAAAAACCCGGGAATTGCAGGTTGTCGCCTTCCAGCCATTGATCGGTCTGATAACGCTGTGCAAGGTTCCACCCGGCCAGCGCCCTCACGGAGATGTTGCCAAAATCCTTATTCATGGAAAGTATAAGGTCATTATTCAACCTCTGTTCAAAAAAGGATTCATTGTATCCGGAAGGTGCAAGAACTTTCTGTGAACTGGGAACGTTACCTGCACCCCAGGGATCAGCTACTGCCCATGGGGCAAAATTAATTCCGGCCCGGGTATAAACTTTATCCGCAGTTGATTGAGTGATACCCACACGATCAGACACAATCAGCCAGTCCAGTATCTTGTAAGAAAGATTCACATTACCAATCACATCGTATGTTTTCGTCTTTCTCCTGGAATTATCTACTGTCCAGTAAGGATTGGTAGCGTATGCATCAAAATATCCGTTGGGATCTGCAAAAATATTATTCTGCCAATCCTTGAAGGAAGTAAGCGGAACGTGTGCCGAGTTGTTTAATACTTCAAAATATAGAGGACGGCCGGAAAAAACACCACCGTTTGTCTGGTTATAACTTAGGCCTGCGATGTCTACATTGGACTGGTTATATGAAATAGTATATTCTGCCTTGAACTTGCCATAGACCTTTGATCCGCCCAGCCGGATATTATCCCTGCGTGCATTATCCTTCGGAACCACACCGTTTGAATTGACGTCCTGGAGGCCAAGATAGAAGCCCCCTTTTTCATCACCGGTTGAATAAGAAACATCGAATTGATTTGTCAAACCTTTATTGAAGAAATCGCGGATACCATTCTTAATGGGCGAATACCTTACAAAATTTGTATCCAGCTTATTCAGGTTCACGGAACCATCAGCATTCTTTGTAGGAACCCCATAACCCAGCGGAACTATGGCGCCATTAAACGGAGGTCCGTAGCTCTGGTTTTCATATGGAACATAATCAACCGTACCGTCTGCATTGGTAGCAAATCCTTCCCCTCCATAAGAGCCAAATGTTTGCTGCATTTTTGGTAGATAGGATACACTTTCCATTGTTGTAGTATTGCTTACAGTAATTGTCGGTTTTCCTCTTGTTCCGTGTTTTGTAGTGATGATGATTACACCATTGGAAGCTTTTGAACCATAGATGGCTGCAGCAACCGCGCCTTTCAATACGGTAACGTTATCAACGTCTTCAGGGTTAATTTTTGTGATATATCCGGGATCATCAACCGGTACGCCATCCAGCACGAGGAGTGCCTCATTATTTCCGGTTATTGAACGATTTCCCCTTAATACAATACGGGTACTCGGATCAACACTGTTACTGGTAAGATTTATCTGTAAGCCGGAAACCTTTCCTTCCAGGCCCACGGAAATGTCGGTGACTTTCGCCTGGGTAAGTTCTTTCGTTCCCACCTTGGCCGTTGAGTACCCCAGCTCCTTGCTTTGGCGCTGAACGCCCAAAGAAGTTACGACCACTTCAGTTAAGGAGTTTGACGCCCTCACTACCTGAACATTTACTGGTCCATCCCCTACAGCAATTTGCTGCTCTGTTATTCCGGTACCTGAAATAATAAGTGTTTGTGAAGATTCAGCCCTGATCGTAAAATTACCATCCGCATCAGCACTTGCGCCCGTTCTGGTTCCCTTTACGCGAATCGAAGCAAACGGAACCGGCTGACCTTGCATGTCCGTTACTTTTCCAGTAACCACTTTCGTCTGAGCAAATGCTAATACGTTAAATAATACCAGCACTGCAAACAGTGATAGAAATTTTCTCATGTGACTGTGAGTTTTGTGAATTAGAGCGTGTAAATTAGGGAACTTTTATATCCAACAAAAAAAATTGTTAAATATTCACCCCTTACATAGTTGAGACAACCTCTGATTCCATTCCGCTGCAAAAAGCCGGAAACTTTCACCAATTAATCCTGAGCTGCACGCTTATTGTTGTTTTTCTGTCATCGTTTATCCTGTCTAATGAACTGCCTGTGAACGTCTTACCTGGATAAATGGATTCACCCCATTTGATCCAGACATTCAGCTTTCTGCGGGACGCAATACCTGGCGTTTTATCTAGTAGAAAACCCTTATGCAGATTAATATAATACCTCCATCCGTTATCAAAGTATGAAGGCAGGGAAAAATTGAATAACATATCACTTTCATAAATATATATCCATAAATCATATCCGGGAGTTAAAAAACGTTGGATTCTGAGATTTCCATTTAATATTCTAGTATTATAGAAAATATCTAAAAATCCTAGAAAACCCTCTGGTTTTGTTTTGATTTCTACCCAATCCTTTCGAATCCATATAGCCTCCATCCGGCTCTTTATTCGCCATTTCCGATCGATTTTATACCCCATTTCCAGCTGCCAGCGCTTTTTTGCCGGCGAGAATACAGGATGGACGCCCATTTGAGAAGTTTCCCCGTTTCCAGCTTTTTTTTCAGTTTTGTAAGTAAAGCTTAGATACCAGCTTTTAACAGGCTGAAAAAAAGCCCGGATTAAAAAAATCGTTTCCTTTAAACCGAGCGTCGACCCGGTACTTTAACCAGGGAAATACAAATAAATCATAATACATTTCTACGCGGAGACCCGACTGTAGCCGGAACGATATTCCTGTATAAAGTCCTTTCTCATTAACCGGACTTCCGTTCTCTGTAAATGCGTCCGAATAAATAGATTGATAAGCCGCGGAAATATTGCGGTAGAGAAATGCAAGGTCAACCTGATCGCCCAAACCCAATAAGGCCCCCTGAACAAAGGCCAGGTGGCGCTCCCGGTCAGCCGCCAACTCTCCGAATAAATGAATATTGCGGAAAGTATAGCCATAATCAAAACTGGGATTGCAGAGTGAGGAACCTTTGAAACTATAGAGGTTATAGGGCTCATCTTTTTTTTGAAACGGATGAGAAAACCGGAAATGAATACAGTTCATGCTCAACGATAAAGAGGCCGTAGAAAAATTCAGGTTCCCGCCTGTTGAAAATTGGATATTGTTATTTCTGTCTGCTATTTCGTTTGGAGTCCTGTGGTATCCGCTGTTTTCAAACGAAGTGAAAATATCCTCGCGTCCCGAAGTATCTGAATCCGGATTGCTGCTGATCTTTTGTGAGGAAATGAATAGGCTGCTGTTCCAGTTTCCTTTTTTTAAGTTGATACCGAAACCCCTGTGAAAATTGAATTCTCCTGCGGAGTGATAAGGCCGCAACCAGGAAGCCTGACGCTTAATGTCAAGCACGCTGACTCCTTTTGTAAAAGCAATTGTTTGCCACTGAGTCAATCCCTGACCCAGATTTACAGTAAAATCTCCCAGGGCAAGCCCCCTGACCACTCCGGTATTCCGCAGAAAAAAATGAAATGAGTAAAAATCAAATCCATAACGCTGGGCACCCTTAGAAATGGTTCTCCCGCATCCTTTTCCGCAGTTAATCCATATTGAAGTAATTCCTTATAATTATAGGAATACCTGAAAAAGATTTTCTGAGGACTGCCTGTGTAATAGGATGCACCTGCCCTGACCGGTTTTTCATATCCCACAGATTTTTCCAACACCTGTCCCGCCCTAATCATGATATCCGCGTCCCCTCCTTTCCAACGCTCCCGCACTGCTGAATAAAGTGACTCTTCTTTTCCCACTTTTATATAAGGCAGAACAGCAGGATTTACGGTGAATGAAAAAGCATCCGTAAAATGTGCCCTGTATGCTCCTCCGGTCAGATAAGCCGATTTCACCGAGGAATGAAACACCTGCGCTCCCGCACTAATAAAATGGAAACTCCAAAAAACAATTCCCCAGGGCCATTTCATAATACTCAAACTCTAAGGGTAAAATTAGATTGAGGGAGAACCGGAAATAACGTAAAATGACCCCTTTATTGAGGTTTTAATACGGGTTGGAATTACCTTTGCACCATGCAAATTTTAGATGGTCAGCTTGTTTCCCGGAATATCAAAGATTCATTGAAACTGGACGTTGCAACCCTCGTAGCAGAAGGCAGGAAAATACCCCATCTCGCCGCCGTGCTGGTAGGAAACAATGGGGCCAGTGAAACCTATGTGGCCGCCAAGGTGAAAGCTTGTTCCGAGATTGGTTTTAAGTCCACCCTGCTACGGGTAGAGGATTCAGTCACCGAAAATAAATTACTATCCCTGATTCAGGACCTCAACAATGATCCGGATGTGAATGGTATACTGGTTCAACTGCCTTTACCTAAACATATTTCGGATGAAAAAGTAATCCTGGCTATTGATCCCGCAAAAGACGTCGATGGATTTCATCCTGTGAATGCCGGAAAGCTGGTACTTGGTTCACCGGGCTTTGTATCGGCCACGCCTCATGGGATCATGCTGCTGCTGGAATATTACAAAGTTGAAACCATCGGCAAAGCGGCCGCTGTAGTCGGAAGAAGTAACATAGTTGGCCGGCCCATGAGCATCCTGCTTAGCGCCAACAACAGTCATGGCAACAGCACGGTAACGCTTTGTCATTCTCACACCCGAAACCTGAAAGAGATCTGCCTCGGCAGCGATATCATAGTCGCTGCCCTTGGCAAGCCCGGCTTCGTAAAGGCCGATATGGTTAAGGAGGGTGCCGTAATTATTGATGTGGGTATAACCAGGGTTCCCGACGCCAGTAAGAAAAGCGGATTTGCGTTAAGAGGAGATGTGGACTTCGCAGCTGTTTCTCCAAAATGCAGCTTTATAACTCCGGTGCCCGGGGGAGTAGGTCCCATGACCATTGCCGCACTCATGAAAAATACTTTTGCAGCCGGCGTGAATCAGAATTAACCGCATTTTATGATGATGGAAACAAAAGAAACGCTGGTCCAATGCCTTCCCCTGGTGCAAGGTTTTTATACCCTGCAGGGAGAGGGTTTTCATCAGGGTAAAGCTGCATATTTCATCCGACTCGGCGGTTGCGATGTGGGTTGTACCTGGTGCGACGTGAAAGAAAGCTGGAATGCAGCTGTCCATCCGTTGAAATCGGTTTCCGAAATTGTTTCCGCCGCCAATGCCCATCCGGGAAGAATAGCCGTGGTCACGGGAGGTGAGCCCCTCATGCATGATTGCAGTCTGCTTACTCTTCAGCTTCACGATGCTGGATTTCATACCCATATAGAAACCTCCGGCGCATATCCCTTAAGCGGAGAATGGGACTGGATCTGCCTTTCTCCAAAGAAATTCAGGAAGCCGATGCCGGAAATACTAAGTAAGGCCCATGAACTGAAAGTGGTTGTCTACCATCCCTCGGATTTTGCATGGGCAGAAAAATATGCTTCCCTGGTGACTGCGGATTGCAAACTTTTTCTTCAGCCTGAATGGAGCAGAAGAGATATCGTTACTCCCCTGATCACGGAATATATTCAGAGAAACCCCGCATGGGAATTTTCCCTTCAACTGCATAAATATATTCATGTGCCCTAGGGCAGCCTTTGCTTAAGACAAGAATAAAAAGCAGGTCCCCACGTTATCTAACTTTGCGAGGATTCATTCCCATGATGAAACTTTTTACTTTCCTGATCTTTTTTAATATTGTCCAGGCGCATGCCCAGTACGATCCATCCAAGGTTGACAAACGAGCGGCACGTCTGTATTTGAAATCACAGGAACAGGCGCAGGATGATAAATTCGAAGATGGTATTGCTTCGCTGAAAGAAGCTGTGCGCATTGATGATCATTTCGAAGACGCTTATCTCTCGATAGCCGGCATGTACGGCGAACTGAAAAACTATGCCGCGTCGGTAGCAAATTATGAAAAGGCAAAATCAATCGACAGCGTTTATTTTAATGATTTCAGTCTTTCCTATTCTATAAACCTCGCAGGCCTTGGCGAGTTTCAAAAAGCACTGGACGCCGTAAACAGTTTCAAGACCATCGGCAACCTGAATGAATCTTCATTAAAGGCTGCAGCATACCGGACAAGGACCTATCAGTTCGCATTGGACTATGCGGCCAAAAAAGAAGTTTCTCTTTATAAATTCGAACCGCAAAACCTGGGAGACAGCGTCAATTCCGCGGTTGCTGAATATTATCCGACCATCGCGCTGGACGGAAAAACACTGATCTTCACACGGCGTGTGAATAATACCAACGAGGATTTCTACGAATCTCAAAAATTGGATAATGGATGGTCGCAAGCAAAAGCCCTGGTCGGAAATATCAACAGCAATAATAATGAAGGCGCATTGAATATTTCTCAGGACGGTCAATGGCTTCTCTTCACAGGTTGTAATTTTCCGGACTCTTACGGAAGCTGTGATCTCTACATCTCCTATCTCACGAACCAGGGTTGGAGCACGCCGGAGAACCTGGGCAGTAATTTTAATACGGAATTCTGGGAATCCACACCTTCCCTTTCTCCGGATAAAAGAGATTTGTATTTCACCAGCAACCGGCCAGGCGGTTATGGCGGCAACGATATTTATGTGAGCCACCGTCAGGATAATGGACGCTGGAGTCCCCCGGAGAATATGGGATCAACCATCAATACCGCCGGAGACGAAAGCGCTCCTTTCATCCATGCTGATAATCTGACGCTTTATTTTACTTCCAACGGTTTGCCCGGATATGGTGGCGATGATCTCTTTGTGGTCCGAAAGAATGCTGATGGTAAATGGGGAGAACCGGAAAATCTGGGATATCCCATCAACACAATTGAAAACGAAGGCAGTCTTGTGGTTTCATCCGACGGGAAAACGGCATATTATGCGAGTGACCGGTCAGACAGCCGGGGTCAGCTCGATCTTTATTCCTTTGAGTTGAGAACCGATATCCGGCCCGCGAAAACACTTTGGGTAAAAGGAAAAGTTTTTGATGCGAAAACCGGAAAAGGGCTTCCTTCATCTGTTGAACTGGCCGACCTGGCTACCAAACAGGTCATCAGCAACCTCCAAACCGATGAAACAGGAAATTACCTCACCACGCTTCCCGTGGGAAAAGATTATGCATTTAACGTAAACCGTAAAGGATATCTTTTTTATTCAGAACATTTCATGCTGGGTTCCCAATCTCCTGATTCCACTTATCATATCGATATTCCACTTCGGCCCATTGAAGCCAATGCAAGTATTGTTTTGAAGAATATATTTTTCGACTTCAACAAATACGATCTGAAGCCTGCCTCCCAAATCGAACTGGAAGAAGTGATCCGGCTGCTGAATGAAAATCCTCAGGTCTCCATTCAAATCAACGGCTATACGGATAATGTGGGTAAGGAGGCAGACAACTTGCTCCTTTCCGAAAACCGCGCCAAATCCGTTGTGAATTATTTGAAGTCAAAGGGCATTGACGCCAAACGCTTATTCTTTAAAGGGTACGGGGATGAACAACCGGTGAGCGGCAATGATACGGAAGAAGACCGCGGGAAGAATAGGAGAACGGAATTGAAGATAATTAAAACAGACGAGCGTTAAAAAGTCAACCGTCAACTGTCAAACGTCAACCTCTTTAGTCCGTATAAAAACGCTCACCCAAAGGCGATATCACCAATCCAACCTCCCTGCTTCCACTTATGTTTGGTCAAACATGACCATGCCTCCTGACCTTCTTTATCTGATCAGCCTCACCTATGTTCCGCAGGTAGGTTGCATACATGCGAAAACCCTGCTGCAAGCTTTCGGAACTGCTGAAGCCGTATTCCGGGCCCCGTTTCATCTGCTTGAAAAACTGGAAGGCATCGGCAGGATATGTGCCCGGTCTATCAGGTCCTTTCATGATTTTTCCAGGGCCGAAAAAGAAATTCTTTTCCTGGAGCGCTACCAGATAAGGGCTCTGACCATGAATGATCCGGATTATCCCAAGAGATTGCTGCCCTGCTATGATGCACCCATCTTACTTTATTATAAAGGCATTGCCGATCTGAATCTTCAGAAGATAATTTCCATCGTCGGCACGCGTCGTTTTTCCGAATACGGAAAACAAATTACTGAAAAACTGATCCGCGACCTGATGCCTTACCAGGTTCTCGTTGTGAGTGGACTCGCTTTTGGAATTGACGCTATCGCACATAAAGCGGCCCTCAAACAATCCCTCCAAACCATCGGCGTGCTGGCACATGGCCTTCACACCTTTATCCGGCAGAGCATATCCAGCTTTCGAAAGAGATGGCCAGTCAAGGCGGACTGCTGACGGAGTTTATGAGCGACACCTAACCCGACAAGCATCATTTCCCGATACGAAACAGAATTGTTGCAGGCATCAGTGATGCAACCATCGTAACAGAAACGGGCGTAAAAGGTGGGAGCATGATCACGGCAGACCTGGCCAACGGATATCATAAGGAGGTTTTTGTATTCCCGGGACACACCACTGATCTGAAAAGTGCAGGGTGTCATTGGCTTATCAGGAATCATCAGGCTTCTCTCATTTCAGGCGCCCAGGATCTGTTGCAGCTGATGGGCTGGGAAAATAAACAGTCACCCGCTTAGAAAGAACAAGAAAAGCTACACTTCGATCTAAGCGAGCCCGAACAAAGAATCGTAAATCTTCTTAAAGAAAGGGAATCCATGCATATCGACGTGATCAACACGATCACCGGATTTACGCGTAGCCAGAATGCCGGCGCCCTGTTAAATCTGGAAATGAAGGATATTATTCAGAGTCTTCCCGGCAGTATTTACAAACTAAAATGAACATTCTCCTTTAAAAACAATGGCTTGAAATTCATTTGGCAGTAATTTATCCCTTGCACTATCTTTGCACATGGCAAGAATAAATACTAAAAGTCCCCCTTCTCCCGGGGCAAAATTTTTCGGTGAAGGCTTAACTTTCGATGACGTCCTTTTACTCCCAGCTTTTTCGAATGTTCTTCCGCGGGAAACCGATATCAGCACCAATCTGACCAGAAAGATCGGGCTCAATATCCCCATGCTTTCCGCAGCCATGGATACGGTCACTGAAGCTACCCTGGCCATAGCGCTTGCCCGTGAAGGCGGTATTGGAATTTTGCACAAGAACATGGCGATCGATAGACAGACGGAACAGGTAAGAAAAGTGAAAAGAAGTGAAAGCGGACTGATCATTGATCCCATAACCCTCCATCCTGATGCAACAATAGGCGATGCTCTCCTGCTAATGAAAGAAAACAAGATCGGCGGCATTCCCATTATTGATGGTGGTCAGAAACTTGTCGGCATTTTAACTAACCGCGACCTTCGTTTTGAAGATGACCGCAAACGGAAGATCAAGGAAGTAATGACCAAGGAAAATCTCATCGTTGCTCCCGAAGGAACCGATCTGAAAATGGCAGCGACTATTCTGCGCAAACATAAAATTGAAAAACTACCGGTTGTAAATAAGTCAGGCAAACTGATCGGCCTCATCACGTACCGGGATATTCTCCAGTTGCAAAGTTTTCCGCTTGCCGTCAAGGATGAATTTGGCCGCTTGCGGGTCGGCGCAGCCCTGGGTATTACGAGTGACCTGATGGACCGCGCTGCGGCCCTTCAGCAAATCGGTGTTGACATTGCCTGCCTGGACAGTGCGCACGGACATAATACCGGCGTGCTCGACGCATTGAAAAAAATCAAAAAGAACTTCCCCAAACTCCAGGTTATCGCCGGGAATGTGGGAACAGCTGCGGGCGCAAAAGCCATGGCGGCTGCCGGAGCGGATGCGGTGAAAATCGGAGTGGGACCAGGTTCCATTTGCACTACAAGAATTGTTACCGGTGCCGGGGTACCTCAGATCACAGCCATCCTGGAAGCAGCTTCGGCGCTCAAACCGCTGGGCATTCCGCTGATTGCGGATGGTGGTATCCGATATACAGGAGATATGGTAAAAGCCATTGCTTCCGGAGCAAATGCTGTGATGATGGGAAACGTTTTTGCAGGTACGGAAGAAAGTCCGGGAGATACTATCATCTACGAAGGTAGAAAATTCAAACAATACCGGGGTATGGGCTCGCTCGGTGCAATGACCCAGGGCAGCAGTGACCGTTATTTCCAGGATGTGGAGGATGGAATAAAAAAAATGGTTCCGGAAGGCATTGAAGGAAGAGTTGCCTTTAAAGGAAATCTGAATGAAGTGGTAACGCAATATGTAGGCGGACTGCGTGCCGGGATGGGTTATTGCGGAGCTAAAGATATTCCCGCTCTGCAGCGGGCACAATTTATTAAGATCACGAATGCAGGAATGCAGGAAAGCCATGCCCACGATATTGAAATTACGCGCGAGTCTCCAAATTACAGCAGGTAAAATTCATTCCCATTCTTCAATAAATGCTTGCCGATGTTCAAATGGACGATAGCCTGTTTATTCCTTTTGAGTTCCTCCCAATTGAATGCACAAACTAAGAATGACTCCTGCAGCCTGGAGATAAGTCTGCTTACCTGTGCCCCCGGCACCGATCTCTATTCTTTATTCGGTCATACAGGTATCCGCATCCGTGACCGTCAAAGAGGAATGGACGTGGTAATTAACTACGGATATTTTGACGACAGCGACCCGCTTTTTTATTTTCATTTCACCAACGGGATCATGGTTTACTCCCTGGAAGCACAAACCTTCGGGGACTTCATGACAGAATATGAGGTTGAACATCGCGACGTTGTGGCCCAGGTGCTTAACTTAACCTGCGAACAAAAGAAAAGCCTTTATGAAGCATTGCGGCAAAATGCCGATGACAAAAACCGGTTTTATAATTATCAGTTCTATGCTGATAACTGCACGACTCGCGCTGGAAAAATGATTGCGGCACAGTGCCAGTCGTTTCAACTCGAAAACATTCTTCCTGATCCGTCGCCTACTTACCGGCAAATGATCCATATCTATCTTGACAGGCAGCAACAATACTGGCCTGAACTCGGCATTGATTTATTGCTGGGAAGCAACCTGGACAAAAAGCCAGGCAACGAACAAGCCATCTACTTTCTTCCTGATTATTTAATGGTTGGATTTGATCACGCGCATACTTCCAGGGGACCATTGGTTCTCAGGAAAGAAACCCTTCTCCGATTTTCGAAAATAACCACTGATAAAGTTTGGCTGACTCCCGTTTTTGTTTTTAGTTTCTTATTCGTAGTGAGCATATTGCTCTCTTTGATCAGAAAAGTTTACGCGCAAAAAACATTGCTAATCTTTGATGTGGTTTTGTTTAGTTTGCTGGGCCTGGTCGGCCTGGTCATGCTGTATGTTTGGTTGTTCAGGGTCGACGAGGTTTGCAGAAACAACATAAACATTGTATGGGCGCTGCCGACACATTTGGTTGCCGTATTTTTTTTAGCCAGAAACCCTGCCTGGCTGAAATATTATTTTCTGATCACGGCCATTCTATCTGCTGTTTTATTACTTGGATTCAGGTGGTGGCCTCAACAAATGAACATTGCCCTGGTGCCGATGTTGATGATCATTGTTTTCCGAAGCAGTCACTTATTCCTAAAATTGAATCATGCTAAAGACCATCAGCTACCAGGGAAAGATCCTCGCTTATGAGTTTACAGGAAATGGTTTGCCGGTAATGCTGGTTCATGGTTTTACAGAGGACCGCAGGATCTGGGACCACCTGGTGAGTTCAATAGGAAAAAAATACCAATTGCTTATTCCCGATCTTCCGGGTAGTGGCGACTCCGCATTTAATCCAAACCTGCATACCATCGCTGAGTTCGCAGGCGTACTGCGCGCTATTCAGTTGGCGGAAAAGACCGGGCCTCTCGTCATTATTGGCCATAGTATGGGCGGATATATTTCGCTCGCATTTGCCGATGCATTTCCGGATGCTTTAAAGGGCCTTGGTTTGTTTCATTCCTCAGCTTATGAAGATTCCGCAGAGAAAAAATTATCGAGACAGAAAAGCATAATATTCATCCGGAAACAGGGTTCGGCTCCTTTTGTTGAACAATCGCTACCCGGACTTTTCTCCGGGTATTTTAAAGAACGGCATCCGGAAAAGATTCAGAAGCAGATCGATCTTTATGCCAACTTCAATCCCGATTCTCTCGTTCAATATCTGGAAGCTATGATGAACAGGGAGGACAGGACCCGGGTCCTGAAAGGATTCGGCGGTCCCGTACTATTTATCATGGGCGAGGAAGATAAGGCCGTACCGTTGAAAGACATTCTTGAACAAAGCCATTTACCGCAGATATCGTATATTCATATCCTGTCACACACCGCCCATATGGGCATGCTCGAAAGTTCCAACCTGTGCAATTCTTTCGTAGATCGTTTCCTGGACCCGATTCCCGTGTAATCTAAAGTAGCAACCAAACGTGCGTGGCCTAACCAAAATACTCCTTGCCTGCTTTCTGCTGACCATGCTCAGCCAATCCGGCTTTGCCAGTCATATAAAAGGTGGAGAAATTCACTACCAGTATCTCGGTCCTGGTGGAGCATCTAATTCTGACAGATATCTCGTTCGCCTTCGACTGTTTATCAGTTGCCAGGCAACTTCAGGTCAGTTAGAATCCTCAGAGGATCTGGGGATTTTCAGGACAGCCGACAATACGAACTTCAGAACTTATGCAGCCGTTCTCACCAGAAGTCAGATCATCAATCTCCACACTCCTAATCCCTGCATTATTAACCCAGCGCCTGTATGCTACTGGATCCGGGAATATTCCGTAACCGTTGACCTGCCCAGGGATCCTTTTGGTTATACGGTTGTCTACCAACGTTGTTGCCGAATTGATGGCATTAGCAATTTGCAGCCCAGTACGGAGATTGGCGCTTCCTATACATGCCAGATACAAGGGACTGGTGGCTTAGGGGTCAAGGGAGTAAACTCAAACCCTGAGTTTGACATAAGGGATACGGCCCTGATCTGCCAGAAAAGAAAATTTCAGCTGAGTTACAAAGCCGTCGACTCCGACGGCGATGTATTGACCTATGAATTCGCGTCCGGCTATACCGGAGGAAGTATCAACAATCCCATTGTAACTCAGCCATCCTCGCCCAATAAACTGATATTCCTGGCATATGGATCCCAATTTTCAGGATATCAGCCTTTGGGGCCGGATGTTACGATAGGCCGGAGCACCGGGCTTATTTCCGGTCTGGCGCCCGCTGCCGGTGATTACGTAGTATGTGTGCTGGTAAGGGAATTCCGGAATGGAATACAGCTTACACAACACTCGAAAGATTTTATCATCCATGTGGATGACCGTTGTGATTTTCCTTCTGCTGACCTGGAACCAACCTATATTGACTGCAACGGATTCAACTTCAGTTTTGCTAATGAATCGCCTCCCTCACCCCTTGTTCATTCTTATTACTGGGATTTCGGCGTAAAGGGAGTCCTGGATACCACATCCCAACAATCGCCAACCTTTACATTTCCGGATTCCGGAACGTACACAGTTAAGCTGGTCGTGAACAGGGGAGAACAATGTTCAGACAGCACCACCACACAAATGAAAGTGTATCCCGGATTTTTCCCCGGATTCACTTCGCAGGGAACCTGTGTTCTGAATCCGGTAATTTTTACTGATACCAGCAAAAGCAGGTACGGAATCATCTCTTCCTGGCAATGGAATTTCGGTGAGGGCACTTCCAATATCAAAAACCCTTCCTGGAAATACAGTGATTCGGGCATGAAAACCGTACAACTTGTTGTCGCCAGCAATAAGGGCTGCATGGACACGGTAACGAAGAATATTCTTATGACAGATAAGCCGCCCATTGCATTTCCATTCCGGGATACGCTGATCTGCAGCATAGACACCCTGCAGCTGCACGCGGTGGGCTTTGGCAATTTTACCTGGAGCCCGGGCAGTTCCATGCTTAATGCCAACACCGCCGACCCATTGGTCTTTCCTAAAACAACCACGATTTACATAGCGACCCTGAATCAGTCGGGCTGCATCAATTCAGATTCCTTGCAGGTGCGCGTTGTTGATCATGTTAACCTTTCCCCGGGCAATGATTCCACCATTTGCCTGGGAGATACAGTTACCCTGAATCCTTCGGGGGACGGACTATATTTCTCATGGACACCAACATCCACGCTCATTCTGCCTACAACAAAAAATCCGTATGCGACTCCAACAGGAACGACAACCTACACGGTAGTTGCGAGCATTGGCAAATGCAATGCATCCGGAAATGTCACCCTGCACACGATACCATATCCCTTGTCTGCCGCTGCTGCGGATACCTTTATTTGCTGGAAGGATACAGCTTACCTGCATGCCACAGCTATGGGTAGCCGTTTTGCATGGATACCGGAAAACAGCTTAAGCAATCCGGAAATCCTTGATCCGGCTGCTTTTCCTTTGCAGACCACGGTTTATAGTCTTTTTGTTTACGATACACTGGGCTGTCCAAAGCCCGGCATTTCTCGTGTTACCGTTAAAGTAAATCCGCAAATCATTGCATTTGCCGGAAACGATACTTCTATCGTGGTCGGCCAGCCCCTCCAACTCAAAGGTTCCGGCGCACCTTCATTCCTCTGGTACCCAGACATCGGGCTCAACCAGAATAATATTGAAGATCCGGTTGCTATATTAAATGAGAGCCAGGAATATGTTATGAAAGCATTTACTGAAGCCGGATGTTTTGCTTATGATACGATCCGGGTGAAGGTATTCATGACCGCACCGGATATCTTTGTACCGAATGCTTTTACACCAGGCGGAGTGGCAAATACCATTTTCCGGCCCATCCCCGTGGGCATTTCCAAACTGGAATTCTTCCGTGTATATAACCGGTACGGCATGCTCGTCTACAGCAACAGTCATCTGGGAAGCGGATGGGATGGTAACTTTAATGGAAAACCCCAGGCAAGCGGTGGATATGTGTGGATGGTTGAAGGCATGGATTATACGGGGAAGATCATCAGCAAAAAAGGAACTATGGTCCTTATCCGCTGATTTCTTATTCGATAAAAAAAACAATCGTGAATAAAATTGTATGCATCACCGGTGCAAGCTCGGGTTTTGGTGAAGCCTGTGCATTGAAATTTTCTTCCCAGGGTCATGATGTGATCATTACCGGAAGAAGAAAGGAAAAACTGGAATCTCTGAAGAAAAGAATAGAAGAAAAACACGGCACAAAAGTGCTGGTGCTTCCCGTGGATGTCCGTAACAAATCTGCAGTTTTTCAGGCAGTCGAGTCGCTTCCGCCAGAATGGAAGAGGATAGAAGTTCTGGTGAATAATGCCGGACTGGCCCTGGGTCGCGATAATTTCGACGAGGCATCATTGGATGACTGGGACACCATGATCGATACGAACGTGAAAGGATTGCTATATATGTCGAGGGCCGTCCTGCCTTTGATGTTACCATATAACAAAGGTCAGATTATCAATATCGGATCCACTGCCGCAAAAGAAGTATATCAGAAAGGAAATGTGTATTGCGCAACAAAGCATGCCGTGGATGCCATATCGCAGGCTATGCGCATAGACCTGCTTCCCCATAAAATTAAAGTAACGGCCATTCATCCGGGTGCTGCTGAAACAGAGTTCTCGCTGGTAAGGCTAAAGCATGATGAAAAAGAAGCTAAAAAAGTATACGAAGGATTTACTCCCCTGAAGGCCTCGGATATTGCGGATATCGTTTTCTTCACCGCCTCACTTCCGCCACATGTTTGCATCAATGAACTGGCAGTCACTTGTCTGGCCCAGGCAAACGCATTTTATCTGTTTAAGGATGGGGCGTAACGATTGCTTTTGGGTTTTATTGCGCCTCCATGAATCTTATTGGTTGACCGTTCCTCCTCTTGCATTTCACCAAAATGTTGCCTATTTTGTCATTGAATCCGACTATAAATTCCCCCATGAAAACCCAATGCGGCAAGTGGCTGCTTGCCATAATTATTATTCTTAACGCCCAGACCCTCTTTGGCCAGAAATTGATCAGGCAGGAAAGCTGCGACACGAAGCCTTATCAGGCACAAATAGACAGTCTCAAGACTTTCTTTACTGCAAGAGGTTATATTCTTCTTCGCGAAGCATCCATGACCATGGTAAGCGAATATGAAATGCCCATTATCGTGCCCATGAGTAAGGGCGCACTCTATGAATTCATATTCATCGGAGATCCGAGCTCGCGCCTGTATGAAGTTCGCATGTACGACTACGACGAAAACCAGGTCGTCTATAAGAAGAATATGTGGGGTGATGTGGACGGCAACATTATTTCTTACGCATATGTTCCGCGATCCTCAGAATATCATATGATCAAACCCGTTCAGGTAAACAAAACCAAAAAGAAAATGTGCGGATATGTGATGCTCCTGAAAAAAGTAAAAAACGATACTTCCTACCCCAATTCGCAGGCAAGCGCCAGCAGGTAGTCCTCATCATTTTGGTTTCGGCTTCTGAGCCGCCACTTCTGCAAGCGATATGCGGATCTGAATACCGCCCCGTGTGGTGGATACCGGGGGTGAGCTTGAAATTTTTGGCGTGGTCTTGCGCTGATCAAAATAAAATTTTATGTTGATGCGGTTATTGATCACATAATCTATGGACGGTGAAATGGTTACCACCCGCTGACCACCTACCGGAAGCGCTTCTTCCTGATCCAGATAACTATTGGACGTAGCATCGTCCCTGTAACTGACGTCCAGCCTCAGCGTCAGATCATTCTCGAGTTTGCCCGTAGTGCCATTCTTACCCGCTACGGTTATATGAAATGGAAGCGGAAGACCTCGCTTACGAAATCCCAATCCGACCGTATATTCAGTCGTCCTGGTTTCACTCATCTGGTAATCAATCAGGCTCAGGCTAAGCTGTCTGGATTTACTGTAACTGAATTTAGCCTGCAGCTGGTTGACGAATTGCATATCAAGATCGATCAATGGCGCAAACTGTTCACTGATGGTTATATTCGGAACGAGGAAGTAAGGAACAAAATTACCTGTCAGTGTATCGATAAATCCGGGCTGCCTTATTCCGAATGGATCCTGGAATGTCAGCGCCGAATTAAAACTGTTCATGCTGAGGGTGCTGATGTATCCGTTGCTGATCGTGAAATTCGTGAAGATCTTTTCCATTCCCGGAATACGGCTGAGCCCGTTATAGCTGAATCGCCAGTTTGGCTTCGGCAGATATCCAGAAAAGGGGTTGAACTTGATATTCGGATTATCTTCCTTGATCAGGGGAACGGAATTCGGGCTCGCTCCGCTATATGCAGCAATAAATGCCGGGATCAATACATCCTGGGCATACCTGCCGTATCCTTTTGCATATCCATCAGGAGTGGTTTGGCCGCCCGAATATGGATTTATTCCGCCGAGTCTTGCGGATATGATCTGCCTGTATGCTTCAAATGTTCTGAAAGTAGAAGTTATCTGATTGGGATTAAACCCTGCGAATAAGGTTTTGACAGATATGAAACTGATGCTGAAACTTCCCGCCGTATATGGATTCAGTCGCGCAAACGAATTATTTCCTATAGTGTCTTTATATAACTCTGTATAATTTTTACCAAAGGTCTTACTTATATTCACCGTTATGTTCAAATCCTTTACCGGCTGCAACTGTGCTGCGAGGGTGATGATCTGGTTATAGCTGGCCTGGTTCTGGAAATTAAATAAAGTATCGTTGGTCAGCAATCCTTTTTTACCCAGCCGGTTCACAAATCCTGTATCCGGCTGTGCACCGAATATGTAGCCGAAGCCCGGTTCGCCAGACTTGAGGTTCATGCCGAGTATTTTCGTGCTGTCCATATATCCATATACGCTGGACGAAGAATTTTCTGAATAATTGATTGTGACATCTTTCAGAGAGGTGATCAGTCGCGCAATCGCCTTTACTACCCCGGGAAGCTGCGATTGTTCACTGATTTGGACCGGTGGTGGTGGCGGCCTCCTTGTACTGTCGCCTTTCCTCCCGGGAAGAGAGGGAGGTGATGGTGATGATTGTTGTTCCAGTTGGCGGAGCAATTTCCATTTGCTATACAGCCTCGAAAAGTTCAATTCACCGGTAACGTCTTTCTTCTGGGTATTCTGAATCGAATTACCCAGTGCCGTTGCAAGCGTTGAGGCGCCCGTCCATGTGTACGATGAACCATAGCCGACGCGGAAGTTCGTCCAGTCAAGTATGGGCAACTTATTCGTTGGAACGGTATATGTGAAATTTGCCGTCTGGGTATAAAGGACCGTTCTCCCTCCCTTCCAGAAGTTATCCCACATTTGCCTTCTTTGCAGCTTGTTCAGCCGGCCACTATCTTCATCTACCCATCCTTGGTTCGTCGCCGTGAAGTCAACATTGAACGAGCGCGTAATATCCCATCGCAGAACATAAAGCCTGTTGAACGTGAAAAACTTATCATATGTTTCGGGAAGACTTCCCTTAGGCCCATCAATATTACGCGATCGGTAAGCTCCAAACTGACGATTAATGTCCGCGCGGAAAGTAATCACGGCAGGAACAGGATTCAGATTAAAATCCTTGAACAAACTAAACCAGGGTGATTTTGATTTGATCCGTTTTTTGAATGGTTCCCAATATTTTGGCAGTCCCACGTAATTATAACCCAATCCACCTTTATAGTTGATCAGTTCGTCTTCTTCTGCTGTGGGATCATGGTGTTCCGATTGGGTATAGGAATAGCTCAGATCAAAATTCTCTATGCTCCAGAGTTTGAGTTTCTTTCCGCTAATATTATTTTTTCTGACATTGGTAAAGTTGAAACTTTTGATCGTCACCTCATCTATGGCTTCGTCGCGTATGGAATCCTTTTCCGCAGTTGTTGCGGCAGCTTTGATCTTGTCTTTGAGTTTTATATCCAGATCGTAAGGATCATATTCCGGCGTACTTGCAGAATTGGAAAGGCTCGCATAAAAAGGTACGGACAACCCCGCTTTTTTCGGAAGCAGTTTACCAAGTTCCAGATTTGTTGCCGCATCGAGCTGGGTATTCGTACTCAGGGAGCGCTCATTGATATTCTGATCAATGGTTCCGAAGCCGACGGATTTTATACTTCCTGACAAATACATGGTACCCAGGTCGGCGATCTTCAGATCCACACGTCCTGTTGCGGCATATCCGCCCTGATCGTTGATATTTAGCAGCCTGAGCTCATCAAACCAAACTTCCGTACAGGCCGTTGGTTCTCCAACATTCTCCACACCAAGGAAAAATGCCTGCACCTGCCCGAGATTCGGATTACCTACGATCGCAAATGAACGGTGAGTACCCGTATCTATTTCCTGGTAATAACCGGCGGAGTTTCCAGTCGCGTTTCTGTCTGTCTTTAGTTGAACAAGCCTGCTCAGTGTGAGGTTCAGGTTGTTGGAATCCGGCCAGATATCGGTGTCTAGCGTTGCCCCCGCGCGTGTTAATTTTAAAGGAATTTTAATTTCATAAAAATTATTGATAAAGTCGCTGCCCATCCGGATCACGGCATAAAGATCAAAATCATTTAAGGTATTCGTTGGTGCTCCGGCAGCTTCTGCATGAACGAACATATCTATTGTTCCATAGTTCCTCAAATCGAGGTTTGTATTTTTGAATACGCCCCGCGCATCGCCTTTCACCAGATTACAGATCTGTAAACTCATGGCCTGCTCGTTCAGCAACAGATTCACATTATTCGTACTCAGCTGCTGCTGCCGCTGAATGCCCGGTGGAACCACATAAGGTATCGGCGTTCTGGAGCTGTTTTGCTCAATGTTCACAGCAGTTACATTAAAAGAAGTGGGGCTTGTCGGCGGAATGGTTATATACTGGCCCGTGGTATCCAGTTCATAATTGAAATTGCGCCATGAATCGCGTATCAGCTGGAACTCTGCAAACCGGCAGACCACGGAATCGGTAAACCCGTTTAAAAACATCCGGATAAAACGGATGGATTTAAAGTCGGGGATATTACCGACTTTCTGCGTATAAGAATTAATCGGGATCCGAAATTGGAACCAGACCTGGTTAACCCCGTTATTATCAATAAAATTTCTTTTGTCGGTCACAAAATTTGAACCTACGGAAAGCTGCGAAGGCGTAAGGTTTACCTGGTATTCAAAGTATTCTTCCAGTTCATTCATTGTATTGTCATGATCCAGGTCTTCCTGATCAGGATAAAGCGTATAAGCATTTACATAAGTGGAGCCGCTTGTGGCTATAGGAGAGTTGCCCTGCGGACTGTTGATATTCTTATAACGGTCAAGTGTATTCGCTTGCGTCGCATCGTAGGAAGGATCACGATAGTTCAGGAAATCATCTCCCGATGGATCCGCCAGTGCTTTCTGGTACACAGCTGAGCCGGTTCCGAACTGAGCCGCCATCTTATTCAGATAGTTGGCAAATTTTGCCTGCTCCCCTGCATCATTCAATCCGTCAAGTCCCACATCCTGGTAAGGACGGTCAGCCGGGTCGTTACTGAATGCATTCGTTACCTGCACGGGGTTAGCAGGAACCGAGCCCCATACGGAAGTGGTGTCCATGGCAGCCGGATTGTCCGGTGTGCTCAAACCATTCTCATAAAGTCTTCTTCCATCTTTAAGAATGTCCTCTGAAATGCTTCCAATGTCAAAATATAACTGGCCGCCCGAACTTGTAGGGTTAACAAGAAATGGACTTTGCACCCAGAATTCGATGTACTGTACATTGCTCGTTTCAAAATCCGTTTGATCAATGGATCGCATGATACCTCCCCATCTTTTCTGTGGATTGGCCAGCTTTCCGGTCGGCAACAGGCTTCCGGGGCGCGTATCAAAATTATAAGGGCCTTTATCGGAAGGATAATAAGCCACATCGAATGTGATCAGCTGAGCCTGGCCAAATTCTGGAGTGAGCTGCGGAAAGAGTTGCTGAATATTGATTGGTGCAATTCGCGGATCAGCAAAATTTTCATAATTCCGAACAGGATTCGCACTGTTGGTTTTATCCTGCAATGTTGGTTCAATATTGTACCAGGCTATTTTGGCCCTGTTGAAGCCATAATCCAGGGAATCGTTCAGGTTGCCTTCCGGAAAAAGCCCGTCGCCCGTTGGTGTTGAAGCGAGCGCCCAGCTGGTAAGTGGAAAACGAAGGTCGATGGAACTGGTGGACCCTTCAAAATCGTCAATGTAAACGGCCCCGCTGTTTCCTTTTCCTATCTGGGGCGGATGGCCCGGTTGAAGATATGCGGCTTCACCCACCGCACTGATCGTACTCATTTCGTGAGAAGAATAAAAAGGAAGTTTATTCATCAGGCGCGTGAGGCCCGGCCACTGGGTCCGGTAATTCACGTCAGTGCCATACATGGTGTTCCTGATCGGATCCTCGCCATAGTTGGTCTTCGTGAAAAAGGGCCGTTCATTTAATCTCTCGATCGTCCCTCCCAGCGCAAACGATTCCGTTGCCGTGGTCTTAGCGAGATAATCCAGCCGCAAACCCATGAATCCTCTTTGCTGGGTGCCATAACTGGCATTGTTTTCAAACTGCACGTTCACAGGCACATTGGAGTTGAGAATCGCCTGGTTGATCACTTTCACCGTACCGTTATTGTAATCCACAACATAGTCGATATTTTCTCTCAGGGTTTGACCTCCGGCCGTCACCACAACTGATCCCGGCGGCACATTGAATGCGCCCAGAGAAACATCTGAGCTCGCCTGTCCTTTTGCCACCCCGCTGAGATAATACCGGTCAACATTCGAAAATGTTTGAGCTACTGCCTTGATCGTATCATAGAGCTGGGAAAAAATATAGTTCGCTTTTATGCTCTGCGAATTCTTGAAGGCAATGGAATCCAGGTCGTGGCCGAATGGTTCAAGAAGCGGGAAGATAATTCTGGCCTGGGCCGATACAATGGTAAATCCCTCGAGATAATCGAATACCCCGTCAGGCTGGGGATCATTATGTGCATTCAACCGGTCGAGGTTCAGAACGGTCAGCAAAGGAACGCCCGACTTGTCTCCTGCAGGCAGATATCTTTTTGTTCCCTTGCTTGGATCTTCATACAATATATTCATTTGGAAACCGGCTGCCTGAATATTGGTAAGATAAGAGCCCGTTCCGGTCTTCAGCGTATACACATTCTTCATCATCAGGTTCCAGATCGGCAGGTTGGTTCTTTGGGAAGTAGCTTTTAACAGCTTGAGATAAATTACTTTTTGGGCGCCCGGATTAAATCCCTGCGTTGTATCGGGTGGCACGTCCTGTGAAAATTCACCTACCTGGTATATCGTGCCGTTATAACTGTACTGATAGGCCACGGCCAACACATCGTCGGGCTGTAATACCTGGTTGAGGGAAATAAAGCCGACCTGCGCATTATATGTATAATCCGTGACATTGAGTTTACGGGCATAGACCTGTTCATAATCCTGAACCTGGGTAAGACCGACAGAAGTCAGTTTTCCGATCACCGACGTAGAGTTTCTGCTGGAAGGATCATTGATGATCCTGCGGTACAGATCATTGGCATCGTTGAAAGGATAGGGCAGGCCCGTTTGCGGATGCACATTTGGATTAAATGGGCCGGCCTCTCCAAGGTCCATTAAACCAACTACCTGGCGGGCCTGCGTAGTGGCCCCGTTGCGGTTGGTGACCCATACTTCCATTCTCAGTATCTGGACCTGCGAAGTGACAATGGGCAGGTTAGACATGGCCTTATTGTAATTATTCCGAAAGTATTGGGCAAGCAGGAAGTGCTTGTTTTCATCATAGTCATCAGCCTTGAACTGATAAGTAGTGGTAGCGGCTCCCCCTTGCAGCGAGGCGGACTGGTTTTGGGAACGCTGACTTGCGAGAACACCCGTAATATATAATTTACCGAATTGCAATTGGGTCTTGATGCCGAACAGCGATTGCTCGCTGGCCATCAGGGTGCTCTTCGTAGTGAAAGAAGTATTACCGGCTTCAATTTTCTTAACGATATCGTCCGGGCCTCCCGTGTATTCCAGCTTCAGCTGATTCATCCAGTCGAATGAAGCCTGGGTATTGTACGTAATAGGCAATTTCAGCTTGCTGCCGATATTGCCCAGCACATTCACATTGGCATCCATGTTAAAATCGAGTCCTCCCGTACGCCGCGCGTTTTCAGGAAGTGTAGGATTCTGCACGTTCTGCCCCTGGTAGCCGGCCAGAATATCCACATTTCCCTGCGGTCTGATATCTATATTGCCATTGCCGAAAAGACGGTTGAAAAGATTATCATTCAGTGCGAGCTTGGGCTTATCCAACCGATGATTGAGTTCGCTCAGCATATCGGCCCGCAGCCGGAAATACTGATCTTCATTTTGCTGACCGGTCAGCTGCAGGTATTCGTCGTAGGTCAGGTAGGTAGGCTCGCGGTAATACTTATTGCCAATTTTTTCAATGATGAAATACTGGTGGGTTTTCGGGTCATAATCAATGGAATCATGCAGATTGGGCGGATTCTTCAGATCAAAAGGATTTGTATTGGGATTGTTTATGGGATCTCCCCAGCGGTCGTGGATGGGAAAATGCAGGCTATCGTGAAAGTTTGGGCGTTGTGTGGTATCTCGGGAAGACTGGGCATGCACTGAAGCCGGAGCCATGAAGGCAACAGTAACGGCCACAACCCATGCCGTCGTAGTGATAATCTGAAGCAGATGCCTGGTCAAACTTTCCTCTAGAATTGGTTAGGTATAGATTCCCGACGATAGGCTATAGGATTTTTAGAACTTGCTTTATGATATCTTCCGCTTTTTGTGGAACCGCGGTGTTTAGAGCCAGTTTTTTTATGGCTTGTTCCGCTACCGGCCGGGCTATGCCCAGGGACACCAGAGCATTCAACGCATCCTGCTCCAAGGTATTGTTTATCAATGGGGAAATATTTGATCCGGGGAGTTTTTTACCTACTTTATCACGTAATTCGAGCACGATCCTTTCCGCTGATTTTCTACCGATGCCTTTGATGGTTTCCAGCAGCTTTATTTCACCCAGGACAATCGCACGCGCCAATTCGTCAGGCTTCATGGAGGAAAGCATCATCCTTGCTGTGGAAGCCCCAATTCCGGAAACACTCAGGAGTTGAATAAACATCTCTTTCTCGTAAACCTCAAAAAAACCGTAAAGGATTTCATCGTCCTCACGCACCTGGTGATAAATATGAAGCAGCCCTTTGTCGAGGTGCTTCATCTGCGAAAAGGTATGCAGACTGATCTGCACTTCATATCCGACACCTTGCACATCTACATGTAGCATGGCAGGTGTTTTCAAAACAAAATCCCCTCGGAGAAAAGTGATCATGACCGCGAAAATAGTATTTTTAAGCGGCGCAAATATTTTATAAAAACACACGATCTTTGCCGGATGACCCAAAAGATCACCGCCGCCATCACAGCTGTAGGCGGCTATGTACCGGAAGACCTCCTCACGAACGCCGATCTTGAAAAACTAGTTGATACAAACGATGAATGGATACGCACCCGCACCGGAATTTCTGAAAGAAGGATTCAGAAGGGCATAGATCAAGCCACATCGGACCTCTGCGTTCCGGCCATTCTGGAACTTTGTAAAAAACGGGGAATAGATCCGGCTGAAATTGATTGCATTGTCGTCGGAACCGTTACACCCGATATGCTTTTCCCTTCCACTGCCAACCTTATTTGCGAAAAAGTGGGCGCTGTAAATGCCTGGGGTTTTGACCTGCTTGCTGCCTGCTGCGGCTTTCTCTATAGTCTTACCACTGGTGCCGCCCTGATTGAAAGCGGACGATATAAAAAGGTGGTCGTGGTCGGGGCCGATAAAATGAGCTCGATTGTAGATTACAGCGACAGGAGCACCTGCATTCTTTTTGGAGACGGAGCAGGCGCTGTATTGCTTGAACCTACCAAGAGGGGATTTGGTGTACTGGACAGCATATTGAAAAGCGACGGATCCGGAAAAATTCATTTGCACATGAAAGCAGGCGGTTCCTTAAGACCGCCGAGCTATGAAACAGTAGCAAATAAAGAGCATTTTATATACCAGGAAGGACAGCCTGTTTACAAATTTGCAGTAACGCGTATGGCGGACGTGAGCGAAGAGCTTTTGAAAAGAAATAATCTTACGGGAGAAGACATTGCATTTCTGGTACCCCATCAGGCGAATAAGCGTATCATTGATGCAACGGCAAACCGGATGGGATTATCTGAAGATAAAGTGATGATCAATATCCAGCATCTCGGGAACACTACGGCTGCAACCATTCCCCTATGTCTTTGGCAATGGGAGGACAGGCTGAAATCCGGCGACCTCCTTGTGCTGGCAGCTTTCGGCGGAGGATTCACCTGGGGAGCAACCCTGGTAAAATGGGGAAACTGAGAACTGCTGCTTTCAAAGCAGCGCGAAAAAAATAAATTGTGCGTACTAAATCTGACGGAACCATTCAACCGGAAAAAAATAATTCTCATCGGACGAAAATCACGATAAGAAGAGCCGTTGCCTCAGACTGTCCGCACATGATGGACCTGATCCGGGAACTTGCTTTTTTCGAAAAGGCACCCAATGCAGTCACCGTTACGCTTAAGCATTTTACGGAAAGCGGCTTTGGAGAAAATCCGGTATGGCAGGCATTTGTGGCCACTATTTCAACGGCGGGAAAAAAGGAAGAAAAACTGGTCGGGTTGAGTCTTTATTACATCCGCTATTCAACCTGGAAGGGTCAGCGTTTATACCTCGAAGACCTGATCGTTACACAGCAGGCGCGGGGAAAGGGTATCGGTAAAATGCTGTTTGAACGCACGCTTCAGGAAGCAAAGGATCAGCACTTAAACGGAATGACCTGGCAGGTGCTCGACTGGAACGAGTCAGCCATTTTATTTTATCAGAAATATGGAGCGAGTGTCGAAAGCGGATGGCTCAACTGTAACCTGGTTCTCCCTTAATCCACACCTGAAGTAGTAACCGATTTATCTATCTTATTTATGAGGCCCTGCAGCACTTTGCCGGGCCCGATCTCCGTAAAATTTGATGCATTGTCAGCAATCATCGCGAGAACGGATTGGGTCCAGCGGACAGGACCGGTCAGTTGGTCAATCAGGTTTTTCTTGATTTCTTCTTTATCCATAACGGCCCGGGCCACGACATTCTGGTAAACGGCACAGGTTGGGTTGTAAAAAGTTGTTTTTTCAATGGCAGCCTCCAATTCCTCCCGGGCGGATTCCATCAGTGGAGAGTGAAATGCACCACCTACCGGGATCAAAACAGCACGGCGCGCTCCGGCCGCTTTCAGTTTTTCGCAGCCGATCTCGACACCCTTCAATGAGCCACTGATGACCACCTGGCCCGGACAATTATAATTTGCAGCGACCAGCACTTCGCCGGTTTCCTTTTGCAATTCAAGACAAATGGTTTCAACAACAGCATCTTCCAATCCCAGCACAGCTGCCATGGTCCCCGGATTTGAGGAACAGGCTTTTTCCATATCGGCCGACCGGATGATAACAAGTTGCAATCCATCTTCAAAAGATAAAACACCGTTGGCTACGAGGGCCGAGAATTCGCCGAGCGAATGACCCGCTACCATTTCCGGCTTGGCGCCATCCACGCTCTTATAAGCGATTACGGAATGAAGAAAAACTGCAGGCTGGGTCACGTTGGTACGCTTCAGGTCTGCTTCGGAACCATTGAACATGATGTCCGAAAGCCGGAATCCCAGAATTTCGTTCCCCTGTTCAAAAAGTCTTTTTGCAAAAGCGCTTTGATCATAATGATTCTTTCCCATTCCCGGATATTGAGAACCCTGGCCAGGAAAAACATAAGCTTGCTTCATAATCTGAACTGGAAGTTAAAAAACAAATTTGCCACAAAGCGCCGATTCAGCAAAGAAAATCTTGAATGAACGCGGAACCATTCGCGTTCGGCTTTCAGCGTGTCAATCCAGATCGGCAGAAATGAGCTTGATAAATTCACTGCGTGTTTCATTTTTTTGAAACTCCCCGTAAAAAGCGGAAGTGGTGGACACGGAATTCTGTTTTTGCACGCCCCGCATCATCATGCAAAGATGCGAAGCTTCAATCACAACTGCGGCGCCCAATGGTTGCAGGGTATCGCGGATGGCATCCAGGATCTCCGTTGTCAGGCGTTCCTGCACCTGCAGGCGTCGCGCAAAAACATCTACTGTGCGGGCAATTTTGCTCAGGCCCGTGATCCATCCATTCGGTATATATGCAATATGCGCTTTTCCGAAGAAAGGAAGCATATGATGTTCACATAAACTATATACTTCTATATCTTTTACAATGATCATTTCACTTACGTTTTCGTGAAATTTGGCAGAGTTAAGAATGGCACGGGCATCCAGGGCATACCCCTGGGTCATGAACTGCATGGCCTTGGCAACTCTTTCCGGTGTTTTCAGGAGTCCTTCCCGGGCCGGATTCTCTCCAAGGAGGCCCAGCGCGTTTTTGTAATGGGCCATAAGGTCGGAAGTAACTAAATCGTCGTATTGTTCTATTTTTTTATAACCCATTGGATTTGGTTGTGTTTTTTAATACGCCTTATTTCAGTTGACGGTTGACAGTTGACCGCCTTTATGTGTAAATCCGCACCTGATTTCCGTCAACCGTCAACCGTCAACCTCAAACAGGATATTCCACAAAATTCCTCTCCGTCTCATACAAACGTACCGAAAGCCCGAGTGTGGCATCTATTTTCTCACGCAGGATCTCGTAGATCACGAGCACAATATTTTCGGCTGTCGGGTTTAAATGAGCGAACTCCTTTGTGTCAAGATTCAGGTTTTTATGGTCAAACTTTGTCAGCACGTGTTTCCAGATCAAATCAGACAAATCAGACAAATTAATTACATA
>Ga0182024_10004563_pt1 | contig 31749 bp, 39 predicted proteins | sample P32metaG_FD_120480 | JGI IMG/M metagenome (GOLD analysis project Ga0182024, IMG submission 120480) | Permafrost microbial communities from Stordalen Mire, Sweden - P3-2 metaG (Illumina Assembly) | ecosystem: Environmental > Terrestrial > Soil > Wetlands > Permafrost | place: Sweden: Stordalen...
CTGAACGCAGGGTAGGACGCCCCCACTAAATCGAGGGCCAAGGATGATTGAGCGCGAGAGCTTGATTGCACTCCGCACTTTTTCCCCACCAAAAACGGAAACCTCGCCGATGTTCAGGCCAGGGAGGAGGTATCGACCCTTTAGTGAGAGTCCAGGTACTCGGCGATGCGATGCGCGAGGAGCGCCTGCATCTTGAACCAGTTGTAAAGCAGGCCTGCTATCAGTCCGCCACAGAGGCCACAGAGAGAGGCGCAAATAGCCATGAGAACGGGGTCCGTATTCCCCAGGGCTGAATATCCATAGGACGCCCCAAGGACGATCAGGACAGGGAAGAAGATGCCCGCGAGTCCAGCTACGGACCTCGAAGATGAATAGAGCCCTACGTGTGCCTTGCGCCCCTCCTCCAGCTTGACATCGGCGCGAACCTTCTCCGGTGTGACGCCAAGATCGACGCGTGTCTGGCATTCAGGATGGGCCGTTACCAGCCCAGAAGGATCTCCGCAAATCGAACAGAATGCCATATTGCTCCTCTCACTTCCTCATATTGGTGCTGGTTATGCGCTCATCGCGTGTGCGTTCAAACTGTTCTTTTTCCATTGTTCTAGCCCAGCTATGAGTCTCCTGACATCAGGATCGTCCTCGGCGAACCTGGCCAAAGGCATAAGCCGCGCCTCCGGGCGAAGGCAACGGGTGATCGTACCGACGAGATAATGCGCCGTCGTCCAATCGTGAAGGTCGGCCCCCTGGATGTTGGCGTAAGGCTTGCCCAACTCCGCCGGTTTGAGACCTCCGATGCAGAGGGGGATAAGACACTTGTTGCCGTGGAAGAAGGCGCCGCCCGCCTCGAAATGCACCCACTGCCGCCGCAGCGCCTCGCCGCTAAAGAGCGCGATCACCACGGTCGCGGAGGTGAAGGCCTTGCCGATTGTCTGGAACCATTCGCTTCCCAGATCGATCTGCTGGTTAGAGGAGACGAAGATCTCGTCGTGCCTTACTTCCAGTTTTTTACGAAGAAATTCGACAAGGTAAAGAGCAGCCTGATCGTCTTCGTGAATATGAGATATGAAAATCCTTGGCCCCATTGCTACATCCCCTTGGTCTTGTTCCCCGGCCATCCTGTCCAAAGCACAACTTCTCCGACTATTCCGTGGCCGCGCTGCGTGCTTAGCTCCGACATTCGATAGAGCCGATCGTCTTCCGGTATGAGAAGGTTCATTCCGAGATCTCTGCGTAGCCATCTTATGTACACTCCTTCGTCGTCCTTAGCGACCACCATTTTGTTCACCAGAAGTTTGGTGTCCCGTTTTGAAACATCGACCACGACAACGAACCCAGGCTCTAAAATCGGGCCCATAGATTCATCCTCTACTTTGATGGCATAGAGCTCTCCCCTTTTCGGCAACCAATCCTTCGGGATCGACCATATACGCTCCGTTCCTTCTTCGAGCTGGGCCTCCGGCGTCCCCAGTAAAGCAGCCTCTTTCAGAAGGGGGATCTGTCTTGCCATGCGAGGCGCAGTCTCGTCCGCACTGTCCTGGAGGCTGATACCCGCATGCTGGAGCCAATCGTCCTTCTCCTCCACCGTCTGCGCTAGTTCGACCATCTTCAGAATGGCCGAGACGGGCATGGGCAGCTTCCCCTGCTCCCACTTTGAAAGGGAACTTTGATCGACACCTAATATCTGCGCGAACTGGATTTGCCCCAAAATCCGAGATGACCGGAACTGCTTCAGCATGGGTCCGAGTCCAGCGACAGATCTGCCCGGTTGCGATTTTTTCATAATTATGTTGACAGCCTAGGGTATTTACCCTAGGCTTCCCCTCATGCCCGCAGAAGTAAGCAAAGTAAACCAATCCCAAAAGGCTACCAGTAAAGGTTGGCGAAGGCACTCCCAATATCTAGGACTGCAATCACGCATCGCGAAATCTCTGGGTATCACTCGCTCGATGGTCTGCCAGGTCATGTCCGGCGCGAAGACCTCAGCTCGTGTCTCGAAAGCCCTCGCCAAGGAAATAGACAGAATTGAACGGGTGATTGCGCGTTCTGAGGAGCGTGCGGCGTGAGTTCATTTCCGAAGAATGCAAGCCAAAACGCCCCCGCGTCTACGGCGAAGAGTGAACAATCTTTTACCCTAGTTCGGCAACTCCCCCTTGAGATGGACCGACAGATGTTCCAGCCGGGCAGCTTGAATGACGCCCATCTCGTCCGCGCCGTGCTTACGGAAGTAATCAGGGCCTGCGGGAAATCCAGGGCAACAATCTGTGAGGAGATGACTTACCTCTCAGGACAAGAAGTAACGGAACGCAGACTCAATGGATTTACCGCCGAATCGAAGGAAGACTTCCGCTGGCCGGCCGAACTGGATCGGGCGTTCTGCACCGTCACTGGCGACACAAGGCTGCTTACCTGCCGCGTCGAACTTCACGGACTCCACGTTATTACCGCCGATGAGATGGAGTTGCTTGAGTTAGGCCGTGCCTTCCTGAAACGTACCCAGTCTGAGGACCAGATCGCGCTGCTGCAGCGCCGCTTGCACGGGAGGTCGCTATGAGCACCTGGCTAACCCTCAACGAATATCTCGATGCGAGCGGCGTGTCGCGGCGCAACTTTTTTTATAAACGTGCATCGATCCAATCGAAGAAAATCAACGGCATCCTCAAGTTCAGCGCTGACTCGCTCACCGACGAGCAGCGCGCCAAGTTGGAGGAGTCGCGCAAACAGAGTGAGACCGCGATGTCCGCGTCGGCCAGTTTCAACGATGCCTATCTGATTCGACAGGTAATCCATGACGCGATGGCGCAATCGGGAAAAAGCCGCGCCCAGCTAGCCGATGAGATGTCCTACCTTCTCGGCTCTGTGGTAACTGAAAGAAGACTGAACGGGTTTGCAGCCGAATCCCGCGAGGATCTCCTCTTTCCCGCGCAGTACGCCCGCGCCATGGCCGAGGTGACAGGTGACAACCGCATCCTCACCTGCCTTGTAGAGAAGGCCGGGTTCCGAGTGATCACAGATGCCGAAGGTCTTGTGCTTGATCTAGGTCGGCAGGTGCTCGAAAAAGAACGCGCCGAAGTTGAGATTGCCAGCCTCAAGCAGCAACTGCAGGAGGGAACGCGATGAGCACTCAACCCACGAGGTTCAGCCAGGCCCAGGTATTGATCGCAGCCCTCTTCGCCGTGGTGCTAACCGGCGAGATGCCTGAATCAACGTTGCCAATGAAAGGAGAGATACGGACGCTCGAAGACGAGTTCGGTGACCTTCTCATCATCAGCGCGAGGCAGGTGAGGGCTCGTCTCGCGAGGGCATCGATACTCTGGATCTCCGACGAGCCGTGGAAGAGCGAAGGGAAATGCCATCTGTGCAGACTTCTCTGCCGTATCCCGCTGATGCCCTCCACCGTGGCGCAAAAAGTTGCTGACGCGCTGAGCGAACGATGCAACTCCCACACCCCTGAGGAGTGGCTGAAGCTGAAGGTGAGTCTCCGTCTCCATAAAGGAGTTGCCACTTCCGTAGCTTGCCAGTTTGGAGTCGATCCAGCGCTTGTTCCGAAGTGCTGGGAGATGCCCGAAGAGCTAGACGAGGCATGGCATCTGTGCCGGGCAGAGCTACAGAAAATCCGCGCCGAGCGTGGGGGTGTGGCATGAGCACCTGGCTCACACTCGCCGAGTACCTCGCCGCCGCCGAGATCTGCCGCGCGACCTTCTTCAATCGCCGTAGCAAAGGGGAGATCGAATCGAAAAAGATCGGCGGCATCCTCAAGTTCAGCGCTGACTCGCTTACCCCCGAGCAACGCGCCAAGCTGGACAACCAGAACACACCTGCATCGCCGAAGACTAACGCCGCCTTGGCCCCTCTCTTCGCCGAAACCGATCTGGCTGTCCGCATCACCCTTACCCCCGACGCCCAGAAACAGGCCGAAGAGCGGCTCTCCATGATTCAGCCGCTGCTGGACTTCGCCGCCGATCCCGCAGGCCGCTCCCGCTTCGCCCAGTTGAGATTGAAAGACGGCCGCGCCGTCACCACCGCCGATCTGCTGGCAAGCTATCTCGCCGAGCTGCACTCGCAGGGCGCCGGTAAGATCAGCCGCGCCACCCTCTGGAACTGGAAGAAAAAATATGCCGCCGGCGGCCTCAACGCGCTGGCCCGCGAGGTCCGCGCCGACAAGGGCTCGTCCAAGTTCTTCACCCGCTACCCGGATGCCGGAAAGCTGGTCGCTGCGGTTTGGCTGAAGCCCTTTCAATCCGCCTATTCGGCCTATACCAATCTGCTCCGCGAAGCTCCTCTCTGCGGCATCCCGCCCAACGATCTGCCCAGCTATGAGACCGTGCGCACCTATCTCGAAAGCATTCCCAAGCCGATCGCCGTGCTCGCCCGCCAGGGGGAGCGTTCCTATTCGGAGCGGATGACGCCATACCTGCAGCGAGGCTATACCGACATCGGGGCCAACAGTTTGTGGGTGGCAGACCATTGCATACACGATACCGAGGTTCGCAATGATTGCTTCGAAGGCATCGCGCCCAACGCTCCCATGCGGCTGCGCTTCTCCGCGTTCCTCGATATGCGCAGCAGGAAATTCGTCGGCTACTGCTTTGCACCGGAGGGCAACAGCCGCGTCATCACCACGGCTCTAAGACGTGGAATTGAGCGCTACGGCCCACCCGAAATTGTCTATTGCGATAACGGGGCCGACTATAAAAAAGTAGCGAAGCACGCCCGGCCCGCCACGCAGGAGTGGCGCGAGCAAGAGTACGAGGCGCTGGCGAAGACGGGCGTCCTGCAGCGTCTGGGAATCTCCGTCCAATTTTGTCTCAAATATCACCCGCAGTCCAAGCTCATCGAGCGCGCCTTCCGCACCCTGCATCAGAAGTTCGACGCGCTCTTCCCCCATTACCTAAGCGGCAGCGCCTACACCCGTCCCGATCAGACCACCATCGCGATGGGGATGCATCGCAAGCTGCTGAAGATGGGCCGGGGTGCGGAGTCGCCTCTGATTCCCGCCAGCCTCTTTATCCGCATGGCGACAACGTGGGTCGAAGAAGATTACAACGCGATGCACCACCACCGCGGCCAGGGCATGGAGGGCTGCACGCCCGACGAAGTCTTCAACCAGCTTTATCCGCTCGCCGAGCGCCGGACCGCCGATCCCGCCATCCTGTCGCAGCTGCTCTTCGAGAGCCAGACCCGCCGTGTCCGCGAGTGCGCCATCACCCTCCATGGACGCCGCTACACGCCGGCGAACCCCGAGTCCAGCGCCGTCCTGCACCTCGCCAACGAGACCGAGGTCCTGATCTGCTACGACCCGCATGATCTCGACCAGGCCGTGATCGCCGATCTCGACGGCCGCCGCATCGCCGAGGTCCGCGCCGAGGTCCTCGTTCCCCACTCGGCCGACGCGCAGCCGGCCATCGCCGCCAGCATGAAGGAGCGCAGGCGCCTGCGCAACGCCACCGTCTCCACCGTCCGCCAGATCCACCACAGCGTCGCCATGCTCGGCCACAAGAGCGACCTGGAGCTGCTCCACGAACGCTCCACGCTGCCCGCCGCCGTCGGCGACTCCATCGTCCATCGTCTCTCCGCTCCACCCACTCCAGAGCAAGGGACCAGTTCGCCCCGCTATGCCCACGATATTGCCAACCAGTTTTTCGCTGAGGAGAACTAAATGCCCTTCAACACCACCATCGCCGAACGCCGGGACGCCATCCAGCAGGCCCCGTCCTCCGAGGCGCTCGCTGAGGAGTTGAGGAACTATCTGGAGGCCGCGCACCTCAGCGTCCCCATCTTCGCGGCCTACATCAACTACTCCCACGTCACCATCCGGGCCTTCCTCTCCAACCGCTACTGGAAGGTGGGCGGCTCCGACAAGAACATCAAGAAGGCGGTCCGTGCGTTCCTCGACGCGAACCCGATCCTGGCCACGCCGGAGAACCAGGGCAGGTTCTACCAGACGGAGAACGTCGCCACTCTGCAGAAGTGGTTCGCACATTGCCTCGCGATCGAGAGCGGCCGCGGCCGCATGGTCGCCGTCTACTCCGGCCCCGGCGGACAGAAGACCTTCATCAGCGAGAACCTGGTCGCCCGCTTCAACCAGGACAACATCGCCAACCCCGACCGTCCGCGCGCCTTCCACCTCTACTGTAGCCAGGACATCACGCCCGGCCAGCTCGTCATCAAGATCATGCACACCGCCGGCATCGCCAACTCCGGCGTCCTGCAGAAGAACCTCGCCGCGCTCCGCTACAGCCTGCGCAACCGCCGCGTGCTCTTTATCTTCGACGAGGCCCAGCACCTCAGCATCCCGTGCCTGGAAATTATCCGCGAGCTCAACGACCTGCGTCCCTACTTCGGCGTGATGCTGCTGGGCAGCCACAAGCTCCGCCTGCTCTTTGACCAGCGCGCCGCCGAGATGGAGCAGTGGAACTCCCGCCTCACTGCCTCGATCGAGCTGCCCGGCATCGGCCTGGAGTGCGCCCGCCACATCCTCCTGGAGGAGCTGTCCGAGCTGGCCGCCGTCACCCCGCTCTCCGATCGCAGGATCGACACCCTGCTCAAGAGCTGCTACGCCGACGACATCTACAGCCGCGAGAAAAAGACCTACCTCTCGGCCCGCCGCCTTTTCCGTTCCATCGAAAAAATCAAAGAAGACGCAGCCAAATCGCTTTCCGGAGGAATTCAGTGAGCCCGACCAACCTGAAACAGACCCACGCCACCTACATTACCCCCTACGTTGACTTCCAGGACCCGCAGGGAAACACCGTCCACTTCGGCGAGTCGCGCGTCACTGTCGAGCCGATCGAGACGCCCCTGAAGTTGGGCCTCCGCGCCGCCGACGCGCTGGGAAAGTTCTTCGTCGTGGCCGCCGCGCTTTACCTCCTGGCGGAAATCTTCCGCGCCTTCGCCGATGGCGCGTTCTCGGTGGTGGCGCGATGAGCCAGCCCCAGCAGCGCTGGTGCCACGCCTGCAGCGCAGTCCACGACTTCGATGGCGGCTGGTATGAGATATGGATCGGCACTGGCGGCGAGTGCGTCCTGCAGCCCGTCTGCGATCCGGCCACCTACCACGAGCGCTTCCGCGGCGACATCTTCGCCTGCGGCCAGCTCTCGGCGCTCATCCTCGTCGAGCGCTATCTCCACTCCCAGACCTTCGACCCTCCCGCCCCTGACGAATCCAGGCCCACGCCCACTGCCTTCACCGAACCCATTGCCCAACTGCACTAGGAGGAAAGATGCACCCTGCCCACGCAACCGATCCAATCGACAGCATGTACGTCAACGGCGTCGCCCACACCCTGGTCAACGGGGAGCTCGTCCGCGAGGACGGCGTAGAGGTCCCCAGGGGCGACCGCCCCACCCCCAAACAGATCGATGAGATCGTCGAGCACTTCGAGCAGGTCCGCGACGAAGCCGAGCTCTGCGACGAACGCTACAGCGAAGCCAAGGACGCCATGATAGCTCTCGTCCAGCGCTTCGGCATCGTCCCCAAGGGGGCGGAGAGCTCGCTTCGCCTCGAAGGCGTCGTCACCATCCTCACTGTCACCACGGGTAACACGATCACGGTCAGGGAAGATGCCGTCCACGCGCTGAAGGGCGCGATGCACGCGAACGAAAGGAAGCACCTCTTCGCCTCGATGTTCCGCGAGCGTGCGAAGTTCGAGCTCATGAAGGATGCCGAGCTGCATCTTCGCCTGGCCAAGCTGCCAAAGCGTCTCGTCGACAAGTTCACCAAGCTCTACGCCCGCTGCTTCGACGTGAAAAAGAAGTCGCCCTCGCTCAAGGTCGAGCGCCTCTCGGATAAGAAGCCCGCAGCGAAGAAGGGCGGCCGCTAGTGGCGAAGCCATCGCAGCCGCGCCCCATCTTCGACATCCCGCTCGAAGCGGCCAACGCGGCCTTCATCCAGCAGGTGCTCTTGCCCAAAGCGGAAGAGGTGCTGCGCAGCCTGCGGCAGATCGCCGGAAAGGAGATCTCCCATGCAGATCTGTGACATCACCAACGAAGAGCTGGAGCGGATGATCGCCGACCGCCGGAAGGGCGTCGACTACACCCACGGCGACGAGACCGTCCGCGCCACCCAGCTCGCGATCGCCGGCATCTTCCAGGAGCTGCTCGATCGCCGCATCGCCGCCGCGCGCCAGACCAGTGCCGCCATCGCCATGAAGCTGGCCATCGCCCACATCGAGATGCTGCGCCAGCATGCCGTCGAGAAGGAACGGCCGCTCTCGGTCGCCTGCCTCGACACCCAGTTGCAGTTGCTCAAGGAGTTCGACCAGCCATGACCGACACGACCAACGCTCCACTCACCCAACAGGCAAGCGAGGCCATCATGAAGATCTGCAAATGCGGTTGCGGCGAAGAGATCAGCGCCCTCAACAAATGGAAATGGGAGTACAAACGCGGCCACAAGCCCACCGGCGCGAAGAAGAGCAAGGCCGATCGCAAGCCCCGCACCGCTCCCGAGACCGAGGCCGCCGAGACCGAAGTCGTCGAAGAGCTGGTCGCCATGCAGTTGAACGAATTCCAGCTCAACCGCATCTGGGACTCCCTCCCGATCGAGGAGAAGGCCCTCGCCATCGTCTCCGCGCTCGAAGCCGAACGCGCCTAAACCATTTCGTGGACGTTCACGAAATGGGCCGCTGCCCGATCCGTAACCAGAGGAGGACTGATGGCCATCGATCTCTTCACCACCTTTGCCGACCGCGTCCTGGACCGTGTCGACGAAGTGCTCTCCAACCGCGAGTGCAAGTGGCCTCCCAGCGAGGACCAGCGCAACCTTCTGGGTATGCTGAAGGCGCGGCGCGGCCGGGAGCGCGCCGCGCCCATCGGCGAGATCTGCGAGCGCCTCAGGATCACCCCGCGCCAGGTGAAGGACCTTGTGCAGGACCTCCGGCTCAACTTCCGCGTCCAGATCGGCGCCTCGCGCGACGCCTCTGACGGCGGCTACTTCCTCGGCAACACCCGCGAAGAGATGGTGGTCTCCTCCACCCAGATGCTCCATCAGGCCATCACCATGCTGCGCGTGGTCCACGTCATGCGCGCCGAACACGACAGCGAGGACCTGCTCCGCCAGGTCCGCCTCGCCCTCACCCAGGAGATTCCCCATGCCATTCGCTGAACGAATCATTGGCGAGGTTCCTGACTCGCTCCCTGACTACACCCAGATCTGCCCAAAATGTGGCGCGGTGCTGAACTACGAGGACGAGGGCTATGGATTCGCCTTCGGCGGCGGCCTGGGCCAGTACATGTCCTGCTCGGAAGACAACTGCGATTGGTTCGTGAAGTGGTTGGACGCGGAGGACGGCGATGCCCGGTAAGGTCGAAACCAAACACGAGATGCTCCGCGCCGGTTACAAGTTCCTCAGCAACGCGAAGTGCAAGTCCTGCCACGCCGCCATCGAGTGGTGGCTGACGACCAACAAAAAGAAGATTCCCTACGACCCGCTGCCCGCCAACGAAGACGCGACCACGACGCCGCACTGGGCCACCTGCCCCAAGGCCGACGAGCACCGCACGCCGAAGCAGCCCGCGGCGGCCGCGCCGAAGACGCAGGAGCTGCTGGAGCAGCTATGCCGCGAACTGAGAAGCCGCACCGATGCCAAGCTCGTCGTCGTCATCCTCGACAACGCCTCCGCGGCGTCCTGGCGCAACGGCATCCCCGGCGAGGATCTCCGCTCCGACCTCATCACTGAAGCCAACAGCATCCGCACCCACATCAACGGAGGCAAGTAGCGATGACTCTCTCCAAGTCCAAATCCGTACTGATCCTTCTGCTCACGCTTGCGGCGTCGGGATGCGCCGGCAAAGCGCCGGTCATCGTGACGACGACGACCAAGCCGTGCGTTCTGCTCTCCTCCACACCAGGCCCCGACGGAGTCACCTTCGTCTTTCAGTGTCCGGGCGTCCCCGATATCACCATCACTGAATCCAACGACTGGGTTCCGGCAGTCAGAAGCTCGCATCCTCCAAGGAACCCACAATGAAAAAGCAAACCCTCGTCCTCGCCGCGCTCCTCTTCGCCGCCACCGGCCTGCACGCGCAGTACACCCAGATCACGGCGAGCCACCTCTACATGGGTGGTGTGCTCATCGCGAACGGCACCATGCTGGCGACGCCGGTGAACGCGCAAGGCTCTCCCATCCCGTTCACCCAGAGCGGTGGCGGCCTCAACTCGCCGACAGCCTTCCACTGTCCCATCACCAACGGGACCCTCACCGGCTGCCTCGTCCCCGACTCCGCCCTGACGATGCCGGTAGGCATTCTCTACACCTTCCAGATCACCTCCTCTCTGGGACTGACCTACCTCATGAAGTCGGTGCCCAACGTCACCGGCCCCGTCTGGGCGCTCGATACCTACGCTCCGGCGGCGTCGACCACCATCGTCCAAACCGTCCTTGTGGGCTATGGAACGGCAGCGCCGCCCAACCCCTGCGCCGCGTCTCTGCTCTACATCCGCGACTTCGCCGGCGGCCAACTCTATATCTGCGTCGCCGGCGTTCCTGTCCTGGTCACTGGGAGCGGCGGATCGTCGATCGCGTGGCTGGGCGCGTGGAGCAGCACCACCGCCTATGTCTTCGGCGACGCTGTGAGTTATCTGGGCTCGTCCTACGTCGCACTGTTGTCGAACACCGATGTTGTTCCGGTAAGCGGGGCGACCTGGCAGCTACTGGCGCAGGTGGGCGCAACCGGCCCTGCGGGCCCGACCGGAGCGGCAGGCAGCACCGGGCCAACCGGAGCGGCGGGAGCGACCGGAGCGACCGGACCTGCGGGCGCGACCGGGCCGCAAGGCCCCATCGGCGTGACCGGGAACACGGGAAGCGCCGGAGCCACTGGGCCGCAAGGGGCGACGGGAGCAACCGGACCGGCAGGGAGCACGGGAGCCGCGGGATCTGCTGCGACCGTGGCCGTCGGCACCACGACCACCGGAGCGGCGGGATCTTCTGCAGCGGTAAGCAACTCGGGAAGCGCAAGTGCCGCTGTTCTGAACTTCACCGTGCCGCAAGGCGTAGCGGGAGCCACTGGGCCAACCGGGCCAACCGGCCCGACCGGTGCGGCCGGAGGATCGACGACCTGGCTGGGCGCGTGGAGCAGCTCCACCAGCTACGTGCTCGACAACGCAGTGAGCTATCTCGGATCGTCCTACATCGCCGTCGCCTCCAGCACCAACGTTGTTCCCGGAACCAACGGCGCGGATTGGCAACTGCTCGCGCAGGCCGGTGCAGCTGGTGCAACGGGCGCGACGGGAAGCGCTGGAGCCACGGGCAGCACAGGCCCAACTGGACCGGCAGGCAGCACGGGCGCAACCGGACCGGCCGGATCGACCGGCGCAACAGGCCCGACGGGGCCAACCGGGGCGACAGGCGCCGCTGGCTCATCGATCGTCTGGATCGGCGCGTGGAGCAGTTCGGCGGCCTACGTCATCAATGATGCTGTCAGCTATCTCGGCTCGTCCTTTGTCTCCCTGGATTCGAACACCAACGTGACGCCTCCGAGCGACGCGACGCAATGGCAGCTTCTCGCGCAAGTGGGAGCGACAGGAGCCACCGGATCCGCTGGGGCGACGGGAAGCGCTGGAGCCACGGGCAGCACGGGGCCAACTGGGCCAACCGGAGCGGCGGGAGCAACCGGCGCGACGGGATCCGCCGGAGCGGCGGCGACGATCGCGGCCGGCACGGCAACGGGTCTCGCCGCCGGAGCATCGCCGACGGTGAGCAATGGCGGCACGTCGAGCGCGGCTGTCTTCAACTTCGGCATCCCCGCCGGAGCGACAGGGGCCACGGGGGCGACGGGCAGCGCCGGAAGCACCGGGGCCACCGGACCGACCGGAGCGACAGGGCCAACCGGCCCGGCCGGTTCCTCGGCCACTGCGCCCTACATCGCCGGAGCGGGCTCAGTCAACGTGATGACGGCGACCTTCTCGCCCGCGCTAACTTCCTTGTTCGCCGGCGAGGAAGTCTTCGTGTTGCCCAACCTGGCCAACACCACCACCACGCCGACGCTGAACGCGAACGGACTGGGCGCGAAGACCATCACCAAGCTGGGCACAGCGGCGCTGGCGGCGGGCGACTACACCACCACCGCCATCGCGGACTTCATCTACGACGGCACCTACTGGGAGCTGCAGAACCCGCTAGGTCTGCCCGTAGCGAATGGTGGCACGGGCAGGTCTGTCACGGTGGCCTATGCGCCGGTGGTGGGCGGCACGTCGACAACCGGCCCGATGCAGAGCATGGCGGTTGGCACAGCGAAGCAGATTTATGTGAGCGGGGGTCCGGCAGCCGTCGGCGGTCCAGTGGACTTCCCTGAGCACCTGGTTATTCCCGCGGCAAATTGCAACAGCACGACAGCGGGCGCAGGGTGGTCGATTGGTGCGAGCGGCGTGGTGACCTGCCGCGCCGGCACCAACAACCTCGGCGGCTATATCGCGATCACGGATACGTCTTCCAGTTTTGCGCAGTTCTATGTGCAACTGCCGGAGGACTGGGACACCGCGACGCTGCCGTATATCCGCTTCCAGTTCGCCTACCCCGGCACCGACGGGTCGTCGTCCCACACCATCATCCCGGCGGTGAAGGTCTCCTGCATCAAGGGCGACGGCAGCACGACGGACGATGTGACCTTCGCCGCCTCGCACTCATCGAGCACGGTCACGCTCAGCTCGGCGACGGCGAACCTGTTCTTCGACAGCTCCAACGTGCAGCTCAACTCGACCGACATGACCGGCTGCGTGGCGGGCTCGGGAATGATCGTGCAGGTAGGCCGTGCGACGGATACAGCGACCAGCGCCGTCAACTTCTACTCCGCAACGATCACGATTCCACGGTTGATCACCGTGCAGGCGAACTAACATGAAAACTCTCTCTTCGGCACTGGTGCTGGGTTGCCTGCTCCTGATGGGCGCAAAGCAGTACGTCTCGCCCGGCTACACCAAGAGCGCGGGAGGCGGTGGCAGTCAGACATTCACAAACGTCTGCTCGGCGGTGACCTCATCCTGCACTTTATCGGCGTCAGTGTCCACGGGTGATGTGCTGGTGGCGATTGCATCCACTTCGGTCGTTGCCTTGGGCGGCAATACCATCACCGCAGCCAGCGGTTGCGGCGCGACGTGGACGGTCACGGCGAACGTGGATAATTCCGCTCTGTTGGAGGGCACCAACCCGACGGCTGGTTCCTGCACGATCTCCTTCACCGCGGTTGCGGGAGGCTATCCCTATCTCTGCGCGGTGGGCGTTGGACACACTTCAGGCGGAATTGACGCTGCGACGACAACCCCCACTCTTTCAGGAACGACTGCCCCGTCGATCACGGCCTCAGTAGCGAATGACCTGATCCTTGGGCTGTTTATCGATGCAGCTGTGAATGGAAGTGGCTCGAGCTTTACCGTTGGGACCGGATACACCCTCGCTATCGCGGACGGGTACGGATGCGCGATTGAAGCGCGACTGGCATCGGCGACCGGAAGCTATACCCCAACGATTACCTATTCGCCCAGTTCTTCGTCTATGGTCTCCGCCAGCGTAGCCATCAAGCCATGAAAGGCAAAGTCCAATGAACTCCATCCGCGAAGCTCTCGCCGCCGGATCCAGTCTCGAACCTCTGATCAAAGAGGCGCAGGAGAACATTCGCGCCCGCGCCAGGGCTCGCGGAGAAGAGGTCGCCGCTGTCGAGCCCGCGCTGCCCAAACACCTCTTCGAAGGCCCGAAGTACGACGGCAAGCAGTGCGCCGTGTGCGAGCGCCGATTCAAGGCCTCATCCGAATACCTCACCTGCAAGCTCTGCAAGGCCGTCGTCTGCCGCCGCAAGGGCCAATGCAAACACTGCCACCATGGCAGCCACCGTGTCGCGTTCCTGAAGGCGAAGCAGCAGGCGGAGGCCGCCCATGGCTGATCGGAAGACATTCCCTCAGATCGGCGCCGGCATCGGCGATCTGGTCGAAGCCAAGAACGCCGCCTACGGCAGCAGCTTTGCCGTGGCCGGCGACTTCCTCCGTCTGCTCTTTCCCGCCGGCGTCCCCGCCGATCGCTTCGACGACGCGCTCCTCCTGGTGCGGATCTTCGACAAGCAGATGCGCATCGCCATCGACCAGGACGCCTTCGGCGAGTCCCCCTACCAGGACATCGCCGGCTACGGCATCCTCGGCGTTCATCTCCACCAACAGAAGAAAGAGAAAGACAGAACATGGCCCGGTATTGCCAGCGCGGATGCGGAAAACCAGTCAAAGGCACAGCCCGCTTCTGCGGACCGGAACACAAGCGCGACGACTACAACGAGCGTAAGCGCGACGAACGGATCCGGGCCATCGCCGCGGCGCGTAAGCTGCTGCGCTCCACGCACGGCGGATGCGAGTGCGCCAACTGCGACGGAAGCTGCAAAACCAAGCGCGGCAGACCCGCTGCGTCAACTGCGAAATGATTCAGAATTTGCCGAGGCAAAAGCATGACCCTCACGGCCTTTCAACTAACGGAACTGGAATTCCACTTCAACGGCGTCCCGAAAAACCTTCGCGATCGATCTCCCTTTTATTGGACTTCTTACCATCCCGAGATCTCCGCGCCGTCCGGCTGGTACCAGTGGACCGCTTCCGGCCTCATCTACCTCGGTGCATCCATTCTGGAGGAAGCATGAACATCACCGCGCCCCAGCTCCGCCGCCTGCAGGTCCTGCACGGCCAGTATGTCCGCCACTCGCTCGACGCCGCGCCCACCCGCGAAGGCCGCATCGGCTGGGCCAGCGCCCAGATCAACCGCACCATCGCCAGCTTCAGCGACCTCACCGTAGAAGAAGGCCGCAAGCTCATCGACGGCCTGCAGGCTGTGCTCGGCGTTGCCCTGCCATCGAAGACCCCGCGCCGCCGCCCCTCTCGTCGCGACGGCCAGAAGGCCGGCACCGAAGGCCGCCACGATCAGCTCCACGCCGAGACAACCCTCGTCGGCGACCGCGACATCCGCCGCATCCAGCGCGAGATGGATCGCCTCGGCTGGGACCAGTCGCGTCTGGACGCCTTCCTCGCCTCACCCAAAGGCCCCAACGGCCGCAACCCCCTCATCCGCACCCTGGGCGAAGCCAACCGCGTCTACTGGGCGCTCAAGCGCATGGGCCACAGCGCAGCCAAGCATCACCAGGAGCACATCGCCAGCTGATCCGCCATGCCCAACCCCACCTCCCAATTCGAGATGTTTGAGGCCTTCGACCCCATGGTCGCTCGCGCGCCGAAGCTCGAACTGCCCTTCCAGCGCACCCAGGAGATCAGCTCCGAGCGCACCGCGGCGATCCTCGGCGTGTCGATGATGACGGTGCTGCGCATGCTCGATAAGAAACTCCTCCGCGCCTATCGCGCCAGCAAGCAACGTTCTCCCTGGCGCATCGAATACGCCTCGGTCGTCGAGTACTGCGACCGCCTCCGCGTCCAGTACTGCATCTCCGACAAGCGCGTCGGCCTGGGCGGTTCGCGGCGCCGCTACCGCGATCGCGAGCTCCTGCCCTTCCCGCTCGATCAGACCATCGACATCGCCGAGGTGCGCGAGCGCCTGCAGTGCACCCACAATGTCGCCGTCCATCTCATCGAGAGCGGAAGCCTCGTCGGCTACCAGGTCCTCTTCGAGCGGCCGGGCTCCGCCTGGCGCATCCACGCTCCTTCGCTCGACCGCTATCTCGCTTCGCTCCACGTCGCCGCGGGTAAAAGCACAAGCTCGCGCCCAGCCTCACCTTCGAGCTAGATTTCCTCGCCGCTGCTCGACACTGCCATCATGCGATCGCTCCGCAGCCTTCTATCTGTTCTCGTCGCCGTCGCTCTGCTGTCTCTCCCCTCTGCTGCACAGAACACTACCAACGTCACCCTCGCCCATCTCCTCGCCGGCGGCGTGGCCGTCCCCCACGCCACGGTCTGCGCCGAAGCTGCCGACGGCAGCACCAACCCCATCAGCGTATCCTCCACCGGCTGGGGGCTTCTCCTCAAGGACTACCCGCTCTGCGGCACCGTCGTGAACGGCGCGATGGCCGGCGGCCTCAATGTTCCCGACGCCGCGCACACCACCTCCGCCGCCGCCATCCTCTACAACTTCCGCATCCAGGTCACCAACGCAGGCGGCATCCCGTCCGGTCCCGCGATCTTCCTCAAGGGCGTTCCCAACGTCACCGGCCCCACCTTCGCGCTCGACACCTACACCCCCACCGTCTCCGTCACTATCCCGCCCACCGGCATCGTCTACACCAGCGGCACGCCGACGAGCTGCACCAGCCCTTCCATCGTCATCGACCAGACCGCGGCCGCGGCCTTCATGTGCATCGACGGCACCTTGACCGGCCTCGCGATCGCGGGCAGCGTGGCCACCGCGACCTACGCGACCACCGCCGGGTATGCGGCGACCGCCGGATCCGCCGCCTCCGCAACCTCCGCGACGAGCGCGACCACGGCGACCACCGCCACCAACGCGACCAACGCCACCTATGCGACGACAGCAGGCAGCGCCGCCACGGCCACCACCGCGACCTCGGCGGCAACCGCAACCACGGCGACCTCCGCCACCACGGCAGCGACAGCCACCGCGCTGGCGGCCGCGCCCACGGGATGCCCGGCCGGCGAAGTCTCCAACACCTTCGACGCCCAGGGCAACGCCACCAACTGCTTCACCCCTGCGGGCTCGGCTGGCGCAGTCACCAGCGTGAATTTGAGTGTACCGTCGCGACAGACGGCGACCGGCGGAGGCGCGGGCGCAGTGGCGTTGGCCGTCACCGACAACGCCCAGTCCCCCAACACCTTCTTACGCGGACCGGCCTCGGGCAGCAGCCCCGGAACTCCTTTCTACGGCGGCCTCGTCCCCTCCGACATCACGTTCACCCTCAACCAGAGCACCGACGGCGAAGCCGCCACCGCCGCCGCACTCGCAGCCACACCAGTGCTATGCCCGACAGGACAGTCGCCCACCGGAATCCTTCCCAATGGAAACGCCACCGGCTGCGCTTCAATCACAGCGTCGATTACATCGATTACATCCCTGACCGGTGACGTCACGGCCAGCGGCCCCGGATCGGCAACAGCTACACTGGCCACCGTCAACACCTCTCCCGGAACTTGCGGGGACAGCACCCACATCTGCCAGGTCACCACCAACGCCAAGGGCTTGACCACGGGGCAGTCTGCAATCGCCATCGCGGGCGTAACTCCGGCGGTCCTGCGCGGCTCCAATCAGGCCACCAGCGGCGCCACCAGCGGCGTCACCAGTCTGACGGTCGCATTTCCCGCGGGATCGAGCGTCGGCGACTTAGCCATCATCTTCAGCGGGAGCATCTGCAGCTTCACCGTTCCTACAGGTTGGACAAACCTCTCGCTCGCCAATGGGTTACTCTTCGGCTCGTTCGGAGCAAGTAAGATCCTGACCAGTGGTGACATCGCCACCGGAAGCGTCACGGTGACTTATACGACCTATGGCGGCAGCGCCTATGACGCTACTTTGGATGACGTGGTTTTTGTAGGTCCAACCGGCGGCATCCGGGAAATTGAAACGCAATTCAACTCCGGAACGAGTAGCTATACCCTAACTACAAGTAGTTCTGTTCTAGCTACCGACGTTGCTCTTTATTTCTCTTACGCCAGGGCCAACACTAGTCTTAGTATTGTTCCCGCCTCCGGCAGCGCAACGACTCTTGATCTCGCTTATACCACCGGCCTCACCGGCAGCGGCATGTTAGTCGCGGACCAGGCCATGCCCGGAGGAGCCTTCACCGTCACCTACAATTTTCCAGGCGGCGGCGAGGGCCTCACCTACACCCAGATCATCGTCGAGGGCGTCGGCGTTCTCTCAAATGCGAATGCCGGCTTCCAGGTGAGCGGGACAACTTTCGCCGCGTCCGGCTGCTCCAATACCACCCTCGTCGGCGGATCGACAGGAGGCTCTTTCTACTCCGGGACAACCGGCACCTGCACGGTCACCGTCACCATGGGGAATGCGGTGACAGCGGCTCATGGATGGGCCTGTTTCCCGCACGATCTGACGACCCCCGCGGACGCGATCAACGAGACCGCGACGACCACCACAACGGTGACCTTTTCCGGCACCACGGCCAGCGGCGATGTCATCAATTTTGGCTGCATGGCCTACTGATTTTCGCCCGCGCCACGAGGGATCTGCTATGGTTTTCCGTATCATCCTAAATTGGCGATTTCACCCGCGTAGTGCAACCCTTCGATGCCCCTCAACCCCGCGTGAATAAAGGATTTTGTGGAATGGGGGAGAGTGATGAAAGTCCAACCAGTCTAATTTGCACTAATTGCACTTGTTGAAACGGAAACCCTGAAACGGAAATCAATAACTTAGCGGCGCGGTTTTGCACTTTTGCACTGGCACTCTAATTTATCTCCTGTAGCCGTCTCAGTCGCCAAATCGAGCTTTTGACCTCAAAATAGCCCCAAATCCCGCGAATTCCCGCCTCCGCCCGCCGTTTCCCGTCACTCCAGTTTATCTCCTGTACTCACACGTAAGCGGCATACCGCCCTGCGCCTTCAATGCGCTATACTCAGCGGCAAAGGCACAGGGCTTATGAAATCTCTCCCCGGCATCGCCGCAAACCGGACCCACAGAAGCGAACGCCCGGAGTGCTGCTCCAAACAGCACCAGATGCCGCGCCGGCATCTCCGCGTCCTCCCGAGCCTCACGCGTCCCAATCTCTTCTCCGGCGACTAGCTCTCTCCACCAGCCGGCGAACTCCCGCCCAGCGCACCGTTCTCCTTCGTCCACTCGCAATCTCCCCATCCGGGCGAGTGCAGCCCACGGGACGACCGACAGAACGGCCCTCCACGCACCGCTGCCTCCAAGGAGAGAGACCCATGAGCACCGTGACGCAAGACCGCATCAAAGAGCACGCCCAGAACGAGACCCGCACCGCCGAAGCCGCTCAAAACCTCGCCCAGTACGGCCCCAAACTGAAGACGGCGCTCCCCGGCCCTAACGCGCGGAAGATCGTCGCCGCCGACGACCGTCTCATGTCCCCCAGCTACACCCGCAGCTACCCCCTTGTCGCCAAAACTGGCCGCGGCGTCCGCGTCACCGACGTCGACGGTAACGAGTTCTTGGACTTCGCCGCTGGCATCGCCGTCACCTCCACCGGCCATTGTCATCCCGAGGTCGTCAAGGCCATTCAAGATCAGGCCGCCGAACTCATCCACATGTCCGGCACCGACTTCTATTACGAGGGCATGACCATTCTGGCCGAGCGCCTCTCCGCCATCGCCCCCATGCCCGGCCCGCACAAGTTCCTCTATGGAAACTCGGGCGCCGAGGCCGTCGAGTGCGCCCTCAAGCTCGCCCGCTACCACACTGGCCGCCAGAACATCATCAGCTTCTTCGGAGCCTTCCACGGCCGCACCATGGGCGCGCTCTCGCTGACAGCCTCCAAGCCCCAGCAGAAGCGCCGTTTCGCTCCCTTCATGCCCGGCGTCCACCATGTCCCCTACCCCTATGCCTATCGCGGCTGTCCCGACGGCGCGCCCGCCCAGCAGGAGGCCTTCGCCCTCAGCTGCGCCCGCTACATCGAAGACAAGCTCTTCAAGACCATCCTCCCGCCCGAAGAGGTCGCCGCCATCATCCTCGAACCCATCCAGGGCGAGGGTGGCTACGTCGTCGCGCCAACCAACTTCCTACAGGAGATCCGCCGCGTCTGCGACCGTCACGGCATCCTCCTCATCGCCGACGAGGTCCAGGCCGGCTCCGGCCGCACGGGCAAGTGGTGGTCCATTGAGCACTCGGGCGTCCAGCCCGACATCGTTACCATCGCCAAGGGCATCGCGTCCGGCATGCCGCTGGGCATCTGCATGTCGAAGGCGGAGATCATGGATTGGGTTCCCGGCTCCCACGCCAGCACCTTCGGCGGCAACCCCGTCTGCATCGCCTCCGCGCTCGCCACCATGGACATCATCCAGCGAGAGGGCCTCGAAAACGCCACCACCGTCGGCGAAGCCATGCTGACCCGCCTGCGCCCCTGGGTCGCCAAACACCCCACTGTAGGCGACGTTCGCGGCCGAGGTCTGATGATCGGCATCGAGATCGTCAAAGACCAGAAGAGCCGCACCCCCGTCGGCCCCATGCGTGACAAGATCGTCGACCTGGCCTTCGAGCGCGGCCTCCTCATCCTCGGCTGCGGCGAAACCAGCATCCGCCTCTGCCCACCCCTCATCGTCAACCAGCACGAAGCCGACATCGCCCTCGACATCCTTGAGGAGTGCATCACCGTAGCCGCTCAGTAATTCAACCCATCAGCGCAAGATAGACCATTCGGCAATAGCCGGACGAGAAAGTGTGTGCAGGTGTCGAAACGCATGCGGATTAGATGCCGGCATACCACGCATAACCAAAGTCCGGCTCGGAGGAGCCCAGACCTTTACCGAAGCTCTTAAGAGAGTCGGTGACCGTCAGACGGGTGATGTACTTCACGCTCTTATAGCCTAGTTGGCGCGGCACGCGCATACGGAGCGGGCCGCCGAAGGACACAGGAAGATCGCCGTCATTCATCCCGTGGGTCAGCAGCGTTTGAGAATGCAGGGCGTCGGCCATATCGATGCTGTCCCACCAGTCCTTTTCGATAGAGAGGAAAACGACATATCGCGCATGCGGCAGGATTCCGACTTCGTTTAGAACCTCAGTCAGAGGCGTGCCAATCCACTCAGCGATATAGGACCAGCCCTCCTCGCACGCGACCTCAGTGATTTGGCTGCGAACGGGAAGACTCTTGAGGTCGGACAGGGAAAGCGATCCCGGCCGGGCGACCATTCCGTCAACCGAAAGCCGCCAGTCCGCGAACCCGCTGGCCTGATGGTGCTTGAAGAGATCGTTCGGAGGCGCGGTCGCGTTGGCGAATGGTGTCTTCGAGATCATGCTTCGCGGGAACTCTCGGGCCAACGAGTGCGCCGTCAGAAGCCGTTGAGCGGCGTAGGTGAACGTCTGGCCAGGGCCGTAGATTCCACCATGGTCGGGCGGGATCAGTCCATAGCGCTGGGCCAGGCGGGCGGCCGCGGTCAGACCGGCCAGGCTTGCGGTGGCGGCAACACCGCCGGTTATGAGCTTGCGGCGTGAGATGGGTCTCATGTACGCTCCTTCGGCGTGGTGACGCGACCGATGATCATCGCTCTCATGCGACTCCTGAATCCTCCAAGAACAACCATGGTCACGTGGACCACAAGAAAGAGCAGGAGAGATCCCGAGACGAAGAAATGCAGCGTACGCGCGGATTGCCGGCCGCCCAACGCAGTAACCGCAGCCGGAACCGCGGAATCGAAGGCGGGAGACATCGCAAGGCCGGTCCAGATCACGAGCGGAAACAGGACGAAGATCACCATCAGATATGCGGTTCGCTGCATTACGTTGTACGAGTGGGCTTCCGTTTCATCCGACGACTCACGGCGAAGATACTTTGCGATCACTTTCCAGTAAGCCAGCCAATTCCTGTCGGGCGGTGCCGGAAACAGGTGTTTCCGGAAGTGGCCGGTCCACAGACTGGAGATCGCGTAGACCAGGCCTGTCAGCACCACAGCCCATGCGGCCTGGAAGTGCAGAGACCGGCTCCAGCCATTCTGGTCGGGCAGCACGTAGCCGTAGCCAGTCGGAACAGTAGACCTTGATGCGGGGATCGGCAGGGTAAATAAGGGACGAGTCAGCGCATTCCCGACTTCACCCCAATAGAACCGCGGATGAGAGATCACGATCTCAGCCCCGCTGATGAGCAACGCAAAGAACGCGATCACAGTGACCCAGTGCGTCACCCGCACCACCGCACCATGGCGGGGATTCCCCGGATTAGGGAGCGGACCGGCGGCTGACACACGCGCAGCATAACATAAAATGCCATGCTATCCCGTGAGGAGTCGCCGTCGACCAAACTGACCCGCTACCTGTTTCCTGGCACACGAAAAGACTCTCTCATCTTGGTCAGCGCAACGAAAAGTCCCATCGGTCGTCGATTGCTGTCAAGCCCCCAATCATCAAATCTCCGCGCCAGACAAGCACAACCGCCTGTCTCACCAGATATCCTCCAGCAGCTATAATAGATATAGAGATCAAGAAGCCCCGGCATCCACCGGGGCTTCTCCCATTAACAGGAAACCAGGTCGTTCAATCGGGCAAGTCAAGCCTAAGGCACCAACCAAGTACCAGGGTAAGCAGCATCGAATGAAGACTTTGCGCACTTATGAGGGGGGAGGGGGTACCTGCCGCAGCCGCTGATTCGCGCCCACCCGCGGTCGTCACCAGGCACCTGGGATGGATTCAAATCGCACTACGTCTAAACTGATGAGTCAACTGATGAACGATCCACGCCACATCCCGAAATATCTCCCCGCAGCGCTACTGCTGGCTGTCGGCTTCGTCTGGATGGCCCCCATTGCAAGCCCCGCCGCCGCCCAGCACACCACCGCCCTGCCGCCGGATAATACGGCACCGCACCGCACCCGCCTCATCCTCAAAGACGGCAGCTACCAGATCGTCATGAGCTACCGCATCGTAGGCAATCTGGTCCGCTACGTCAGCGCGGAGCGTGCCGGCGAAGAAGAAGAAATTCCCGTCGCCCTCGTCGACTTCGACGCCACTCACCGCTGGGAGAAGCAGCACACCGTGGCCTCACCCGAAGCCGACGCCAGCAACCCCCAAACCCCGGCCATCGACCCGGAACTCCTCAAAGAGGAGGCAGACCGCGTCGCCCTTACCCCCGAGGTCGCCAAAGACCTCCGCCTCCCCGAAGAGGACAGCACTCTCGTCCTCGACACCTTCCGCGGCACACCAGAGCTGGTCCCCCTTGCCCAGACCGACAGCGACCTCAACCGCAATACCGGCCACAACCTCCTCCGCGCCGCGGTCAACCCGCTCTCGGCCGCCCACCCGATCGTTCAGCTCAAAGGCGAGACCTCGCCCATACAACTCCACGTCAAAGACCCCACCTTCTACCTGCGCATCGGCGACCAGATCGTCGGCGACACCGGCGGACGGCCCCTCGTCGTCGACACCCACGGAGCTACCAGCAACGCCCAGAACGACCCCGCAGGCGGCTCCGCCAACAGCCAGTACGTCCTCGTCCGCGCCGACGTTCGTACCGACGCCCGCGTCATCGCCAGCTTCCGGATCAGTCTTCTCGGTACCGGCCAGCGCCAGGAGGACGTCATCGAAACCACCACGGAGCTTCTCCCCGGCGGCCACTGGCTCAAGATCACTCCCACCCAGCCGCTCGACTTCGGCGAGTTCGCCCTCATGGAGGTCATCTCCTACAAGGCCGTCAACCTGGGGGTCTGGGACTTCGGCGTCCACCCCGTCGCCCCCGAAAATCGCGATATTCTCAAGCCCGACCCCAGGCGCGCGGTCACGCTCGAGCGCCGCAAGCCCGACTAACGCCAGAACTTTACATTCAGGAAAATTGAAGGAGAAAGGAACCCGTCGGCAAAGAGGAAAATGTCAGTTGCGAGGAAGTTGATCGCGCTCGACAAACATCTCTGCGACCGCCCGCCGCGAACTGGGGGTCTTGTCCACCATTCCCTCCCATTCCATCGTGCCTTTGCCCGCGACCGCAACGTTATCCCGAGTCTTCTTGGCTTCATACATCATCGTGTCGGCGGATCGCAGGATTGTCTGCACCGTATTCCCATCCTCCGGATAGGTCGCCAACCCAAAGCTTCCCGAGACGCGCAGCGAAAGGCCCGCGCCTTCCAGAAAGCGTCCGCCCCGAAGGTCTCCGCACAGTGCCATTGTGGTTCCGCTTGCCGCCGCCTTCCCCATCCCCGGCAGCAGCGCCACAAATTCGTCGCCGCCATACCGGAAGGCCGCGTTATTCGGCCCCAGCGAGCGCTTCAGCAGGCCGCCGATCTCCGCCAGCAGACGGCTTCCGATCAAATGGCCATGGGTATCGTTCACGGTTTTGAAGTGATCGAGATCGACGAACATCAAACTAAATACCTGTCCCGAAGCCACCTGTTCATCGAGCATGGTGTACAGGTGCCGCGCATTGAAAAGTCCCGTCACGTCGTCCGTGATGGTCAACTCCTGGATCAACGTCATCGAACGGGAGTTCTGGATCGCAATTGCCGCATAGTCACACAGGATCCGTAGAAACGAGACGGAATACTCCGACAACAGATCCAGCTTGCTGTTCAGCAACTGAATCACGCCCAGCGTCTTGTTTCCGGCGCGCACCGGAACGCAGGCGATCGACTGGATCTTCAGGTCCGGGTGCTTAGTCGCAAACGCTGACCAGTGCGGATCCAGCGCCACGTCGGGCACAATCAGCGGGTTGCCCGTCTCCGCCACCCAGCCCGCCACGCCTTCACCCAGCGGAACCCGTAGGCCCTTCAGGGTCTCCGCGTTCTCCCCTACCGCGATGGCGTAATACAGCTCCCCGGAGGCGTCGTCCACCATCAACAGCGACCACTTCTCCGGGCCAAAAAACTGTGCCATCTTGTCCATGATGGCCCCAAGAATCTCCTCCAGCTCGAGACTTGCGGTCAACGCGCGCGCTACATCGTGGAACACCCGGAGGTGATCCATCTGTCGACTTTCGATGACTTCGAACTGACGTCGGTCTTTCAATATCATCCTTGAGATGGCCAAGATACATCAAGACGTACAACGCATCAGAGAAAGTTTCAACCAAGTGTATTGACGCAATCCAAAATAGAACTATCCACCAATATGAACCATATTGCGCGAAGGCTTCTCGAAACCTGGCTCGCCTATGTGATGGCGCGCCTCCTTCCGCATCACGATCTTGCGGATATACGCAGCGAGCTCCGCATCCGTTCCGCCGCGGGTCATCTCGCCAAACAGATCATGGTCGCTCTGCGAAAACAGGCAGGTCCGTATCTTTCCATCCGAAGTCAGCCGCACCCGGCTGCAGTGGCCGCAGAAAGGCCGCGACACCGGCGCAATAATGCCAATCTCCCCCACCCCATCGTCAAAGGAGAACCGTTTCGCCGTCTCGCTCGCTGTATGCGGCGTCAACTCCACCAGCGGGCGATACGCATTCAACCGTGCCACAATCTCATCCATCGAAATCACGGTCTCTCGCTTCCAACTGCGGTCCTCTTCGAGAGGCATCCACTCGATAAACCGCACAATGACTCCCTCTCGCCGCGAGAACTCCGCAAACTGCTCGATCTGTCCGTCATTGAACCCACGCAGCAGAACGCAATTCACCTTCACCGGTCCCAGTCCCACCGCCTGCGCCTTGCGTACGCCGGCGAGCACCTTGTCGAAGCTGTGCGGCACCCGCGTGATCGCCGTAAACGTCTCTGCATCCACTGCGTCCATGCTGACGGTGATGCGGCCCAGCCCCGCGTCCTTCAGCGGCTGGGCCAATCTCTCCAGCATATGGCCATTGGTGGTCAGCGCAATATCCAGTGGCAGCCCGTTGTCGGTAGGTGCACCATCCGGCAGATAAGCTGTTCGCATCGTCGCCAGCTCCTGCACCATCTCCACCAAACCCGACCGCAGCAGGGGCTCGCCCCCGGTCAACCGAATCTTCTCCACACCAAGCGAGACGAACAATCGCACCATCCGCAGATAATCCGCAATCGCCAGTTCGGTAAATTGCGCGCCTTCGTTGCCCGTCCGGCAGTAGACGCATTTGTAGTTGCAGCGGTCAGTCACGGAGACGCGGAGGTCAGTGATCGCCCGGCCAAACTTGTCCCGCAGTCTGCCCGGCTTTTCCAAGGCATCCTCTACCCGCTCCAGAAGCGCGGTATTCGCATCGTTCATCGTTGCGTAGGTCATCTTCGCGCCATCTGCAGTACTGCTACATTCAGAATAGATGCGTCGGCTCAGAAAGTGAATCAGATCTACAGTATCCCAGTATAGCCGCCCCCGGATGCAGACCGATCCCATCACGAACGTCAAGACGAGGCGGACGGCCTGCTTAAATTGACCGTTTCGCGCGATGAGGAGGATTCGGCAGCGGGACTCCAGCCGATCCAGTCGTCAATGCCGGCTACCCAAAAATTCAGCGGCAGTTGATTAGTAGCTGAAGAACTCGTTGCTCCCACGCTTCAAACGCACGCCTGCAACGCCAAATACCAAGGCCCCCACGAACATGATCGCGTCCCAATAAACCATCGGATGCATCCACCCCGGGGACAGCGTAAAGTCCTGCCCGCTCCACAACGTAACCAGCGACCCCACGATCAGCCACTGAAGGCACAGTATCAAATACAGCTGTCCGCGACGGCGGCGCCTGTCCAGTAGTTCCACCTGATCCGGCGTCAAGTTTCGTTCTTCGATGGGCAGCAGTGTGTTTGCCATTGCGCTTTTGTCTCCCGCGTATTCCTGTTCAAAAAAGGGGAACTGACCGCTTAGTCGAGCGATCCGTCTCTTTGCATTAAATCACAGTCGCCCCGGTCAGACCATGCCGGCGAACGAACGGCTTGTTCATGAAGCCGAAAAGCCACGGGTATCGCGGCTTTTCGGAGGCTGTTCCGCGCTAAATAAACGCCACCGACTGAATTCCCACTACATCAAAGCGTTTTCTGCACCGGACGTTCTTGCAGCCCATCGGGTCATCGCGCCGGACCATGTAGCTCTGTGCCTTGGCGAAGCGCGCCCGGTCGCGGTCATCGGCCCCACGCGGTAGCTGCGCCTTCTTTCGCCGCACCACCCATTCGATCTGATACTCTCCCTGTTGCCCACAATGCGGACAGGTCATCACATGCGTGCGCTGCTCTGGCCGCTCATCGAAAAAGTCGCGCTCTTCCATCATGCACCTCGTTGGGCGGGCCCAAACCGTTCCAGCCCGCACTCTCTCTGCCATCCTGCCTGACACGACCCCTTACAGGCAAGAGTGATGCATAATCACCATGAACCGCAAGCCCGAAACGCCGGGACCGGAAAGCCGGACGAGCAAGCCAATGAGCAGCCAATGACCAAGCCCAGGAAGCAGAAGTTTTCGATCATCAAGGCCGTGAAAGCCAACGCCCGGGCCCGCGTCGGCACACCGCCCCCGGAGCGCATTCTGCCCGGCCCCAAGCAGAAGCTCGCCGCCAAACCGAAGCACAAAGTCACCCTGGCCGATTTGCTCGAACCTTCAGGAGAAGACCGATGACAATCCTGCGCCTCGCTGGATTCGCTCTCTGCACCACCGGCTTCTGCGTCCTCGCCGCCACAGCGAACGCGCAGACCATTCAGATCAACAAGGAAAACCGCACCATCGCCATTACAGCCACCGCCAAGGTCCTGGCTATGGCGGACGCCGGCACCGTTCATATCGGCTTTATCGCATACGGCCCTGACAGTGACTCCGCCTACGCAAACGGTTCCCACATCTCCAACGCCATCATCAAGTCCCTCACCTCTGCTGGCATCCCCAAAGACGCCATCGAAAGCGAAAACCAGGCCGTCTCGCCCGTCCAGGAATTTCAAATCGACAAGCTCACCCCGGCAGAGAAGGCCCAGCGCAAGTTCCAGGTCACGCAAAGCTGGACTGTCCGCACCCCCGCCGACGACGCAGCAAAGACCCTCGATCTGGCCATCAAAGCCGGAGCAAACCAGTCAGGCCAGATCGACTGGAGCCTGAAGGATGAGAACACTCCGCAGGCCGAAGCCGCCAGCAAAGCCCTGCAACGCGCCCGCACTGTGGCCGACGAGATGGCCAAAGGCCTTAATGTCAAGCTGGGCAGCCTCATCTATGCCAGCAACGAAACCCAGGCCGAGCCGGTACGCCCCCTGATGAAAGACAGGTTCAGCGGTGGCGGGTTGGCCTCCAGGGCCCAACTCCCCCTCGCCATCAATCCCCGGCAGATCGAAAAATCCGCCACCGTCTACGCCGTCTTTGCGATCGAGTAATCTCATCTGGAAGAGGAGAAGCCCATGCCTGTCCACGAGTACCGCGAACTCAAGCCGACCCCCGAAGCGGAAGCCATCTACCGCCGCTGGCTGGCCAACCTCAACGACGAGTTTACCCGTCACCAGTCCCCGGACCGCCGCGCCGAGATCGTTCGCGATGAGCTCTTTCAGCTCTATCTCGGTCATCCGCGTGGCCCCCGCGGCAACGCGACCCTCAACAGCGAACTCTCCATGTACACCCTGTTCGAGAGCTTCGACCCACGCAACGCGACTCTCGAACCCGAGTACTACGGCGACGTCGACGCCGAGAAGTACGCCGCCCGCAAGCCGCTCATCTGGTTCTGGCAGATGTTCGACCGCTCTCCGGTCGGCCTCAACCACTGGCTGGGCTTCCGCTTTCGCTGCATGCTCGGCCGCCACATCTTTCGCCATCTCGGCAAGCACGTCAAGATCTTCCACAACGTCGAGTTCACCTACGGCTATAACCTCACCATCAGCGACCACTGCACCATCCACAAGAATGTTCTGCTCGACGATCGCGGCGAGATCATCCTGCACGAAGGCACCAGCATCTCGGACTATGCCAACGTCTATTCGCATACGCATAACATCAACGTGCAGGCGGACGTCACCAATAAGAAGACCGAACTGGGCCCACGCGCCCGCGTCACGTACCACGCCACGGTGCTTGCCGGAGCCAGTATCGGTGAAGACGCCATGCTGGGAGCCATGGCGCTGGCCACCAAGCCCGTGCCTGCGGCTAGCGTCTCGGTTGGCATCCCCGCGCACGTCAAACGCCGCAAAGACGCTGCGTCTCCAGCGGGTTCAGGCAACAATTAGCAGGCTCTATTCCACGGTTGAGTTCTTCGCCGCGTATCCGCAGCGGGCCGGTCTTGGCGACTTTACGCTCCGCTTGCGCCATGTCCAGTAGACTTGAGTTATATGAGTCAGCAAGTTGTCCTGATCGCCTTCCAGGTTGTCGTTCTGATCCTTGCCTTCAGCGTGCATGAGTGCGCGCACGCCTGGACCGCCTGGCGCCTTGGCGACCCCACTGCGCGCATGCTGGGCCGCGTTACCCTCAACCCCCTCAAACACCTTGACCCGCTTGGTTCGGTGCTGTTTCCGCTTATCTCTCTGGTGTACGGCGGGTTCCTCGTTGGATGGGCAAAGCCTACGCCGGTCACCTCGCGCAACTTCAAGAACTACAAGCGCGATGACATTCTTGTTACTCTCGCCGGGCCTGCCAGCAACCTGCTGTCGGCTACGATTGCGCTGATTTTACTGCTTGTGATGAAGCACCTGGTGCCCAACGGAGTCGTCTCGATCGCCGCGGCCATGGCGCTCGCCCAGCATGTTCCGGGCATCGTGACTGAAGGACTGCCTACGCTCTTCCCCATCGCACTGTTTCTGTACTTCGTCATTCTGATCAACCTGCTGCTCTTTGTTTTCAACCTCATTCCGATTCCGCCGCTCGACGGCAGCCACATCCTCCGTCACTTCCTTCCCTACAAGGCAGTGCAGCTGTATGACCGGATGGGAATGTTTGGGCTCATCATCCTTTTTTTGGTTGGCGGCAGGTTTATTGGTGCGGTCTTCTCTCCGCTTTTTGCTACGTTCAACCACCTTCTTTTCGCGCTGTAATTTTCCGGTTTTGTGCAGGAAAAAGTTGAGCGTGGTGGTGGGAGCGGTTTTTGCTGTTTATGGGCGTTTTTGAGGGGTGTTTTGGGAAAAGTGGGTGGCTGGACGTGGTTTTTTCGTGGTGAAAACGTGGTGAATTAACGGCCGTTATTTTGCTCCGAAAAATGGGACACACCTTTCAAGTATTTTTTTTTGGCCAGCCCATTTGTTGGTCGAGGGACAGCGTAAGGGACTGGCTGCGGTCATTACCGCTCGAATCATTTACCCTTGCAGTTGACCGTAATGACTGAAAATACCAACGACACTTCGCGCTCCCGCGTTCTCAGCGGGATGCGACCCACGGGCCGACTCCATCTTGGCAACTACATGGGCGCGCTCTACAACTGGGTCCAACTGCAGGAGAAGTACGACTGCTACTTCTTCATCGCCGACCTTCACGCCCTCACCACCGACTACGCCGATCCCACGGCGCTTCGCCAGAACATTCGCGATGTGGCGCTCGACTTCCTGGCTGCGGGTCTCGATCCCGAGCGCTGCACCGTGTTCATCCAGTCCCATGTGCCGCAGCACTCGGAGCTGCACACACTGTTCAGCATGTTTACACCGCTTCCGTGGCTCGAGCGTGTCCCAACCTACAAGGACCAGCAGGAGCAGCTTCGTGAAAAGGACCTGAACACCTACGGATTCCTCGGCTACCCACTGCTTCAGTCCGCGGACATCCTGCTTTATCAGCCTGACTTCGTCCCGGTTGGACAGGACCAGGTTGCCCACGTTGAGCTTACTCGCGAGATAGCCCGGCGTTTCAACACGCTCTATTGCTCGCAGCCTACAGCGGCCATCGACAAGGCGCGCGAAGATCGTTCCGACAAGGAAATTCTCACTGCGGAGTTCTCCGCCAACACTGTCAGCTCGGGCATTCTTCCTGAGCCCAAGGTGCTCCTTACCCCGTCGCCCAAACTTCCCGGGCTTGACGGCCGCAAGATGTCGAAGAGCTATGGCAACACCCTTATGCTCTCCGAGCCAGAGGCTGATCTCCGCGCCAAGCTGAAGACGATGGTGACCGACCCCGCGCGAATCCGCCGAACTGATCCTGGCGACCCCGATATCTGCCCTGTTTTTGATTTGCACAAGGTCTTCTCCACTCAGGAGACTCAAGCTGAGGTTCGCCAAGGCTGCACCACTGCGGGCATCGGCTGCATCCAGTGCAAGGGCTGGCTCGCCGACGGGATCATTCGCGAGATCGCGCCTATCCAGGAGCGGCGTCGCGTTCTTGAAGCCGACCCGGCCCAGGTCGATGCCATCTTGTGGGATGGGTCGGCCCGTGCGCGCCGCCGAGCCATCCAGACTCTCCAGCACGTACGCCAGGCCATGGGCCTCGAGTAACGAACATGGCAGACGAAATTCTCCATCCCGAAGTGACACACGAACAGGCTGACGAGACGGCCGGTGCTGCACGTCCGGCACTTGAGGACGCAGGTTCCGCCCCTGTCGAACCATCCGGGGCATTGGACCTCGCTACACCCGAAGGTCACGAGCCGTTTGCTCTGGAGTCCAAGCCTGTTCTGCCTCCCGCGCCCGAACCGAAGCGTGCCTCGGCCAAAGACAAGGAGAAAGAAGAGGCGTCGCAGTCGCCGTTTTCGGTTACGGTGGGTCAGGTCTACGATGGGCCGCTTGATCTGCTGCTGGATTTGATTCGCAAGCAGAATATCGATATCTACGACATTCCGATTGCGCGGATTACGAGCCAGTTTCTTGATTACACACATCATCTGAAACAGGTCGATGTGGATGCTGCGGGCGAGTTCATCTACATGGCCTCGCTGCTGATCCATATCAAGTCGAAGACGCTGCTGCCGCGCGATCCGAGCGAGGTGCTGGGCGGTGAGCAAGAAGACCCGCGGCGGGAGCTGGTAGAGCGGCTGCTGGAGCATGAGCGCTTCAAGGCGGCGGCGCAGATGCTGATGCAGAAGCAGCAGATCGAAGAGGCCACCTGGACCGCGCCGGGCATGAAGAACTTTCGCCGCGACGCGGAGGAGGGCGGCGACGAGGTGGATACAGAGCGCGAGATCGCCGCCGATACCGTCGATCTGGTGCGGGTCTTTCAGGACATTCTCACGCGGCTTCGCGAACGTCCCGTCCTGAATGTCGATGAGGAATCGGTGACGGTGGCGCAGATGATCGAGTATGTGAAACGCCGTCTGTTGATGGAGGACAAGCCGGTAAGTCTGCGGCGGCTGCTGCACAATACGCACACCGAGCGCGCCCTGATCTGCATGTTTTTAGCGATGCTGGAGCTGGTGCGGCTGCAGGCCGTTCTGCTGCATCAG
>Ga0182024_10004564_pt1 | contig 31739 bp, 27 predicted proteins | sample P32metaG_FD_120480 | JGI IMG/M metagenome (GOLD analysis project Ga0182024, IMG submission 120480) | Permafrost microbial communities from Stordalen Mire, Sweden - P3-2 metaG (Illumina Assembly) | ecosystem: Environmental > Terrestrial > Soil > Wetlands > Permafrost | place: Sweden: Stordalen...
CCGGCGGGCGTCTTTGACGTCGGCAATCCGTTGCGCCAGACCGCTACGCTGGAGCCCGGTGACAATGCGGGTCATGGTGGGTGGTTTGACCTGTTCGGCGTCGGCCAACTGGCCCAGCGTCACGGGCCCACCGAAAACCAGTACCGATAAAGCCGAGAGTCGCGCCGGACCCTCGCCGGTGGCCGTGTCTTGTTTCCTCACCCGCCGCAACAGATGGATGGCCACGGAATGCAGCCGATCGGCGATGCCGGCCACATCAATTTCGGCGAAATTCTGGGTGGGCGAGTTTTTTTGCTTGCTTTCCTTCATGAAATATAATTAGCTATGCTAATCAATTTACTCGTTGGAGGTAAACAGCAATGAACGCAGCCACCGCAAACATCGGAATCACGCGTCTCGGCCAGGTCGCCATCAATGTTCACGATCTCGATCGCGCCATTGCATTCTACCGGGACAAACTCGGTCTGCCCCTGTTATTTACCGCGGGCAAGCTGGCTTTCTTCGATTGTGGCGGTGTGCGCCTCATGCTGGACATTGCCGAGAAGCCAGAGTTCGACCATCGCAGTTCGATTCTCTACTTCAATGTACCCGACATTGCCGCCGCTCACCGCCAGATGCTTGCGTCAGGCGTGCATTTTGAAGACGAGCCGCATTTCATCGCAAAGATGCCCACGCATGATCTGTGGATGGGTTTCTTTCGGGACTCGGAACAGAATGTGCTGGCTTTGATGAGCGAGGTGGCACGGACGGTGTAGAGCTTTGCAGAGAACCGAACCCCAGATTGAACTCAGCTACAGCTGGGTGAAGCAGGCCTTGCAAAGAGCGGGATTGGTGGCCAGGGGACGAAAACGCGGGGGGCATCGGCAGCGGCGTGTGCGCCGGCCACTGCCTGGGATGCTGCGGCACGTTGATGGCAGCCGGCACCGCTGGTTTCAGGACGAGCGCGGGCTTTCATTGCCCGCTCCATCGCGGTCTTCGTGTAAGAGAACCTACTGCCCATGCTCTCCTACTCTCACCCCCCGCAAAGCAGACAGATCACTTGCTATCTCAACCGGACATATCATGTGCTACCGACACTGTCCCCCTGTTCCCCTTGCGAAATCCCGCCCCGAGGAGCAAAATGTGCCGGATTGAATATCGTAGGGAGGAAACATGACTGCACAAACATTAGCCGCGACGCTGCGGCAGGCCTCTGCCTGGTCGATCGTGTGGGGAATTCTGCTGGTGCTTTTTGGCGTGTTGGCCATCGGCTCTCCGTTCGTGGCTGCCGTGGCCGTAAGTGTATTCATCGCTTGGCTCGTCATCTTCGGCGGCGTGGTGCATCTGATGCTGGCGTTTCACGCCCATCGTGCCGGGAGCCTGCTGGGAAAGCTGGTGGTGGGGCTGGCCTACGTAGTCATTGGCGGCTACCTGCTGATGCATCCTGCGCTGGGAGTGGCGACGTTAACCCTTCTGCTGGCTGGGCTGTTTCTCTTCGAAGGCGTGTTGAATGTGGTGATGTTCTTTCAACTGCGTCCGGCGCGTGGGTCGGGGTGGATGCTATTGGACGGCCTTGTCACCCTGGCGCTGGCGGTGATGATCGGGGCCCGCTGGCCCTCCAGTACGCTTTGGGCGATTGGCACCCTGGTGGGCGTCAGCCTGATCTTTAGCGGAACCACGCGGGTGATGATGTCGCTGGCCGCGCGCAAGGGCGTCAGCTATATGGCGGATCGGCCCACAGACAAGGCGGCGTAAGGGAATGGCTCACGATCCGGTTCGGCGGAAAGAGCAGCGCAAGAAATAATGAACAAACACTCTCCCGAAACTCGTGTTTCTGGTGGCTCACGATGCTAATCACGTTTGACGCTATTAGCGCCGAGGTTACGGGGCGAGCAAGAACGATTCACTTGTCTTAAAGGTAAGCGGTAGCTGTGCGTTGCTAATCTCCAGCCTAGCGGTGATCTTGGCAAGGGGGCGTCCTCCTGCTGACAAACATTGGGCCTACGCTACCGTTGGAGCTGTTCTGGGCTTTCAGTTGCATACCCCCAAAGTAGCCCACCATCGGGACTTCCATGCCTCCATCATCCCGCAAACGTCTGCTATGATCGTTGTTCTGCCGGATTTTATCTTGATATGGACGATGATTACGAAGACGAAGAGACTCCCAGTATTACTCGTGGTCCCACGGAGGCATACATGGAAGAAGGGCCCAGCAGTTCGGCGCACTCGCGCCGCAACGAAGACATTGCATTCGATCTGATGAAGTTTATTGCCATGACCACCGGCTACGGCCGCACCACTTCTTCCGGTGTTGGTTTCCAGGGGACAGGCGCCGCTTCCAAGCCGGAGGAATACGCCAGCCATCTGCTCGAGCTGTATGGAAAATGTGTGACGGCGGTGGGCGGAAAGAAGTAGCCGACCTGAAGACACAAGTTGTGTCCTACTGCGCACGCTTTTGTGGCAGTAATGGACACTAACTCCTTGCTCTGACAACCCTGTCATCATTGATTGCTCTGTCATCCTGAGCGAAGTCGAAGGACCCCTGCAGATTGAATGCTGCCAGCGGTCCAGGGACTTCCTATCGGGGCGCGAAGAGTTCATCAACGTTCGGAGATAGCGACGGTAGGGTGCCGCTTATAGGGGTCCTTCGACTGCGCTCAGGATGACAGGGATTGGAAAACGACTTCCGCTGAAAAAGCCACTCTCGTTTCGCTTCCTGAAATAATTTTCGCGGCTACTGACTGGCCGAGCTGGTTCCGGCTTCACGTGGCGGCGTGTACTTGATCCCCAACTGATCAAACAGGAAGCTGAAGAGATCCGCGTCCTGTTCGATTTCCTCGTCCAAAGCGGTGCCGATGCCGTGCCCGGCACTCGCAGTCGTGCGCAGCAGGATGGGATGATCGGAGCGATTCGCCGCCTGCAGACGCGCCGTCATCTTGCGGGAGTTGAGCGGGTTCACCCGGTGGTCGTTCTCCCCGGTCAGAAACAGGACGGCCGGATATGCGGTGCCGTCTTTTACATGATGGTAGGGCGAGTAAGCATAAAGGGCCTTGAACTGTTCGGTGTCCTTCACGGTGCCGAACTCCGTGGTATTGAATGCGCCATTGGGGTCGAGCTCGACCCGCAGCATGTCGTAGATCCCCACAAAGGAAACCACCGCCCGGAAAAGGTCGGGACGCTGCGTCAGCGCGGCGCCCATCAGAAGGCCTCCATTACTTCCCCCGAGAATCGCCAAGTGCGCGGGCGAAGTGTATTTGCGCCGGACCAGGTGCTCGGCGCAGGCGATGAAATCGTCAAACACGTTTTGCTTGCGAGTTAGATTCCCGGCGTGGTGCCACTCTTCGCCGTACTCGCCGCCGCCGCGTAGGTTGGCAATCACGTACACGCCTCCCTGATCGAGCCAGATGCGCCCGAACGAGCCCAGAAAATTCGGCGTCATATTGACGCCGTAGCCGCCGTAACCGTAAAGCAGGGTGGGATTGCTGCCGTCCAGCCGTGTGCCTTTGCGGTGAATGATGTTGATCGGCACACGGGTGCCATCTTTCGAAACCGCAAACTCGCGGACTACTTCCGTATCGTCAAACTTCACCGGCGAAGTCTCAAACATCGCGGTGCGCTCGGACTTCCCCATGGCTGCGTCGAAGCGGTACCAGGCGGACGGCTCCACATAGGTAGAGGTGCGAAAGAGCACGGTATCGCCATCAATATGGACGATCTGGCGTACGGCTGAGGCCGGAGCAAGCAGGAACGTGGCTGCCGAATGTCCCCGATGATCGAAGACGCGTACTCGCGAAGGTCCGCCGACCACATCCCGTATGTACAGGCGAGTGGGGGTGGGGACGATGCTGTCAATGGAAGCTCGGCCGTCTTCCGCGGAGCTCGATCCTGAGCTTTCTGGAACGATGACTTGCGCTTTCGCAAGCTGTAGGTCCGCCAGTGGCAGACGCAGCACCTTGCCTCGCGGCGAATTTTTGCGGGAGAGCAAGTAGAGGGCCTCGTCGCCGGGGGCCCCCAGTTCTACGGAAACAATTGCCTCATCAAAATGAGTGATCTGCGTCCAATGCCCGGAAGAATCCATCACGTAATGCGCATACTGGCCGCCGTCGCCGTTGGACACCGCGGCCAGCAGCCACTTCCCGTCATCGCTGGCATGCAATTGAATTTCAGCGATACGCGGAAAATCCTTGCCGAGAACGTAGGTGTCCTCGCTGCTGTTGCTGCCCAGCTTGTGAAAATAAATCTGCTGGTAGAAGTTGGCGTCTTCCGTCGCGCGCTCGTTGCCTTGCGGATAACCTGTGTAGTAAAAACCCGAGCCGTCCTTGTTCCACGCAAAGCTGCCCCCGGCGGTGCCAAAGTTGACCCGTGGAACACGATCGCTCAGTTCCTTGCCGGTGGCGACATCGAAGACGTGGGCTGTTCCATCTTCCGAACCGTTTTCAGAGAGCGAGGCAACCACCAGCTTGCCATCCAGAGAGGGAACGTAGAAATCAATCGCGACTGAACCTTTGCCTCCAAGGGTATTGGGATCGATCACTACCTTTTCGCTGCCCAGATCTTCTGCGGAACGCAGAGCGACCAGAAAGGCTTGTTGCTTGGGAGGTTGGTCCTTCATGGCGAAAAGAGTTCCGCCAGAATAGTCCAACTCGAAATAGTGGCCTGAGCTGGCGCTGATCAGCAGTTGCAGGCGCTGCTTGATTACCGGGCGTGATGCCAGGTGATCGAGATATTCCCGGGTGCGGGCATTTTGCGCCGCGCTCCACTGCTTGACTTCGGAATGGTTCCAATCTTCCAGCCAGCGATAGTCGTCGGTTACCTTCACGCCGTCGTAAACATCGGTGACCGGACGCTTCGCGGTCGGAGGCGGAGGAAGAATCGCCGGGCCTTGGGCCGTACCGGCAAATGCGAGGAAAACAATCGCACATACGAAAGCCAGGCGACGTACAAAAAAGTTCGATCTCATGAAAGCGCCTTTCTAATGGAACGTTGCTGAGCGGCTGAAAATTATACCCTGCTTAGAGACGCTCGACTGTGTTCGCGTAGGGGCGGGTGCCCTGACCTGCCCAGCCGGGCAGCAGTCGGACGGTTTTGGCGAGCTTGCGCCGCCCACCCAGACGAGGGCGTCCGGGCCTACGCGATTTGTGGCAGGCTGAATACGAACGATCGTCGCCAAAGAAAAAGCCGCAGCATTCCGGCTGCGGCTCGGAACAAAAACTTAAAGCCATTAGTGGCGCTTTTTCTTTTTGGCAGCCTTTTTCTTGGCAGCTTTCTTTTTCGCAGGCTTCTTCGCTGCTTCTTTCTTGGTAGCCTTCTTTGCGGGCTTCTTCTTCTTTGCCGGCTTCTTCTTTTTTGCCGGCTTCTTCTTGGCTGCTTTCTTCGGTGCTTTCTTTTTCGCGGGTTTTTTCGCTGCAGGCTTCTTGGCCGCGGGCTTTGGCGGGCCGCCACCGGCTGGCTTGGGTGCTGGAGGCGCCGGGATTACCAGTTCGGCTTCTGCCACAATCACGCTCGGCACTTCCGCTTCTTCTTCCTCTTCTTCTTCCTCGAAATCTTCCTCCAGCGAATCACTGTAGGCGCTGGGTTCACCGAATTCGTCATTTTCGTCATCACGCATAAAGAGGGTCTCTTCGAAAATCATCTTTCCTCCTGGTTGCCGGCCGCGCTCGGCGCCGGGACACTGCGAAAATTGGCACTGCACTAAGAGTAAAAAGACAACCGAAAAACTAATTCTCTGAACGGGGCGCGATTATAGCACAGCAACTTTGATGCGAAAGCAAGGCAATACGACCATGTCTCTCGCGTTGTTTTGGCATATTACACTGCGTCTTGCGAAGTGGCTAGTGCGGAGTGAAAAGTATTATCGGATGAGCAAAATCATGCCCGGACGAAGCGTGGCGACATTGGCGTTGGCCCGCTTCAACGCGGCCACCGTGGTGTTATACGCGTTGGCAATCGAGTCAAGTGTTTCCCCCGGCTTCACCGTATGACGAACCGGAGTCTTTTGGCTGGCTGTATGTAAGGTATTGCTGGTTTTGGACTTAGATGTGGATGCGGTGTGCAGGATTTCGTTGGCGCTAGGAGTCACAGGGAGATGGACGTACAAAACGCGATGGCCACTTAAACTATTGTCCTTCAAATGGTTCCAGCTGCGGAGCATCTTTGCAGAAACGCCAAAGTTGTCGGCAACCGACTGGACGGTATCCCCCTTGCGGACCTTGTAGCGGGTCATGCGACGCGCATAGGTTTGGATGTCTTCGGAGGCAGCATGATTGCCTGGGGCCACGGGAATGATCAGCTTGCTGTCGGTTTGCAGCTCGTCATTCAAATCCAGACCCAAGTGATTGGCTTCGGCGATGGCGCGCACCGTGGTGTGATTGGCCCGTGCCACGGAGAGCAGGGTGTCACCGGGAGCGATCTTATAGTACCGCCACCAGACCCGCATGTCCGGCGGGATGGCAGAAATCGCAGCCCGGTAGGCCTCGACCGTTCCGACGGGCAAATGCAGCTCGAAAGGGTGGCCTTGCGGGGTAGAGAAGCGCAGCAGACTGGGATTCAGATCCAGTAAATCTGCCGGGGAAGCATCCACGCACTGGGCTGCCAGGCGCAAATCCACGGCATAGTTGATCTTTAGCGTGTTGTAGGGAACCGATTTTTCGAGCTCCACTTTGTCCAGCCCGTACTGTGCCGGGTTCTTGTTCATGATCGTCATTGCGACGATGATCGGCACGTAGTTGCGAGTTTCCTTGGGCAGGACGTTGCGCCGATAGAGTTCCCAGAAATCGGCATAGCCAGTGCGTTTTACAGCACTTTGTACGGTGCCGGGGCCAGAGTTATAGGCGGCCATGGCCAGGTACCAATCGCCGAATTGAGCGTAAAGGTCTTTCAGGTGGCGGGCGGCGGCGCGAGTGGATTTCTCAGGATCCTGGCGATCGTCCATCCACCGGTCGTGCTCCAGGCCATAACCTTTGGCGCGGCTGCCCATGAATTGCCAGATGCCACGAGCCCCGGCACGGGAAACCGCCAGAGGATGGAATCCGGACTCGGCCTGTGCCAGGAAGATCAGGTCCTGAGGTACGCCTTCTTCTTTGAGTACCCGCTGAATCATTTCCTGGTAGCGTCCACTGCGGGCCAGCGCCCGTTCCAAAGTGCCGCGTCCGCGAGTCGAAAAATAGGTGATATAGCTGGCCACCGGATCGGTCAACATCAGCGGCAAGTCGGAAGGAGTTGCTTTGACTTCGGCGGCTGCTTTGGCCTTGATGTTGGGATCGACTGGGACCGTGATCTCGTTAGTTTCGTCGATCGGGGCCGGCTCAGACTTCTGCTCGGCGGCAACATCGGTCTGCGGAGAAGATGCGTGTTCCAATTCGTCCACACCAGCCACCAGGTGATCAAACTCCTGCTGTAGGCGCTCGTTGGTGCGTATATCCAGGGAACTCTTCAAGAGCAGATCGAAGGCACGGTCGAAATTCGTCTGCGCCGCTTCCGGATGCCCGGCTTTGTAATGGTCCTGCCCGGCCTGGTATTCCTTCTCGACCTGCACGATGAGCTCAGCGACTGGGTCCGGTTTCGATATGACTGAGGATGGAGGCGTGGCAGGTTTTGCGTCGGCAGGCGGCTGCGGCGGAGATATGGCAGGCGCAGGGAGGGCTGGCGCGGTGGCTTGGGCTGCCGGCAAAAGTGCTGTGGGCCGATGGGCGGTCTGGCATCCAGCGCCCGCCAAAATCAAGGCGATTAATCCCGCGATCAGCAGATAGAGTTTCCTAATTCTCATAGTTCTCTATAACTTACCGCGAGCAACCCCAGTGCTCGGCCTTCCAATGGAGGTTAAATGCTACTACCCGATGTTTTGACGGGTCAACCTCGAATCGGGTTTGCTGAAGTTACTTTAGGAACAGGCGGGGAATATTACTCCCGGGGCCATTTGGGAGGCAACAGGAGATTTGTAAAGGCGGAGGCGATTAGTGAGACTTAGGGCTGGGTGTAGTAGCCGGTGCGCGTGCGAACTGCGATCCCCGGCTTGTCGACCGTGATCCCAAGTGAGTGGTACTCATTCGCCTGGTCAGCCCGAGCGGCTTCGAACGAGAGGACGTAAAAAGCATCGGCATCCGCGGCGCAATTTGCGATTTCAGCGGTGAGGTCGTTGCTCGAATTGAATACGCGCCCGCCACTCTGCACTACAAGTACCTGCAAGCTCAGGTTGCCGGGCTGCGCCCGCTGAGGAGCGGCTACACCTTTCAAAAATTCCTCATAGTACGAAATCCGAATTCCAGCTGCATCCGCCAGACCGAGTGGGTCAACGCTATAGAGAGTGATGTGGCCCTGCCTAAGACTGGTGGAGGCCGCCACGATTGAGTTGAAGAAATTCTGCTCGTCTTTCCGGGACAATTGAATGCTCGGCCCCGAGAGCATTGGCCATCCAGGACTGAACCAAATCATCAATTTTCGGCCGGGCCGCGCTCCCTCGTACGCCACAAGTGAGGTCAGGGTTTTGATCGACATGTCAAAACGCTCGACCGCGCCGTAGAACCCCTGAGAACGATTAATGGAGCGCAGCCCGGTTTCGTATTGGTCGTATTGCGCCGCCAGGGCATTTCCATCACGAGAGGAACCGTTCTGGATCTTCGTTCCAGCACCGGAAAAGATAACGAGCGACACTGGCTGTGCGAGCTTGCCGCCATTCTGCAGCAGAAGCTTTTTGACTTCACTGCGTTCGTAAGTGACGGCCTGGAAGGAAGCGTTGACGGCGTCGACCACCAGAACAATTTCGACAGGCGGATCGGTAGCCGAACGTGTTGCGCTATCCACGGCATGAAACGAGAGAATGTTCTGCGGCTGTTTATCGTCCAGAACAGTGAAGTCTTGCTTCTGCAGTCCGCGAATGGGTACACCAGATTTGTCGGTCACCTGCACTTCGAGTGTGATTTGACGGTCGGCTCCGGCTGGCGCCGGAAGTGACGGTCCGGCAGGCCGGGGCTGGAGCTGGGCCGGGGGAGTGTTTTGCCCTGACAGGCCAGAGAGCGTTAGAAGCAGGACAAAAAACCAGGGAAACAACCGGCCCATGCGGATGCACCTCGTCTTGGAACTCTCCGCCCAACGTGCAGGAGGTGGCACTCGCTCCAATAGGGGAAAGTCTAGACCGGGGTGCATCGAGAAATCAATGACAACACACACATACGGCTGTAATTCCGATGATGCAAATGGGTTACTGATGAAATATCACAATTACACCGGTGGTGGTCATTTCGTTCGTCGTGCCCCGCCATCAATTTTCCTATCCCAATCAAGAATGCCGTGGTCGTCGTTAAGCAGGTGCTCGTTGACTGAGCCCTCATAAATCACTCGAACTGAAGTAGAATCCAAGGCGATATGAAAGCCATACAGGTCAAACAAACCGGTGGGCCGGAAGCGCTCGAGCTGGTGGAGTTGCCGGTCCCACAACCCAAAGCCAATGGCGCGGTAGTGAAGATCGCGTCCTCGGGCGTGAACTATATCGACGTCCACATGCGCGACGGCCTGTACAAGGCGCCTGTGCCCTTCGTGGTGGGCCAGGAGGGCGCGGGCGTGGTGACGGCCGCGGGTGAAGGCGTGAAATCGCTCATGCCAGGAGACCGAGTGGCGTGGAGCGGAGTCTTGGGGTCTTATGCGGAATACGTTGCAGCTCCCGCCGATGCCTTGGTACCGGTTCCCGATGGGGTGAGCGATCGTGACGCGGCCGCCGTCATGCTACAAGGCATGACCGCGCACTATTTGTGCTATGACACCTATCCGCTGAAGCCCGGCGAGACTGCGCTGGTGCACGCGGCTGCGGGTGGCGTGGGACTGCTTTTGGTGCAGATGGCGCATCATCTGGGAGCGCGGGTGATCGGTACGGTGTCCTCGGAGGAGAAGGCCAAGCTGGCGCGGGAGGCCGGCGCCGACGAGGTGATTCTCTACACTCAAACCGATTTTGAAGCTGAGACGAAACGGCTGACCGGCGGCAAGGGCGTGGATGTGGTGTATGACAGCGTCGGCAAGGCCACGTTCGATAAAAGTCTGAACGTGCTGCGGCCACGCGGGATGCTGGTGCATTATGGTTCCTCCAGCGGTCCCGTGCCTCCGATCGATCCCAACATTCTTTCGCAAAAAGGGTCACTCTTCCTGGCACGTACCACGCTGGCGCACTTCACGGCCACTCGGACCGAATTGCTGGCTCGGTCGGGTGCGGTATTCGGCATGATCGCCTCGGGAAGACTCAAGCTGCGCATTGCCTATACCTATCCGCTGGCCGAAGCGCAGCAGGCGCATCGCGATTTGGAAGCGCGGAAGACGACGGGGAAGTTGCTGCTGATTCCGTGAGGTGCTTTTCACCACAGAGACAAACGCAGACTTTGTCATTCGGAATGAAACGTCGCCGGCGAGTCGCCCGCGACCACAAGAGCAGGGACGCTACTCGGCGATTCGCAAGCGAGGGAAGTCTTGCTTGTAGCGGCTTGCGTCGAGAGTCATAAGACGATCCGCACGAAGCATGGCATGGGAAGCCACGACGAAGTCCACTAACATTCGCTTGGGCGAGCCGCCGCGAGAACGGCGTCGGCGTTGAGCGTAAACAACAAATGTGCTTGCTGCCTGCTGCCAAACCTGTTCATCGAGAAGGAAGTCCACGAAGATGCCGGTTTCGCTTAGAAATTCCTGAATGAACTGCCGAGTCGCGGATGGATGCGCCAGTAGCTCGCAATAAACGGGCGCACAAATGACCAAGCCACCTTGGTTTCTAGCTTCAAATAGTGCAGATTCAATTTCTCTCGTAGACGGCTCGCCCGACCAAAGGGCGGACAGAACATTGGTGTCCACAGCTGTCCTCAATCGCGATTCTTCTCCTCGTCACGCATTTCACTAATCCAAGAGTGGATCTCTTTTCGGTTGCCAAAAGACTTCAGCGCTCCCTTGTATTTCGTAAAGGGATTAATGTCACCGCGAAAGGGGCGGATTGCGGTCTGTCCGTTTTCAACAACAAATTCGACGCGGTCGCCGGCGGAAAGGCCGAGGCGATTGCGGACTTCCTGCGGAACGGTGACCTGGCCCTTGGAGCTGATGGAGCTGGAGTATTTCATCTTTACCTATCAAACCTGAAGTAAAGATAGCATGTTTTACTCATGGAATCAAGCGGCGGGCGTGGGCGTCCGCGCCACACGAGCTTATTTCTTTCGCTGGTAATTCCTGGCGTATTCCGGAATCTGTTGGTCGGGGAGCAGCCGCGAATCATCTACCGGAGTTCCGGCAACTGTAGTGAGTGGAATTACACCTGCCCAGGTCGGGAACGTGTAGTCTTCCTGGTCGTCGACCACGTCGCCTTCGCGCACTTTAGCGGAAAATTCGGTAATGGGCAGGTGCAGAATCATCGTGGCTTTGAGTTCTTTTTGGTTGGGCTGGCGGGCGTCGGCCCATCGCCCAGGAAGGATGTGTTCGGAGAGCAAGCGCAACGCTTCCAGTCTTTCTTCCGGATCACGCACCGCAGCAGCCGTGCCCAGAACCACCACCGATCGGTAATTCATGGAGTGATTGAAAATTGAGCGGGCAAGTACCAATCCGTCGAGCAGCGTGACACTCACGCAGACGGGAATACCTTGATCGAGATTGCGCAACATGCGGCTGGCGGAAGAGCCGTGAATGTAGAGATTGCCCCCGACGCGGCCGTAGCTGGTGGGGATGACGAACGGCTGGCCATCAACGACAAAGCCGACGTGGCAGATGAAGCCTTCGTCGAGAATTTTATAAGCCGCGGCGCGATCATAAACTGCGCGTTGCGATTCGCGGACAAGGCGCGTCCGTGAAGTGGGAGTGTAAAAGTCAGACATGAAGGGTGAAGCTCCGGCAATCGCCAAGGATGGGTGAAAAGAAAGTGTAGCTCAAAAGCAGGCTCTAGGCCTTAGGCGCTGGCCCTCGGACCCTAGGCTTTGAGAGTCTTGCGGGCCGCGGAAAGCCAAGCCTATAAGCCTAGAGCCCAAAGCCTAGAGCCTAGAGCCCGCTTTTCCTACCAATTCAGTTTCAGGGCAAACTGGAACTGACGCGGATCGTATGCCGCAGTAGCTTGGCCAGCGTTGGTGTACAGCGGGTTCACCGACGCCACATTGAACTTGTTTGCCAGATTGAAAACGTCGGCGATCAAGTCCATGTTGAAGCGTTCGCCGAAATAGATTCGGCGGGAAACGCGCACGTCGTCGAAGAGGGTCCAGGGTTGAACTCCCGCATTGCGCCCGAGGTTTCCATCCAGCAGAAGCAACGCGTTGGGCGAGGCCAGTTGCTGGGGAGTAAGGTCGGCAAAGCAGACTTCCTGAAGATAGCCAGTGGGCGAATACTTAGAGGCTACCTTGGAGTATCCGCAAGAATTGAGTTGTGGTGCGGCGGAAACCGCGTCTGGACGGCTGCCACTGGGATCAAACTGCAGGTTGTCGCTGGTTCCAGTGATGATATTGAACGGTCGTCCCGAAGATACCTCGATAATCGGCGCCAGAGTCCAGTTGCTGAAAAACCGCGAACTGAATCCGCTGCCTGCAAGCTTGCCCGTCTGGTAAACGCCACTGAATACAAAACGGTGACGCTGATCAAACAGGGAATTCGAGCGCTCGAGTGCAGGATAATAGCTGTCCTGGGGAGCCAGGGGTGATTGCAAGTCGGTAGAGTCATCTATGGAATGAGACCAAGTGTAAGAAGCCAGCATTTCATAGTGACGGTTGAACCGCTTTCGTAAATTTGTGGTGAATCCGTGATAAACCGAGCTGCCATTGGAGTAGTTCGCGTCCATATCGCTGAAAGGTACACAATTCGCGAGGGTAGCCGGATTGCACGCCGAGTTGAGGCCATTGGCCTGAAGATCAGCAGTGGCTGCAGCCAGGCAAGGCGAGAATACGGCGGCGAGCGAAGGATTCAAGCCCGATGGCCTGAAGAAACTGACCAGCGCAGCCGGAACGAAATAGGGCAGCTTGGAACCGGGAATGGGGTTGGCACCGCAGGACGCCACCGACAACGGGCTGTCGGTCGAGACCGCGGCTCCGGCGGCAACGGCCGCTTGCCAATTCGCGACCAGCAAGTCCCCACGTGCGGTGTTGGCATTAATCGGTCGGTTGAGGCGGCGGCCGCCGTTGAAGTTGTAGGCCAGGCTGAAGTCGAAGCCATCGCCGAGGTCCTGCTCTACGGTCAAGTTCGCCTGCTGCGAATAGGCGTAAACAAAATTCTTGCTTTGAGGATATCCGAACGGCTGCGATATAAGCGGAATTCCATTCGTGAGATACCCTTGGTTGATGAACTGAGAACTGGAATCGAAGGAATTGAAGCGTTGCTGATTGGCTTCATAGCCAAATGCGGAGACTGCCTGCGGGAAACAGTCGCCGGCAATTCCTTGAAAAATGTTGGTCGCGCTCAAGCTGAGCGGCGGCACAGCCGCGTTGCATCCCGGATTCGCGCCAAAAAACAGCAGCTGTCCGCTCTTAGAGCCATCCGAAGCGTCGCCCAGGAAATAAAGGCCGAGCAGGGGATGATCGTAGAAAATCCCGTAAGAACTGCGGACCACGGTCTTGCCATCACCCTTTGGATCCCACGCCAGTCCTATGCGAGGCTGAAACATGTGGGTGTCGGTTTGAATACCTTTCTGCAACCCGAGCTGGTTGTATGCAGACTGAGCGAAGGCGTCCGGTGCACTCAGTTGAGGCGGGAATTCGATGTCGTAACGTAGACCGTAGTTGAGTGTGAGCTTTGGAGTTGCCCGCCAGGAATCCTGCCAGTAGACTCCGAGCGGCTTATTGGAAAACGAATCGGTTGGGCTGCCAATGCCCTGAATGAAATCCTGCGGAATGCCGGCCCCGTAGGCTTGCACTGGAGAGAATGAAGGGAAAGGACTGGGGAACGGGCTGATGCTGCCAAAATCATACACACCGCCATAATTCACGGTGAAAGTTGCAGTAAGTGGAATGTAGTTGAAATCGACGCCGAACTTTGTATTGTGACGGCCCATGGTCCATGAAAAATTGTCGGTAACCTGGTAGCGCTGTTCCGTCCGGTCAATATAAGAGTACGGTTCTCTGCCGATGAAGGCATAGCCGGGAATGTCCACGGCAACATCGGAGCCGCCAGCAGCATTTGAATAGTTGTAAAGCAGGCCACGCCGCGCATATTGGAAGCGCAGCTCATTGATTTTATTATTCCCAATGGTCCAAGTGTCCTGCGCTACGCCGGATACATCGCGATAGGTCTGTTCCGAAGTTCTGGAATAAGAATTCTGCCCGAATACCTGGTTCTCTCCGTTCACCTCAATCCCGGTGACCGTGCTGGGGCTCACATTGCCTCGCAGTGTGAGCCGATGGTTTGTGCTCAGGTTGTGATCGATTCGAAGTGAGTAGAGACTGGTACCTTCAAAAACCGGGAAGTTGCCCATCGTCGATGCCAGGGTCTGGTAGGAAGAAGGCACGAAACAGGGTGGCGTCTGACATGAAGTGGGGAAGCCGGGAACGCCCCCGAGCCCAGCTGGCCAAGCGCCATTGACAGCCATGCCGGATGAGGCGCCGGCCAAGAGCTCGTAAGTCGGCACTGAAGGCGCCAAAGCTGCGAACGCAGCTGGATCTTGAGCGGCAATTTGTGCCAGTCCGGGTCCCAGAAAAGCTGCTTGCTCACCGGTGATCGGAATGGTGCCAAAGCGGAGCGGCAAAAGCCCTCCGGCGGTAGTTGCAGTGTCGAACGGGACCAACCCAAAATTATTCTGCCCGATGCTGGAAAATCCGGTCTCGTGGCGCCGGGTGACTTCATAAGAAAAGTAGTAAAACGTCTTATCTTTCTTGATGGCTCCGCCAAAGGCCGCTCCCGCCTGAACCCGTGTATATGCCGGGTTGGGAGTTGTGCTGAACGGGTTCACCGCTTGGAAGTTTCGGTTCCGCAGGTATCCGAAAACGTCGCCGTGGAAAGCGTTCGCGCCGGAACGGGTGATGATATTGACCACGCCGCCGGCGGCGCGTCCATATTCCGCGGCGTAGCTGTTGGTGATGATCTGGAATTCCTGCACCGCCTCCTGGGAAACCGTCGAGCGCACTCCATTGGTGGAGTTGTCGGTGGCGTCGGCGCCATCGACGTTGACCAGGTTGGAACGGGCGCGCTGGCCGCTCATGTTGAGCCCGGATGTGGGTGCGGCGCCTGTGTTGGGGGCGTTGTCGCGTACGACCTGGGAGTCGGTCAGGGTGAAGTTGATGTAGTTGCGGCCATTGATCGGAAGATTGTCAATACGTTTCTGGTCCACCGTGTCGGTGGAGGAGCTGCGCGTGGTTTCGACCAGTTCGGCTTCCGAGCTGACTTCGACGACCTCCTTGCCGCCCGCGATGGAAAGGGTCACTGGCAATTCCGCCAATCCGCCGACGGTGATGGTCACGCTGCTGGCGGTAGCTTTGGCGAAGCCCTGGGCTTCGACGGAGACCGTATAAGTGTCGGGAGGAAGGTTCACAATGCTGTACTCGCCATCCGGGCTTCCCGTCACAGCGCGATCAAAGGCCTTTGCCGGATCGCTGGCAGTGACAGTGGCGTTGGTTACAAGGTTCCCCTTTGGATCTCTAACCGTAACGTGCAAATCGCCGGTGGCTGCGCTTTGGCCGAATCCCAAAGCAGTCAGCAGCAAAATCGAAAATGCAAGCGAGACGAGCTTCCGCATAGACATGAAGGTTTCTCCGTGAAGATGATCCAGTGGACCGTACGGGCAGAGGGCAACCGCCGGCCCCGAATTCGTTGGCTAGCTTCGAGACGGCACGCATATTTTGAACAAGACACGGCCCGAAGGTTTGTACATCAGAACATGGAGGGAAAGCAAGCTAGAACGCTGAGGAGAATTGGGTTAGTAAGCGGCGTGCTCCCCGTCAAGTGCGCGCCGGGAGCGGATTGTGGCCCGGACAGCGATACCGGCCGGTCGAAGACGATGTTCATCTGGGTGAACTTTGGCAGGACAACATCGCGTCCAGGGCGCGTTATTAAGAACTAAGGTTGAGGCGCACGTCGCGGCAATTCGGGCGGTTCCTGCCGTCGAAGCATCCGTGGCCGTGGACACAAAGGCTGCGATGGCCAGGTGCAGTCCGTCATCCGCTTCCTTGGCGATTCCGGCGGTCGCTCCGATATTAATCAGCATCCAGGCTTTACCGGGGTGATCGCCCCTAAGCTTCCCTTCGGGATCAATCTCTTTCTTGGAGTTCTCAATCAGTTTGGAATGGAAGGATGGCCTTGATGGTTGTCCTCAGGAAAAATCTGACGCCAAAATTCTGCGGTATCGGCGAGTTTACGGAACAGGTAGCTAGGGATTGCTCTTGCGTTCGATGGCAAAACTTTCCTGCGTTTGAGTCTTCACTGCCCAGGCCATGCGCGGAGTGTTGTGAAAAATACCGAAGTGGCCGCCGGCGTTGAGCAGGATCATGCCGCCGTGTCCATTCACTCGGGCTTCAAGATAATTGATGGCTTCGCCTGCCACCCACTCCGGCAAATTCCCCGCAGCCACGCGGTCCGCAGCCCACTTCGCCAGCACGAGTTTCATGATGGGTTCGCCCCATCCTGTGGTAGAAGCTGCGGCGGATTTGTTGTCGGCATAGCAGCCGCATCCGATGAGCGAAGAATCTCCGAGGCGGCCTGGAGCCTTGTTGAGCGTGCCGCCGGTGGAAGTTGCGGCTGCGATGTTGCCGTCGCGGTCGAGTGCGACCGCGCCCACAGTGTCATGCGAAATTGCCGGCGCAAAGAGATCAGCTTTCTGATCTTCGCCACGCGACTGGAATTCCCGCAAACGTGTGACCTCGCGAGGAATGATCAAATCTTCGTTCTTGCACAGCGGGATGCCGTGTTCAGCAGCGAATCGTTCCGCGCCTTCCGCTACAAAATATACATGCGGGCTCTCGCTGAGAATCTTGCGTGCGGTGCGGACTGGGTTTGCAATGCGCTCCACGCAGCCCACCCCTCCGGCACGCAAAGTGGCGCCATCCATGATGAGCGCATCGAGCTGCACCTTGCCGTCACGATTGAGAAAGCTGCCGCGACCTGCGTCGAAAGTCTCATCGTCTTCCATGATGACTACGGCTTCCTCGACCGCGTCCAGCGCAGTTCCGCCGCGCTCGAGAACTCGCCAGCCTGCAACCATGGCATGGCGCACACCGTTAAGATGAGCTTCGACCATGTCATCTGGAATGGCCCAGGCGCCGCCATGAACGATCAGAACAGGATCAATCGGCAAAACGAGACTCCCTCGAAAAGCAAAAAAGCGAAAAGACAGTCTAGCACCGGCGCTTGGCGCCGCCCTTCGCGTAAAGTACATTAGTCGCGACGATCGACAACAAAGACTGAAGGGATTCTCATGCAAGACGAGAAGAACGCAAGGCGCAGATTCTTGAAGACCGCAGGTTTGGGGATTGCGGGGACAGCACTGGTGGCGCTGCCGGCGAGAGGTGCAGCCGAAACCGCTGCTGCGAATGCGAAGGTCTCTTCTTATGACGTGACAGCGTTCGGGGCAAAGGGTGACGGCAGGACTCTCGACACTTCCGCCATCAATGAGACTATCGAAGTGGCCGCCGCCGCTGGTGGAGGCGTGGTGTGCTTCCCGGCTGGAACGTATTTTTCCTACTCAATTCAGCTCAAGAGCAATGTTGCGCTGCATTTGTCTCCGGGATCGACAATTCTGGCAGCCGATCCTCCTTCGGAAAACAGTCGCGGCGGGTACGATCTTGCCGAGTCGAACGCACCGTGGGAGGCCTACCAGGATTTCGGCCACAACCACTGGCACAACAGCCTGCTCTGGGGTGAGGGGTTGGAGAATGTTTCCATCCTCGGCCCAGGGCTGATCTGGGGCAAGGGCTTGAGCAGGGGCTGGGGAGCGGGCCCCAAAGCGGAACTCCCCGGCGTGGGCAATAAAGCGATCGCTCTTAAGAACTGCCGCAACGTCCTGCTGCGAGATTTCTCGATCCTGCATGGCGGGCACTTTGGCGTCCTTGCGACCGGCGTAGACAACCTGACCATTGATAACCTGACCATCGATACCAACCGGGATGGCATGGACATCGATTGCTGCCGCAACGTTCGCGTCTCGAATTGCAGCGTTAATTCACCGTGGGACGATGGGATCTGCCTGAAGAGTTCCTTTGCGCTGGGATACGCGAGAGCAACTGAAATGGTCACCATTACCAATTGTTTAGTTGCAGGGGACTACGAAGAGGGAACACTCCTTGACGGCGCGTGCAGACATTTCGCCGCAGATTCCAAAGTGCCGCGCACGGGACGAATCAAGTTCGGGACGGAGTCGAATGGCGGCTTCAAAAACATCACCATCTCGAACTGCGTCTTCGAGGGATGCAACGGTCTCGCGCTGGAAACCGTGGACGGAGCACTGCTCGAAGATGTCAGCATCACGAACATCACCATGCGCGACCTGTTCGGACCACCGCTGTTTCTGCGTCTGGGCTCTCGAATGCGGGGACCTGCTAATGTTCCTGTGGGTGTACTCCGGCGCGTTCTGATCAGCAACATCGTCTGTTCAAATGCCGCTTCGGGGGTATGCTCGAGTATTACAGGCATTCCTGGCCACGAAATCGAAGATTTGAAAATAAGCAACTTCCTCATCCAGCATGAAGGTGGAGGAAGCAGGGAAGATGCCGCACAACGGCTCCCAGAAAAAGAGAAGGACTATCCCGAGCCGAGTATGTTTGGGACGACCCCGGCGCACGGTTTTTTCATTCGGCATGTAAAGGGTCTGGAGATGAACGACATCAAGATCAGTTGCCAGAAAGACGATGCTCGACCGGCGTTTGTGCTGGATGACGTTCAGAAGGCTGAATTCTGGCGCCTCAAACCGCCGAATACCTCGAACGCATCTTTCGTGCTGAACAGTGTTGAAGACTTCAGCATCAGCCAGAGTAAGCCGGTGCCTGATATGGAGCTTAATAAGGTGGAGCGGACAGAGTTCTAGTAGAAGCAAAGACGCGTCGAAGAGGTATGCCCGCCCAGTCTCCCATGCCAGGTTGGAGTGCTTCAGTTCGTCGGCAGAGTAATCTGCTGGTTGCCCTCATGCAGTCCGTAAATTTTTCCTTGCCAGATCAGATCGCCCGAGGTTCCTGCGGGCAAGCCGATTTGTGCTTTGACTCCGTTGTCTTCCCGCGTGTATTCGACTTGGATCTCACCTTGCGGGCACGACATCGCAGATGCGATGTGCTTGAGTGCACCAAGATGCGGCTCAATCGTGATGGTCTTGAATCCGGGCGTCTTGGGACGAACGCCCGCTACGATCGTCAATAGGTCAAAATTTGGGTGCGCGCTCCATGCGTGGGAATCGGATCGAGTTGGCTCTGGCTTTTCCGCCCAGGTAGTCAATCCCTGCGCTGCCATTACTCGCCAGGGCTGGAGCAGTTCGAGATATTTGTCCCCCATCCCAGCGTGCAGCACGGCCCGCGCAAGATAGAACCGGAAATAGTAAGTGGCCTTTGACATTGCCGGCAGGGATTGTTCAACCTTGACTCCCGCCTCGCTAGCCGAAAGCACTTTCATGAGCACATTCTTCTGCTGCTCGAGCGAGATGACATCCAGCCATACCGCAAGAATGTTTGCATGCTGACTATAGTGCGTCTGCGCAGGTGTGTCGGCGATCAACCCGTACTGCTGATTCCAGCAGAGTGTACGAATCGCATTAGAAGCGTGCGTCGCCGCGTCGCGGTACATTCCCGCTCGTCGTTCATCTCCATAGTTTGTCTCCATTTCTGCCGCATACTGGAGTGCCTCGATAAACTGCAGGGTGACCACGGCCGAACCGCCGTTGTCCTCCTGCGGCGGGACACCAGAATCAAAGTCACCTGCCCAGTCGACAAAGACCCACCACGGCAGCTTCTCCAGCAGGCCGTCTGACCTCTGGTGCCTCATGAACCAGTTGAGCACGGTGCGAGTGCCAGGCAATTGCGCCCGTACAAAATCAACGTCTCCACGGTAAAGCCAGAAGTCGTGCAGCATCCCAATCCAGAGCAGCGAGAACGTTGGTATGTATTGGGTTGACGATGAAGGGTAGCGGCTTTGCGTGATCCCATCGGGAATACGCGAGTCGTCGAATGCCAGAATGGCTTGGCGTGCGAGCCGGTCCTCACCGGCAACTGTGTAAGAGATCAACGCCTGGATGCGAGTGTCGCCGACGTATTGCAATCGCTCCCAGTAGGGCGTGTCCATGTAAGTGTCATGGGCGTCGAGGCGGGCGGTTCGCCAACCAATCTCCCAGATGGAAGCCAGTGAAGGATCGTCCGAATGGAAATACGCGCGCTCTTTGAAGGGAAATGCGGTGAACCAGGTGCGCAGACGTTCCACTTGCAGTGGCTGGTCTCCCGTGACAATATCCAACTGCAAATATCGCCATGCCCTCCAGGCCAGCGGCATGAAGACCTGCGCATTGGAACTAGGTAGGAATTCATCCACAAGGCCCGTAATATGTTTGTCCTCGATCTGGTTGCGGTTGCCTTTCTCGCCTTTGTCATTCACCAGCGCCTCAGCGTACGTCAGACGAACTGAAGTGCCTTGTCCGCCGCTGACAGTGAGTTCCGGATACCCAGTAGTGAGGTGGGAGGCATCCATCAGGATGCTGACTTTCGAATGAGCCGGCACCACGAAGCTCTTGTCGGGAAATCTGTCCGGCACTTCCACCCCTGATGCTCGAACCACTTTGCCGGGGGGAACCAGCTCCATCGCCATGGCAGGAAGCAAATCCGGCACCAGTTGCCAGTTCGTGGCCTGCATTTGCGCTCCCCGGGGTGCACCATAGTCGATCGGAAGCGCCTTTTTCCATCGGGTAGTTCCTTTGGATGGCGGATTGGAAGCCGGATCTTCATCCCATAACCAATCGAAGAGGGCAGCGTCTATTCGCTCGCCCGGTTCGGCAGCATAGAAGTCTGATTCCGCCGGTGCGAGTGGTGCCTGAAGCCCTTTCTCTTCCTCGACTTCCCAGTTCTCATTGGTGTCGGCCACACGTTCGAGTGCGCCGTCTCCCTGCAGTAGAAACCCAGCCCGGTCGCTGATCTGGGCCATGGCAGAGCGCGTACCAAAACCCCAAACTGTTGCCGTCAGAATATTTCTTCCGGAATGCAAAGATGGGGCAAGATCGTAGGTTTCAAATCTCCAGTGGGCCAGGTCCGCACGGGCCGGGCCAGATCCCACGCGCTTCTGATTCACGTGAAGCAGGAACTGATTGTCGGCAGTGACGTGCACGATGAAATGCTGGGGCGATTGTTGTAGGTCCACGACCCTTCGGAAATGGAACACGAACGAATCGCGCTCCGGTGCGCCCGGACAGGTGATCCATTGCGCCGTCCAGGATTTGCTCAGCAGGTCAGGGTTGATCGGAACGTGCGGTTGATTTGTGGGATCTGTATCAACCTGTGCCGCCACAACGCCGCAGTTCGCCAACCGCAACGCGAATGGCCCAACGAAGACCAATACCACGAAAAGAAAAACAGAGCAGTGGATTCGCATGAGGGTCGCCGGATAACCGGAGACTATAAATCCTCACGGAGCCTGCGGAAAGGAGAATTTGTCACTGATTTCGACGTGGTTGGCTGGCTATGCGGCGTGACTGGGTCTTGCCGCTCTGTCCACAAGTTCCGTGCGCGTCCAGGTGTAGCGCATGCGGTGAATGACGGTGATAGTGGAGAAAACCGCAATCACCCACAACACAGGCCCCATCCGATTAAAGAGTGCTCCAATGATGACCAACACCAGGCGTTCGGGGCGCTCCATAAAACCAACCCGGCAAGACCCGATGAGCGATTCGGCGCGGGCGCGGGTGTAGCTCACCATGATCGCGCTGATCATCACAAAAGCGGTGAGCACCACGTAGAAGAAGCGGTCGCCGCGGGCATAAAAGACCAGTAGTCCAAAGAACTGGGATGCATCGCTATAGCGATCAATCACGGAATCAAAGAAGCCGCCAAATCGCGTCACCCGGTTGCTGGCGCGGGCCACAGCTCCATCCACCAGATCGAAAAACCCCGACCCAATAATCACCAGCCCGGCATAGAAAAACATACGGGCCTGGTTATTGCCATTGGCGTAGCCGAACAGAAAGGCTGCGATGGTATTGACCACCAGCCCCATGAAAGTGAGCACATTGGGATTAATGCGCGATAGGGCGAGCCAGCGCACGATGGTATCGAGCAACACTCCGCAAGCCCGCCCAAATGCGCTTGTCCAAGTCATGGTCATAAGCCGCTGGTTATTTCGCTGGGGCCTCGTCGTGGATGGTGCTCAGTTTCAATATTTCCATTTCGCGCGCGCCATTCGGAGTGACGAAGGTGGCCGTATCGCCCACCTTCTTATTCAGAAGAGCGCGGCCGATGGGAGAGCTGGTCGAAATCTTGCCGGCAGCCACATCCGATTCTTCGCTGGTCACCAGTTTGTATTCCACTTCTTCATTCTTGGTATTGTCGAAGACGCGGACAGTCGAACCCAACCCCACCTTGTCCTTAGGGATATTGTCCATGTTGATGAGGGCGAGGTCGGCCATACGCGCGCCCAATTGCCGGAGTCGCGCCTTTACGAACTCCTGGCGCTGCTTTGCCATGTGATACTCAGCGTTTTCGCTGAGATCGCCCAAGGCGGCAGCCTTCTTGATTTCTTTGGGAAGGTCATGGACCAGCTCATGTTCGAGCGCGTTCATTTCTTCCTGTAGCTTCCTCTTGATGTGCTCCGTCATTGGCTTTCGGCGATTATAAACCTAGACCGCGGGTGACCGGTATCAGGCGTCAGGTCTCCGGAATCGTTACAGGGCCAATTTTTCTTCTCAAAGGGCTGAATGTCGGTTCGCTATCCTGCTGAAATTAGGGCAGATCACGGCACCCAGCGGTTCGACCGGGGGGCTCTGTGACCCAGAACCTTGCACCTTAACGTTCCGAAATTGCCATCCGTACCAGCTTGGGATAGAATGAATAAGTATTGTTCCTCTGTCCCCTGCGCTCCGTAGGCGGTTCACATGCTTAGTAGTGATAATTTCCACATAGGCGATAAGGTTGTGTACCCCAACCATGGGGTCGGAGTCATTGAACAAATTAGCAGCCGTACCTTTGGTACGACCGTGGAACAGTTCTACCTCCTGAAGATCCATTCCAGCAGTCTTAAGGTTATGGTGCCGTTCCACAACGTGGGAGCGGTTGGCCTGCGACGGGTGGTCAAGAACGGGGAAATCCAGAAAATCGTTGATTTTCTTACAGATGGCGAGTGCGACAACAACGCCGACTGGAAATACCGCTTCAAGGAAAACTCCGAGCGGATGCGCACCGGATCGCTCCTTGAGGTAGCTGCCGTACTCAAGGGACTGCTGGTGCTGAATCAGGCCAAGCCGCTCTCTTTCCGGGAAAAGAAGATGCTTGAGCGCGCCCGTTACCTGCTGGTCAGTGAGCTGGCGATGGCCAAGAACTGTGAAGAACCGCAGATCGAAGAGATCCTGTCCCTGGCGCTGGCCAAATGTAAACTGCGCTTTCCCGAAGCTTCAGAATTTCAAGCCTAGAAATCCACTGCCTCCGAACGACATATAATTCCTGTCGTGTCTTCTTCGGGCAGTCCGTCTCCCCGCGTTCTCGGCCTCGATGTTGGCTCGAAGACCATCGGCATGGCGGTTTCCGACCCGCTCGGAATCACCGCCCAGGGACTCACCACCATGCGCCGTCAGAACAAGCGCCTCGATTTTGGTCGACTCGAGAAGGTCATCCGCGACTACAACGTGACCGAAATCGTCGTGGGATATCCGCTGCGCATGAGCGGGGCCGAAGGGACACAGTCCGAAAAGATGAAACTCTTTGCCCAAGAACTACATAAACGGTTCAAGTTACGGGTCCATCTTTGCGACGAACGTCTCACTTCGGCCCAAGCCAATCGCGTTCTCAGGGATTCGGAGATGTCCATTAAACGCCGGGGAGAAGTCGTGGACCGCCTCGCCGCTGTGCTGATCCTACAGAGCTGGATGGACATGAGAGGAAGCGGTCGATAATCGGCGGTCCTCGGCCATTGTCCCCTAAGGTTGGCGGGGTGACCAATGGCTAACGACCATTGACCCGCGCCGATCGCCTTTCTTCATCTAAACTATTGCCAACTTGCGTACCTTCTTCACACTGTTTGTTGTTGCCGTGCTCGCTGCGGGCGGATGGCTGGCGTGGGCGCTTGCGTCTTCAGTCACTCCCGATGGGCAGAAGTTGGTGTTGCTGCGCCCTGGATACCCCACACGGCGCATCGCCATGGAGCTGAAGTCAGCGGGCGTCATTCGCAATGCTCATGCTTTCATCTTCTGGCACTATCTTCACCGTAAACATTCGCTGAAGGCTGGCGAATATCTGTTCGACAAAACCGCGAACGGAATCGAAGTGCACAACCGCCTGGCGCGAGGCGACATTTACGTCCATACGGTAGTGATTCCCGAAGGCTTCACCATGTTCGACATCGCGCAGGCCATCCAGGACGCCGGACTGGGGTCGAGCCAGGCCTTCCTGAATGTTGCCATGTCAGATACCGCCCTGATTGCCGACCTGGATCCCGAAGCTAAAACGCTGGAGGGCTATCTCTTTCCAAATACTTACGAGTTCACCCGCACCCAGAGCCTGCAGGAGATGGCGGGAGCGATGGTAAAGCAGTTCCGGCAAGTCGCGCGTGAGATAGATTTGGCCCCCAATGTAGGCCCTGGGGCGAGCGAAGGTGGCGCGGAGGAGAACGGCGTGCGGAAGATCGTGACCATGGCCTCCATCATCGAGAAAGAAACAGGAGTGCCGGAAGAGCGTCCCGTGGTCGCGAGTATTTATTACAACCGTCTTGAAAAAAGTGTGGCCCTGCAGGCCGATCCCAGCGTGATTTACGCGGAACAGTTGCAGGGAACCTACTCTGGCGCGCTGCATCACGACGACATGAAATTCAATTCTGCCTACAACACCTACACTCATCCCGGACTTCCGCCAGGGCCCATCGGCAACCCTGGGAAGACTTCCCTGGAAGCCGCCATGCATCCCGCCATCACCGACTATTTTTACTTTGTCAGCGATGGCAACGGTCACCACCGCTTCGCTCAAACTCTGGAAGAACACAACCGGAATGTGGCCGCGTACCGCCGAATCATGGCGGCGAAGTAAGATTCCGGCCGCCTGAAGGTACCTTTCGAATCAGCACAATCGGGTCAAACGATGCGTTTGAGCCGTTGCATCCCTTATACTCATCTAAACAAGTAGCTAATAGGGGGCGGTTCGTACTCCATGTCATTTTTCTCCCAGTACCGGGCATTTTTTTTGTTTTTTTCGATCCTGCCGTTGACTGGCTGTCTTTTCCGCACGCATGTAGTCGAGCGGCAGCTCAGTACGGCGCCGCTCAAGTCCACGAACCAGGCTGAGCTACTTGCCTACATCAATTCGCAAGCGGCCAAAATTCAATCCATGCAGGCCACCGTTGATATCGATACCTCGGTGGGGGGAGCCAAAAAGGGTAAAGTCACGGAATATCAGCAGATACGTGGGTATGTGCTGGTGCGTAAGCCTGCGATGCTGCGTATGATTGGGCTATTGCCCATCGTCCGCACCCGGGCCTTTGACATGGTGAGCGACGGCCGCGACTTCAGGCTGTCAGTTCCGCCCAAGAACCGCTTTGTGATCGGACGCAACGACATCGAAACCCACAATACGCAGCAGCCGCTGGAGAACCTTCGTCCGCAAATCATTTACGACTCGCTGTTGCTGCCGCCGGTTGATCCGCTGAATGAAATCGCGGTCCTGGAAAACGCCTTCGAGCCGGTGACCGATGCCAAAGGGCACAGACACCAGCAGTCCGACTACGTGATTGATGTGGTCCGCAAGCAGGGCTCGGGGTGGTTTCTTTCGCGCAAGATCGTCTTCAGCCGCACGGATTTGTTGCCTGACCGCCAGCTCACCTATGACGAGAACGGAGACTTGGCCACGGAGACGCGATACGAGAACTATAAAGACTATGATGGCCAGAGTTTTCCTTCCCTGGTCGAGATCAAGCGGCCTCAGGAGGAGTACGACATTACGCTCAGCATCGTGAAGCTGCAGTTGAACGAACCGCTCCCCGATGACAAGTTCGTGCTACAGCAGCCGGCGGGCGCCGACGTGATCCATTTGGACGGACCGCAATCCAGTGCCGCCGCCGGGCCCCGGATGGATGCCGACAATAAAAAGTAGTTCCCGGTTGAGAAGCCGAATCGACAACTGCTGAATCGATCACTGGATGATGAACAAAATGATTGTCGCCAACCTGGTGCAGCGGCCCATCCGGTCGCTGATCAGCATTGTCGCCATTGCGCTCGAAGTGACGCTCATTCTCATGATTGTGTGGCTCTCGCTGGGAATGATGAACGACTCGCGGACCCGGCAGGAGGGCATCGGTGCCGATGTCATCGTCCTGCCTCCAGGTTCTTCCAACATTATCGGAATGACGGGCGCGCCTGCCCCCATCAAGGTTGCGGACGTCCTGGCCAAGTTGGGCCACGTCAGAACCGTTTCGCCGGTATTGATGCAGCTTTCTTCAGGTACGGGCGGCGCTCCGGAAGTGCTCTACGGAATTGATTTGAAGAGTTATGAGTCGCTCGGCGGCCCTTTTCGTTACTTGCACGGAGGCCCTTACCAGGGCCCGGACGATGTACTGGTTGACGACATTTTCGCGCAGTCCAAGCATGTCAAAGTCGGAGACACCGTCCAAATTCTGAATCATGGTTTCCGAGTGGCGGGCATCGTGGAACACGGGAAGGGTGCCCGCAAATTCTTGCCCATCACGACCCTCCAAGACCTGGACGGTGCGCAAGGCAAAGCTTCCGCCTTTTATGTGAAGCTGGACAGCCCGGAGAACGCCGATGAAGTGGTCAACGAAGTGAAAGCTGTACCTGGGATGCAGCAATACATCGTGCAATCGATGCGCGATTACCTGTCGCTGATGACGCCCAGCAGCATTCCCGCGCTGGCAATCTTCATCAACGTGGTGATTGGCATCGCCGTCGTTATTGGAATCCTTGTGATCTTCCAGGCCATGTACACGGCAGTCATGGAGAGGACCCGCGAGATCGGAATCTTGAAATCCATTGGGGCTTCGAAGTTTTATGTCGTGAATGTGGTTTTGCGTGAGACGGCGTTGTTAGCCGTCGCGGGCATCATTGTGGGAATTTTGTTCAGTCTGGCGGCCAGCGCCGTGATCGGATACAAGCTGCCGACGTTGCCAGTAGTCCCGGTTTGGGGCTGGGTCCTGAACGCCGGTGGCATTGCGATGATAAGCGCGATTGCCGGGGCGCTGTATCCAGCATTCAAAGCGGCGCAGAAAGACCCGATCGATGCGCTGGCGTATGAGTAGTCCGGTACTGGGTTCGCTACGTCTTTGACGTTGCCAATTTTTCCCTGTTAAACTGAAAGTTTGCCAGCCCACCGTTGTAGTTAGAAGGGAAGTCGTGCGCGCACAAACCCGTCATCAACTGAAAGAAGATCGATTCAGCCGAGTGACCATCGATGCGGCCGAGGCAACCGCCCACTGGTCGGTCGAGCACAAGAGCAAAGTTATCGCGGGCGCGGTCATCGTGTTGGTGGTGGCGGCTGCGGCATTTGGAAGCTGGTATTTCATAAATCAGCAAGACCAGAAAGCCAGCGCCGAGCTGAGCCTGGCGGTGCGCACGCTCGATACGGCCGTACGTCCGACCGGGACGCCGCCGCAGCCGGAGTATCCCAGCTTCGCTTCCGGCACGGAGCGTGCGACCGAAGCCCGCAAGCAATTTCAAGCGGTCGTAGATAAGTATCCTCATACCAAGTCCGGCGACTTTGCGCGCTATTTCCTGGGATTGACGGCGGAAGATCTGGGCGACCACGCCGCCGCCGAGAGTCAGCTTAAAGCCGTTGCGTCGGTGCACAATGACGATCTTGCCGCGCTGGCGACCTTTGCTTTGGCGTCGGTCTATCGCAATACCAATCGCCCCAAGGACGCAATTGCGATCTACAAGAAGCTGATCGACAAACCCACCTCGAGCGTGACCAAAGTCACGGCGCAACTGGAATTGGGCGAAACCTACAAAGCCAACGGACAGCCAGTAGATGCCAAGCTGATCTACGAGCAGGTGCAGAAAGAGAATCCGTCGACACCGACAGCTCCATCGCCTGCTTATCAGATCGCGGCGCAGAGGTTGCTGGAACTGAAATAGCACCGGTCGTTGGTCTTTGGCCGTCGGTCGTTGGCTTGTCGTGGTTGTCCTCAGCCTTTTCATCATCGTTCAGATCAACAAGGATGGCTGCCTTTCGATGAAGTACCCTCATTCCCATACGCGCATTTTCCCATTTGTCCTCGTCGTGTTGTTTGCAGGTTCGCTTCAGGCGCAGAGCGGGCCAGCGGGAACGGGCGTTGCGCAACGGCGGTTAGCTCATCTGCAACGCGGCATTAACGCCAGCGAGTGGTTTGCACAAGTCTACGATCCCGAGGGTTACACCAAAAAACATTTCGAGAACTGGATGACGGCGCAGGACATCGCCCTGATCAAGTCCATGGGATTCGACAACGTGAGGCTGAGCGTCAATCCCCAGCCTATGTTCCGGCGTGGCCATGCGGACGAACTTCCCGCTGATTATCTTGCCTATCTGGATGCTGCCGTGAAGATGATCCTGGACCAGGGCCTGGCAGTGACCATCGATATTCATCCCGATAGCGATTTCAAAACCAGGCTGGCCAACGAGGACGATTTTGTCGAGCAGTTCTGCGAATATTGGCGGGGGCTGGCGCGGCACTATTCCATGTGGGATCCGGACAAAGTTTTCTTCGAGATTCTAAATGAGCCGGAACTTCGTGACCGTTATCGCTGGTACGGCATTCAGGCCAAAGTTGCGGCCGCGATCCGCGAAGGTGCGCCGCAGCATACCATCATCGCAACCGGCGCCAAGTATTCGGCGGGCGAAGAATTGCTTTTCCTCGAACCGCTGCACGATGCGAACGTCATTTACAACTTCCATTTTTACGATCCGCATATTTTCACTCATCAGGGAGCGACCTGGGGCGTGAATTTCTGGCACAACGAAAAAGCGGGTTTGGCGTATCCGTCGAATCTTGAGTCGGCGGAGAAAGTTGCGGCGCAGGTGCCGGAAGAAATGAATCGGTTGTACATTCTGCAATACGGAATGGGGCACTGGGATGCAGCCCGCATTGACATGGAAATCGGGCTGGTGGCGGACTGGGCCAAGCGTCGCGACGTTCCCATCATCTGCAATGAGTTCGGCGTCTACCGCAAGTATGCCGATTTGCAAGACCGCGCCGCCTGGATCCACGACGTGCGAACTTCGCTGGAGCGGCACGGAATGGGTTGGGCGATGTGGGACTACAGCGGCGGATTCGGCGTGGTGACGAAACCCGGCGGAAATGCCGTTCTCGATGAAGTGACGCTAAGAGCTCTCGGCCTCAAGCCGTAGACTACTCAGCGGACACGCGATCGCCGTGGCTGGGAGGATTCGAGACCACCAGGAACTCCGCATCGACTGTAGCCCGATTACAGACCTGATGATTTTCACCCGCAGCGACGTGGACACCCTGACCTGGGCCCAAGTCAAATTCGTTTCCGCCGGCTTCGATGGACAGGGTTCCCCGCAGCACATAGAAAAACTGGTTTGCCTTCTGGTGTTGGTGTCGAACCTCGGCAGTGTCCGGTGGCATCCGTTCTTCGATTACGCTCAATCTCGCGGTCTGGACCAAGTGCCATCCATCGCAACCGTTACCCCATGAATCGTACTGTGCAGTTTGCCTGTCGATCGTTACCCCAGTTTAGGTGGCTTGGCACACTGAGCCAAGTCGGGTTGCTTTAGTTCAAGATGGGAGCAGGATTGGGCATCGGCTGAGCGGCCGTCAGCTTAAAGATAGAAATGTTTCGCCCGAACGACTGCGCTTGAAGATCACGGAATTCGGGAAACTCATCCTGCAATTCCTGGGTCAGGTCAATGTTCCATCCCGCCTGAACGATCCAAACCGGCTGGCCGGGTTTAACCCCGTACTTGGGGACCATTTCATTCCATCGTCGAAGAAAGCTTTCGGCGGTAAAACGGAAGTCCTCACCGCCGGTGGCAATGACGCGGTAGCCGCCGCACTGAATACTGCGAAAACCTGGAACGGAGCGATCGAACTCAAACGGTTTTTGTTGGCACAGGTAATGTCCCAGCAAGATGCTGGTTTGGTTGTCCACGAAGATGGCGTCGGTGGGCGCAATATGCTGTCGTGTGAACTCCATCGTGCGATCCATCTGTGCGATGCTCTGATCGTCACGGAACATGTAGGGCTGATGGTGCGTCGCGAAAGCGTTGCAGACTGCGACAACCAGAATCGCGACAGCGATTCCGCGTCCCATTCGCTCTCCTGTGACTTTGGTTAGAAAGACACTGACTCCAGCGATGGCGAAGATCACGAGAAATGCGGAATGGCGCGTGCCTCCGTAGGGATACCTTCCCGCCAGAGCGACCGTGCAATTCAAAGCAAAGGGCAGGAGAAGAAGAATTCCCAGCAGTCGAGGATCTACGCCGAGTTTTCGGGGAGCCGTCTTTCTCCTCAGCAGGAACACAATACCCATGATGAAGAGTGGATATGCCAGGTCTCCGACCACGAGTTGGCCGAAAACGTATTGAAATACTCCGCCCGTTCTGGCCAGCACAAATAGCAGTAGATTGCTGTGGCTCGGATCAAAGTAAGAGTTGTGAAGATACGCACCACCCATCCATCCTCGCGTGGCTTGCACGCCGCCGTAGCGTTCGCCGAGTTTCCGAAGATGGGTCACATACAGGAATCCCGCGATTCCCAGCGCGAGGATCTGTCCTACCACCCATGTAACGATCACTTTAAAGGGGGCGCGTTGCGTAGCCACGCGCAAGATGGTGTATCCCCCGATGGCTGCGGCGAACAAAAACGCTGAGTAGTGAGAAAGCATCGCGAGGTAGAGACAAAGCAAGGAGAGCGCCATGAGCTTCGCGGAATTTTCCGCCAGTGCTCGTTCCAGAAAATAGGCAGCGGAAGTTGCGAAAACCAGCAGGAGCGCATACTGCCGCACTTCCGTCGAAAGCGCGATCATAGGCGGTAAAAACGCGAGGAAGATCAAACCAATCCAGCCCACGGTTTGGCCGAATAGGGCCGTCAGCCACTTAAAAGCGACCCAGCAGAAAGCCGTGCCCGCGATGATGGAAGGAAGACGAAGGACAATCTCCGAGGTCCCCAAAGCTCGCCAGAAGTGGAGTAGAAGCACCAGCAGCGGAGGATGAGAAATGATGAGACTTGCCTTATACGCAAGCGACAAAGAGTTCTTGTTCGCTTCGAAGAAATGCAACGCTTCGTCGGGATCGAGGAAAATCCCAGATGCAGCACGGGTGCGTACCAGGAATCCGGCGGCCAAGATGACCGCGGCCGTGAGATCAGGATGGGCGTGGAAACAGTTTTCTAGCTGATCCAGTCGTCGGGTCGTTTCGCTTGCCCAGCTCACAATCCTCCCAACTGTTCTATTGGCTGCCTTTACCGAGGCAGCGGTTTCGGCAGATTGGCCAGAGCATATCCCATTACTGCCATCGCGGCGGCATTCTCACGTAGTTCCTGCGGCACAATCTTGTCCAGAGTGTCTGCGGCGGTATGGTGGTAGTTAAAGTAATTTCTTCCATCCTGCATGAGGCCCAGCGCCGGTACACCAGCTTTGGCCATGGGCGCGATGTCGGAACCGGGGCTCGAGTCGGTGGGTTGCAACACACTCGACCCAAAGCTCTGGAGAATCTCCAGCACCGGACGCAGAAAGG
>Ga0182024_10004565_pt1 | contig 31730 bp, 38 predicted proteins | sample P32metaG_FD_120480 | JGI IMG/M metagenome (GOLD analysis project Ga0182024, IMG submission 120480) | Permafrost microbial communities from Stordalen Mire, Sweden - P3-2 metaG (Illumina Assembly) | ecosystem: Environmental > Terrestrial > Soil > Wetlands > Permafrost | place: Sweden: Stordalen...
AGACACTCGAGCTCCTGCCCGAGACCAGCGCCTTCTCAGCGTTGAGGACGACGACCTTCTTCCCTGAGAGGAGCTCCCTCGCGACTATGGAGCAGAGCCTTCCCGCTATCTGCTCGGTGGCATCCACATAGAGCGTCTTATCTTGAGTACTGCCTTCGACCTTGGCCTCAGGCTTAACTTCACTTGACAAGGACGACCCCGCTCCCTTTTGGATACCTGTTGACAAATTCTTCTACCTCCAGCGCCTCTCCCCCGGCCGATTCAATCTTGCTCCTGGCCGAGCCGGAGAAAGAGAAGGCTCCGACGATCAGCTTCTTGTCGAGGACGCCGGTGCCCAGGACCTTGCCCGGGACGAAGAGCGGGCTCTTGCTATCGCCGATGCGAGACAGGCGCGCGATGTTGACGATGGTCTCGTTCGTCTTGGGGGCGCCCAGCGATTCTGCCGCATCCTTCCAGATGCCTATGCTCTCCTTCCTTCCCTTTCTTTCAAGCATCACTGCCTGGCTTCTCAATATCTTGTTGGATTTCATGCTGTTTTCTCACTTTCTATTTTCTCGCTTGCCGCCTTCTCGCTTACTTCTTTGTGAAGTTCTTGGAACTTCTCCTCTATCTTCTCTATCGCCCTCGTAACGATCTCCTTCGCGGGCATCGACCCGGAGCTCTCGACCTTGAGGATGAAGGAGCCCTCGGTCTTTCCGTCCATGAGGACCGAGATCGTAGAGGGCTGCCACTTGGCGTGCTCCTTCGCTCTGCCGAGTCGAGCATATGCCTCCAGCTTGACCGATTGGCCGACGGCCAGCTTGACTATCGGGATGTTCGCGCTGACGGGTCTGATCTCCCTGTCCTCCGAGACCAGGTCTCCTGAGACGACCGTGCGCGGCTTGTCGTGCGCGGCAGCATCGAGGACGATGAGCACTCTACACTTTTGGCAGCCCAGCGGATTGCCGCAGTCACACTTCTCGGGCAGCACGTAGCGTTCAAGGTCCGTCTTGAGCGGAATCATTCCCAGCCTGTGCGCCAGGATCTCGTCGTATAGGACGGAAGAGTTCTCGAGAATCACAATGTCGTCGATAGCCATGGCAGGGACCTCGGAGATGCAGAAGCGTCGGATTGCGTTCGCGTAACTGCGGTCTATCCCCTCTAGCTGTATCGCAACTTTCTCATCGCTCTCTTCGAGCACTTTTACCTTTGGCACAACCAAAACTAGCAACGACTCCGGCGAACTAAGGTTTGACGAGGGTTGGTGTGGGGTTTAAAAGCATTCACGCATCCTCGCGTTTCCAATAACCCCGCTAGCCAGAGGCCGCGGACGGTCCCCTGGTGGCGGCCGCCTGGCGGAGATAGAAGCTTTTGCTCGGACCTCGATGCACGAGAATGCGGGTTCCCGGAAAGGTATGAGCGGCCGGAGTTGTGATGCATCCCTTGCGCCCAAGTTTGGAGGGGGGTTCCGACCGGTAGAGCTACGCCCTTCGTCCTCTTCTGCCGCCCTTCTTCCTGGTCGTATCGTGAGGAATGGGAGTTGCGTCCTCGATCCTTCCTATCCTGAAGCCCGACCTCGCGATGGCCCTGATAGCCGCCTGCGCTCCGGGACCGGGGGTCCTGGGGCCGGTGCCTCCGACCGCTCTCACCTTGATGTGGACGGCGGTGATCCCCTTGGTCTTGGCGACCTCCGACGCCGCGGAGGCGGACCGCATCGCAGCGTAAGGAGAGGCCTCGAACCTGTCCGCCTTGACGTGCCTGCCACCCGAGGAGAACGAGATCGTCTCTGCCCCAGTAAGGTCAGTTATGTGGACGATGGTGTTGTTGTAACTGCTGTAGACGTGGACGACGGCCCATTTATCCTTCAGAAATTCTTCTTCTGACAATCAATATCACTGAGCCTGCGGCGCCGTCGGCGCTGGTTCCGGAGATGCTTCTGGTGCTGGTGCAGCCCCTGCTGGTGCGCCTTCCGCGGGGGTCGCCTGCTTGGGCTCCGGAGTCTTTGGTGTTCCTATACCTCCGGTGAGCTGTATGTGCTTCTCCTCGTCGGAGGTCACCTGGTATCCTGGGACGCTGACCACCCGATCACCGATTTTTATGTGCCTATGCACTATGAGCTGCCTCGCCTGAAGTGGAGAGACGGCGCTTCCCTTTTTGTAAACTATCGTCTGCAACCTTCGACCCAGCATATCCTCTATGCTCAGGCTGAGCACATCGTCGAGTGACACACCGGTCGCGACCAACCCCTTCCGCTGCAGGCTGTCGAGCAGCTTCTTCTCTTCACGGTTGCGGACTATCTCGGACGCCGCCAGCAGGTGCCTCGCCTGCTTGCGTATCGAGCTAAGGGCGGTCTGGGCCCTCCAGAGTTCGCGCTTGTTCCTGAGGCCATAGCTGCCCAGGAGGTACAGTTCCTGGGCGAGCTGGTCGCTCCTCCAGGGGCTCCTCGGTTTTGAGAACGTCCTGCGTGGTCTGCGAGGGTCTCCCATGGGGCCTTACCTACTTCTTCTCCTCTTCCTTGTTCTTAGCAGCGGCCGCAGCCTGGAGAGTGGACTTTCTGACTCCCACAGTGCGACCGTGCCTGCCGGTGGTACGGGTCCTCTGCCCCCTGACTTTGAGGCCCAGCCCGTGCCGGATGCCCCTCCAGCTCTGCACGGTCTTCTCTCTGTCCGTGTCAGTCTTGAGCGCCAAATCGAGGTCCGTGCCGATGAGCTGCTTCGTCTCGCCGGAATCAGGGTCTCTGCGTCTGTTCATGGCCCATTGCGGGACCTTCAGCGACGACCCGTCAATCAGTACCTTCTCGATCTCCTTCAGCTGCGAATCGCTGAGTGTGCCGAGCCTCGCCTTCGGGTCCAGCCCCATGCTGCTCACCATCGACTGTGCAAAATTATCCCCTACGCCCCTGAGATCGGCCAGAGCCGGGACGAGCTTTTTCCTTCCCTCTAAGTCCTTGCCTCTGATTCTAACCAGATACCTGAATTCCGATGACAAACCGTTGTGCTTGCAAGCCCTAGACACTCAGATTATAAGAATTATCCTTTTAGACTCTGTCAAGTCTCCGGGTGATTTGGCAACCCGCCAACACGACCGTCGGTCAACCCGAAGAGTTGACAGAACCTCCTTTCAGCGTCTTCGTCCGGTGCAGGACCTCCACGCTGTCCACCTTGCCGTCCCCGTCCAGGTCGGTCCCCCGGAGGACGACGGCGTAGTCGCCCTGCCGGTATCCTTCGAGGACCTGGTCGGCGAAGTTGGTCACGCCGATGATCGCCGCCTTGGTCGCCGCACCGCTGAGGCCGGCGATGATGACGCACACGCGCTCAGGGTTCCAGGGGTTCCTCACCTTGACGATTATTGCGTCCCTGTCCGAGAGGTAGCGCTTACCCTCTTCGTCGACCAGTGAGCCCCAGAAGCTCTCCTCGGAGAAGCGGACAGGGAGGTGTGCGTTGACTTCGGAAGCGACCAAATTCGTGCGCGGCCCCCCGATGATGAGAAGGTTGGAGCGCTCGAGCTTCTCGTTCTTCAGGTCGACGTCCAGCTTGACCGGGAACTTGGTCGGCAGCCTGACGAACTGGCCGAGGGCGAACCCGAGCTGGACCGCGTAGTGGGCGTCGCGCCCCTGAGTGCGATTGGGACCGTGAGGCTCGGGAGAACCTACGACGATCCAACCGTCCAGCTCTCCGCTGGAGATGAACTCTTCCAGGAACCTCCCCAGCGCGCGAGACCGCGAGGCCGAGAGTACGCCCTCGAAGGGCTCGCTCTTCACGTCGAACTCCACAGCATAGCCATCCGTGGCGAGCGCGTACAGGTCGGCGCTGCCGCCGCGCACGACCATGTGGCCGACCTTCTTCACGAGGCCGGCCTTCTCAAGCTTGCGCATGTGATAATATACGGTCTGATGGTAGACCTTGAGCTCCCGGGCAATGTGCGAGGGATAGTCCGGACCGTTGACCAGTCGCCCGATTATCCTGTCCCCCGTCCCGGCCGCCGCTGGAAAGAACGCGGAGGGATGTTCGGAGGTCAGCACACGCTTCGCCTTCGAATGTTCGGGGTCGAGCAGCACCCTTTCCCGTCGCATGGTTCTCGGCAGGCCGCAACCATTATTAAATGATTATGCATGGTAACTTTGCTTCCGTTGCGGACAAGCGACAGGATTGCGCCAACGTGCAAACCCGGGTTTGCATACCTTGCATACGAAGCTACTGAGCTTATTACCGTCTCGGGGAGGCGGTCGCTCGATAAAAATGTGTGGAATAATCGCGGGTATCTCCGGTGAGGAGATAGCCCCCATCCTCGTCGAGGGGCTCAAGCGCGTCGAGTACAGGGGGTACGACTCGGCCGGCGTGGCGACGGCGCACGACGGGGAGATCGAGGTCAGGAAGGAGGTTGGCAGGGTGGCGGAACTTGACGCCCGGTACAAGGTCTCCAAGATGCCTGGCAAGACAGGCATGGCCCATACAAGGTGGGCGACCCACGGAGGGGTGACGCAGGCGAACGCTCACCCGCACCTGTCGTGCGACGGAGAAGTGGCTGTGATACACAACGGGATAATCGAGAACTACCTCGAGCTGAAGGAGAAACTGCTCGCGGAGGGGCACGTATTCAAGAGCGAGACGGACACGGAGGTCATCGCCCACGTGGTGGAGGACGCATACCGGAAGTACGGGGACCCCATGAAGGCAGCGCTGAAGGGAATCAAGCTACTGGAGGGCCAGTATGCGCTCGTCTTCATGTTCAGGGACCATCCGAAGATACTGATCGGGGCGAGGAACGACGCGCCATTGGTGATCGGCGCCGGCGCGAGGGAGAGGTTCCTCGCCAGCGACGTGCTGGCGTTCATCTCGCGGACGGACCGCGCGGTCTTCCTCGACAACAAGGAAGTGGTGGAGATCACTCCGGACGGCTTCAAGGTCTTCGACATGCGCGGCGTCCGGGTCGAGAAGAAGGTCACGCAGCTCGCGTGGGAGCTCTCCGACGTATCGAAGCTCGACTACGCCCACTACACGCTCAAAGAGATACACGAGCAACCCGAGACGGTCGTCAGGGCAATGGTGCAGGAGCCCGAGAAGCTCGCGACGTTCGTCAAGGTAATCCGCGGTGCAAAGTCCGTCGTGCTGACCGCCTCCGGCTCGAGCTACCACGCCGCGCTGCTCCTGAAGAGCAGATTGAGCCACGAGGCCAGGATCAGGTGCGACGTGATACTCGCCGGCGAGTTCGAGGACCACGCTCACTTCGTGGACGCGGATACGGTGATGGTGGTCTTCAGCCAGAGCGGGGAGACAGCGGACCTGCTGAACGCGATAAAGGTCGGGAGACGGAGCGGCGCCAAGGTCCTCGCCGTGGTGAACGCGGCCGGCTCTTCGCTGGCAAGAGAGAGCGACGGCGTCCTCCTCCTCAACTGCGGGCCTGAGGTGGGGGTGGCCGCGACGAAGAGCTTCACCGCGCAGGTGATGGTCGGAAACATGATAGCGGACGCGGTCATCGGGCGCGACACGCTCGGCGACCCGAAGAAGGTCTCCGCTCTGGTCCGTCAGACGCTGGAGTCGAAGGAGGCGATCCACAAGGTAGCGAAGGAGCTGAGCGACAGGACTGACTTTTACTTCGTCGCGCGAGGATCCCACTACGCAGTGGCGCAGGAGGGAGCACTGAAGCTGAAGGAGCTATCCTACATCCACGCGGAAGGGATGCCTGCGAGCGAGCTCAAGCACGGTACGCTCGCGCTGATAGAGAAAGGGACGCCGGTGGTCGTCATAGCACACAGCGGCGAGGGCTTCAACAGCACGATATCGAACGCGATGGAACTGCAGGCGCGCGGGGCCGAGATAATAGGGATCTCAGACAAGGAGCATCCGGTCTTCAGGCACATGATCAGGATACCCGCCGCGGGCGACAGCGTGGCACCGATACTCGAGGTCATCCCGCTGCAGATGCTGGCATATTTCATGGCGACCGAGAGGAAGAACGACCCGGACTACCCGAGGAACCTGGCCAAGTCAGTCACCGTGAGGTAGGGCATATGGGAAGCAGAGACTTGGCGAGAGCGCCGGTCCAGAAGAAGGGAGGGAGAGCGCGCGAACCGCCGGGGCTGCGGCTGATCAGGAGCGGCATGGGCCGCGGATATAGCGCGCCCATCGCCAAGCTCATCGGTTTCAAACTGACGAAGGTGGGCAAAGGCTCCGCTTGGATAGAGATGGACGCAGGCCCGCAGCACGCCAACCCTATGGGGACCCTCCACGGGGGCGTGATCTGCGACATCTCGGACGCGGCCATGGGGATCGCCTACGTCAGCACCCTGGGCGCGAACGAGTCGTTCACGACGATGGAGCTGAAAGTGAACTTCCTTCGTCCGGTCTGGACCGGGCATATAGTAGCCAAGGCGAAGGTTCTGAGGAAGGGCAGGTCGACAGGCCTGATCGTCTGCGAGGTGATCGACGAAAAGGGAAGGCTCGCGGCGTTCGCGACCAGCACCTGTATGACCATAGCGGGCGCGGGGAGACAGGGGCTCTCGCGAGAGAAGCTCGACTAGCGCCGCTAAGGAATTAATATCGTTCTTCCTGAGGGTTCGTTGTGCAAGATCGCAAGAAGTATCTTTCCAATCCTGAGAAGACCATAGAGATAGGGAAGAAGAGCGTCTCGAAGCTGCTGGAAGACATGGCGCAGACCGGTTTCCAGGGTAAGAGGCTGGGCGAGGCCGCTAGGATCTGGACCGAGATGGTCCAGCAGAAGGGCCTCACGATATTCATGGGCTACTCGGGCTCCCTCAGCACCACGGGCCAGTGGAAGCTGGTCAGGTGGCTGATCGAGAACCGGTACATAGACGTGCTCGTGAGCACCGGCGCGAACATCTCTGAGGACATTATGGAGGCGATGGGCAACAAATACTATCAGGGGACCTGGCTCGCCAACGACGAGGAGCTGCTGGAGGCGAAGATCGACCGGTTCTACGACATCTACGCAGACGAGTTCGAGTACAGGGAACTGGAGGGGCTGATACGCAAGTTCGCCAGCACGCTCGACGCGAAGGGAGTGTACTCGACGCGGGAGTTCCTCAACATGTTCGGCGAGTATCAGTGGAAGAAGGGAGTCAAGAGCATCAGCGCGACCGCCTGGAAGTACGACGTGCCAATCTATTCGCCCGGGCTGATAGACAGCGGATACGGGGTGGCGCTGAGCCTGCTGAAGAGGGAGGAGGGCAAGCTGATCAGGCTGGACCAGACGAAGGACATGGAGGAGCTGGGACAGATCGCGGAGAGGACCAAGAGGACGGGGGTCATATACATCGGGGGAGGGGTCCCCAAGGACACCATACAGCTCGCGACCATAATCAAGTCGCTCTCGGAGGGAGGCGAAGAGGCGACGCCGCACGAATATGCCATCCAGATCACGACCGACAGCCCCCAGTGGGGAGGGCTCTCGGGCTGCACGCTCGAGGAGGCGATTAGCTGGGGCAAGATAGCGCCCGACTCGACGAGGAGCGTCGTCTACTGCGATGCGACCATCGCTCTGCCGCTCATCACCCAGGCGATGAGCGAGAGGGTCACCAAGAGGACCGACGCGCCCGACATGAGCTGGGTATTCAAGAAGTGACCTCCTCCCACGGCCGAGATCGTGGGCTTCCAGCGATGGATCCAATGGTTGGCCGTGCGTCCCATCGCATATATTTCCTGGGGATAGGTGATTGAGCCAGACTCGGAGAACTTCTTTGAACTTCAGATGCCCTGCGCGACCCTCGAGGAAAGACTTGAACGCCTCGTCTAGGCGCCCAAGTATCTCCTGCCCCACCTGCGAGTATAGCTCCGCCAGCTACGGATCGCTCTGTCTCTCGGCAGTGAGAATCCAGCACTGATGACTGTACGAGGTGGAGAGCCGCTGCTTTTCCCAGCGCAGCGTCCTATGCGCAAGCGCGTCGTTCCAGAGCCGTCGCCCCGCTTCGACCATCCTCAATAGCTTCCGCTCCTGCCTGCGGTTCGGGTACAGACGGAATCGGAATACCCGTCGCACAGACAATCGGTTCATCATGATTAGTTCTCTTTTAAGCGCCAACCCTATTCATCTCGTCACCGAAGCACGTGGGCTTTCTCGCAAGAAGTAAAGGATTAATCCAGGGGCTAGCAGGGAGCCGTCATGCCACATCCCCTGAAGCGCGTCCAGATAGTGGACTCCGGTCCGAGGGTTAGCAGGCCTAACGTGGTAGTCGGCGTCCCTGAGGCGGGGCTCGTGGGAACCATAGCATCCTCGTACATAGTCGAGCAGCTCAAGCTCGGAGAAAGAGGGTACATCGACTCAGACTTCATGCCCCCGGTCATGGTCGTGCACAACTCCACCGCGAGATATCCGGCGCACATATTCGGGAAGGATAACCTCATAGTGGTTCTCTCTGAAGTCCCCTTAGCGGGGAGGCTCGCCCTCGAAGTGGCCAAGGAGGTGGCCGCATGGGCAAAGTCCATGAAGGCGAACCTCGTTGTGGGAGTGACGGGGGCCCCTTCGAGGAAGAGGGAGGAGGCTCAAGGTGACGGCAAGTCGACGGTCGTGGGGGTAGTGAATGACGAGACGTCGCTGCAGGCGCTCAAGGCCAGCGGCGCCCTTCCCTTCGAGGAGGGAGTGATAACGGGATTCTACGCGAGCCTTCTCAAGTACTCTACGAAGAACCAGCAGTCAGGGGTGGTCCTCCTGGCCGAGTCGTTGGCGCAGTTCCCAGACCCGGGAGCGGCGGTCTCCATCATCGAGACGCTGGACCGGCTGCTCTCGCTCAAGGTCGACACGAAGCCTCTGGTGCAGGAGGCCGAAGGGATCCGGCTGAGGACTCGCGAGCTGATGCAGCAGACCCAGCAGGCGCAGCAGCCTGCGGCGCAGACAGGAGGGGGCTCGGCCTACCGATAGGTGACTATGATGGCGATCGATGATGATTCCGAAAAGGGCCGCGAGGACGTCGACAGGCTCTTCCCGGGGCTATTCCGCCCGCTGGGAGGCTCGCTCTTCGACGCGGGCCCGAGCAGCCTCCACCCGCTCTCGAAGGTCGATGTGGACGCCGAATACGTGACGGTGACATTCGACGTGCCCGGAGTGGACCGCGACGAGATCTCCGTCACCTGCACAGACGACACGGTGAGCATAGAAGCTGAGATGAGGAAATCGTTCAGAACAGGCGGTCTAGGACGCAGCGAGTCTTCCGTCGAGTACGTCAGATACTCCAACAGAATACTGCTGCCCGTCGCGGTCGAACCCGATCAGGGAACAGCCAGGTTCAAGAACGGGATCGTCGTAGTCAAGCTGCCGAGGCGCCACAGAGGGAAGCCGGTCAAGATATCCGGCGGCCATCCCAAGCCTAAGGCTGGGAAATAACCTCCAAGGACGCTGACCTCAGGGGCTCTATGCGGGTTAAATAGTGGGCATGCAAAAGCGACCGAGAATTTCATCATGGTTTACCGGGTTTACGTGACCAGCAACGAGGTGCCGAAGGAGGCGCTCGACATCATAAGGAAGGTCGCCGAGGTCAAGGTCAACGAAAGCTACGGCACCCCTTCGAGGGAGGTGCTCCTGAGGGAGGTCGCCGACGTCGACGGGCTGTACTGCAACATCACCGAGAAGGTGGACGCGCAGGTGCTCGAGGCCGGGAAGAAGCTGAAGATAGTGGCCAGCATGTCTGTCGGCTTCGACCACATCGACCTCGAGACAGCGACCAAGAGGGGCATCATGGCGACGCACACGCCCGGGGTCCTCACAGAGGCGGTCGCCGACGAGACTTTCGGGCTGATGCTCGCCGTCGCGAGGAGGCTCGTCGAAGCGGACGGTTACGTGAGGGAAGGTTCGTGGAAGCTCAAGTGGAGCCCGATGCTGCTCGTGGGGAGGGACGTCTACGCGAAGACGCTCGGGATCTACGGGCTCGGAAGGATCGGGATAGCCGTCGCCAAGAGGGCGAAGGGCTTCGGGATGAGGATAATCTACTATGACGCGTTCAGGAACGAAGAGGCGGAGAAGAGCCTTGGCATCGAGTTCAAGTCGAAGGAGGACGTAATCAGGGAGAGCGACTACCTCTCGGTCCACGTCCCCCTGCTCCCCGAGACCAAGAACAGCATCGGCCCCAAGGAGTTCACGATGATGAAGAGGACCGCCTTCCTGATCAACACGGCCAGAGGTGGGGTAGTCGACGAGAAGGCTCTCGTCGAGGCCCTCAGGGCGGAGACCATAGCGGGAGCAGCGCTCGACGTCTTCGAAAAGGAGCCGGTCGACATGGACAACCCGCTGCTGAAGATGAAGAACGTCGTGGTCGCCCCCCACCTCGCCAGCGGCTCTATCGAGAGCAGGACTGCGATGGCGGTCCTCGCGGCGCAGAACATGGTGGCGGGGCTCACCGGTCAGGTGCCGCCGAACCTGGTGAACAAGCAGGTCCTGCAGCAGACCAGGAACTGATGGCGAGATGCACTACGAAGGTGCGTTCGACGTGGCGGCTCCGAAGGAGAAGGTATACGACTTTGTCACCGACCCGAAGAAGGTCACGACGATATTCCCCGACGTGCAGAGCGTGAAGGTCATCGACGAGACCAACTTCCAAATCAAGGCTAAGGTCGGGATGTCCTTCATCAAGGGCATCCTGGACGTCAAGCTTACGCTTGTCGAGAACAAGAGGCCCACCTTCTCCAAGCTCAAGGCCAGGGGGACCGGCATGAACAGCTCGGTCGACCTCGAGAGCAGCTTCACCCTGGAGGACGGGGCGAACGGCGGCACTCACGTGAAGTGGGCGGCCGACGCCAAGATCAGCGGCATGATGGCGAGCGTCGGGTCGAGGCTGATTAACGCCCAGGCCGACAAATACGTCAAGAAGATTATAGGTTCGCTCGAGAAGAAGCTGACCTAGCGCTTCTTCGCGCCCCGGATGAGAGACCTGATGTAGTCGGACCTCATCGGCATCTTCTCGACGATGACCCCGTACTCGGAGAGAGCGTCCTCCACGGCGTTCACCAACACGGGCGTCGCTGCGATCGTCCCGGCTTCGCCAATCCCCTTCACACCCATCGGGTTGGCGTAGGTGGGCGTCTCCGTCCTCGCCCATACGATGTCGGGCATCGTGTCGGCCGAAGGTATGAGGTAGTCGGCCAGCGTCGAGGTGAGCAGCTGCCCGTTCTCGTCGAACACGATCTCCTCCATCAGCGCCTGGCCTGCTCCCTGCATGACGCCTCCCTGCACCTGCCCCTCGACGAGCATCGGGTTGAGCAGCTTGCCGCAGTCGTCGATGCCGAAGTACTTCAACACCTTCACCACGCCGGTCTCCCTGTCCACCTCGACAACGGCGATGTGGGTGCCGAACGGGAAGGTGTAGTTCGGAGGAGCATAGGCGGTGTACTCGAAGAGCGTGGGCTCCATACCCTGTGGAATCTTCTCGGCATCGTAGGACATCTCGGCGATGTCTTCGAACTTGACCGCTTTGCCGATGTTCCCTTCCGGGTAGATCATCCCATCTGCGAAGACCATCTTACTTGCCGTGGAGACGTTGAGCGCGTTGGCCGCGATCTTGGCCATCTTCTCCTTGACCTTGCGGGACGAGATCAGGATGGCCGCGCCGGTGAGGGCGCCAGACCTGCTGCCTGCCGTCATCGAACTCCACGGGAGCATGTTCGTGTCTCCAGACCGGACGGTGAATCGAGTCGGATCTAGGCCCAGCTCGTCCGCGGCCAGCGCAATCATGGATATCGCGTGGCCCTGCCCGTGCGGGTGCCCCCCAAGCGTCAACACGACGCCTCCGTCGTGGTTCACTGTGACCGAGCCCGTCTGCGCCAGACCCGGGCCGAAGCCGCAGATCTCCGTCCAGGTGCATATGCCGATTCCGAGGAGACGTCCCGCAGCCTTCGCTTCCCTTTGCTCCTGACGGAGCTTCTGGTACCCCGAGACCTCCAGTGCCTTGGCGAGGTTCTTCTCGTAGTCAGCGCTATCATAGGTGTAACCTCCTGGAGTCTTGAAGGGGAACTTTTCCTTCTTGATGTAGTTGACCTGTCTGACCTTCACCGGGTCGAGCTTGAGCGTGGAAGCGAGGACGTTCATCGCCCTCTCGATGAGGTATGCCGCCTCTGGTCGCCCGGCACCCCTGTACGCTCCGTGGGGCACCTTGTTTGTGAAGATGGAGTAGATGTCTGCCTCGTATGCCGGGATGTCATAGACCCCCGTACCCATCTTGGCCGTCAGTTCGGGAAGACCCGTCGTCGAGCCGTCGGAGTAAGCTCCGCCGTCGGAGAGGATCTTGATCTTATAACCCAGTATCTTGCCGTCTCTGCGCACCGCGAGCTCGGCCCACTGGTTCTGCCCCCTCCCGTGGGTCATGGTCAGCATGTGCTCGCGCCTGCTCTCCTCCCACTTTATCGGGCGATTCAGTCTCCTCGCGGCGAACGCGACGACTACGTCCTCCTGGTAGGGGGCGGACTTTCCACCGAACCCGCCTCCGACGTCTGGCGCGATGACCCTCACGCTCGCCTCGTCCGTCTTGAGGAGCTCAGCGAGGCCGTTGCGGAGGGTGTGGGGATCCTGCGTGGACAGCCAGATTGTGAGCACGCCGTTGCCTTCGTCGTACGCGGCGGCGACCCCCCTGGGCTCGAGCGAGACCGGATGGATGCGCTGGTTGAGGAGGCTTACCTTGACCACGACGTCGGCTTTGCGGAAGGCGGCCTCGACGTCGCCGAACCTATGCACATAGTGGTAGGCGATGTTGTGGGGGAACCCGGCGTGAACCTTGGGCGACCCGGGCTTGAGAGCGGCTTCGACGTCGACCACTGCGTCCAGGGGTTCGTACTCTACCTCGACCGCCTCGGCTGCGTCCTCCGCAGCGTACATCGTCTCCGCGAACACCACGGCCACGGGTTCGCCGGCGAAGTTGACCTCGTCGATCGCGAGTATTTTCCTAACCGTGGGAACTTTGTCAGCCCCCGTCGACGCACCGCCCTCTGACCCGGTCTTGTCCACGGTGGACATGTCCTTGACCTTTCCGTCGACGTCCTTCCCCGTGAGGGCGGCCACGACGCCGGGGAGCTGGAGCGCGGGCGACACGTCGACCTTCAGTACCTTGGCGTGCGCGTGCGGGCTACGGACGAAAGCTGCGTAGAGCATCTCGGGGAGGCGTAAATCATCAAGATACATCCCGGAACCGGTCATGAACTTGGGGTCTTCCGTCCTCTTCAGCGACTGACCGACCAGCCGCTCGCCCTTCTGGACTGTCACCTGTGCGGATGCCATCGAGCGGGCTTGTGACCCTGACGTTAAGAAACTTTCCTACGCACTGCGGCGGATCGTCGCTGACCTCTCCTCACCGGTCGAGACTAGCGTGACCTTCACCTTCAACTCGTCTTCCAGGTAGCCGACGAAGTCCTCCGCGACGCGGGGGAGTCGGTCGTCTCCGAGCTCTACGCCGAAGAAGGACGGCATGTCCTGGTATACCGGCTTCACCGATGCGAGCCGGGGGAGAGCCCTGGAGAAGTCCGACGTCTCTTCTCCTTCGATCGAATAACTGGTGCAGACCTTCATCTCCTGGACCTTGGTCAGGATGTCCAGCTTGGTGAGGGCGAGCTCCGACACCCCGTTAAGCCTGACCGCGTACTTCAGCGCGACTAGGTCAAGCCAGCCTATCCTTCGCGGGCGGCCCGTGGTGGCCCCATACTCCTTGCCCTCCTTGCGTATCTGAGCCCCGGTCTCTTCGACTATCTCCGTCGGGAACGGCCCTCCGCCCACCCTGGTGGTGTAGGCCTTGGCGACCCCCATCACGTCCCCGAGGGCGCTGTTCGGGATCCCGAGACCCGCAGGCACGTAGTTCGCGATTGTGTGGGCGCCCGTGACGTATGGGTATGTCCCGTAGATCAGGTCGAGGAGGACGCCCTGCGCGCCCTCGAACATCACGGAGCTGCCCTTCTCGTTGAGCTGCATTATGGTGCCGCCCACGTCGCCGGTCCTCCCCTCCAGCACGGCCTTCGATTCGGACTTCCAGAGAGCGAGGTCTGGGAGGTTCTTCATGAAGGAACTGTAGAACGCGATCGCTGAGCTCATGTCGAACACTCCGCGGGCTAGGTCTCCGGCCCTGGGGCTGAGCCTCAGGGCGCGCATGGCGTAGGAGGGACCGATCCCGCGCTTGGTCGTCCCGATCGGGTTGTCACCCCTCAGACCCTCGATGAACGCGTCCATCTCCTTCACGAGCGGGGTCACGACGGTGCACCGCTCGTCGACGAGCAGGTCGGCCCGTCCTCCTTCCTTCGAGATGAGCCCGAGCTCGTCCTTCAGGGTCAGCGGGTCCAGCGCGACGCCGGGGCCGATGAGGAGCTTCTTCTTCTTCAGGAAACCTGAGGGGATGAGATGGAAGACGAAGGTGCGTCCACCGATTACGATCGTGTGTCCGGCGTTGCTTCCGCCGTTGTACCTCACTACCGCGTCGAACCCGTCAGCGTAATAATCAACAATTTTGCCTTTCCCTTCGTCCCCCCACTGCAACCCTACGATGCAGAGATTGCGCACATACGATGAGGTAAGTGCGACTGGATTTAACTCTACGCGAGATAGGGAAAAACAATCCGGTCAAGCAGGCGCGCCGGTTCGGGTTCCTGCCCCCGGGGAAGGGACTAGAGGCCCAGGAGGAAGTCTATCGAGAACGCGCCGGCCCCGATGACGAGAAGGACGGACGCGAGCAGGAGGTAGGTCACGTCTATCTCGTAGTTCGGCTTCCCGGGGGCGATGTATGGGAGGTTCATCTTCTTCCCCTTCAGCACCACGATCGAGCCGAACTGCAGGATGTTGAAGAGCGCGACCACCGGGACGAGGAGCCCGATGACGAAGAACAGGCCGCCGAAGAATTCCAAGATGCCGGTCAGGACCGCCGCGCCCCCGGGGACTCCCTGACTCTTCATGAACGCGATGGACCTCTTCTTTCCTTCGCCTCTGAGCTTTGGGTATCCGTGGACCATAAGGCTCGCTCCCACTACGACCCTGAGGACCAGCGCCAGGTAGGGGACGAATGTAAGGAGGGGTTCGAGAAGGGTTGGCATTCTGATTACCTATCTAGAGACCCCAGGTCGCCTTCGACAGCGGGGTGATCCTGACGTATGGATGCCCGCGCTCCAGAAGAATCTCCGCGACGCCGCGTATCTCGATCCCTCGGGCGCGCCAGGGTGAGAACGAAACGACATCATCGACGACGAACGCTACTCTCTGGTTCTTCGAGATGTGATTGTACTTCAGGCTCCGCGCGAGGTTCCTCCCGCTAAAGTACAAGAATTCTCCATCGAACTCGTAGGCCACAGGCACTACGTGCGGCTGACCGTCGGGAGAGACGGTCGCGACCCTGCCCAGACCACCCTGGCAGAGGAAGCGAGCTTCCCTGTCGGAGAATGCGAATTCATGCGTCTGTAATCCCATGGCTAAGCTGGAGGTGCGAGAATACCCGGGCATTATTATATGAAGTAGTCATTCACTACTAAGTAGGTCAGCCGTGTGTTAGTAGGTCAAGTTGGCCTTACCGTGGAACTGCCGGCGTTAGTATCATCGACGATACTTAGTATCGAAAAAAATACTTGTTAGGTATAGATTGACTACCAGGTTTATATTATTGAGCGCCATCCAAAGGAATGTGAAATCAATGCAATCAGAGAAAATTTCAAAGATCAATCAGGACGATTTCCAGAAGGACGTCAATGAGTCTCCTATCCCGGCCGTCGTCGACTTCTACGCGGATTGGTGCCCACCATGCAAGATGGTCTCCCCCATCCTCGAAAGCCTCTCGACGGAATATCAGGGTAGGGTGCGGTTCGTCAAGGTGAACGTTGACGACAACCAGGAGCTCTCCTCCAAGTACGGCATAATGAGCATCCCGACGGTCATGTTCTTCGTCGGAGGCGAGGTGCAGGACGCGATAGTCGGAGCGGTGCCCGCTACCACCTACAGGGAGAAGATAGAGAAAGCGGTCAAGGGAGCAGGGAAGGTCGCGTGAGTTGAACCAGACCCCAGAGACGATGGTATTCGAGAGCGCCGTCTATTCATGCGCCAGGTGCGGGACGAAGGCAGCCCAAACCGAGCTCCAGGGGCTGCCGTCCCCGAGGTGCGCCGCCTGCGGCTTCACCGTCTTCACCAAGACTAGACCCGACCTGGTGAAGCGGGTCAGAGCCGTCTGAGGGTCGCGGTAAGCGAAGCCTACAGCTTTATTTTCGCCCCGATGGTTCAGGAGGTCGTGAAGGAATACGACCTCGTGGTCATAGGCACGGGTTCCGCGATGAACCTCGTCGACCCTATGATACAGGAGAAGCCGGAGATCAGGATCGCGGTGATAGACAAGGACGAGCCGGGAGGCATCTGCCTGACCAGAGGATGCATACCGTCAAAGTTACTGCTCTATCCGGCCGAGCTGGTCAGGGCGACCGAGGGAGGGAAGGAACTCGGAGTCTCTTCGACGATCACGGTCGACTTCCCCTTCATAATGCAGAGGATGCGCCGGATCATCGAGGCGCACATCAACTCAATCCGTCGGGGAATCTCGAGCTCGCCCAACATAGACTACTTCCACTCTACGGCCGAATTCATCTCCCCCTACACGATGAAGGTCGGCGACCAGACGATAAGCGGGAAGATGTTCTTCCTATGTATCGGCTCGAGGACGACCACCCCGAAGATCAAAGGGCTCGAGGAGGCCGGGTACCTCACCAGCGACACCGTGCTGAAGCTGGCGGAGCTCCCGAAGAGCATCCTCATCATCGGAGGAGGCTACATCGCAGCGGAGTATGGGCACTTCTTCTCCAGCATGGGGTCGAAGGTCACCATCGTAGGGAGGAACGCGCAGTTCCTTCCGGGGGAGGAACCCGAGATCGCGAGGGTCGCAGCGAAGCACCTAGGGATGCACATGAAGATCACTACGAATCAGGAGGTGGTCGATGTCGCCGTCAGAGACGGGGTGAAGGTCGTGACGGCGCGCGACAGGGAGACAGGGGCGAGCACAACCTTCGAGGCCGAAGAGGTCCTGGTCGCGTGCGGAAGGGAGGCCATGTCGGACATCCTCCACCCCGAGAGGGCGGGCATCAAGACCGACGAGCGGGGCTGGATCTCGGTGAACGAGTACCTCGAGACCTCGCAGCCCAACGTCTGGGCCCTTGGCGACGCCGACGGGAGGCACCTCTTCAAGCACGTCGCGAACTACGAGTCACAGATAGTCTACTACAACTCCGTCCTGAAGCGGAAGGTCAAGGTGGACTATCACGCCGTCCCGCACGCAGTCTTCACCTACCCCGAGGTCGCGGCGGTGGGGACGACCGAGAAGGAGGCTCTGGAGACCCATGACCCCGAGGACATCCTGATAGGATTCTGCCGGTACGAGGAGACCGCGAAGGGCGAGGCGATGAACGCCAAGGACTACTTCGTGAAGGTCATAGTGGAGGGGAGCAGCATGAAGATCCTGGGCGCGCACGTAGTCGGTCCCCACGCGTCGCTCCTGATACAGGAGATCGTGAACGTCATGTACACTCCCCACCAGAGCGCCGAGACCGTGATCGGGGCGATGCACATCCACCCGGCACTCAGCGAGGTCATCGAGCGCGCTTTCTTGGCCCTCTATCCGCCGGGACAGTATCACCACATGCTGATGCACGCCGGGCTGGAAGAGGGAGACGACGACCACTTTCACACTGATCCCATGACGGCAAGCTCATAAGGGACCGGGGGTCGGGAGACCGCGCTTGGGACCCATACTGGCCATCGACTTCAGCGAGATCGACTCCTCGATCGCGTTCCTCAGCTCGATGGCGATAATCCTCGGCGCCATCTTCGTGGTGCTGGAGATAAGGGACAACAAGAAGATGATCCAGGCGGCGACGGAACAGGCCAAGGCTGCCGCGATCCAGGCAGACGCGAGCGCGAAGCAGACTCAGCAGAACATCGAGATAGCAGACATGGACATCATCATGCGTCTATACGAGTTCGCCAACACGCGTGAGGCTCAGTCGTCCTATCTGACGGTAGTCAATTCAAACCTCAAGTCGTATGATGATTTTCTGAAGCTCTCAAGGGACGACCAGGTCGCGTTTCTTCAAGTATCTTCCCTATTCGAGTCCATCGGCGTCCTGCTCGACAGAGGCATAATCACGCTGCAGACGGTGGATGACATGTTCGTTCCCCAAATCGCGTGGCAGAAGCTAAAGCCCTTCATGGACGGCGTCAGCGCGAATGTCATTGGGAGCGACAATTTCCCCTACTTCGCGAAGCTGGTCAACGCGATGGAGACAAAAGCCCGAGCGACTGCGGACAAGAAGGGAGATTAGGAGTTCTCGGCCAAGATCGTTGAGAAGACGACCTTGGTCATATAAGTACCGTCTTTCCCCACCGGTATGCTGCACTTCAGGGCCTTCACGTACTTTATCGCGTCCTGGACCTTGAGGACCAACATCTCGTCGCTGACCTTCCTGCCGCAGGCTGCGACGTAGCGGTCGAGCTCTTCCCCAGATAGCGAGAGTTCGGCCCCGTACTTGCGGACGTCGTCGGCCGTTTCGTAGGAGATGCCCGCGATGGAACCTTCACCCTCCAGCACCCTGCCGCCTCCCATCTCGTAGAGGAAGGTCCGGTCCCCGACTGCAAGGTCGGAGGGGAACCGCTCAACGAACATGGCGATTATCGGCCTGTGGTGAAAGACCCGATTGATGATCTCTCCCTCCAGTGGTACTATGATTCCCGTCACGCCGTTCGTTCCCATGCCCCGCACTTCTAGGCCTCGGTGTTGATAGAGCCACCGGTCGCTGCCGAGCCGGCGATAGCGCCCGAATACTTCTGCTCGAACCTGTTGAGCCGCCAGTAGGCCATGGACACCACCCATGAGACGACAAAGAGCCCTACGATCCCGTAGCCGATCGTCTCAAAGCTCAGGGCGTTTACCCACAACCAGAACCCGCCGGAGAGGTTGAGCTCTGTAGAGAGGGCTTGCAGGAGCTCTATCGACCCGATCGCCCATGCCACCATCACGGAGATTATCGTCACGGTCAGGTTGTAGTAGACCTTCCTCAGGGGATTCAGGAAGGCCCAACCGTAGGCCATCCTCATAGCGACGCCGTCTGTCGTGTCTATGAGGACCATTCCGCAGGTGAACATCAGAGGCAGCACAAGAATGTAGTACAGCGGTACGTGGGCTGAGACGCCCACTCCCACGCTTATCGCTATCAACGCGATCTCTGAAGCCGTGTCGAACCCGAGCCCGAAGAGGACTCCGATCGGATAGATTTGCCAGGGCTCATTCACTATCTTGAAGAACCGATGGAAGTAGCGATTCATGAAGCCCCGCTTGTCCATGAGGTTGTCAAGCTCGGCCTGGTCGAGTTTTCCTTGCCTCATCTTCTTGAAGACCTGGTAGACACCCACCACTATGATGACGTTGACGAGTCCGATGATCCAGAGGAAGCCGCCGGAGACTAGAGTGCCGACTAGGTTGCCGTCGGCCTGCAGCGTGGGGACGCCCGTACTTACCGCACGGGCGGCGAGCACGAACGCGACGATGAGCCCCACGACCACGGTGGAATGTCCGAGGGAGAACCAAGTCCCGACCGTGAGCGGCCTCTTCTTTTCTTGGAGCAGTTTCCGAGTGGTGTTGTCGATGGCCGCGATGTGGTCAGCGTCGACGGCGTGTCGGAGACCTAGGACGTAGGAAATCAGGCCGAGTCCGGCCAAGACGATGGCGACCCGTCCGACCGCAAACGACGCCAGGAATCCGAATATCGTGACAGCAACAATGACGGCGTAAATCAGGGCGATCCTTACCTTCTCCCCTTGGTTGAGGCCTGTCGCCGACTCGGTGTCTCGTCCCATTTGCATCGACTCGCGGTTGTGGTTCGAAAAACAGTAGTGGCGGAGGAGCTGTTACGCTCCTACGCCCGTCCTTACTAGTTCTGCAGTGCCTCCGCTGTGTTGGCCAGGTAGCCGTTGTACGGGTGGCCTAGGTACGGGAAGCTGCTGAGATACGGTACTGGGTTGGTTGTCCCGTCGGTCAGCAGGGAAGCCGCCGCGTCGGGTTTGTAGCTGGCGTCCACGAGACTTAGGACGGCACCTGCGATCGCCTGCAGCTCGATGGCGGTGACGTTGTCGAAGACCCTGCGGCCGTTCGGGAATCCAGACGCGTCTCCTCCGAGCAGACCTAATCTGTTGGATGCCGTGGCTGTGGGGTTGGTCGTGGTTATCGCAGGCGGGATTGCCACGTTCAGGCGGAGCTCGTCAGCCTGGACCGTGCCCGTGTAGTTCTGGAAGCCGGCGATCAGCCCTGAAGGAATCCCTGTGAGAAGGATTGCGACCAGGTCGGCCCTTGTGGTGTTCGCAGCGGCGTAGGCCGCGAGGTTGGGGAAGACGCCCGGATAGAGGTAGGGCAGCAGACCCTGCAGCTGTGGGACGTTGTAGGAGCCTACGAACTGCGAGTCGGAGACCGGTGCCTGCTGGTTCCAGTAGTCCTTCTGGCCCACCGGTATCACTACCTCGTTGATCAGAGGGTTGCCGAGCCGCGATACCTGGTACCATGCTCCTCCAAGCTCTGCGATGGGCTGGTTGTACTGGTCCGTCTCGAGGACCCTCACCTGCTGGCGGCTGGCCGTGCTCCATACGCCTATCGTGGCCGTGGGGTCAGCGACACCGCTCGGGAGCTTGCCCGTGCTCGTGAGCTCGGTGATCGGAATCTGGAGCGCTATCGAGTGGACGTTGGTCCCGCTGGTTCCGTCGACGCCAGTGGTGGTCGGGGGGGTGGGGATGAGATGGTCGCTTGCGAACGGTCTCAGTGTGCCGAGGTCGAAGATCGAGCCGATGTCTACGTAGAACCCGTCGGCCCTTGGCCCTGCGAAGACCGTCTCTCCGGTCTTCAGAGTATAGACGGTGTTGGGGAAGATAGCTGTGTCATAGTTCGGTGTCGAACGAGGTCCGATGTCTGGAGGAGGGACCAGCAGCCCTGTAGCCAGCACCGCGTCGCCCGCGCCGACGTAGAGGCGCCTCGGCCCGACGATCTTGACTATGCTGTAGGTCTGCTGGACGTTCAGGTTCGTGAAGCTGTTCGTGCTCGAGTTGTAGGATACCTGTCCCGTGTTGTAGAGGAAGGTCGCGTTGTTGCTGACCTTCGTCTGGAAGCGGAACTGATAGGTCAACTCCTCGATACCGTCTCCGTCATTGTCGATCATGATCTCGTAGAGCACGGTCGGGTCGAAGCGGTAGAAGTTGGGGCCTCCAGCAGCGGCCTGTAGAGGGATGAAGTTGGAGATTATGGTCACAGTAGAGGGCTTGTCTGGGCTGACGAACGCATAGACGTCGGTGTTGTCCGCCGCGGGGTCCGAAGAGATGCCGGGTGCTTCTCTGTGGGAGGTCATCTTACTCGATCCTCGCCTGGAGTGCGCTCTTCAGTTTGGCCGCGAGCGCAGCGTCCTGGACCTTGATCGTCTGAAGGCCGCTGTAGCTATTCACTACATCGCCCTTGATTACGAGTATGGTGGTCCCCGTATCCGCCTGAGCGGACTGTGCGCCGCTCACGGCAGCAGCCGGAGCAACGTTTGGCTTTACTGGGACATTCTGAATTGGGCTTGACTCGACCCCCCCAGTGAGGTTTAGGAGATACGGTGCGGCAGCAACTGCTGCTCCCGCTGCCATGGCTCCCTTGAGTGCGTCCCGCCTGGTCAGACTAATTGACATTGGAGCCGTTTTTGCCGTTTTACTCTATATAGTTTGTCCCAAATCGCGCCCAAGTTTGATGATGTCGCATGCGTTTGCAATAATCATGCGAAGCGGCGGAAGAATGCGCACAACTATTACGTGAACGGCGGAGCCAAGGTTTATCGGCGGCCGGACGAGCTATGCGACCGTGGACGAGGAGATGGCTGCGATGGCCTCACGCGAGGAGGCCGCAGAGCTTGTGACGAGGCTGTTTGTGAGCACAGATGACGGTCGATGGGAGGAAGTCATCGGGTGCTTCTCGGCGAAGGTCCTCTTTGACATGTCATCGCTAACCGGAGTAAAGGCATCCCGCACCACTCCCAAGAGGATCGTCGAACAGTGGCGGTCGGAACTGAAGGGCCTGACCGCGACGCACCATCAGATCGGGAACCTGCTCGTGAATGTCGAGGGTGACGAAGCGGGCGCGTTCTGCTACGGCACTGCGACCCACTTCTTTCCTAATCCAACCGGCGAGAACATCCATACCTTCGTAGGCACGTACGATTTCCACCTCACCAGGCAAGACGGGCGCTGGGTAATCGACGCTTTCAGGTTCAATCTGAAGTACGAGGACGGGAACCTCCTGCTCTCGGAGCTCGCCAGGAAGGCCTCGAGAGGGAACTAGGACCCGGGAACACGAGAGCCGGCACCCCCGAAGTCGGACATCGTTGGACCGTCGAGCACGAGGACTATCTCACCGGGGACGACGAACATGGAGCGATACATGGAGACCGCCTTCAACATCCCGTATTTGCGCGAGACCTCCCCGTAGCTCGTCTTCCGGAAGCCGTTGCCCCGGAAGAGCGCGTTCGATTCCACGTTGTCTTCTCCCACGCTCGCGTAGACCTCGGTGACTCCCGCCGAGGCGAGATGGGCGACGGCGTCCCGGAGGAGCCTTGAGCCGATCCCCTTACCGCGATGGGCCGAGGCGACGGCGACATAGTAGACGTATCCGGCCCTCTCCTGCAAGAGCTTCAACATGGAGAGCCCGACGGGCTCTTCTCCGAGGAAGGCGGCTCGGACAGTCTGCACGTCGCTGATCGTCCTCCTTGCGTGTCTGAGGTAGATTCCGTCGAAGCTCTGTTCGAGGATGCCGTCGAGCGTTCCCCGTTCCGGCTGAAGTACCTCCCTCATCTCGACCTCCGTGCCCTCGCTCAGAGCCGGAACACCCTGGTCGCGTTCCTGCAGAGTATGGCTTCTCGGTCCGCCGCATCTACCTTTAGCCTCCTGACGAGCTCGAGGCTGAGGGCTTGGGTGGAGACGGGATAGTCCGTGCCGAACATTATCTTCTCCGCCCCGCCAGCGTAGTATATCGCCCGCGTGAGCTGGTCGGCGAGCGAGTCGAGGTAACCTTCGAGATACTTGCTCCCGCCCACCACGAGCCCGGAGATGTCGGCGAAGACGTTCGGATGCTTGTAAACGAGCTCTGCGACATCCTGGGTCCACGGGTTCCCGAAATGACAGACCACGACCTTCAGCCCAGGGTGCACGTTCGCCAGCCGGTCGAGCGTCAGCGGATGGGAGTGCTCCAGGCTGCCGTTCCTGGTAGCCGTGTCCCCGGTGTGGAACATCACCGGAAGGTCTTCCGACTCCGCGTACGCGTACAGCGGGTCGTAGACCGGGTCGTCGGCGAAGACCTTGAGGTATCCGAGCCTGACTTTGAAACCCCGCACCACCCGCTCGCGTTTCGCGAGATCGACCGCCCGCAAGACGTCCTGCGGGAACGGCTCTACGGTGAAGATCGGCGAGAGCACTCCGTCGCTCTTCCGGCAAAGCTCGAGGATACGCTCGTTCGGCAGAGGAATCCCGCCCTTCAGGGGAGGACTCAAAAGCAATCCACCGACGACCCCGTTCTGGCTCATCATCCGCAGAAGCTCGTCCAGGTCGTACTTCAGACCGTTCAGGGTGGCGTACGGGATGAGCTCGTCCTGCGGGTTCTCCGAGAGGTGCACATGGGCGTCGATTATCCCTGGCAATTCCGTCCCGCATGCAGACGGATTTGGGATAAACTTTTGCAGGTCAGCGGAGGGTCGGGCTCGGGACGACGGCGAGGACGCGCTTGTACCCCCGCCAGAGCATCCTGAAGAAGAGGACCATCGCGAGGTCGCCCACGAGCGCAACAGGGAAGCCGATGGTCGCGATGAGCCCGATCGAGGCTATCGGGATGACCAAGCCGAACGTGAACGCGATGATCTGCGGTTCGTTCCCGGACGAGCCGACTACACGGAGGACGTAGACGAGGAAGAGCGCCTGGACGAATACGACGAGGAAAAAGACGAGCATCGGAGGACCGCGAAGGGCCATGCCGAAGGACTCGGTCAGGAGCACCACAGGGTAGAAGGCGATTCCGAGCAGCGCCATCGTACGGGGCCTCTTCTGTGGCGCCGGAGTGCGTGCAAGAGGCTCTCCTCCAGGAGCAAGCCGAGCCAGATACACGAGGGCCCCGATGGCCGCGAAGCTCCCCAGAAGGACCGGATACCCCATCCAGAAGTGCACCCCGTAGTAGATGAGGAGGAAGAGGCCCGACACGTCGACGGCGAGTATCGTGAACGCGCCCGCGACTCCTCTACGCGAGAGAAGGCTCTTGCCTCTGGTGGAGGGGAGCGCAAGACCGAGCAGTAGAATCGGGATGGAGATGCTGAAAACCATGTGTACGGGAAGAATGACGGCGACCCAGATCCAGCTGACACCGAGCCAGTGCCCGAAGTATCCCATCTGCCCGACGGGACCCGCATTGGGGTTGAACAGGGTGCTCAGGCCGATGCCCTCTTCCAGTATCCCGTACGCAGCCCCGAGCAGCAGAACGCTCGCCCACCCCTTTCTCCATCGGATCATCGCCTCTCTGATGAGCAGTACGCCCGGTCCATACAGGCCGAGATTGGCGACGAGCTGGAACCCGAACTGCGCCGGGTTCAGGATGATTGCGTCGAGAGGGCTCGAACTGGAGAGATACTCCGGGATCCCGGGCGTCAGCAGGAGCAGGCAGACGACGGGATGCGCTCGCAGGAAAGAGAAGAGTCTCTGAAGCGGACCACGGGCGGCGGCCAATCTGGGAATGTCCGCCATAATGGGTGAAGCTAAGGCGTCGCCCGGGGACTCGTCGTCCAGGGAAAGACGGCGAGGCACAGGACGGAGTTACTTCAAGAGTAGATGAGTCTTGTGGGGCTGACGGCCACAGCGACGTCACGCGCCGGGGCTCAGTCTCCCTGTCCTCGCGCGCTGGTCGGAACCCACGGCCAAGTATAAGAGCCTCGACGAGCCATCCGGACCATGGACAAGCTCGCTTGGTACGGTCCCACAGACCGTTACCGACCCGCGCCTGGCGGCGGAATGTGCATGAGCGTCTTCGCGATAGCGGAGCAGAATCACAAGGTCCTCGTCGGGATACCTAAGCGGAATAAGCGCTGGGAGTCGGAGTGGGTCCCGGCGTGGGCTTCGTACTCCAAAGAAGATTATGGAGACGTCTTCAGGCAGTGGCGCCTTCCCTCGGGTTATCTCCGCGAGGGGGAGCACCCGGATGCGTGCGTGCGTCGCATAGTGCGCGACCAGGTCGGGGTTGAGAAATTCGACGTATCTCCGGCTCGCATCTTCTCTTACGCGACTCCCAGCGACTGGTATCCAGGGAACGATCACTGGGACATTGTCTTCGTGTACGGTGTCAAGCTGCATCAGCCCGTAAGCGTCCGGCCATGGTGGAAGGAACTGCGATTCCTAAGCCGAACCGAGCTGGGGAACGCGCGGTTCGGTTGGAATGACGACCTCATGAAAGACCTCAAGCTCGTCGCGCCCAGCGACGAGGGGTAGCTGTCCGCCGTCAGACTCGGACGCGGCTATGGTTTGGATGAGCGCCGGGAGTGGGATTCGAACCCACGACCCCACTAAAGGAGACAGGCTTGCTAGCATGAAGGTTTCCAGGCTTACGCTGAGGCATTATCTGCGCCCTTCCAGGCTAGGCGACCCCGGCAGGGGGCCCCCTAACAATGGCGGCTTAAATGTCTGGGGGGCGCGGTAGACGGTGCGACGGTTAACGGTACCTGTGCGCAGGCGGCTTGAGCCTCTGGTTGAAAGAGCTCGGTTCTCAGGCAGGTGACGCTGAAGGAGGACTGAGTTCCGGCTCGTCCTCCGCCGACTTCTTTGAACCCCCGGTCTTCCAGAGCTTGGGGTATGTCCCCTGCGACATTATCACCCTGTTGACGGGGAAGGCTATCCCCTTCTTGGTGTTCATGACCTCCTCGGTCGCCATGGTCGCCTCCGCCAGGGCGACGAGCTCCCCCTTGCCCGAGAACAGCACTACGGTCTCTCCCTTCGCTATGTCCGGAGACAGCGCGAGGATGCCGGGTACCGCCAGCATGGCGCCATGACAGATCGCATCTATCGCAGCGTCCTTTATCACGACTTTCTTGATCCCGTCGATGCACCGCTCGATCGGCCTGACCAGCGTCCGGATCCTCGTCTCATCGCCGTTCTTCATACGGAAGACGGCGTCGTTCAGGTCGTGCAGCGTGACGAACCCCTGTTCTTCAGTGAGGGACCCGACCTTCGTGCGACGTAGTTCGACCATGGTGGCGCCGACCCCTAATACCTCGCCGATGTCGTAGATCAGCTTCCTGATGTAGGTACCTGACTCGCACACGCAGCGGATCACGAAAAGGTTCCCCTGCTGCTCGAGAATCTCCATCTCGTGGATCCTCCTGCTCCTGACCTGGCGTTTCACGGCGGACCGCTGCGGCGGCTTCTGGAATATCTCCGCGGTGAACTCTCCGACGACCCGGTCTACCTCCTCCCTGGGGACGGAGGAGTGGATCCTCATCACGGCGACGTACTCTTTCGGGAAAAGGAGCAGCAGAGAGAGGGCCTTCGTCGCCTTGCCCAGACCGATGGGGAGCAACCCGGAGACGCCGGGGTCCAGCGTCCCGCTGTGCCCTGCGTTGTCTACCTCAAGGAGCCGGCGCACCCACGCGACGACCTCGTGGCTGGTAGGGCCGCGGGTCTTGTCGAGGGGGATCAGTCCGTAATTCAGATATGCCTTGATCGGCCTCTTCTCCGGCTCGTATCCGTATTTGGGGTCGGTCGACTCCTCCGCTACGACCACCAGCGCCCCAGTCGTCAAAGGCCCATCGTGGAGATGTGGTCCAGGATCTCCTTTGCAACCTTCTTCGCCGGGATCTCGTCCGTGCCCACCACGAGGTGGAACGGGGAGAGGTCGTTTCCGAACTCGATGCGGTAGAGCTTCTTGTAGAGGCTATAGTTCTCCTTGTCCCTCTTCTCGATTATCTTCATGCACTCCTCCGGAGTGGACGAATCTCTCCTCGCCATCCTGACGGATCGGCTCGCTGGCGTGCCGGCCAGCCAGACCTTGAGGCCCTTCTTGGAGAGCCAGGGGAGCGTGTAGCTCGTGATGACGACGTCTCCCTGCTCCGCCTTCTTCAGCAGACGCGCGTCGACCTCCTTATCGAACTTGGAGGAACCGCGCCTCTTCTCCAGGAACCTCATCCCCTCGGCGGTATCCCACCAGTCGTCTCCGGTCGCGTTGTATCCCTCCTCGTGGGCGATCTCTTTCAGGATGTCCCCGCCCCCCACGAGGGGGACCTTCAGCTCCTCCGCAAGAATCTTTGCCACGGTGGTCTTCCCGACCGCGGGCATCCCGCACATTATAATCGCTCGCAAGGGCAACTCACGTCGTGATGGACGTTCCTAGTAGCTTCTGCAGGACGAACGAGAAGGAGAACGAGGAGAGCGAGTACCACCAGAAGAGCGCCATTCCGCCGTTGGCCGCAACGAGGTAGGGGATGGGTATGGGCGACATTGCCACCTGTGTGCTGATGCCGCCGACCACGACGTCCGCCATGAGGTAGTACACGGCCAAGAACGGGATGTAGGTCACCACGGTCGCCTTCAGGCGCCCTGTGGACATGCTGAGCCTCATCTTGTCGTACTGGGGCTTTAGCTTCTTCAGCTTCTCCTCTTTCGCCTTGTCCTTCTTGGCTGTCGCCTCGCGGAGCTCCTTGTCGAAAGCGCCCACCTCCTTCCTGATCCGCCTCTCCTTCTTCAGGTCGACCAGAAGCCTGACCGCGATGTTCGAGAAGATGGCGAGGCAGATCGCCGTCACCGTGACGAGGAGCGTCGACTCGGGAATCGGTATGTGTCCGGTCATATCCCCGCACTCGCCACCAGCTTCTGGATCACTGCCGCTGCTTCATCTGCTTTGCCCTCCTGATTGTGTATGAACGAGATCGGCGCGCCGCTGACGAGGGACGCCGCAGAGAGGAAGGTCCTCGCCATCGTCAGCTCCGCCTCGACCTCCTCCATCGTGAGGACATCTCTGTAACGAGTTGTGTCGTTCTTCCTCCTTGAGAGGATCTCTCCGGAACTGGCCTCGATCAGGACGAGGTGCGTGGGCTTCAGAGCCAGGATCACCACGTACGGCAGGCCGGGCCAGAACCCCTCCGGAGTCCTGATGAAGAGATGAGTATCGACGAAGACCACCCTGCCCTTGCTGCGACTGATCTTCTCGGCGGCGATCTTCTGGAGCCGCTTCTGCTTCTCGACGGGGAGCTTCCTCATCTGATCCCTGTGCTCCACCCACTTCAGCCTCTTGGCCGCTTCGAACATGGCCGTGCCGAAGACCGCCAGAGACGACCCCTTGATCGAGCTCACCGACTTGGCTACCACGGTGCTCTTGCCGACGCCAGCGATCCCGACTACGACGATGCGGAGTCCCATGGGCATCAAGTCTGTCCGAGTACGCCCGCCAGCCTCGGCGAGAACTCCTCGAGTTGTTCCTTTACCAGCATCTGGTAGTACTGCAGGATGATGTCAACCATGAGCAGCAGACCGATCCCTGTCCCGAACACGCCGAAGAGGTCCGAGATCGAGGCGACCAGGCCTATGATCAACCCTCCGATGATCGTGATGGGCGGGATGTACCGGTTCAGGACCTGCTCCAGCGAGAGGCCCGACCGCCTGAACCCGGGGACCTGCACGTCTGCGTTCATGAGGTTCTTGGCGACGGCTCTAGATGACAGCCCGCCTATCTCGACCCATATCCTGGCGAACAGCACGGCGAAGGTCGTAAGGAAGGCCACGAAAATTATCGCACGCACGGGGTCGGCCGCCGTCTCTGTAAGGCCCTGCGGCGCGGTAAGGTAGTATACGAGGCCGCCCGTCGGGTTGTTGTTGGTATCGTATCCCGCGATTATGTAGTGCAGCCACGGCGCGCCGGGGTCGCGGTCCCAGATCAGGCGGGCGATGAACGAGACGTTGGCCGAGAGCGCGGAAACTAGGATGACCGGGATGTTCGAGACGTAGAGGAGCTTGATGGGATAGACACCCTGGAACCCTTTGAACTTGACGGATGTGATCGGTACCTCGACCCTCATGCCTTCGATGTAGATGATGAACAGTATCACGGCGATGCTCAGGACGAACGTGACCAGGTCCGGGTACTGGTCGGGTCGCAGCACGATGCTGCTCAGGTTGTTGGCGAATGCGGCACTGATGAAGGCGGGGACGAAGCCGAAGAGCACCGTCGGACCGCCCGACGTGGTCGTGAGGCTGACCAGCTGCGGCGAGAACGTGTACCACATGAACGTCTGGGCCACGCCGCCGAGGATGAACAGGCTGATCCCGCTGCCGATTCCCCATCCCTTCTGGATCATCTCGTCGAGCAGGAGGACCACTACGCTGGCCAGGAACAGCTGGAAGAATATGACGAACGACTGGGCCTGACCGAGGGCCCCGAGAGCCCCGCCGACTATGTAGGCGGCTGCCTCGACCCCTATCACGATGAAGGTCAGGATCTTGGTGGAAGAGCCGAAGATCGCCCTGTCGTCGGGATTCCCGAGGTCCAGTTTGAGGAGGTCACTCCCCTGCAGCAGCTGAAGGATGAGTCCGGCCGTGACTATCGGACCGATGCCGAGCTCCATCAGGGTGCCCTGGCTCGACGCGAAGATGATCCTGAGGAAGGCGAACTGGTCCGTCTTGTTGCCGTAGTCGTAGAGCGGGGTAATCGCCATCGTCATGTAGAGTATGAGGGCGAGACCGGTCCAGATGAACTTCTCATTGAGCGTGGGCTTCTGTTTGGGCTTCGGAACCTCCGGCAGAATCGTCGCGACGCTCTTGACGAACTCTCTGAGGGAAGCCAAGCTGGGTTACTCCGGACCTAGGCTACTATCTTACCACCGGCTTCTTCAAGTTTTGTTTTAGCTCTCTCTGTGAACGACTCGACCTTGACATTGAACGCGTGCTTGACCGTGCCCGAGCCCAGCAACTTCTCAACGCCCATCGAGGTGAGGTCCAACGATACGGGTCCATCCGAGGTCTTCGTGAGCATCGTCTCCAGTTCGCCCACATTGAGCCACTTCGAGGGCTTGTGAGCACCCGGGACCGTGTACTGGCGCTTGCCGAAGTGGCCGGGATCGTTGATTATCATCCATGACCACTTGTGCTTGTGCAGGCCCGCGTTGCCGTGGCCGCCCTGCTGTCCGGAGTGCCTGTGCTGGCCTATCTGTCCGAAGCCCATGGTCCTCGAACCTCTCATTCTCCTTATCTTTCTGACTCTGGTTGGCATCGACTATATCATTCTCTTTACAATGTCGGGGAGCTTCGGGTTCTCTCCCAGTATCCCGCCTTCCCTGAACTGCCTCCTGGACGACCGCTTGAACCCGCCCCTGGGCGGCGAGAGGCCGAAGAATGGCTTCACCCCTGAGATCGACGAGAGGGTCCATTCCTGCTTGAGCATCTTCGAAGCCAGCTCGGCATGGTCCTTGTAACCTAGCGCCTTGAGCGCCGGGCCATCTAGCCGCTTTACCGAGCTGAGCCGACCCCGAATCTCTAGCAGCGAGCTCAAGAGCGCCTCGTCGACGGGGCACCAAGCCACGTACTCCTTGCAGAGCTTGAGGGCGCCCATCGTCGAGGGGTCGTCTCTGACGACCGTGGCCGCGAAGCGCTTCCCGATGCCGAGTTCGATGAGAGTCTCTCTCACCGGCCCTGGCGTGTTTATCAGACCGTGCAGATTTACGACGAGAAGGTTTGTCATTCTTGTTCACTCACACGTTTAGACCGCGAGACTTGGAGAAGGCGTCGTAGGTAGCGTTAGCGAGAGACGAGAGCGTGTCAGTCGAACCGAATGTCCTGACCCAGACGTCCTTGACGCCCGCCAACCCCAGCAGGTTCGTCAGTGCCGGCCCCGCGACTGTGCCCAGGGACCTGGGCGCTGGGAGGAGCTCGACGCGTACGCTTCCGGCCTTGCCCACTATCCTGTACGGGACGGAGTGCTTGGTGCCGCACCTGCATTCCCAGCTCCCGCATCCGAGCTGGACCGGTATCACGTTCAGTAGAGCGTCATTTGTGGCCTTGTCGATCGCCGACTTCATCTGGGCCGCCTTGCCCTTCCCCACGCCGAAGAAGCCGTTGCCGTTGCCGACAGCGACGACCGCAGCGAAGCGGGTCAGCTCGCCCGCGTCAGTCTGCTTCTGGACGATGCCGACGGTGACGACCTCCGACTTGAGGTCGGGTACGAGCGTCTTGACTATCTCGGGCTCGCGCAGTTTCAGTCCGAGCTGGAATATCTCATCGAGCGAAGCGATCTTCCCTTCCTGCACCATCTTTCCGAGCTTTGTCCGGGGGACCCAGGGCGCTTCTTCCCTGTCGTCTCTCCTTCTTCGATCACGGTCTGACATTACTGGGCACCCATTATAGCGTTCCGCGCCTTGGCATACTCTTCAGCATAAGACTCGGGCTTGAACCCTTGCTTGATCAGCGCCGAGAAGCGCTTCTCATACAGCTGCTTGTCACTTGCCGCCAGGTCATTAGCGTACTTTGCGATGTTCTCTCCCTTGAGCACTCCTTCCGGCGGGATTACCTCCGCTGAGAATGGGATCTCCACTCCTGCATCGGCGACCCCCTTCACGAAGGCCGGGATCCTGGTCCCCTTCACGAACGGCAGGGGGCCGTTGTAGAGATAGGCCTTGTCGACGCCCTTCTTCTTGGCCTCCTTTCCTGCCCAGAGGCCGAGGAGGTAGCAAGCCGGGATAGACTTGAGGGAGCCCTTCCAGCCGAGCTTCCTGAGTGCGTGCGAGTGCGCCGAG
>Ga0182024_10004566_pt1 | contig 31729 bp, 33 predicted proteins | sample P32metaG_FD_120480 | JGI IMG/M metagenome (GOLD analysis project Ga0182024, IMG submission 120480) | Permafrost microbial communities from Stordalen Mire, Sweden - P3-2 metaG (Illumina Assembly) | ecosystem: Environmental > Terrestrial > Soil > Wetlands > Permafrost | place: Sweden: Stordalen...
ACTCAACGGCGTGCGCGAAGAAGCGCGCGTCGGCCAGCGCACCACGCTCGACGTCCTCAATGCTCAGCAGGAACTGGTCAACGCACGCGTTGCGCTGGTGACCGCTCAACATGACCGGGTGGTTGCCTCCTATACGCTGCTGGCAGCGGTCGGCGGACTGTCGATGGAGCACCTGGGATTGAATGTGCTGATCTACGATCCGCAAGTGCACTATCAGCAAGTGCGGGATGCCTGGGTCGGCGTCCGCACGCCAGACGGTAGATAGGCCCGGCGCGCCGCTTTGGGCCGGGTCCAGCCACACTGTGTGTCCACAGATCGCGCCTTGCCTTCGACTTTCGTCATGACAAACTTGCGAGCTACATTGCATAGTTGCTGTTGTGTGATTCGGCGGCGTCACGGGGGGCTGCCTCGTGATGAGACGAAAGGAAACGCACAATAAGGCGCGCAACTAGGCTACGCACGTAACGAAAGCAGAGCCAGGCGAGGGTGTGCATGACGCAACCGGCGAAATCGCAGGAACCGTCGATGGAGGAGATTCTCGCCTCCATTCGTCGCATTATCGCCGACGACGACGCCAACAAATCCCCGCCGCCGCGGGCTCAGGAAGCGCCAAAGGCGCAACCGGAACCGCCGCCGCAGGAGCCGGTGTTTTCCGCGCCGCCGCCGGCACCGCCACGTCCGCGCCTCGAACCCGAGTCGCGCCCAATGATGGAGGCGCCGAGCCCGCTCGACCCAGCGATCGAGGGGGATGAGGCGTCCGATATTCTCGATCTCACCGAATCAATGGCGGCGCCGCCGCCGCCCCCAGCGAATCCTCCGGCCAGTGCCATGCCAAATCCCGCAGCGCAATTTCGTACCATTGACGGCAGCTCCGACGTCGGATTCGACGAAATGAGTGAGAGAGTTGCCGTGCCCGACGCCGCGCCGCGCGGCGGGGAGCGGGGCCAGCTCATTTCCGGCACCACCAGCGCGGCGGTCGATTCCGCCTTCAATGCGCTGGCGCAGACCGTCCTGGTGCAGAATGCCCGGACGCTCGAAGATCTGGTACGCGAAATGCTTCGGCCGATGCTGAAAACATGGCTCGATGACAACCTGCCCGGCATGGTGGAGCGCCTGGTGCGCGCCGAGATCGAGCGGGTCTCGCGCGGTCGCACAAGCTGAGGAGCTCTAGTCCTTCAGCGCGGCGGCGAGCTTGAGCGCGTGATCGGACAACACCGCCGGATCTTCCTTGAAGCTTGCCGGCGGCTTTAATGCCACGCCGATCTTGCGCGGAATGACGTGCACGTGCAGGTGAAACACCACTTGGCCGCCGGCCGGTTCGTTGAATTGCTGGATGGTGAGGCCGTCGGCGGCAAAAACCGTCATGGCGGCGCGCGCAATCGTCTGCGCGGCCTTCATGACATGGGCCAGATCGTCCGGCGCGATGTCGAGGATGGTACGGGCAGGGGCTTTGGGGATGACCAGAGTGTGGCCGGGAGCCCGCGGCATAATGTCGAGAAAGGCAAAGACCTTGTCGTTTTCGAAGACCTTATGCGCCGGGAGCTCGCCGCGCAGAATCTTGGCAAAGATATTATTGGGATCGTAGCTCGTCATCGCGATCCTCCGCGGGTTGCGCCGCGATCTTAATCATTCCGGCTCGACGACAAAATCCTTACGAAACGGCGCCAGGCTCGCAAGCTCTTCACCGGCCGCCGCGACATAGGCGCGCTCGCGCACCAGGTAATCGGCAATGGCGCGCCGCAAGCCCGCGTCGGCGATGTAGTGCGCCGAATAGGTCGTCGTTGGCATATAGCCGCGCGAAATCTTGTGCTCGCCCTGAGCGCCGGCCTCGACGCGGGCCAGCTTATGGGCGATCGCATAATCGATCGCTTGATAGTAGCACAGCTCGAAATGCAGGAATGGATGATGCTCGACGGCGCCCCAGTGGCGGCCGAACAGAGTGTGCGAGCCGGCGAAATTGATGGCGCCGGCGATCCAGCGCCCGGCGCGTTTGGCCATGATGAGCACGATGCGGTCGCGCATTTTCTCGCCGACGAGCGAATAGAACGATCGGGTCAGATAGGGCCGGCCCCACTTGCGCGATCCGGTCTCCATGTAAAATTCGAAGAAGGCGTCCCAGACGTCTTCGGTCAGATCGCTGCCGGTCAGCCAATGCACGGTGATGCCGTTTTGCAAGGCGTCATGTCGCTCGCGGCGGATGGTTTTGCGCTTGCGCGCGGCGAGCGCGGCCAGAAATTCGTCGAAACTCGCAAATCCCGCATTCTCCCAGTGGAATTGCTGATCGGTGCGCTGCAGGTAGCCAAGCTCGCCGAGCAGGCGGAATTCCGGCTCGGTCGCAAAGGTCACATGCACGCCGGATACCCCTGAGCGCTTGCTTAGTTCGATCAGCCCGCCCGCCAGCGCGCGGCCGACGGCGTCGGAATGGGGACCGGGGCGCTGCAACAGCCGCGGACCCGTCGCCGGCGTGAACGGCACGGCAATTTGCAGCTTCGGGTAATAGCTGCCGCCGGCGCGCTCATAGGCCTCGGCCCAGCCGCGGTCGAACACGTATTCGCCGCGCGAATGGCTCTTGAGATAGCAGGGTGCGACGGCCAAAAGCTCGCCCTCGGCCGTCTTCGCCACCACATGCTGAGGCTGCCAGCCGGTGCGCCCGCCGACCGATTGCGATTCCTCGATCGCCGACAGGAAATCGTGTGAAACGAAAGGGTTATATACGGTCTCCTGATGTGAATTCTGATCGCCGGACGCAGGATTGGCGCAGGCATCCCATGCGGCGGCGCCAATCTCATCGATGGCGCCGACAACGCTGATGTGGAGTTCTGTCATCGTCGTTGGCTGTTCAACGCGCTCTACGGCGCCCTTCTGCACGTGGATCATGGCCGAAAACCCTCGAATATCATCTGGTCGGCGTAGCGCGCGGCAACTCTTCGCTCGGCCTCGGTTCGCACCGCCCAGGTCAAGAGCGGCAAGCCAAAAACGTGCCGCGCCAGGAACGGTGCGAGTGCCGGCAAGTCCGCCACCGCATAGGCCACAAATTGCGCCCGGGCCGGCAATGCGGTGACGAGATAACCCATTCCGTAACGCATCCAAAACGGCATTTGATCCCAGTATGGATGCGGCCGGTACTTGGCGGCAACGATGCCGCAGACAATATGCGCCGCTTTGCGCCGCAGGGCCGCGATCTGACTGGGGTCGAACGACATCGGCGCCGCCGGCCCGCGGTAGCGGGCAAGCACAGCGGCGACACGGCTCGGAAGCCTGCTATCGCCGTCAAAGCGGCTTTTGATCTCGATCAGCATGGTAACGCGACCGTCGACGAGATCGCAGAGTTCGCCAAGCGTCAGCATGCGCTCGGCGCTGCCGCGGAACGGCACGCGCTTGAGCTCGGCGGCGCTCAGCCGATCAAGCCGGCCCTCGCCTTGGGTGAGCCGCCCGAGCACGTCGTCGTGATGGACCATGGCCTCGCCGTCGGCGCTGATTTGGACGTCGACCTCGATACCGTAATTTAAGGCGATGGCGGCGCGCACGGCGCCGGCGGTGTTCTCGATCAGGCCGTGAGCTGCGTCATGCAGGCCGCGGTGAGCAATGGGCCGCGCGGTGAGCCAGTCGAGCCCGTTTTGCACGGGTCAGGACACTTCGAACAGGCCCTCGACCTCGACCGCGGCATCGGCCGGCAGCGCGGCGACGCCGACGGTCGAGCGCGCGTGCTTGCCCTTGTCGCCGAAGGCCGCGACCATGAGGTCCGAGGCGCCGTTCATGACCTTCGGACCCTCGGTGAAGCCGGCCGCCGAATTGATAAAACCGCCGAGCCGCACCACCCGTGTCACCTTGTCGAGCTCGCCGAGCGCGGCCTTGACCTGCGCCAAAAGATTGATCGCGCAGGCACGCGCCGCCTTCTCGCCGTCTTCGAGGGAAACGCCGCCGCCAAGCTGGCCCTTGGCCACAAGTTTGCCGTCACCGTCGAGGCAGATCTGGCCGGAGACATGGAGAAAATCGCCGGTGCGCACGAAAGGAACGTAGTTGGCCATCGGCGCCCGCGGTTCTTGCAGCATAATGCCAAGCTCCCGCAGTTTCTTTTCCACCATTCCGGCCATCGGCTCCTCCGCCTGCGCTGCAAGGTTTTGAGTCGGCAAGGGCGCTTTCTTCGCCGATCACTTGGCGCCATGCAAGCGGGTGTGCCGCGTCGTCATCCCGCCGATCGGCAGCGTAGGGGCTGTTGCAGCCCATGGATGGACTGGCCTATCTTCGCCGCAATTACGGCAAAAGGACATCAGCGCAGGGGGAAACGGCAGGCGGGGGCCCATCTCCAAAGCGAGTTGAGCGAGATTGGTTCATGGATGACATGGTGCCGCTGCGCGCTGCCGCCGTTGCCGTTGGCTTGTTTATCTTGACGCTTTTGGTGCCGGCGCGGGCGCAAGACGCACCCATTGTGCTGGTGCCACATCGGGCGATTTACGACCTCTCGCTCGGGCAAACGCGCGGCGACTCGCAGATTGCCAGCGTCAGCGGCCGTATCGTCTACGATTTCGGCGGCAGTGCCTGCCAAGGCTATTCGCTGGATTTCCGTCAAGTCTCCGAGCTCGATACCGGCGAAGGCAAAGTATCGACCAGCGATTTGCGCTCGACCACCTGGGAAGGCGCCGACGCCAAGAGCTTCAAATTCACTTCGCAAAATTTCGTCGATCAAAACCTGGTCGATACCGTGGACGGCCACGCCGAGCGCGACGCGACCCAGACCGCGGTCACTCTCGATAAGCCGCAGCAGAAAAGCCTCAATCTCGACTCTGGCGTGGTATTTCCGACCCAGCACATGATCCGCGCCATCCAGGCAGCGCGGGCCGGCAAAACCATCCTGAATTTCCCGGTTTATGACGGCTCCGATACCGGCGACAAAGTCTTCAACACGCTCACCGTGATCGGCCAGAAACTCGCGCCCGGCGAACGGAATCGCGAGGATGCGGCGGCCGCCGAGCCGAAGCTCGCTCATGTGCCGCGCTGGCCGGTGACAATCAGCTATTTTGACAAGACCAAGACGGACAATTCCGGCGAACAAACACCGGCTTATACGATCGGCTTCGAGCTTTACGATAACGGCATCTCGCGTGCCCTGACGCTCGACTACAACGACTTCGTCGTCGACGGCAAGCTCAGCTCACTCGAGATCATAGACCCGAAGCCGTGTCCGTGAGCCAATAAATGGCTATTGTTTTTCCGGGCCTTCGAATGCCAGCCCCCTGATCACGGCACCCTCGCCGAAGCGGGCGCGCACGTTATCGACGGCATGTTCGGCTAGCGCCGAGCGGCCATCAACGAGATCAGCCGGATCGGCCTCGTCCGCGGAGGCCAGTGCGCTCACGCCTACTCCCAGAAGACGATAACGAGTGCCGTCGGCTTGGTGTTCGAGGAGGCCGCGGGACGCGGCGAAAATGCGCCCCGCCAGTTGTGTCGGCGCGTCCAGCGATCGCGCCCGGGTGCGGATTTTGAAATCCGCGGTCTTGAGTTTCAGCGTCACGGTAGCGCCGGCCAATTCCTTGCTTTTGAGCCGCGCCGACACGTCCTCTGCCAGGCTCCACAAAAGCTTCTCAAGCGAGCGGAAATCGGCGATGTCGTGCTCGAACGTTGTTTCCGAGGACACGCTTTTGGTTTCGCGGTCGGCGCTCACTTGGCGGCTGTCGATACCGCGCGCCAATCGCGCCAGGCGGCGGCCTTCCTCGCCGTAGCGGCGCATCAATTCCATCTCACTCGTGCGCTGCAGGTCGGCGATGCGGCTAAATCCGTCGCGCGCGTAACGCGCGGCGCTGACCTTGCCGACGCCGTAGATAAAGCTCACGGGCTTTGGCGCGAGAAAGGCCGGCGCTTCAGCGCCCCCGAGCACGGCGAAGCCGCGCGGCTTGTCGAGATCGGAGGCGACTTTGGCGAGGAATTTATTGCAGGACAGCCCAATCGAAACCGTGATTTTCAGGTTCTTCTCGACGTCTGCGGCAAACCGCGCCAGCACCTTGGCCGGCGACAGACCGTGCACTCCTGACGTGCCGGACAGATCGAGAAAAGCCTCGTCGATCGACAGCGGCTCGACGAGCGGCGTCAAGGCAAACATCAATTGGCGCACTTCGCGCCCGACCTTGCTGTATTTTTCGAAATTAGGCCGCACGACCTTTGCCTGCGGACATAGCCGCAGCGCTTCGTATATCGGCATCGCCGATTTCACGCCGTAGGTACGGGCGATATAGCAGCAGGTAGCGACGACGCCGCGCTTGCCGCCGCCGACAATCACCGGGTCCGCGGCTAACGAAGGGTCATCGCGCTTCTCGATGGTGGCATAGAACGCATCGCAATCGACGTGAGCAATGGCCAGCGTGTCAAGTTCATCATGGCACAGCAAACGCGGGGAGCCGCAGGCGGCGCAGCGCCTCGTCTGCGGCGCGGGATCGGCCAGGCAGTCACGGCAAAAACTCGTGCTCATTGCAGACCGTTGGCAATCTTCAGGGCAGATCGCGTTCCCATTCACCGCCGAGCGCGCGCCGCGCCCGCGCAATCTCGGCCGGATCGAGGCCCGCGCTGTCGGCAAAAGCAAGCAAGAGACTCTCGTCGGCGAGCATATGCTCGAGGACGCCCGCGAGAAAGTCGGGCGAGCGGGCCGCGCCGCGGATCGCGTCGGGCGCTATGCCGGTTGCGGCAAGAAAGGCGCCCATTCGATCCGCTTCTTCGGCGATGAAGGCAAGCGCCTGAATTGCCAGCATTTCGGCGCCTTCCTGAGACGGCCTTGTGCGCTTCGTCATGGGCTTCCATTTGCCTTTCCGTAACACATCGGGACTAGCCTCCCGATGCCGCCCGTTGCGGTTGCAAGCGATTCTGCCGCTTGCCGCCACCATCGGGCCGGGGACCGGCGAAGGGAATGGGGGATGGCAAAAACCGTCCTGATTGTGGAAGACAACGAGCTCAATATGAAGCTCTTCCACGATCTGTTGGAAGCCCACGGCTATGCGACGGTTGGGACGCGCAACGGTATCGAGGCGCTCGATCTGGCGCGTAAGCATCGGCCCGACCTGATCCTGATGGACATCCAGCTTCCTGAAGTCTCTGGCCTCGAAGTCACCAAGTGGCTGAAGGACGATCAGGACCTGAAGAAGATACCCGTCGTCGCGGTCACCGCGTTCGCCATGAAGGGCGACGAAGAGCGTATCCGGGAGGGCGGCTGCGAGGCTTACCTTTCCAAGCCGATCTCGGTGGGCAAGTTCATCGAGACCATCCGCCATTTCCTCGGCAATCCTTAAGGACCTGCAATGACTGCCCGCGTACTGGTCGTTGACGATATTCCCGCCAACGTCAAACTGCTCGAAGCGCGGCTGTCGGCCGAGTATTTTGACGTCGTCACCGCGATGAGCGGTCGCGACGCGCTGGCGATTTGCGAACGCGCCGAATGCGACCTCGTTCTGCTCGACGTGATGATGCCGGACATGGACGGCTTCGAGGTCTGCCGCCGGCTCAAAAGCAACCTGGTGACTCATCACATCCCGGTCATCATGGTGACCGCGCTCGACCAGCCCTCGGACAAGGTCCGCGGCCTGGAAGCCGGCGCCGACGATTTTCTGCCGAAGCCGATCTCCGAACCGGCGCTGATCGCGCGTGTGCGCTCGCTGGCGCGCCTCAAGATGGTCACCGATGAGTTGCGCATGCGGGTTCTGACCTCGTACGAGATCGGCATTGAATCGCCGGAGCGCGAGGCGGTGGCCGACACCGGCCGCAACGGCCGCGTACTGATCGTCGACGATCGCCCGGCCTCTTACGAACGCATCGCCGCGACCTTGTCCAAGGAGCACGCCGTCGAGGTCGAGGCCGACGCGAACCAAGCGCTGTTCCATGCCGCGGACGGCAATTACGACCTCCTCATCGTTTCACTGGGCCTGGAACATTTCGATGCGCTGCGGCTGTGCAGCCAGATCCGTTCACTCGATCGCACGCGCAACCTACCCATCCTCGCCGTCACCGAACCGGACAACACGGCGCGAATGTTGCGCGGGCTCGAGATCGGCGTGAGCGATTTTCTGATCCGGCCGATCGACAAGAACGAGCTATTGGCGCGCGCGCGCACCCAGGTGCGCAAGCGCCGCTACACCGAGCGGCTGCGCGACAATGTGCAAATGTCGATCGAGATGGCGATCACCGACGCGCTGACCGGCCTGTTCAATCGACGCTACATGGAGAGCCACCTCGGCACGCTGATCGAGCAGGCCGGGGCGCGCGGCAAGCCGCTCTCGGCGCTCGTTATCGACATCGATTATTTCAAGGCGATCAACGACAGTCACGGCCACGATGCCGGCGACGACGTGCTGCGCGATTTTGCGCTCCGCATCAAACGCTCGATCCGCGGCATCGATCTGGCGTGCCGCTACGGCGGCGAAGAATTCGTCATCGTCATGCCGGAGACCGACATGGCGGTGGCGGCGATGGTCGCCGAGCGGCTGCGCCGGCGCATTGCCGCCGAATCCTTCGCCATCGCGCAGGGCAGCCGCCAGATCCCGGTCACGATCTCGATCGGCATCGCCGGGCTGCGCGGCAAGGACGACACTGCGCCGGCGCTGCTCAAGCGCGCTGACCAGGCGCTCTATCGCGCCAAACGCGACGGCCGCAATCGCGTCGTGCCCGACGCTGCCTGATCCGCACCAAGGTCGGCCACCTAATCAGCAAGCAGAGCCGGTAACACCAATTTTTGTGGTTTACGGCAACGGTGCCAATGTGTCGAAACTTTGCCGGTTGATTTCGCCGCCGGTTCCGTTAGCCTTGAGCGACGGCATTCCTCGCTGCTTTAAAGGGGCTCATGCAGCGGGCCGGGCGATGCCGCCAGCTTTGCGAACCCATTGATAACCCCGTGGTATGCTCAGGTCCGCCGCATCCCCTGGGTCCGTGGGGTTCGGCCGGCACGGGAGCGGTGCGAGTGGCCTCCTCATAACACCGTTTCCGGCCGGCCACCTTTTCCGGCGGCCCCGCACGGGTGCTCCTTGGACTTTTGACGGAATCAAAAAGGGCGCCCGATCGGCGCCCTTCGTGTGCTGCAGAAGTGCAGCCTACTTAATCTTGGATTCGGTAAATTCGACGTGCTTTTTCGCCACCGGATCGTATTTCTTCATCTTCAATTTGTCGGTCATCGTGCGCGAATTCTTGTACGTCACGTAATAGAAGCCGGTATCGGCGCTGGATACGAGCTTCACTTTGATCGTGGTGTTCTTGGCCATAACGGGACCTCAGGGGACTTCGGGTTGATCGGTTGGCTGCAACCTAGTCGGCGAGGCTCGAAAGTCAAGAAATCCCGCCGGCCATGGGTTTTCAGGGCTTTAGAGGACTTCCCGCACAAAACGCTTGTGCAGCATGCGGTAAAGCGGCACCGGATGATCGAATTCCATGCCGCCGGCGATGCGATCCTGTAATTCTTCGAGCACCACCGCGGTGATGCCCGGCATATCGAGCTGGCGCGCTTCCGTAATCGGCAACCAGACCAGTTCGACAAGCTCCTTGTCCGGCCCGACAAAACCCTCGTCGCGCTTCGCGATCGCGGCGACATCGGCGGTGAAGAAGCGGCTGTCGAAGCGCAGCGGGCGCTTCGGCGGAGTGATGGCGCGGGCGACGAAGTGGATCTGGCTCAGATCAGGCATGATGCCGGCTGCAGCGAATGGCTGCCAATGCCCTGGCGGGACTTTTATGGGGCCGGCCGCAGGAACGCCGAGCATTAGCCCGGTTTCCTCATAGGTCTCGCGCACGGCAGCCAAAGCATAGGCCGCCGCTTTCGTGGCGCTCGGCCGTTTCACGCGCCGCATCAAATTTGCAAGGTGCCGCTCATTCAGCGCGGCGGCAGCCACCATCAGCCGATCCGCTGGTTCGATGCGCCCGCCGGGAAAGACGAACTTGCCCGGCAAGAAGCGGTGCCGCTGATGGCGCCGCCCGAGCAGCACTTTCGGGATCGCCTCGGTGCGGTCGATCAAAATCAGCGTCGCCGAATCCCGCGGCTTGACGTTGGGAAAAGACTGATCGCGCATGGTGCGCGTGAGCCGCTCGGCGCGGTCGGCCGCCGTGCCGCCGGCGACCACGCTGGAATGGCTCTCGTCCTGATATTCACGCTTCATAGTGATCCACGTTTCTTCATCGCCGCCGGCGGCCACGCGCTTTTTGTCGAGGTGCAAATTTCGGGCTTGATCGCGGCTTGTGTCCAGTCCTCTTTTCCGCGGCGGGGTCATGTCCGACAAGCTTAAATCGGAGCGCGCCGGCGACCGGCGCCGCCTCGACGAGCTCCACCGTGACCGGATCGCCGAGCCGGTGCCTCACAGCGCGGCCGACAAACGCGCGGCCGGCTTCGTCGAAGCGGAAATACTCGTCGCCGATGGTGCGGGCCGGGATAAAGCCGTCGGCGCCGGTCTCGTCGAGCTCGACAAACAGGCCGGCACGCGTGACGCCGGAAATGTGCCCATCGAAGGTCGCGCCGACGCGGTCGGCCAGAAAATGCGCGATTAGGCGGTCTGAGGTCTCGCGCTCGGCCTTCATGGCGCGGCGTTCGGTCGCCGAGATGGTGGCCGCGGTTTCAGCCAGCGATCGCGCATCGGTGCCGTCCGGCTGCCCGTCGGCGCCGAGCTTTGCGGCACGGATCAGGGCACGGTGCACGACAAGGTCGGCATAGCGGCGGATCGGCGAGGTGAAGTGAGCATAGCGGCGCAGATTGAGACCGAAATGGCCGTAATTCTCGGACGAATATTCGGCCTGCGCTTGGGTGCGTAGGACCACTTCATTGACCAGCCGCTCGACGTCGCGGCCTTTTACGCGCGACAGGATAGTGTTGAAGCCGCCAGGCCGCAGCGTGCCGCCTTTCGGCAGCGAGATATCGAGCGTCTTCAAGAATTCGCGCAGCGCATTAAGCTTTTCCACCGACGGCTCGTCGTGCACGCGGTAGATCAGCGCGACATTGGCGCGCTCGCAGGTCTCGGCGGCGGCGACATTGGCGAGGATCATGAATTCCTCGATCAGCCGGTGGGCTTCGAGCCGCTGCGGCATGATCACGCGATCGACCGTGCCGTCGGATTTGAGCACGATCTTGCGCTCCGGAATGTCGAGATCGAGCGGGCCACGTTCGTCGCGCTCGCGCAACACCGTACGATAGGCGGCGTAGAGCGGCTCCAAGATCTTTTCGGCGATCGGCTCGGTGATTTCGTCGGGGCGTCCGGTGACCGCGAGCTGCGCCTGCTCGTAATGCAGCCGCGCAGCGGAGCGGATCAGCACGCGGTGGAACGTGTGCGAGCGCTTGCGGCCGTCGGCGCCGACCACCATGCGCACAGCGAGCGCCGGCCGATCTTCGTGCGGCCGCAGCGAACACAAGTCGTTGGAAATACGCTCCGGCAGCATCGGCACGACGCGGTCGGGAAAATACACCGAGTTGCCGCGCTTGACCGCTTCGCGGTCGAGCGCCGAACCCGGCCACACATAATGCGCAACGTCGGCGATGGCGACACTGACAATATGGCCGCCGGCATTCTTCGGGTCGGGATCGGGTATCGCATGCACCGCGTCGTCGTGATCCTTGGCGTCCAGCGGGTCGATGGTGACGAAAGAGACGCGGCGCCAGTCTTCGCGGCCGGCAGGCGAGGCCGCACGCGCGGCGTCGGCTTCCTCGATCACCGCGCCGGAAAATGTGTGCGGAATATCGTGGGCGTGGATGGCGATCAGGCTGACGGCCCGCTCGCTCTTGAGCGAACCAAGCCGCGCGACGACGGTGCCGGCGGCAAGCCCGAGCCGGCCGTGCCGCGCTACTTCGACCGCCACAAGGTCGCCATCGACCGCGCCCGCGGTGGCGCCGGGGGGGATGCTCAGTTCACGGCCGAGCTGTTTCTTGTCGATCGGCACCAGCCGGCCGCCGCCGCCGGGGAGGCCGCGAAAAATTCCGAGCGTGCGACTCTTGGCGCGGTCGATCAGCTTGATGACGCGCCCGGTCGTCTCTCCATCGTTTGTTCGCTCGATGCGGATCAGCGCACGATCGCCGACGCCGGCCGCTTCGCCCGGCTTGGCCCGCCGCGGCGTGGCGATGTGGATGACAGGGGGCGCGCCATGGGCTTCCTCATCCCATTCGGTCGGCCGCGCCACCAATTCCCCGTCACTATCGCGGCCGGTGACGTCGCCCACCACGACTGGCGGCAAGGTGCCGGCATGGTGCAGGCGCTTGCGGAGCCGGTCGACCAAGCCTTCATCCGCAATTTCGCGCAGCATGCGGTTGAGCGCCGCCCGGTCGGCATTCTTGGCGCCGAAGGCGCGTGCGATCTCGCGCGTGCCGACCTTGCCGCTGTGTTCGCGAATGAAGGCGACAAGCTCGTCGCGGGTGGGAAGGCGATTCATTGGCCACGCACGGGCCGGCTAGCCCAGTTATGGGCCGCCTGCGCGGCCCATCGCACCTTAAGATAGGGTCCATAACATAGTGATTATTCGGCAGCGCGCGTGGTCTTGCGGTTCTTGGCGGCTCGGGCGGCGGGTTTCTTGCCGGTCGCCTTGATATGTCGTGCGGTGCCCGGGGAAGGGCGCTTCGCTTTGCGCGGCCGTGCGTGCGGCGCCGGCGCGTTGCGCTCCGCCCGCGCATCGAGCAGCACGACCGCCTCTTCGAGCGTGATGGTCTCGGGCGTCTTGTCGGCCGGCAGGGTCGCATTGACGCCGTTGTGGCTGACATACGGCCCGTAGCGGCCCTTCTTCGCGGCAATGGCGCCGCCTTTGGTGGGGTGGTCGCCAAGCGCGCGGCCCGGATCGGCGCCGAAGCGGCCCTTGCGAGGACCCTTGGCGATCTTTTCCGCGATCAAGGTCACCGCGCGGTTGAGCCCGACGGAAAAAACCTCCTCAGGGGAATCGAGATTGGCGTAGGTCTTGCCATGCCGGACATAGGGTCCGAATCGGCCGATGCCGGCGACGATCGGCTCGCCGTCCTCGGGACTGCGGCCAACTTCGCGGGGCAGCGATAAGAGCGCGAGCGCGCGCTCGAGATCGATCTCGTCGGGCGCGACGCCCTTCGGCAGGCCGGCGCGCTTGGGCTTCTCGCCGCCCTTTTCGGTTTCGCCGATCTGCAGATAGGGACCGAAGCGGCCGCTGCGCACCGTGATGTCGAGGCCGGTGGCCGGATCGACGCCGAGCTTTTTGGTGCCGATATCCGGCGACCCGTCGGCTTGCGACGACAACGCGCGCGTATAGCGGCATTCCGGATAATTTGTGCAGCCGATGAAGGCGCCGAATTTGGAAAGTTTTAGCGTCAGCCGGCCATTGCTGCAGGTCGGGCACACGCGGGGATCGCTGCCGTCTTCGCGCGGCGGAAACAGATGCGGCGCCAACAGCGCATCGAGCGCATCGATGACCCCGGAGATTTTCAAATCCTTGGTCTCGTCGATGGCGCCGATGAAATCGCGCCAGAAATCGCGCAATACGTCGCGCCACGCCACCTCGCTGTTGGAAATCAGATCGAGCTGTTCCTCCAGCCCTGCCGTGAAATCGTATTCGACATATTTGGCGAAGAAGCTTTCCAGGAACGCGACAACGATACGGCCGCGATCCTCGGGAAAAAGACGGCGCTTATCGAGCCGCACATATTTGCGGTCTTTGAGCACCTGGAGGATCGAGGCGTAGGTCGAAGGCCGCCCGATCCCGAGCTCTTCCATGCGCTTGACCAGGGAAGCTTCCGAATACCGCGGCGGCGGCTCGGTAAAATGCTGGTCGGCGGCGATCGAGCGCTTTTCCAGCCGTTCGCCGCCGCTCATCTGCGGCAGCCGCCGCGCTTCCTCGTCCTCCGGATCCTCGTCGCGGCCTTCCTGATAGAGGGTGAGGAAGCCGTCGAATTTCACCACCGTGCCCGTGGCGCGCAATTCGAGAAGCCGGCTTGCGACTTTGGCTTCGATGTCGACCGTGGTGCGCTCGAGTTCGGCGGATTCCATCTGGCTTGCGACCGTGCGCAGCCAAATCAGCTCGTAGAGCTTGGCCTGGTCCGCATCGAGGAAGCTTCTGGTGTCACGCGGACGGCGCGCCAGGTCGGTCGGACGAATAGCCTCGTGGGCTTCCTGCGCGTTCTTTGCCTTGGTCTCGTAACGGCGCGGGGAGGGCGGCAGGTACTCTCTGCCGTAATCCGATTCGATGACGCTGCGCACCGCGGGAATTGCTTCTTCGGCGATCTGCACGCCATCGGTACGCATATAAGTGATGAGGCCGACAGTCTCGCCGCCGATGTCGACGCCTTCGTAAAGCCGCTGCGCAACGCGCATGGTGTGCGCAGGAGCGAACCCCAGTTTTCGGCTTGCCTCCTGCTGCAGCGTCGAGGTGGTAAAAGGTGCGTAGGGGTGCCGCTTGACCGGCTTCGCTTCGACCGACGCGACGGTGAAGAGGGCGGTCTCGAGCGCCTGCTTGAAGTCTGCGGCTTCCGCGCCCGAGCCGATGTCGAGCCGCTGCAGCTTCTTGCCATCGGCCCCGACCAGCCGCGCCTCGAAGGTCTCCTGGCGCGGCGTCGCCAGCGTGGCGACGAGCGACCAATATTCCTGGCTGACGAATTTCTCGATTTCGAGCTCGCGGTCGCAGACGAGCCGCAACGCCACTGACTGGACCCGTCCCGCCGACCGGGCGCCGGGCAACTTGCGCCACAACACCGGCGACAAGGTGAAGCCGACCAGATAATCGAGCGCCCGGCGCGCCAGATAGGCGTCGACCAAGGCCTGATCGATGGCCCGCGGATGCGCCATCGCCTCGGTCACCGACTGCTTGGTGATGGCGTTGAACACTACGCGCTCGATCGTCTGGCCCTTGAGCGCCTTCTTTTCTTTTAAAAACTGCAATACGTGCCAGGAAATCGCCTCACCCTCGCGGTCGGGGTCGGTCGCCAGAATGAGCTTGTCGGCGTCTTTGACGGCGCGCACGATGTCGTTCAACCGCTTCTGGGCCTTGGGATCGATCTCCCAAAGCATGCGGAAATCGTGATCCGGATCGACCGAACCGCTCTTGGCCGGCAGGTCGCGAACATGGCCAAAAGAGGCCAGGACCTCGTAGCCCTTGCCTAGATACTTATTGATCGTCTTCGCCTTGGCGGGCGATTCCACCAGTACAAGGTTCATGATAACCCAATGATTTAACGGCCGTTTCGCCTATTTAGACCATGACTGTCGGCGGGTAGGCCGCCGGGAACATGGGTAATGCAACCCCACCTGTCAAATCGTTACTGGTGGCAAACGGCACGGCGGTAACCGGCGAATGCGCACCAATAGGGGCAAAAACCCGGCACATTTTGTATACTCGTAATAATTGTAATTGTATAATATACAACGTTAGGGTACAGCTGCGCGGGAGCCGGGACGGCCTCCGACCGGTCCCCGAAAGCGTCAAATCCCGCTCACACAGCTTGCAGCACAAGATGCCAGACCGCGACGACAAGAACGGGCCGAATGGACACGAAACCTCCGATAGTGCGGCGCAGTACATCGCAACGCTCGCACAAGCGCTTGCTCTCCTCGCGCGGCGCAACGGCCTCGACACGCTGAGTTATATTTTGGAAATGGCGCGGCTCGAAGCCGACCATGCTGCCAAGGAATAGCGTCCAGCAACTTTACAGCAGTGACACCATTCCGCCGCCGTGCCGTTCCAGCCGTCCGGCAATCTCCAGCTCCAACAACACCATGCGCACGACGCGGGGAGAGCTCTGCGACAGCCGGACCAGATCGTCGATCGAAACCGCAGTGGGGCTCAACATCATCCGGATTTGCTGACGCTCGCAAAAAGTGTATAACCAATTAAATTAGTCGAGCTTCGAGAAGTCGAGCGAATTTTGGGGGCCTTAGCAGTTGGAAGGCGTCCATGGACCAGCGCCAGCTTCGTTACTTCGCCGGGATCGTCCAAGCTGGCAGCGTCTCACGCGCCGCGGATCAATTGCACGTGGCGCAATCGGCGCTCAGCCACCATCTCGCCAGCCTGGAGGCCGAACTCGGCCGGCAACTGCTCACGCGCGGCCCAAAAGGGCATTCAACTCACAGAAGCGGGAAGACTGTTCTACCGGCAGACCGAGGCAATCCTGCGGCATGTCGAATTTGCCAAGCAAGACGCCATGAGCGCGCTCAGTGTCCCGTCGGGTCCGGTGTCAATCGGGCTTCCAGTCGCGAAGGCGACCATATTGAGTTACGAATTGTTGGCAAGGATACGAAATGCATATCCGCAGATCGTGCTGCATGTTACCGGTGCCAACAGCTCATTGCTGCGTGAACGGGTGGTCAATGGCCGTCTCGATATCGCACTGCTCTTCATCGACCAGCCCGAACGCGGACTTGCGGTCGAACCGTTAGTGCTGGAAGAACTCTTCTATGTGACGGCGGACCCGGATACATCGCCCGTCCGACTTGCCGAGGCAGCGCAACGTCCGCTGCTGGTGCCTGGTCCCGGCGGCGCCAGCCGACGCGTCGTCCAAGAAGCGTTCGATAAATACGGCCTGACAGCCACATTGGTCGCCGAAATCGACACATTGAACACACTTCGCCGCGCCATTGCATTCGGCATCGGCAACGCGATCCTGTCATGGTCCGCGCTTTATGAAGGCGACCGGGAAATATCGCTCAATTACCGGCGATTTGCCGATGTCAAACTGGTCCGACCCGTATCCTTGTGCTTTTCCGAGGTAGGCCAGCGCAGCCCCGCAATCGAAGCGGTTGCCCTGATACTTAAATCCCTGGTTCGCGAGTTGGTCGAGAGCGGTACCTGGAAGGGCGGTGCGCTGATCGCTCATCATGCCGAGCTATCTCGTGAGCCGGCTCCCGCATAAATTTTTGTAAGGGGCACGCCGCGGCCCCGTTGATCCAAATTGACCGCCCCCCCTCACTGCGGGGTGACCCGCACTCGCGAACGCTGAGCACGTTGATGTAACGCACCGCCTCCACGTGGATAAATTGGCCGAGTTGCTATGCGGCAGCGCCAACGCTTTGCCGATTTCCTCGTCTAGGCGCGTCGTAGGGCGCAAAAGTCAAACTCGTCACGTGAGGTGCCAAACACCTCACTTCGCGGTAGCCTTAAGTTGCGTGTGCTCGAGCAGGCTGTTGAAGCGCCCAGTTTCCGAGTGGAGAAATTTGCCAAGCTGCTGCGGACTCATGTGGACGATGTCAACACCTTGCTTGGCGAAGGCATCGCGAATCGCGGGAAGCGCCAAAGCTTTGCCGATTTCCAGGTCCAGGCGGGCGATCACGGGTGCCGGCGTGCCGCCGGTTGTCATGATGCAAATCCAGTTGTCGATCTGCAGGGCCGGCAATCCTGCTTCCGCCGACGTCGGTATTTCAGGTGCGAGCGGCGATCGCTGCGGCGATATCACCGCCAGTGCTTTGAGCGCGCCGCGTCGGACCTGCGGTAGCATCGTCGAAATGGCCCCGACCGCCAAATCCACGCGATTTGCCATTACATCCGGCAACGCCTGGGTGATGGTATCGTAGGGCACCAAGGTGAGGTCGACGTTGCCGTATTGCGCAAGCATTTCCGCCGCCAGGTGAAGAGGCGTGCCGATGACCGAAATGGCAATGCTGACGGATTTTGGCTTTTGCTTCGCGATTGCGATAACGTCGGTAATGTTTTTGGCGGGAAACGCCGGGGCCGCGACGAGCAGCATTTTCGCCGACACCACCATCGAGACCGGGGCGAGGTCGCGCGCGTAGTCGAAGCCGGGATTTGGCAACAGCGTCGGATTGACCGCCAGGTTCGTGCTGGTCACCAAAAGGGTGTGACCGTCAGGCGCCGCCTTCGCCACTGCGCCGGCGGCAATATTGCCACCGGCACCGGGCCGATTTTCCACGACCACCGGCACGCCGATCGACGCGGACAAGGCGTTCGACAGCTCGCGCGGCACGAAATCGATTAAGCCGCCGGCCGCGGCGATAACTTCGAATTTGAGGGGCTTTGTCCCCGGCCAGTTCTCTGTGGCAGACGCCGTATGTGCGGCTCCGATCAAGCTCGCGAGGAGAAAAATCGACATTCTCATGCTCGCCTCCAGTATCGGGTCGTCTGACTTTGTCGATGCTCGCAAAACGCGTAGACTTATCCTGAGAGGGCAGCGAGCTCCGAGGGTCTAGAGAATTTTAGCGTAAATGTCGCTCGCGCAACAGAAAGTTGTGCATGGATCTGCGCCAGCTTCGTTATTTCGTGGGGATCGTGCAGGCCGGCAGCCTATCGCGCGCCGCAGACCAACTTCACGTCGCGCAGTCTGCCATCAGTCACCATCTCGCCAGCCTGGAGTCTGAGCTCGAGAAGCAACTGGTCACGCGCGGTCCGAAAGGCATCCTGCTCACCGAAGCGGGAAACGTGCTGTACCGCCACGCCGAGGCAATCCTCCGTCACGTCGAATTGGCGAAGCTCGATGCGACAAGCGCGCTCAATGAACCGGTGGGACGCGTATCTATCGGACTTCCGGTCGCCTGGACGCCGCTCGTTGGCTATGAACTGTTCGCGCGCATGCGAAAGGCACACCCGCAGGTCCTATTGTATCTCACTGACGGCAACAGTTCGCTCCTTCGCGAGCGGCTGGTCAATGGCCGCCTCGACATTGCCGTGCTGTTCACCGGCCAAGCCGAGCGGGGCCTTGTCGTCCAACCGTTACTCCATGAAGAGCTCTTCTATGTGACGGCGGATCGCGACACTTCCCCCATCGCGGTCGCCGAAGCCGCGCGACGCCCGCTGCTGCTGCCTGGTCCCGGCAGCGCCAGCCAACGCGCCGCCCAGCAAATGTTCAGCCAACACGGCCTAACTGTCACGACCATCGGCGAGATCGACACCCACATCACGCTTCTGCGCGCCGTTTCTGCGGGTATCGGCAACTCGATCTTGCCCTGGTGCGAGCTTTATGACGGCAAGAAAGGAGCCGTGCTCAATTGGCGACGCTTCGCCGAGGCGAAGCTGGTTCGCCCAGTTGCGATGTGTTTTTCCGATGTCGGCCAGCGCAGTCCGGCTATCGAAACCGTCGCGCTGACGCTGAAGTCCTTGGTCCACGAACTGGTTGCCGATGGCACTTGGCAGGGCGTTTCGCTGATTATTCCTCCCGCAGAACTATCTCGTTCGCTGGCCCCCCCATAGAAAGTCAGAATTGGACATTTCCAGGCGGCTCCCTAGCTTCCGCTCGGCTGCTTGAAACAGGAAGATCGCCATGAGCGTCGAAGGTGCCGCCGTCGAACCGGCGAGTAGCGCTGCTTCGATTGCCAACGGCTTGCGCGTATTCTGGATGCCGGGGTGCTCGTCGTGCGCAAGGGTGAAGGAGTTTCTCAATACGCTTGGCGTGCCATACGAGTCGGTCAACATTCTGACCGATCCGAAAGCTGAGTCTGACCTTCGCGATTTGGGCGCGCGTGGTTTTCCCGTTGTTTCGCGCGGCAGAGAATTCGTTTGCGCCCAATCGCTCGATGATGTGTCTAAATTTCTCGGCTGCGAGGTCGATTTTGACCATCTTTCGCCGGCTAAACTGATGGAGCGCTGTTCCTACTTCTGCGACATCGCGCTTGAGCTGATCGACAATATTCCGCAGCAGCACTTGCACGCGCTTGCAATCCCCAATCGCAATCGCACCGTCCACGATTTGTCGTACCACATTTTTCAGGTGCCTTACGCGTTTCTGGAAAACGCCGAGAACGGCGAGGAGCACTTTGACAGGTATTTCGACGCTCCGCCGCCGGATGACGTGAAGACCAGCTGCGACGTCCGGCATTTCGGTGAGCGCATTGCAGGTCGGCTCCGCTCCTATTGGCGAATCCTGCCGGATCGTTCGTTCACGTGGACAGTGAATACGTTTTACGGCGTGCAGCCATCGCATCACTTTCTTGAGCGTTCAGTGTGGCACATGGCGCATCACGTGCGTCAGCTGCAGGTGATTCTGGACCGCTATAATGTGGCGCTCGCCCACCGTATCGACGAGTCGAAGTATGTAGATTTACCGATGCCGGCCGGCATCTGGGAGTAGACGTGGCTCAAGCGCGAGCCTTGGCAAAGCGTTTCTGGGATGGCTACCCGGAGCTATCTCGTTCGGCGGCCCCCCCATAGAAATTCAGAATTGGACGCCCCCCGGCAGATGCCTACGCTCCGACCGGCCGGAGAACGCAAATTAATGCTTGAACGCGGCAAGCTGACGACGCTGGATTTATCGGGGTCGCGCGTAATGGCGAAGCGCATCGAACCCGTTGACGCGCTGGTGGGGCGACGTGTGCGCGCCTATCGGCTCAGCTTGGGAATGTCGCAAACAACGCTCGGCGAAAAAGTCGGCGTTACGTTCCAGCAGATTCAGAAATACGAGCGTGGAACGAACCGGATCGGAAGCAGCCGATTGAAAAAGGTCGCCACCGTTCTCGGCGTCGGGGTCGGAGCGCTCTTTGCCGAGTCGGACGGCGACGCTCAATGGGGCCACGATCCATTGAGCGAGATCACGTCCCAGCCCCACGCGGCAAGACTACTAAAGGCGTTTGCCGGCATCACCGACGAGAAGCTGCGTTTGGCGCTGGTGAAACTCGCCGAAGGCCTCCAAGAACGCGCCAAATAGGCTCTGAGCAACGCCGGCCTTTACCGGAAAACCTGAGAGAGTTTAGCGGCTTAAGGCGCAAAGCATCCGCTACGCTGGCGGCACGTGCAGGATTCGGAACCCAAGGTAATTGTTGCAAAGCGGCAGGCAAAGCCGCAGAGTCCCGGCTCGCTGCCGCAAGGCCGCTGGGGTCGTCGTTCCATTCCGGGGGTGTCCGTTGCACGGGAACTTGACGCACAAGAGCGCGGCGACACGCACATTTCACGTCGCCCTGATCAAACCGTCGCATTACGACCGCGAGGGCTACGTCATCCAGTGGCTGCGTTCGCTGATCCCGTCGAACAGCTTGGCGAGCGTTCACGGGCTGATTGTGGAATGCGCGCAAAACCGCGTGCTCGGACCGGACGTCGATATCGAGGTCGAGGTCTGCGACGAGTGTAACACGATCGTTGACGTCGCCGGCGTTGCCAAACGCATCCGTGCCGCCGGCGCCGGCATGGTCGGCCTGATCGGCGTGCAATCGAATCAATATCCGCGGGCGCTTGATCTCGCTCGGCAGTTCCGCGCCCACGGTCTCACCGTCGTCATGGGCGGCTTTCACCTGTCCGGCTGCATCTCGATGTTGACGAAGCTGCCCGCGGAACTGCAGGAAGCGCTCGATCTTGGCGTTCATCTGTTCGCCGGCGAGGCCGAAGGCCGCATGGCCGAAGTTCTGCGCGACGTCGCCGGCGGCAACGCCAAGCCGATCTACAATTATCTCAACGATATGCCGGAAATGGCCGCGGCGGTTTATCCGATCCTGCCGCGCCATGTGGTGAAGCGGGTCGCCGGGCATTATTCGAGCTTCGATGCCGGCCGCGGCTGTCCCTTCCAGTGCAGCTTTTGCACCATCATCAATGTGCAGGGCCGTAAATCGCGTTACCGCACGCCGGACGACGTCGAGGCTATCGTGCGGGCCAACGCGGCGCAGAACATCACGCGGTTTTTCATTACCGACGATAATTTCGCGCGCAACCGCAATTGGGAACCGATCCTCGACCGGTTGATCGAACTGCGCGAGAAGCACAAGTTCAACATCCGGCTTCTGCTGCAGGTCGACACGCTCTGCCACCGCATTCCGAATTTCATCGAAAAGGCGGCACGCGCCGGCTGCACCGCAATCTTTCTGGGCCTCGAAAACATCAATCCGGAATCCTTGATGGGCGCCAAGAAACGCCAGAATAAGATCTGGGAATATCGCGAAATGCTGCTGGCCTGGCGCAAGCAGAAGGTCATGACCTATGCCGGCTATATTTTGGGCTTCCCGACCGACACCCCGGAAACGATCGCGCGCGATATCGAGATCATTAAGAAGGAACTGCCGGTCGATATTCTCGAATTCTTCTATCTGACGCCGCTGCCGGGCTCGGAGGACCACAAGAATTTGTACATGCGCGGGGTGGCGATGGACCCCGATCTGAACAAATACGATCTCGAGCACGCTTGCACCGCGCATCCGCTGATGTCGAAAGAAACCTGGTCGCAGGTCTATACCGACGCCTGGAAGCGCTATTACGCCGATGCGCACGTCGAAACGATCATGCGTCGCTGCATCGCTTCGGGCATCAATCGTACAAAGCTTCTGGATTCGCTGACCATCTTCTCCGGCGCGGCGCGGATCGAGGGCGTGCATCCGCTGCAGTTCGGATTTTTCCGTCGCAAATTGCGCCAGCAGCGCCGCTCCGGCATGCCGATCGTCAATCCGCTCTTGTTCTATCCCTGGCGCGCGCTCGATTTTTTCAAAACCACCTCGCGGTGGCTGCGGCTCGTTTGGCGCTACCGCCGCATCATGGCGCGCGTGGTCGCGGATCCCGCCGCCAGCGCCTATACCGACGAGGCCTTGCAGCCATTTACCGGCGCCGGCGAGACCGATCATTTCGTCGAGGTTTTCGCCGACAAGATCCCGCACACTCACGGCGCGCCGGTGCGCGCGCCGGCGGCCGCCGCAGCAGAGTAGTTATCGGTCCGATTTGCTGCCGATCTTGCCTTCTGTGCCGGCGATGAGCCGAGCGACGTTGGCGCGGTGCATGATCCAGAGCAGCACCGCGAGCAGCAGAAACAATTCCGCTTCTGGGGGCTTGCCGCTCCACCACAGCACCGCGGGCGTCGCCGCGCTGGCAATCAACGCCGCGAGCGACGAATAGCGGGTGAGGGCGGCAATCGCGAGCCAAAGAACGGCGAAGGCCAAAAGCGCCGGCCACGCGCCAAAGCCGAGCAGGAGACCGATAAACGTTGCCACGCCCTTGCCGCCCTTAAAACCGAGCCAGATCGGAAACAGGTGGCCGAGAAAGGCGCCAAGCGCGGTGACGATCGCCGCCTCACCGCCGAAGAGCGCGTTGGCAACGGTGACCGCGGCGGTACCCTTGAGCATGTCGCCGAGAAGCGTCGCCGCGGCGAGGCCTTTTCGGCCGGTGCGCAAGACGTTGGTGGCGCCGATATTGCCCGAGCCGACGGAGCGCACATCCGGCGCGCCGGCGAAGCGGGTGATCAGCACACCGAACGGAATGGAGCCGCACAGATAGCCGAATAGGAAGGCCGCGACGTCTTCGATGGGATGCAGCATGGCGGCGGGATATTGCCCGAAGCCGGCCTTCGCAGCCATCGCGAATTTAGGCCGCCATTGCTCGCAGGAGACCCATCCATGTCACACCATTATTGCGGCCCTGATGTTAGTTTTCCGCACGGTGATGCTCGTCTTGACTTGACCGACTTGTATGCCTTCCCGAAGCCTGGCAGCGCCGGCAAGTCGATCCTGATCATGGACGTGCATCCGTCCTCAGGCTTCAATCCGCCGGGACCGTCTCGTCAGGATCCCTTCGCCTCTGACGCGTTGTATGAAATCAAGATTGATACCGACGGCGATGCCGTTGCCGATATTGCCTACCGCATACGTTTCTCTCCGTTCACGGGCGGGGCGCAGAGCGCAACCCTGCGCCGTGTTGAGGGCGCACAAGCCGCCGGAACGGACGACGGCGGGCAGATCATCGTCGAAGGAGCGCCGGTCTCTTTGGATCTGGAGGCACGCGTGACGGACGCCAGCGATCACCGTTTTTTCGCCGGCTGGCGTGGTGATCCCTTCTTCTTTGACGTGGAGGGCGCCTTGAATAACTTTCAGTTCACCGGTAAAGATTACTTCACCGACAAAAACGTGTGCAGCATTGTGCTGGAAGTCCCCAACTCCGCGCTGGGGACCAAAGAGGTTGGTCTTTGGGCGCGAACTCTGGACGGCGCAAGCGGCAGCTGGGTTCAGGCAGATCGTGGCGCACGGCCTTCGCAAGCTGTCTTCCTTCCCGGCGACGAGAGAAATGCTTACCTCGCCGCGGCACCGGCGGACGACGCCCGTTTCATCGCTGTTTTTGCGCACTCATTGGAGCACCTAGGTGGGTATTCTTCGGAGGAAGCACGGCGGGTAGCAGGGACACTGCTGCCGGATATCGTACGCTTCGACCCCACGCGCGCGGCGTCCTATCCGAGCAATGGCCGGGTACTCACCGACGACGTCCTCGACTACTTTCTAAGCATTATTACAAACGGCAAGGTAACGACGGACGGGGTGGGAGCCCACAGCGATCTCCTCACCGAGTTTCCGTATGTTGGACCGCCGCATAGGGCCGCGACTTCACGGTAAGTATTCTTAAGATTCAAGAGACCGAAGAGAGCGCCGCCAGCCGTGAGGTAGGCTAAACGGCGCGAGCCTTTTTGCCGCCGTCGCGTGGCGCCAAGCCTGCTGCCAGCGCGTCGGCCGCGCTAGGGTAGATTACCACATGCTTGAGTTTGTCGGCCGACGCTCCGGCAAGTGCCGCCAAGCCCGGCGAGAAAGTTTTTCGTGTGGTATCGGCGACGACGAATTGCGCCTCGGTGCCCTCGCCGACGTCGTTCTCGCAGTAAACGCAACGCAGGGTGCAGCGCCGCGGCGAGTCTTCCTCGATGATATAGAACTTGTTGGCCGCATATTGCCGTTCGGCCGGATCGGCGGTGATGCAATTGGGGTTGTCGCAATGCAGGCCCATACCGATCGGCTGCGCATAGACCGGATGATCCGGCTTGGCGAAGCCGCCTGAGAATTTTTGCAGCGATTTATTCTTGTGCAGGTGCAGCATCAATGAAATCAGCGCCATGCGGATCGGCACGCCGTAAGCGGCCTGCTGGAAATAAATGGCGCGGCGGTCGGTGTCGAACGAGGCATCGAGCTCGTTGACGCGCGGCAGCGGATGCATGACGCTCGCATCTGAATATTTTGCCTGATCCAGGAATTTTGCGTCGATCTTCGGGTACGGCCGCTCTTTCTCGGCCCAGCGCTCCTTCTGGAAGCGCGTGACATAGACGGCATCGGTTTTTTGCTGCACCAGGAAGCCGTAGTCGATTTCGGGATCGGGAATGAGCGAGAGCTGGTGCGGTTGGTCCGCGGTGACATAGAGCGCGTCGATCGCGCCGCCAGGCAGCTGGCCGGGATCCTTGGACACCATGCGGCAGTGAAATTCCTCGCGCAGCCGGCGATCGACATGCGCCGGCAGTTCCATGCCGGGAGCGGGCAGCGGATCGATGGTGGCGCCGAAGCGGGCCAGCGCAAAGACGAAGGAGTGGATGGTGCGGCTGCCCTTGAGGTCGCCGGAAATCGCGACCTTCATGTTTTTCAGCGTCTTCTTCTTGGATTTCAGCGTGAAAAGGTCGCACAGCGTCTGTGTCGGGTGCTCGTGGCTGCCATCGCCGCCATTGATCACCGGAATCTGCGAATATTCGGCCGCCAGGCGTGCTGCGCCATCGCGTGGATGGCGGATGACGACAATATCGGCATAGTTGGCAATCACCCGGATGGTGTCGGCTAGGCTTTCGCCCTTGGCCGCGGAGCTGACTGTCGGATCGGCGCTGGTGATGTTGGCGCCCCCAAGCCGGAGCATGGCGCTTTCGAACGACAGGCGCGTGCGGGTCGACGGCTCGTAGAACAGGCTTGCCAGGATGAATTTCGACGCCAGGTCGGTGGAGCGTCCGATCCGGTAGGAAACGTTTTCGTCGGCGAGTTCCTTTAAAAATCCCTGAGCGACCTCGAAGATCGTTTCGATCTCCTTATTGGTGAGGTCATTGATCGAAATTATGTGACGCGTCTGTGGCGGGGCTTTGGTCATTAAAGCGGTGCTATAGGCCCAATTGGCGCGTTGGAGCAAGCCCGCTTTGCCGGCGCGGGAAGGTGATGCACCGGAAACCGCGGCCGGCGCCCCGGCGTGCTACGATTGGCGCCGCAAACGACGCGAGTCGCCATGGCTACCCGCTCCCGCTTCGACACGCACGAGGTTTTCAACCAGTCGCCGCCCTACGAAAACGTCGATCTGTTCGCGAGCGACGCGCCATTGCAAGACGCGGTCAAAGCAAACGGCGCGGCGTCGGAACTGTCCACGCTCGCCGCTTTCGGCAAGCAATGGGGCACCGCTGATATGTTCGCGCTGGCGCGGCAGGCCAACGAAAATCCGCCGAAGCTCCGGACCTTCGACGCCAAGGGCTATCGCAGCGACACCGTTGAATTTCACCCGGCCTATCACCGTTTCATGCGCGAGAGCATCGCGGCCGGGCTGCATGCCTCGACCTGGACGCCGTCCGGCGACCGTGCGCCGGCGCCGGCGGAGGTGGTGCGCGCGGCGCGCTTCTATATGGCGGCGCAGGTCGAGACCGGTCATCTGTGCCCGGTCACCATGACGCGGGCTGCGCTCGCCGCGCTTGCCGCCGAGCCGGAGCTTGCCGCCAAGGTCGTCCCCAAGGTCGTCACGCGCAATTACGATCAGCTGTTTCGGCCCTGGCGCGACAAATCCGGCATGACGCTTGGCATGGGGATGACGGAAAAGCAGGGCGGCACCGACGTGCGCGCCAATACGACGACCGCGGCGCCGGACGGCGAGGGCTATTCGATCGTCGGCCACAAATGGTTTCTGTCGGCGCCGATGTGCGACGCATTCCTGATTTTGGCCCAGGCGCCCGGCGGGCTCACCTGCTTTCTGCTGCCGCGCTTCCGTGTGGACGGCTCGGTCAACGCGCTCCGCTTTCAACGCTTGAAGGACAAGCTCGGCAACCGCTCCAACGCATCGGGCGAGGTCGAGTTCACGGACGCATTTGCCTGGCGCGTCGGCGATGAGGGCGCCGGCATCCGCACCATCTTGCAGATGGTGCAGCTGACGCGGCTCGATTGCGCCGTCGCCTCGGCCGGCCTGATGCGCATGGCGCTGGCGCAGGCTGTGCATCATTGCCGCCATCGCAACGTCTTCGGCAGGAAGCTTTACGATCAGCCGATGATGCGCGCGGTACTGGCCGACATGGCGCTCGAGGTCGAAGCGGCGGCTGGGTTGGTGTTCCGCCTCGCTTACGCGCTCGACCATGCCGCGGCAGATCCCAGCGAAGCCGCCTACGCACGCGTCATGACGCCGGCGGCAAAATATTGGGTCTGCAAGCGCGCGCCCGGCTTCGTCTTCGAGGCGATGGAATGCCTCGGCGGTAACGGGTACGTCGAAGATAGCATCCTGCCGCGGCTCTATCGGGAGGCGCCGGTCAATGCGATCTGGGAAGGTTCGGGCAACGTGATGTGCCTCGACGTGTTGCGCGCGCTCAAGCGGGACGGGAAGGCCGCAGTGGTCGCGGCCCTGGCGCGCGATGCCGGCAAGGTGGCCGGGATCGAGACGGCGGACTTGCGTTTGGCCGATGAAGGTACCGCTCGAGAGACGGTTGGTCGATTGGCACTCGCGGCGAGCTTCTCAGCGTTAAAGGCTGGTGCGCCCGCTGCTGTCGCCGAGATTTTTACGCGTACGCGACTGCATAATCCGCATGGCGCACTTTATGGCGCCGGCCGCATGGACAATGCGGCAGTGGACATGCTGTTGCAACGTGCGTTGCCGGAGCGTTGACGCAGCGGTCGGCCGTACTTTTTCGCGTTGAATGTGACGTCCAGCACAGAACGCGAGCGGAAATTCGCGGAAGTTGCAATTGTTGGAGGCCCAACAGCCGGCGGAGGATCGTGATGTTGGACATTTTCGCGGGATATGCTGTGGGAACGGCAGTCGTAGCCACGATTTCTCTCGTCAGCGCCCTTGCAGGCGCGATCGCTCGGCGGCGCAAATTGCCCAATCTGGCGGCGCCCTCAATCCTCCGTTAGACGGCGCACCAACCGATCAAGCGCACCTTGCAGAATATAGGCGGCTGCATGCTGGTCGATGACTGCTTTGCGCTTGGCTCGGCTGGCATCGGCGGCGATCAACGCGCGCTCGACGGCCGCTGTCGACAACCGCTCATCCCATAAGGCGATGGGAAGTTCCGTCAGTCGTTCGAGGTTGCGGGCGAATGCCCGCGTCGACTGAGCGCGCGGTCCTTCCGAACCGTCCATATTGATTGGCAGTCCGAGCACGATGCCGACGCTGCGACGCGCGGTGGCGAGTTCCAAGATACGTGCCGCATCGAGGTTGAAGCGTTTGCGGGCAATGGTTTCCACCGGCGCCGCGATGCGCCGGTCCGGATCGCTTATGGCAACGCCGATGGTTTTAGTGCCGAGATCAAGGCCGATGAGCGCGCCACGCTCCGGCAGCAGCGCGGCCGCTTCGTTGAGCATTAGTACCGGCATGGCGCACCGCTATCATGCGCGCGGCGCAAAGGCGACAGGAGTAACCTTTTCCGCGCCCGCGAGCCGGATTATGTTGGCGCCTTCTCCCCATTTCTTCGGCGCGAATTCGGCGCCGAAAGGAGACGAGCCATGGCGTTCACGGTCACCAGCAACAGTTTCAAGGACGGCGACTACATGCCGAAGGATTTCATCCTGTCGGCCGACTTCGGCTTTGGCTGCGCCGGCGGCAACAAGTCGCCGCATCTGAAATGGTCGGGCGCACCGGCGGATACGAAAAGCTTCGCCGTGACCTGCTACGATCCCGATGCGCCGACCGGCTCGGGTTTTTGGCATTGGCTGGTGGTCAATATCCCGGCCAACGTGAGCGAACTTGCCGAGGGCGCCGGTAGTGCGGCCGGCAAGCTGCCTGCGGGCGCCTTGCAGACGCGCACCGATTTCGGCGCTCCCGGCTACGGCGGCCCGTGCCCGCCCGAGGGCGATCATCCGCACCGCTATTTGTTCACGGTGTTCGCCGTGAAGACCGACAAGCTCGACGTCAAGGCCGACACCTCGGCGGCGGTCGTTGGCTTCAACCTACATTTCAACACGCTGGCCAAGGCCGATCTCATGGGCTTGTTCAAGCGGTGAGGGGGATTGGATGAAATTTCTGCCGGCCGTTCTGGCAACCGCGCTGTCGCTCGCGATGTCGCAGCTCGCTCATGCCGCCGAGATCAAAGTTGTCAGCGGCGGCGCCCTCAAGCAGGTGCTCAATGCGCTGGCCGCAGAGTACCGGAAAGAAACCGGTATCAAGCTCGACATCACCTATCGCACGGTCGGACAGCATCTCGACCTGATCCGCAGCGGTCAGGAAGAGTTCGATGTCGCCGTTCTGACCCCGGCGGCAATCGACGATTTGGCCAAGGAGGGCAAGGTCGTCGCCGGCACCCGGGCCAACCTGGCAAAAACCGGGATCGGCGTCGTGGTCGAAGAGGGAGCCCCGGCGCCGGATATTTCGACCGTCGATGCCTTTAAGCGGGCGCTGCTCGCCGCCAAATCGGTCGCCTTTATCGATCCCAAGGCCGGCGGATCGAGCGGGATCTACGTCGAAGGTTTATTGGCGCGGCTAGGCATTGCCGATCAGGTCAATGCCAAGGCGGTGCTGGTCCATGGCGGCGCGGTCGCAGACCATGTCGCCGATGGTGAGGCTGAGATCGGCATCCACCAGATCAGCGAAATCCTGCCCGTTGCCGGCGTCAAGCTGGTCGGACCGCTGCCCCCTGAGATCCAGAATTTCACGGTTTACGCGGCAGGGGTGGGTGCCACGGCCAAGGACGGCAAGGGGGCTCGCGCTCTCGTTAAGTTCCTCGCCGGGCCCAGCGCCCTCGCAATCATCAAAGCGAAAGGGATGGAGCCCGCGTCCTGAGGGTCCCCAAAACGGCAGCGCCCAGCCGAAGCCGGGCGCCGAATGCCGATACGGTCGCGTAATCGGCTTAAGCGAAGTGACGCGACTGCTCCCAGGCGATGCGAGGGATGTCGCTCCGGGTGATGCCGATGTCGGCCAATTCCCGGTCGCTCAAGTGCGAAAGTTCATCCACGGCGACGCCGTAGCGCTTCCAGGTGTTGAAGTAGCGGATAATCGATAACAGCATGGTCTCATTCCTTTTTTCGGCGGCCGAAGTCCGAACGGGCGGCCGGAATCACAGCTGCGAATATAGGTACGAATGGTGCGATGCAAAATTATTATGCTGCAGTGCAGCCAAGAGAAAATTGCATGATTAATGAGGGAATCATAAACACTTGAGGCTGGAATACGGATTATGGCTGCGTCTGGTAGAAAACGGCTAGTTAGTTATGCGCGGTAAACAGAGCGCTGGCATCCTCCGGTCTCGTGGTTCCGGAGTCCTTGATCACTGCCATTTCGCCTAGCTTCCGCCGCTTGACGATCCTGTCTCCGCCGCACTCCCGGCGTGGAATTCACCCTCCTTGTGGGTGTTGCGTTGTGGAGTGTTCATGGGGACGATGCTTGACCACCGCCGTTGTGCGGAAGAATGCGTGGCAATGGCACGCTTGTCTGAGGACGATAAGGACAAGGCGCTTTGGCTCACATTGGCGCAGTCCTGGGTGCGGCTTGCCGAACACGTCGCGCACCCCGATGCGGCCCTCGTGGCCGCCACGGTGCACGACGAAGCGTCATGAGATAGCGGCCTTACCGCCTCAGTCCTTATCGGAAAGCTGGGCCTTACTGGCCGTGGCTGGCGAGGACCTGCTGGCAGGCGCTGCTGATCTTAGAGCGGTTCGCCTGCAGGCAACCCAAAATGCCGAGCACATCCTGCGGATTGACCTCAAGTTGGGTCTGGCAGAACTTGCTCACGTCAGGATGACAGGCCGCGCGTTCCTGCGGGTTCCCGTCACCCATGCTCATCCCCTTTACCGGCGGCGGTTGCGGCGGCAGTTGTTGAGCGAAAGCCGTTGTCCCGGCGGCAAGCGCCAAAGCGATCGTCAAGATTGATACGCGAAGCATGATCCCCCATCTTCGGGCATCCGGCCCAGCTTGTGGCTTCGATTCGTTATTCCATACTTTTTTGCCGTTCGGCGCACATTAAATTTTCTTGCAGAGATTGACGCCATAATTCGCGGGCCTCATTGGCCCGCTTGCGTACCGCGGGTGCGCGGCGATACACCTCGCGCAGGGCGGTTAGCTCAGTTGGTAGAGCGTCTGCTTTACACGCAGAATGTCGGCGGTTCGAGTCCGTCACCGCCCACCAGACTTCGCTCGCGCAGCGCAGCGAAGACTGTCGCGCCGAAGTCAGTGAAGGTGGGTGATGCAAGCTGCCGTAGGCTTCGGCTCGGCAAGCCAATATCTAAATTTTTCTTCGCAGCAAGCCCGCAAAAAAATCGCCCGCTGCCACGCAATGTCTCGATTGCGATGGCGAGCGGGCAATGAGAGCGGCACACCGACCCGCGCTTCGCGGGCCTAATGACCAGAGACGATTAGATAGCCTCTTTGAGTTCCTTTGAGGCGCGGAACGCGACTTTCTTGCTGGCCTTGATCTGAATCGGTTCGCCGGTGGCGGGATTGCGGCCCATGCGCGCGGCGCGCTTGCGCACTTGCAGGATGCCGAGGCCGCCGATGCGGATGCGCTCGCCCTTTTTCAGGTGCTTGACGATATTGCCAACCAGACCGCCGAGGATAGCTTCGGCTTGCTTCTTGGAAAGCTCATTGTCCTCCGCGAGGCTCGCGGCGAGATGCTTCAATGTCACGGTAGTAGCGGTTGTTTTGGTTGCCATTAGTCCCTCCTCAATGAAGCGGTGGCGTGAAAAAGCGCCGCTCACGGCGAAGCAGTTAAACGATTCGGCTCCGGCTGACCACGCTTGTTTTGCCGATTCCACCGATGTTTTCGGCATCGCAGGGCTATCTGAGGGCGCTCTGTGGCGAGCATAAGGCGGCCGGAAATGGCCGATTCAGGCCTAAATCCTTGACTTGGCGCGGGCCGGGCCTTAACTGCCGACGCGCCCGCGGGGGCGTAGCTCAGTTGGTTAGAGCGTCGGCCTGTCACGCCGAAGGTCGCGGGTTCGAGTCCCGTCGCTCCCGCCATTTCAATGAC
>Ga0182024_10004567_pt1 | contig 31729 bp, 27 predicted proteins | sample P32metaG_FD_120480 | JGI IMG/M metagenome (GOLD analysis project Ga0182024, IMG submission 120480) | Permafrost microbial communities from Stordalen Mire, Sweden - P3-2 metaG (Illumina Assembly) | ecosystem: Environmental > Terrestrial > Soil > Wetlands > Permafrost | place: Sweden: Stordalen...
CGCTTGCGCAACTCTCCGGTGTCGATTCAGACGAATCAACCGCTGAAGCCATCGGTGACTGGCATTATTGGGTCGCGCAGGGTTACTGTCTCTGATTTACGCACGCCCGCCGAAAGCTCACAGGAGCTCCAGCATTTCTCCCACGAGCTGCGATAAATCCAATGGGTCAAGACGTGCCTCGTCTTGCCCGGAGTAAACCATCAACTCCCGAACCATCTCCCCGGCGCGGATAGCGACAGTCTTGATTGCGCGGAGTTCTTGATCGGGCGGCGAACCGGCAGCCAACTCAGTCTCAGCAAGTTCCGCTTGAGCGAGGATGCCACCCAACAGGTTGTTAAAATCATGAGCGATGCCGCCCGCCAGCACACCGAGGCTTTCCAGCTTCTGCCTGGCAAGACCCTCTTCCTGAGTTCGTTTGAAATCGGTCGTATCGATACAGGCGCCGACGATTCGGTCAATGCGGCCGACTGCATTTCGCATGGGGATGAGATTGGAGTGGAAGTTCCGACGCCCGCTAGGCAGATTCAGTTCATCATCATAGTTGATGGGCGCACCCGCGTCTAAACAGCGGCGATAGGTTGCCGTGAGCTTCTTAGCCAACTCCCCGGAGAACACTTCTTCGACAAATTTGCCGGATACTTCTGCACTGGTAAGGCCTACTGCTGTCTCCTCGGCCGGGTTGAATCCGGCGAATTTGAAACGGCCATCGGAGGTGACATCCAGCAAGAACATGCATACCGAAATGTTGTCGAATATTTCCTTGTATTGCAGCTCGCTTTGGGCCAGCACATCGTTATTCCGGAGCCCTGGATCTACCCAGCTGCGAAGCTGACTGATCTCTTCTTCCAACTCGGCGATGCGTGCGCGGAGTCCTTGAGTTTCGTCTTCAGGACGAAGGTCTCCTACATTTGGCGTGTTCATCGAAAGCAGGCCCCTACAGGCTTCAATGGCAGACTGCACGCTATGATAACGCAAGATCCTAGTGCGTTACTGCGGTGGCCGTGCCTGGAAACGCCTAACAGACGTCAATTTATTCTGATCGGAGACTGTACTCTGCTAAGAGCTCCCTGCTGGGCTGCTCTCGATACACACGGACCCAGTAGGACCCGCGCGGCAGTTTCTCAATAAGGGCAGCGAGACGGCCATCTCGCGCTTCGGCACCCCTCTTGAGAACCTGGTTGCCAACCGCATCGACGACCTCGATTTCATACTCGCGGCTTGCCTCCACGGGCATGTCGAAAACAAGGAGAACAGGTGTTGTGGAGACCATTTTCGCCGCCGCCTCTGGCCCGCGCAGCGATTGCATCAGCAAGATAGCGGGGGGGGACAGTTTGGCGTGGTGGGAGTCTCCTGTAATCAGCAGGATCAATAGTGCTACAAGAGCTGCGGCTGCGCCGGGCCAGAAACTGGTTCGAAAGGCAAAAGCGCCATGCCACTGCGTCGTGGTGCTCGCGTTCTCAAGCGCCGCCGCCTCTCGACAGAGAATCACTAGCTCGTCCGCCTCCACAAGCCGGCTTTGGCAAAATGAGCAGGCTAACAAATGCTCTTCTAGTTCAGCAATCGACTCCGCGGAAAGAGAGCCCAGGGCGTATTGATCGAGAAGATTTTCTTCAATATGCTTCATTGGCATTGTCCCTAAAGCGCTTACGGCGTCGACTTTCTTGTTCGTCGCGAGCCCACTTTCCCTCTAAACTAGCAGTGCGCCGGGGAAGGCTCACTTATCAGGTTTTTCAGAGAACGGCAATTCCGAGAACACATTAACCTGGTTGGTTCTAGCGGTGCCCAAAAAACAATTGATAATCTATTCAGCCTGATCGCACTGCATTGATATCAGCGCAACTCGCGCTTTTGCGCAGGTATGGAATTGCGCCATGGACACGCCGTCGGACCCGGAGCGGCACTGCACGCCGACCGGCGACAAGGAAACGGAGGAGTGACTTGGTGACCGGCTTGGTTCGGGAACAGGCGACCATTCTCGTCGCCGATGATGATCCTGACATGCTCCGGGTTACGGCGGCGATCCTGAATCGATCCGGGTACAACGTATTGACGGCTATAAACGCCGAGGCGGCGCTCAAAGCTTTTGAGGAGGCCCCGCGCGCGATCCAACTTGTCATCTCCGATGTTGTAATGCCGGGAATGAAGGGTCCGCAACTTATTCGTTCTATCAAGAATCTTTCACCATCCACAGCAACGCTCCTCATGTCCGGTACCTTGGGGATCGCGTTCGATGGGAGTGCGGCTTCGATCGAGAAACCATTCCGGATGCCAGCGCTGGTTGCAAAGGTGCATGACCTCTTAGCGGGTTGCGATTTCGCGAAAATCGACCTCGAGCAGTCCATCATAAGATCTCAGCGGCTCGGGGCGAGCGGCGACGGCGTGAAAGATCTTGCCTCCCATCCGCCCGATAAAGGCGTCAACCCCCTGTAGCTTGTTCCAAACTCGACAAACGTGATACAACAAAGGCACATTCGCGAGAGGGCGCTTGACCAATTATGGACGGCACGGCCTTTTCCGCTCGCTTCTTTGCCCACCTTCACCAAGTGCGACTCTGGATTGTAAAACCCAGTTACGCGATCGCGTTTCTGACCATGGTCCTCTCGGTGGTACAGTGCGGTACGCGCGGCGTTTCAAATCCCAGAACCCAGGGTAGCGAAGAACCTCCCGAACTCCTCGAAATGCGTCGCCAAGGCAACGCGCTGCTCCGCGCGCGTCAATATTCACAGGCTATTAGCATCTATGAAAATGGCTACCGAGAGGCGCAAAGTCGTCGAAATCCGCGGTCGGCAGTTCGGTTCTTGAATAACTTAGGCAGTGCATATTATCAGTTGTTTCGCTATCGCGATGCCATTCAAACGTATCTGAAAGCCCGAGATCTAGCCAAGTTGCAGGGAGACAGGGAAACGCTAGGCGCACTCTATGTCAATCTCTCCTCTCTCTATTTCGATATGGGCGAAATCGACGCTGCCCTGGAGTCTGCCGAAGAGGGTTTGAAACTTCCCACCGGGGCTACGGCTAAGTTTAAGGCGAGTCTCTTGCTACAGTGCGCACGCATTAAAGGACGGCAAAAAGACTCCGGCCAAAATATTGCCCTGCTTCAGAAGGCGATCGAAGCATCGAGATCAGAGCTGGATATGCCGTCCGAGGCACAGGCGTGGAATGAACTGGGAAGCGTTCTGATTGAGCGCGGCGAACTTCAGTCCGGCGAGCGTGCGCTCCTCGAAGCATTTCGAATGCGCAAGTTAGCGCACGATGACCGGCTCTATTTCACCTACGAATCATTGGGGCATCTGCGTATGCTGGAGGGCGATTTGCAATCGGCTTCTCTGTTTCTTGACAGAGCGGTCGACTCGGCTCGATTCGTCAACCCATCCGCAATATGGAGTGCATATTATGAGCGAGGCAAGCTCCATCTTGCCAAAGCGCAGTTGCAGGAAGCCTTCACCGACTTTGGAAACGCCTTGGACTGCGTCAGGCGCTGGCGAGCCGAAGTGCTACCGGCCGACGCCTTCCGCATCAGCAGCGAAGTCGAACTGCAGCAAGTTTATTCTTCCTATATCGAGGCTGGAAGCCGCTTGTACGAGCAGACTCGCCGGAAGCGTTTTGCGGAAGAGACTTTTGCAGCCGCCGAAGAGAGCAGGGCAGCGAGTTTGCGAGCGTTGTGGGCGGGATCCGACCTGACGAAAAAGCTTCCGAACGACTATTGGGATGCGCTCGCGGATCTCTACAAAGCCGAAGGCGATCTGGTCAAGGGCGACCCGGGCGGGGATACGGCCCTAGTTCGGCGACTACGACTAAGAGTGGCGGAGCTGGAGGCGCGGGCAGGGCTTGACTTGCCCCCTAATCTGGGCAGTCTCGATCCGAACGGCGGTGAGTTTCTGGATCGGACTCGGAGCGCTTTAGAGCCAACGGAAGTCTTCATCGGTTTTCATTTGGGAGATGTGGAATCTTGTGTGTGGGTCATTGGGCGGGAAGGGTTCGAATTTCGTCGTTTGCCACCGCGAACGCGCATCGCTGAGAATATTCGCCTTTTTGTCAATGCGGTGCGCGATAGTTCTTCTGAGGCAATAACTTTGGGCAATCGCCTATATTCTCAACTGTTCGATGGTACTGACCGGCGTTTGCTTGATAAGCCCGAATGGATCGTGGCGCCCGACGGCCCCCTCTTTGATCTGCCTTTTGCTGCTTTGGTGGAAACTTCTAAATCGGAGCCCATCAGCTCTCACTACGTGGTCGAGCGCCATGCCGTGCGCGTCGTACCCGGCGTCTCAGCACTGCTCGATTCTACCTACTCCGACTGGAATGGACCAGTGGTGGGATTAGGCGATCCGATTTACAACCGGGCAGATCCTCGGTATCCCGGCCGTGGATCTCTTGGCAAAAGCTATGACAGTGCACATCGCGGGTCGACCTTACATGTTCCTCGCCTGGAACTGGCGAGATTGGTAGGAAGTGGCCGGGAAATAGAGAGTTGCGCCAGGATCTGGCGATCGCAAGGCCTTAAACCGATTCTGCTAGAGGGCGCGACCGCAAACAAGGAGAGCCTTGCGGAAGCTCTTCGCCAAAATCCGGCGGTGCTGCATCTGGCCGCGCACATTCTTTTTCCGGGTCAATATTCAGGCCTTGGCATGGTAGCACTCGCGCTTCGGCCGGATGCTGAAGTGGAGCTCCTCAGCGCAACCGAGATCTCAGGCATGAGAGTTAAACTTGGGCTGGTTGTCTTGAACGGATGCAGTTCGGCACATGCTGCTATTCTTCCCGGCGCCGGACTGATGGGCCTGACTCGCGCGTGGCTGGCCGCAGGCGCGCGCGCCGTCATCGTCACGCGATGGGCGATGGCGGATCAAGATGGCGGCGAGCTTTTTCCGTCATTCTATGCGCGGCTGCACGCCTTTCGAAGTTTCCATGGCGGGAAATCTTTAGCTAAGGTGTTGCAACAGGCGCAGCTCTCCGAGTTGCGTGCGGGAGGCCGGCGTGCGAAACCTGCTTACTGGGCAGCGTATTTCTGCGTCGAAAGGAATTGATCAGAGCCAGATGCCGGGCCAGCCGGAACCGGACTGGAAGACCGTGGTCGAACAGATCCGAGCTGGGCAACCGCCAGGTGAGGAGGACCTGTATCGGAATCTTGCAACTGGCGCGCGTCTTTTTCTTCAACGCCGCCTCGGAACCCAGGATGTCGAGGACCTGGTTCACGACTTGTTTGTCATCGTCGTGGAGACAATACGCCGGGGAGATCTGCGAGAACCGGAGCGTCTCATGGGATTCGTGCGAACGGTGTTGCACCGGCAGATGAGTCTGGGAATTTCGCGCATGATTCATAAGCGCGAAAACTCGATCAACCTGGAATCAGCAGCAGTTCTCACCGCAGCGGAGCCTACTCCAGAACAGCGGGCCGTCGCTCACCAAAAGTCGGCTGTCATGAGACAGGTTCTAAGAAAAATGAAAACTCGGGAGCGTGAGGTCTTAACGCGCTTCTACCTGAAGGAGGAGTCGCCGGAGCGAATTCGCATGCATATGGGACTCACCGAGACCCAGTTCAATCTGCTCAAATCCAGGGCCAAGGCACGGCTAACGGAGTTAGTCCGGCGCAAGCTGGCACGCGAGTCACTTAGTCGAGAATGATGATCACGGGTTCGCTGGCTGGCTTCATCCACAAGATCGACAGGATTACGAAAAGAAAGTCAGACATGGTGTGCTCCTTTCAGAACGTTCAAGCGCTACAGATCCCGGGCGCTCGAGCATGCTGAGCCACATTGCGCGCCGTTTACGCGAATCGGTGCGGTTACACAATGGTTGTGTAAGGCCTCTCTACTTCCTGGTCTTCAACTTCTCCCGGCTATTCATGGCTCTCGCTAGTTTCGATCCATTCGACGTACAGTCGCCTTAATATTTCGAGGTCGTCCCGACGTCGGAGAAAACAATCTCTACTGACACCGTCAGCAAAAGCTACGTCAGAATCCTCCGGCGGAAGTGGCTAGGGAATGGCGCAGCGACGGGATTGGGCATGCTCGGTTGTTCGATCACTGGATCTCCCCGGCAACCCGCTTTCTCCCTTCCTAATCACACTGCGCACAGTTTCGCATCAACGCGCGAGGCTTGCCTTCGACAGTTGGAACAATCCGGAAACAAGTAAAGCGGACCGTGAAAGACGATAAAGTTACGTGAGGCGAAACTCCTACTGTGCTTATTTCTCCGTGGACATGGAAGTTGTCGCGCTTCTTGTTCCGGGGGGAAGGATGTTTTCGCAACGGTCAGAGATCCCCCTACTGGCCGCAACGGGGGATGCGGCAGCGAGCGATTGGTTCGTAAATGCGTCGCAACCATGCTTTGTGAGGTGTTGTTCAAACTCCCCTCCAGCAGTTTCGCAGCGCTCTTTTGCTTCGATCACGACTGATCGCAAGGCGTCGTATTCCGCCTGGGCGGGAGGACCCTCATGCTGAACCAGTCGTGCGACGGCCTCAGAGTACTCTCGTGCGGCCAGTGCAAACTGTTCAGCGAAGCGTCGGCGATCATTGCAGCACGTCATAAAAGAGTCTCAGTATGGTAGCTCGGCATCAAGCCCGATAATGTTACTTAGTTGATGTCGAAATATTAAACGAGATTTAGAGAATTTATTGCATCCGGTCCCGTCCTGGAAGGCATCGCCGGTGTGGTACGTCTGTTGACGTACTGTTGATCGAAGACAATCTTGGTGATGCAGTATTGATTCACGCTGCCTTCAAAGGTCTGTCGGTCCTGGTCAATCTGCATCTCGCCCTGGACGGTCGCCAAGCCGTGCTCCTGCTAAGTAATCCCCACTTTCAACCAGACTTGATCGTTCTGCAATTGAACATTCCGAAGATATCCGGCACGGGCTTTGGGCGCGTTAAAAATAACGCGTAATCCGCCTCACGCGCATCTGAGGTGACAACCGGAGTCGAGAATGTAAAGCCGATGGTTCCCGACAGTTCCAGGCCACGCAGAGCGGTAGGTGCTCGTTTGAAGTCCATAACATCAACAAGTTGCGGAATTCGCCCGGAAAATCGGTTCGACGTTGCGTTTGATTGACTGCTAGTTGCTTCGAGGCCCGACCAAACCAATCTGGACCTTCATCAGACCGCATGGAGATAAATCCTATGAAAGCATACCAAAGACCAATTCGCGCCCTTGTCGCCGCTGCCGCCCTTCTCGCTTCCTGCTCGGGCGCCTATGCACAGCCCGTGTCGGGCTGGAGTCCGATTCCAACTCTGGAAAGCCTTCAGACGGGGCTACTGGAGATGATCAGCCGATTGAACCTGACACATGCGCAACATGAGCAGGTTGAGCGGATTATCGCAAATGAAACCATGCAGCTCGCGCTAACTCGAGGGAATCCCAATCTCTCCGTTGCCAAAGTATTCGCCCAAGAGCAACGCGTTCGAATCGAAGCGCGCAGACAGATCGCATCGATTTTGACTCCTCGTCAAACAGAGAAGGTCGCGAAGGTGATGATTCACAACATGGAAAAACGCGAACGTTGGGGCCGCGACCCGTCAACCTTCTTTTCTATCCCGGCAGCCTATTGATTTCTTCGAGGGCTCGATTTTCAGCTTTCAACATCTGAGGGGTATATATTCGATTCGCCTTTGGCGTGCTAGGATGTGGCGCGCCATCGTTGAAGGGGGACTCACGCGATTGCCACGAATCCCGACGCTTGTGCTAAGTCAGTGTAGTTCAGTCCCCGCCGCGGACACCGCCGCAAGCCGATTGAGCCGTACAAATTGCGCGACGTCCGTCACCAGTCGCACGATACACTGCTGCGAAGCTTGGCCCATTGCTGATACAACCGCCTGCACATCGCTTTTCGCGACGACAGATTCGGAGGACGCGGAGCTGGACCAGATTACTTGCTGGCGTACGGGATCCTCCAATTCGGCTGAAATAGAAACTTGGACCCGAACGCCGCCCGCATCATCGAGTTCTTGAAGCCGGTCGATACTTCCTCTCAGAACATAATCGCTCTTTTCCCCACCATCCGAGATTTCAACGGACTGGAAAACTCTTCGTCTCACTAGTTGGTCTGCCAGCGCCTTGGTTAACGCGTCGGTGGGAGGTTCAGCCCAGCGGTGGTATTCATAGAAACCAACCTCCACGGGTGAAGGCCGGTAGACAATCCGATCTTGTCGCAGAAAGCTGGTGGTTTGGAAAGGCTCAATCCGAAGCGAAGCCGCGGCGGAGGGACCGACCGGAGCAGGAGCCGGTGGGATTTCCAATTTGTAGTACTTTGTCGCGGGCCCGCGTACGCTTCCGCATCCAGCGAGCAGTGCCACGGCAACGGTAACCCAGGATGCACGCATAGTCATGGTCGTGCACCAGCGACGGGAACCGCACGGTCAGGGACAGGTTTTCCGCGTATCAGCGACCAGGGCCGCTGCTTCACGGACGCCGTCAAGTCCCGCAGATTCTCCGAAGCCGCGCGAAAGTTCTCGAGCGTGTCATCAATGTTGTATCGATTGGCCGAGACGACTGCTTTCAGGTCCGCAATCAGACGGCGCGCGTCGGTCATCGTCCGTTGCATTTCCGCGAGATCCGTCTGGAGAGGGTCGCGAATCTGGTCGATAGTCCGATTTGCATTAGCGAACGTATCATTCGCTGTTCGCGCCGCAGTTTGTATTTCATTCAAAGCACCACTGGCTTGATCTAAAGCACCACTGGCCTGCGAGGAGGCGCGCTCGAGGTTCTGCAGCACTCTATCAATTTGCGGAGACTCCTTATCAAGCAACCCTCGCGCATCGGCTAGTAGCAAGGTAAAATTTCGCTGATTCTGTGGGCCTGTCATGGATTGGACATTGGCAAGAACAACCTGCGCATTGCTCGTAAGGCTATCCATGTTTTTCTGGATATCCTGCAAGGTGAATTGGACGGTTGGTATCAGCTCACTCGCCCGTTTGGCAAGATCATCAAACGAAACGGGTTCCGTAGATGGAATGGTTGCACCAGGAGGAATGCGCAGCGACTTGTTCGTTCCGGTCGAGATTTCCAAATACTTATCGCCCAGAGGGCTGAGCGACGTGAGGGTCGCGATGGAATCGGCGTTCACGGGAACTTCTCCCCTGACTTCGAGTAGAACCTCGATCTTTGTAGGATCTTCACGCCATGGCCGGATACCAGTTATGGCGCCGACTTTCATGCCTCCGAATCGCACCGGAGAGCCGGGGTCGACACCGGCGGTCTGCTTGAAATAAGTTTTGTACGGAATGCGGACGCCACTCAGTTGGTCCACGTACGCGAAAGTAGCGAGAAAAATGAGCAATGACGCTATTACGAACGCTCCCACCTTCAATTCTTTGGACATGGCACACCTAACCTTTCGGCGAGTTGTTGTAGGAGTTCTGTCTTGTCATCCGACATCCTGTCTGGCACACGGTCCAGGAACTGCCGCACCCATGGATCGGAGCTTTGAGCGATGGAGTTCTTTGGGCCGATCGCGATCAACTTGCTATCTCTGAGAAAAGCAAGCCTGTCCGCGATCCTGAATGCGCTCTGAAGCTCCTGGGTGACGACAAGCACCGTCATCTGGAGAGCATTTTTCAAATAGAGCACGAGTTCGTCAATGCCGGCGGCCGTGATCGGGTCGAGGCCTGCTGAAGGCTCATCGAAAAAAAGGATTTCGGGATCCAGGGCCGTCGCCCGCGCTACCGAGGCGCGCTTCAGCATGCCGCCAGAGAGCTCCGAAGGATAGAACGAGCCGAAGTGGACCAATCCGACCTGAGCCAGTTTCAGCAGCACGACCTCATCGATGGTGGAGTCGACCAGCCTTGTGCGCTCCAAGAGAGGAAACGCGACATTCTCCGAAACCGTCATGGAGCCGAAAAGTGCGGCACTCTGGAACGACACTCCCATCGACTGGCGAACCTGATTGAGCTCCCGCTCTGAACAGCGGATAATGTCGACACCCTTGACAGTGATGCTCCCGGATAGAGGCTTTTCCAAACCAATCAGATGCCGCAGAAGTGCGCTCTTTCCCGAACCGCTTTGGCCCAACAGCACCAGAACTTCACCCCGCCTAATGTCGAGGTCTATGCCATCGAGGATCGTGCGGTCACCGTATTTGACGACCAAATCCCGGACCACAACCACGCTTTCGTTCGGCATCATCTCCATGCGACGTAAAAAAGTGCGGTGAACAGCAAATCAGCCACGATCACCAGAAGGATGGCCCTCACGACCGCTGAAGTTGTGGCCCGCCCCACGTCCTGCGGGCTGCCCTTGACTCGAAACCCTTGTAGGCAACCGACTTGAGTGATCAGTGTTGAAAAGACCATACTTTTGATCAGGCCGCTCAGAATATCCCGGACGTAAAGTGAATCGAGCGCGGCACGAATGTATAGCGACAAGCTTGTCCCGATGGTGCTGTATACAAACCAGCCACCGGCCAGTATGCCAGCCAGGTCGGCTACCACCGTCAGGCACGGCATGACGACCAGCATCGCTAGGAACTTCGGAGACACCAACACTTGAATAGGATCCAGTGCCATGGTTTTCAAGACACTAATCTCGTCAGTAAGGACCATTGCGCCGATCTCGGCCGAGAACGCCGAGCCAGAACGCCCGCTGACTGTAATTGCGGTGATCAATGGTCCGGCTTCTCGCGTGATGCCGATGGCAACGAGTGGGATCACAAGCTCGAGTGCGCCCAGTTTTCGCAGTTCCGATCCACCTTCAAAGGCCAGAATCAGCCCCGTGCAAAATGCCGTCAGCGCCACGATGGGCACTGCGCCAACGCCCGCCGCCACCATTTCGTCAACGGCATGCTTCCACCGCAATGGATGCATAGCGAACGGGTTGATAGCTCTGATTCCCCGAAGCGATTGCCAAAACTGGACAGCCAGGGCTCCCACGTACTCAACCCCGCCAATGCTGGAACGGCCTACATCTTCTACCGCGGCCACAGGTGTTCCGGTCATGCGCTCAATTTCTGCCGCGCCAAGGCCTCAATCCTGAAAAATTCCGTCAGACCGTTGACATCGAGAAGATACCGAACCTTCTCGTTCAGACCGGACAGAGTTAGTCGCGCGCCCTGTTCTTTCGACGTCAACAGAATCTCAATGAGAGTGGCGAGCCCAGAAGTGTCGATGTAAGAAACGTTGGCGAAATCGATCGTGAGATTCAGGCTTTTACTCTTGTTGTAAAGTTTGAGCGCGGTCCTGCGGAGATCCGGTGAAGTATTCATGTCGAGCCTGCCATATAGTTGGATCACTGCATCTTGGTCGACCTGTTCTACTTCGATTTCCATGCTTATCTCGGACCTTCGAAATGCATCCACCCGTGAGAAGGTGATACAAGTAGCCTGCGAACTTCCGCAGTAGTCATCGGGCAAAACCGGTAAGCCGCTAACGTGTCGAGCAACTTTCGTCTCCTTTGAATTTGAGTCAAGCCCTGCTTCTGTCTTTTTCCGCCTCCCTAGTCGACTGAAAGAAAGGATTTGAACCCTACTGCACTTGGACTAAAACTCGACCACTTAGCGCTAATTTTTTAGAGTTAAATTCTGGGCGCTACTGGAACTTAAGTGTCGATGTTATGATTGGACTGCGCGGATAGGCTTTCAACTACCCTCATTGGTACTCGAAGCCGAAAGTGATTGATACTACCTGCGTGTTGATATAATTGAGCTTACCCTCTTCGTTCTGCGCCGGATAGGGATAATGCAGGCCGCGAATGCAATGGCAAATACATTGTGAATCTTGAGATCGCCCGTCCATCCTTGGATTGCTTTTCATCGTGTCGTTTCGCTAATACGCCACCGCCAGGCCACTATATCTGGCTTGTCGACGCCATGGGCGTATGCGTAGTTGCGGCAATCGGTCGCTGATCACGGTATTTTTCTTTCGCATGCGCCCCGATCCTCTTGAGCTTCGAACTCAGAATCGAAAACTCGGTCCGAGGCTCAACACCGCCGCAGAGCCATGCGGAGGTTAACCGTTACCGCTGAGCTCGCAATGCATTGTCGGTATGCGGCACGGCCGGAGCCCAGCCGTCGTCCAGGTTAAATTCCGTCATGGTGAGTGCTACTTCTCCGGTCTTTTCGCCCAGGTCTTTTTGGTAGACGACACCATCCTTGCCAACGATGAACGTCACGATTCCCGAGTTCCTGTACTCCGCGGGGTAGGCAAGAATGGCGAAGCTCCCGGGTTTGGTGAGGATCCGATAGAAATAGCCGTTGAAAAGTGGGGGCTGATCGCCGGCGTTGCCCGCCACGGCTTTCGCGAAGTCTCCAAGCTCGTCGAGGGGGCTGAGCCGGCCTTCCGTAGCAGGCCAATACAGCCCGTTCTGTTTGCCCGGGTCACTAACGAATTTCTGCGCATACTGCTTGACCCTGCCGCCATCGTGAGTCTGGCTGAAATATTGTTTTTGCGAGCCGGCGATGGCTTCGCAGGCGGCGATCGCGGTCAACTCGTGCTTGCCGATCCGGCGCGCCAATATCTCGTCCTTGCCGGCTGCGGTATCGAAATACCATTGACCCGAGGAATCCTGGCCTAAAGGAACGGGGAATGCATAATTGTCCGGCCCAATGTACAGTGTCTGGCCGCCCGCCTTGATCATTCCCCAGCGATTCATTCGTATATACTCGGTGACGAAATCTCCGAGACTGGCCTTATCAAGCGCCGGATCTCCCGTGAACAGGACTTCCTCTCCAGCCGGGCCGAAGATCGCCAGCAAAGCTGCCCGATCGCCGGACTGAGCGGCTGCCAGCAACGTAGCGCCAGCCTCAGAAGGCGATGCGAAGGTCTTGGGGACCACTTTTTCTGCGGCGGGCTTGGAGCGCTCCACCGGCCTATTGCACGAGGCCAGTGAAATGAGCAGCGCAAAGATCAGAATCTTGTGTTTCGAAGCTAAGTTTGACATGAAAATCCTTCCAAATAAGCGCGTTTTAAAGTCGAAACCCACCGCCGTGGAAACCGCCGAAACGGCCACCACCGAAGCCTCCACCGCCAAATCGGCCGCCGCCGAAGCCGCCGGCGCGCATACTCCCCCAACCGCGGAAGCTGTCGGCCCTCGATGACCAGCCGCCAAAACCACCAGTGCGATCACCCAGGCCACTGAACGCGTTCGATCTTCCGAATGCGCTCTCATCGTGGGCCCAGGAGTTCGAACGATTGGCATTGATGTTCTGATTCTCCCGGTTGAAGTTGTTTACCCGGTTCGTACTCCCCGCGAAGTTATTGACCGTGGTTTTGTTGTAGGCGTTGTGGTAGCCGTAGCCATAGTGGTAGCCGCCGTTGTAATAACCGCCGTGCCAGGCGGCATTTCCGTAAAAGTTGTTGTGGTTGTAGACTACCGCGCCACCATGCCAGTTACAATTCCAGGAATTCCATCCCCATCCGCCGCCGCCCGCTAATGCACCAACGGCGATTCCAGCGCCGAACCCAAGTACGCCGGCTGCAGTCACATCTGCCGCGGTATATCCCGGCGTCACGTAAGGTGTGCCATAGATTACTGCCGGATTGTATTCCGGAACATACACGATTTCTGGGTTCGCGGGCTGGATCACGATTGTCTCTGGCGTTTGTTGCACGACCGTGATTTGAGAACTCGACTTGAGATTGCCTACGGCCTTCGCTTTGGCACGCAACGTTTGAATAGCCTCCATGACCTCCGACGGCTGGTTGTGATAAGCCTCTCCCAGCGAGGACGTCCAGGTGAGATTCTTCGCCATATTGTCGAGGACTGACGGAAATTCGGTAAGCGCCTTCACGCTCGAATCCCAGGATTGTTTGTCGACGGCCTGCATGAGCGATTTTCCCGTCAGGTTCTGATTTTCGTGGAGCCAGTAGTCGGCAATCGCGACCTGATCTGGAAATGTGGCGGCGGCTAGTATCTGAGCGACGAGCGCGTCAGGATACAGCGCGATCGGGGCCACCAATGCATCCAGTTCGCTCACGCTCATCGGCGCGCTATCTGTGGCGCCACCCGCGGTTTCCGGAACCGACTCCGGGTTTCGATATCCGTACGATGAGGTCGCGATAAGAACGAAACTGAGCCCCACGGCCAGGACTTGCTTAGTGTCTTTTAGCATCATTTGACTACTCCAATTCGGCGTGTAGGCACCCTGTGGCGAAATCGCGTCGTTTCACGGTAGAGCGCGGCTCGCCGAGAGAACTCTGTTTCGTAGGATGCCGTCAGGCTAGTTCAGAGCTTTTTTTTGGCGTTGCAAAAGATCGAGGCTGGCCACTCGCTTATCGTGCGAGCGAAATGCTGGATTGCCCGGTCAGACGCGCTTCGAAAGATTTCTGCAGTTTGGGCGCAGGACCGCGCACGCAACCAAAGCCGAGGTGAGTTAGCGGGCGCAGTATTGGTCAGTGCAAAGAGCGAGCCTCGGCGGTGCACGCGCTTTTGCACGCCCGTCTCACTGGGATCGGCAGGTCGCCTAGGATTCCACGGCAACTCCGCCGCTCGCTGCCAGGGTCTGATAATAGGAGCCGCTTTTGCCGCTGAGCCCGCGCGGACCATCGCCGCTCCGACCAGCGTACCCGTTAGCACCCACCCGTTTGGTCCAATAAACTTCACCCAACAATCGACACTGGATCTCTAAGCCGCCAGCGCAGGTTTTAGATTTGGGAGGATGCGAGGCGTAAACGCTCCGGCAGCACCGGCCCGAGAATAGAAGTAGTCAGCATGAGCACGAGCACCACATTGAGCAACCTGCCATCGATCAGGCGCTGACCTGCGGCGTCGAATGTAACGATCGCCATCTCGATGCCGTCGTCGCGGAAGCGATTGCACATAATCTCGACCTTGTCCAGGCTGCTGCCCAGGTGGAGGTGGCCCGTCAAAATGTCGTAATCGTCGCCTCGCAATTGAAACCTCAACTCGGCCTCGGCCTCGGAACGGCCACGACACGCGACAAAAGCCAGGATCAAAACTATAACAGTAACAGCGAAAGAATGGGGATGGCATGGGAGCTTGACATTGGGGGACGGTTGCGCGCGCAATGCGCCGCTGCTGAGGCGGGCTTCGAGGCGACTGCCCTCGACTGCGCCTGGGCGCGGCAATCGCTGGCGGCCACGGTGTCGCAGTCTTGGTACCAGGCAGTCGAACAGCGACGCCTCGTGGCGGTAGCAGAGAGCAGGCGGTCCAGGTTTATCAGGAGCTGCTGCGCCTCTCCAAAGTGAAGCAGACTGCGGGCCAAGTCTCCGGGCTGGATGTGGCCGAAGCAGGCGCAAGGCTCGAATTAGCCCAAAGCGAGTTGAGTAACGTTCAGGCATTTTTCATCGCCGCGCAGCGCAACTTGGAAATACTTCTTGGCCGCTACCCTGCGGCTGCCGTGGATATCAGCCGGGACTTCTCCCCCTTGCCGCCGCCCGCCCAAGCGGGCCTGCCGTCCTCCCTGCTTGAGCGCCGACCCGATGTCGTTGCAGCGGAGCGCTTGGTGCTGGCCGCGTTCCGCAACCTGGAGGCCGCCAAACTCGCGCTGCTGCCCACCTTCGCGCTCGACTTTGAGGGAGGTCGTATCAGCGACCCGCTGCTCGCGCTTCTGAAGTTGAATCCATTGTTCTACCACGTGGCCCAGGGGATGACCGTGCCTGTCTATACCGGCGCCCGGTTGACCGCCCAGGTGAAGATCGACACTGCCCAATAACAGCAGGCGGTGGCTCACTATGGCGTCGTCGTCCTGAACGCCTTTGACGAAGTCGAGACTGCTTTAACCAACGAGAATCTATACGCCCAACAGTTTGAGCACCTGGACAACTCTTTGCGTGAATACAGCGAGTCCATTCGGATAGCCACGATCAAGGACAGAGCGGGCACTTACGACATGCAACAGGTGCTGCAACTTCAGACCGTGCAGCTTTCTGTCGAGTCGGATATGATCAAGGTTAGGAACGCTCGGATCGCCAACCTCATCAATCTGCACTTGGCGCTCGGTGGTAGTTTCGAGTCCGCGCCGGCAGTCGTACCCAAGTGATCAGTGCCGATACTTTCGTTGTCACGTGTCGGTCGAGCCGTTTTGAGGATCCCCTCGGCGCACCCAGTACGTTTCACGAGCGATGCGGCGACTTGAGAACGAGAACAATCGAGCCACTCGGCTTAAGTGGCCGCCGTGGGATAGCGCGATAAAAAGAATTAAAGATGGTCACCCACATCCCCTTGACTTTTATGACCTTTTGATAGAACCGCTAATTGGAATACACCTGTTCTAGAGTTCAGGTCATCGCGGGAGATCAGGATCGCCGTGTGCCACGACAGTCGGGAGCCGGACCTGTCGAGCCAGTGTCGGCTGCGTGCGATCTAACACGTCGATCAATAGTGTGCACGTTGGTTTCAAAGACATGCAGATGATGGAAATCGTTCGGTATTTTAGTCGCTGGAAGTTTCAAGTGACCAACGACTGAAATGTGAGGTGCTCCTGCTTTTGGCAAGAACATTCGGGTTTGAGGTCTCCTATGAGGAAGTGGTCAAGACTCTGATGGCGGTTTGTCGACACGACTAAGGCCCGGCCGAGCCGGAGCTGCGGGACAAGCCAATTTCTATTTTCTAGACTGGCGAATTGTGGTCTGCATCTTTTGGGACGAAGGTCTTAGATTGCACCGAGCTGCGCTGTAGATTAATTTGACGCGCACGTCAATAGATCAGGAGGGAAAATGCGTACAGCAACGGAAGCAGTGTCGAGGCGAGTTCTCATGCCGTCGATTCTGTTATCGATCCTATTGATCATTTTCGGGTTCCTGGCGATCATGCTACCGGCGGCGACCTCAATCGGAGTCACCCTCATGATCGGATGGCTGGTCTTGTTCGGCGGACTGGTGCAACTCGTTCACGCCTTTCAGTCCAAAGGTATCGGCTACATTGTTTGGAAGCTCCTGGTCGCAGCTTTCTACCTTGCGGCAGGCGCCTATTTGATCGCTCGTCCAGCTTTGGGACTTGCCGGGCTCACTCTCGCGCTCGCCATATTTTTCGTTGCGGAAGGTGTCGTGGACGTCATCGCCTATTTCTCGACGCGAAAAAGTGGCGGCTCGGGGTGGATGCTTCTGGATGGGATCGTCACCTTGATTCTGGGCCTCATGATTTGGAATCGATGGCCTGCCACGTCGCTATGGGTTATTGGGACCCTGGTGGGCATCAGCATGCTCATGACTGGAACCACACGACTGATGGCGGTGCTCATAGGTGGGGTGGCATTTTCGCTTCTCAAAATGCATACGCTAGCACTCCCACAGGACCGAGCCGCGCGATATGATCTTCTGGATCTAAATCGATACGCTGAGTTGAGGTTAAGAGCCCAGCGGCAAATGCTTGTGAAACAGCCAGCTGATGAATCCGAACCGTATCCTCATCATGAGGACTACCCCGAGAGCGCAGGAGAGGATCAAGGCCAGCTCACGTCGCATCTACCCGGTTCGACACCTTCCTGGGGGACTTGGCTGACCGTAAAATGTGGCAATTAACGCGGTTAATTCTGACGCGGAATCGCAGGGTCTGAAAAACGAAGGCCATCTACCCGCAGGATCGTCGAAAGGCGTGGGCGACGCCCGGGCGTGCCAGTTGCAATCATGTAAGCATCACATGAACCCCACTATTTCAGGCACGGAATACGTGCTCTCGCGCATCGGCGAGTGCTCGATTCAGCAGCTCGATGAGTTGCTGCCTCACCGCTGGGCCGCTGCCCGCACTTAGCCGTCGCTCTTGAGACTGCCAGTTCCTCATCGGGCGCTGGGTGTTCATGTGATGGATACGCTCCAACGGCAATTGCACGTACAGTTTCACCCATGCCATCCCGGCAGCGGCTACGGGTACCTACACGATCGGCGGGGAGGCGCGCATGTAGATCCATTGTTTGCGTGGCCGGACGACCGCGATCTCACCCGGAACAACATCCCAAAGGCCACCTGCACGAAGTGTGACTGTGTGGGCACTTCCGCAGGCGGCATCGAGCGGCCTTCTGCTTCACCGAAAGCACGATCAGCTCAACCGGGTTGGCCAGGTTGATGGGCGCCACTGTTTCGTCGGTTCGTTCCTTGCCACTTTCATCTGGCAAGGCCGGATCGGGCCGTTTTGCTGTCCTCAATGAGCATCTCTCCCGTGACGCTCGCCCCATCGCGTCTTCGCGCGCTCTAAGAACGAAGGTCGTTCGCTGCGTTTCGCGCCGGCAGCCAAGGCCTGAAATCCTCTGATGAAGCTGGTCTTGCGGTAATGCAATGCGCAAACCCGGCGCACAGTCTGCTCCCATTCGTCAGCCAGTCCCGCCCGCTGATAGCAGTCTCTGGCGCGCTTGAAATTTGAGAGCGCGGCGTCGTAGTACTTGCTCTTCTTTGCATCAACAATGCGCATCCCCTGTGCGCGCCAAAGGCGCGCGGCAAGTCCCGAATGATTCTTCTCCAACCGTTTCGCAGCGGGCTGAGTGGCATGGTGGCTCACGTTTTCGAGAGCCTCATCCGAAGAGCCTCGCACCAGTTCCGCCAATCGTTCCATGTCCTTCGTTTCTACGAATAGTTCGAGCAGCGAATGCAGGTCCGCTCCACACGCTGCATTCAGAGCCTTTTCATGCCACGCCGTGCGCTCGGTCTTGGGCACAAACTTCATGAGATCGTCATAGGTGAATTTCGAGGGGGACTTCTGAAAATCGGCCCAAGCGGCTTTCAGTGCTTCATCCGCTCGACCGAGTTTGCTCAGCAGCTCGGGGTGGAGCTTGTCCAGATCGTAAGCCGCCGTGGACCGAAACTGGCTCTTGCGGTCAAGAGCGCGGCCCCGCTCGACCCAGGCCAAGGCCTCGTTCGGTTCGCGCGGAACAAACAATTTTGCTATGGCCAGACAGTCTTCCGGTTTAAGTTCAGTTTGTTCCGCCAGCGCTATATACGCCTGGATGTCCCGTCGCGCAACATAAATCGCCCGCAGGATCTCGGCCATCCGGCGGTACGTCCAACTCGATGGGTCCGCCGAAGCAGTATCAAAGCGGTCGCCGATCTGCTTCTCGAACGCTGCCAATCCTGCTTCGTCGAAAGCTGCCGCAGCATCTTTCTCAATTTGATAGCAGAAGGCGTACGGATCGTCGTCCATCCACGCAAGCAGGGTGGAAGCGGTCGTGTGCGGGTCGGCGCCCGCGGCTTGAAGGGATTTGATCCAACGGCAAATGAGATCCTGGGCGAATTGCCCGAAGCTGCCGCTAGAGTCATCCAGTTCATCGGCTTTGGCATGGCAGCCCGCAAGAAAGGCCTCATACAGCGCAACGGCTCGATCGGGCTCGGCTGCAACCAGCGTATCGATTGTGGCGGCGACCTCTTCAAGCCTGCTCACGAACGAAAAGCACTCGCCGTCGCGAATGAACGTTCCGGGGCGAAAGGCGGACTCGATCCGCCGCTCGATTGGATCTGCCTAGCTGCGTGGCTTCGTCTCCATCCGGCGTTTGCCTCTCTTGATCGCTTTCAGCCAGTGTGCCACACACGATTCGATCTGCTGAGCCGATGGACCGCGATGAACAGGCGATTTCGGATCTGAACTCGGAGGCCCTCGACTTCCGACCTGCTTCTGAGTTGTTTGCGCCATACAGAAAGATCACGCTACAAGCGTTGAAGACGGTCCGAATCTGGGATGCTTGTCAAACAAACGCCGACATCGTTTGCACACGGTCGACATCAACACAACTTGGGCGACAGGGCACGAAGAGCTGTGTGCCAAATGTGTGCCAGCTCAGCAAGACTCGGCCAGACTTGCTCGTGCACAACCGAGGCACCAGCCTCCGCAATCTATTGATTCACAATATGCTTAGCACACGGAAACCATCTCGGTCGACATCAGCCATAATTGCCAAAACCGGATTCGTAATCAGCAGGTCGCCGGTTCGATCCCGGCGGGTGGCTCCATAATGTCTCTGAAAAAAAAGGACTTCCCCGAAACTTCCAACCTCAGAACTCTTGTGCTGCGCAAAACTCCATCGACGCTCATGCTGCCTTCTCCAGCGAATACTCATGATGGAGTCCGCCTAGAATGGTAGTACTCCGGATGACGCGACCATCTGGAACACTGTGGCGCTGGGTGCTCTTCGGCGGCGCGGTATGCAATGGGCCGGCACCATGTTATTGTTAACGCGGATTTCCGGCTAGACAAACCAGCAAGTGGAATGCTTCGCGATTGCGAACAAACCAATTGTTGCGCGTTTCTGGGCGATGAGCGACGGCCGTGCGTGGGAGAACTCATCGGAGCCGATCGCAACACCAATCATGCAATTAGCCAGTGTGGGTTATTATTTCTGCGGGGCAGATTGTTTAGGTTCGAGCGCGCCTGAGCCGTTCAGCAGGCTAGGGAGTGCGTAGTTGCCCTCGTGGCAAGCGTATTCGAAAATCGGACCGGCCGATCGGGTCCAGGTCAGTTCGCCTTTCCACGGGCGCGCAAAAGCAGTGGAGTCGTCGACTTCGAATCGATATTGCATCGTATTTGCATCGAGCAGGCTGAAGCGTTCCACGACGTGCAGATTTCGATCGGAGCCGAACATACCTCCGGCCTCACCGAAAAAGCCGCCGCCGTCGTTGAAGTTTGTGGTATCCACCACGAGTGTGCTGCTTTCCCAGTGCCCAACGGAATCGCCAAGCCAGAGCCGCACGCTTGGCGTAAGGTGAGACTGACGATCCAGCCGAATGATTCTCGTATCGTGAGCCATTTCGACGTTGATCATTACTTCGTGGCCAGTCTGGATGATCTGATAATTACTGTTGTAAATATAAGGAGTCATCGGCGCCACAGCGGTGGGAAAGACGATGCATTGATCCTGAAGACCCAGGTCTGTCGCCCTTCGTGGATGACGGAGCAACTCCTGGCGGCGGCTCTTTTCGGCGGCAGCGGCTGGCATCAGGGCGGGAATCTTTCCGTCGGGGGGATCGATAATAATGGATGTCCGGAGACTCTTCAGTAATTTCGTGCCAGTTTCGTAGAAAAGAGCGTTGTAACTGGCGAAGGTGCTCGCCGCTACCTCCGGCGTTGGATCTTGCCTTCTGGTTGCTGCTTGGCGTTCCCAATCCTCGGCTTCTTCCGGCGTGAAAAACTGCTTATCTTTGAGCCGAGCCGGACGCTCGAGGGGAGTAGCAGTCGCTGAGCTCCAGATGCCCTCGAAACCGGAGTGCTGGCCGGCGGCAGAAGCTTGCGGCTGTGCAGCGGCTGGAGGAACAAAAGAAACTGCTACGAGGGCTACCACTAGTTTGGGGCGAGTCAAGCGTTTGTCAAATCTCCAGTGCATCATCCCGTGGTTCCAGTATATCCGCGAGCGTTCTCTTGGACGAAAAGACGGCGGTCGGTCTTCCGTCAATTGAACGTTTCCGGTATACTTATATTCGGGTCTGGTCTGCCCCAAACCAATCTCAGTCAGATTGACATCCTTAGCCGTTTCGCGGGAGAGAATGGAAAATCAAGGACCGGCCAGCAAATCTCGAACATTCTTTGGATACGGCTTACTGTGGTGCTTACTAGTCCCAGTTGCAGTCGCTCTGGCGCAAGACACTAAAACACTTCAACCACACAGCGCATCCGTCGTGGATCAGCGCGCTTTTCTGAATAAGTACTGCCTCACTTGTCATAACGACAAGCTGCGTACTGCTCAGTTATCGCTGGAAACCGTTGATCTGAACGATGTCACGCACAGCGGCGAGGTCTTGGAGAAAGTCGTGCGCAAATTGGCCAGTGGCGCCATGCCGCCCGCCTCGGCTCCTAAACCGGATAAGGCGACGGCGCTCGCTTTTCTCAGTTCCCTGGAAACTGCTCTGGACCAAGCGGCTGCGGCTCATCCGAACCCAGGCCGTCCTATGATGTTGCATCGTCTGAACCGAACGGAATACCTGAACGCGGTCCATGATCTGTTTCAAGCCGACCTCAGCCCCAGGGACGCGTCATTGCTGCCCCCCGATGACACGAGCTTCGGCTTCGACAACAACGGCGATATTTTAGGCCTGTCTCCATTGTTGCTGGAACGCTATCTCTCGGTCGCCGAGCGAGTCACCACAGCCGCGCTGGGACCAACATCCGGAATCGATGCGGATGTCTACACGCAGCATGTCGACTTCACCGTGCCCCAGCGGGAGTGGATCGACGGCCTGCCGCTCGGCACCCGCGGCGGCACTACCTTCACCTATCGATTTCCTGTTGACGGCGAATATACCATACGAGTGAAGCTGCAGCGGGTTGAGTTGGCCATCCTCGGTCTTGATGACGCAGGCGAAGGCGAACCGGCGCGGCCCCAGCGTTTGGAGATCGGCTTGGATGGCGCTCGCGTGGGCCTGTTCGCAATTACTCTCGCCAAGACGGTGAAGGAGCCCCTTTCGGAAGCGTCGGACGAGTTATTGGCTCGCGCCGAGGAGCCCGCGAAAAAGTTATCCACATTAGAGGATGAGCAGCGCAGAGCAACTGCGGACTCCGGCCTGGAAGTGCGGCTTTTTGTAAAAGCGGGGGAAAGACGCGTCAGCGTTGCCTTCCTCACCCGGTACGAGCCGCTTACGGACCAGATTCAGCAGCCGCTGGCATCCGGACAGGGTGGTCCTGCACGGTTGTTGGGAGTGGATTCGGTTTTCGTCGCCGGTCCGTTCAACGCGCAGGGGTCCGGCGATACGTCAGCCGAGCAACGCATTCTAACCTGCCAGCCCAGTTCGCCCGCGGATGAAACGGACTGCGCACGAAAGATTCTAGAACCTCTGGCGCATCGTGCGTACCACCGTCCCATCACTGGTAGCGACGTAGATCATTTGCTCACCGCCTTTGGCGAAGGACGGAAGGATGGTACCTTCGAAGCGGGAATCGCGACCGGTATCCGGCGCATGCTGATGGATCCATCGTTTCTGTTTCGCATCGAGCGCGACCCCGCTTCTGTGGCACCGAATACCGCCTACCGGCTCAGCGATCTGGAACTGGCTTCCCGTCTGTCATTCTTCTTGTGGAGCAGCATCCCGGATGAGCCGTTACTGGATGCCGCGGAGCATGGTCAGTTAAAAGATCCCGCGGTCCTGCGGAGCCAAGTGGAGCGCATGCTGGCCGACGCCCGCGCGCGCAATCTGGTCACCAACTTCGGCGCGCAATGGTTGCAGTTACCAGAGGCGGAAGGAGTGCACCCGGACCCTGTGATTTTCACCGACTTCGACGATAGTCTCCGGCAGGGATTCATTAAGGAGACAGAATTATTACTGCAAAGCGTGCTGCTGGGCAATCGCAGCGTGCTCGAACTGCTGAATGCGAAATACACGTTCGTCAATGAACGCCTGGCGCGTCATTACGGAATCCCGGGCGTGTATGGAGACCAGTTCCGGCGCGTGGATGTGAACGACGGGATCCGAGGCGGACTTTTAGGGCAGGGAAGTATTCTGACCGCCACGTCGTATCCGAATCGGACATCGCCGGTATTGCGCGGAAAATGGATTCTCGACGTACTCCTGGGCAGTCCTCCGCCACCCCCGCCGCCGGAGGTTCCCGCGTTGCCCGAAGCGGGCGAGGGCGGCAAAGTTCTCTCGGTACGCGAGCGGTTATCGGAGCATCGAAAGAATGCAGCGTGTGCAAGCTGCCACGTGCGGATGGACCCGCTGGGATTTGCACTCGAGAACTTCGATGCCACAGGAACCTGGAGAACGGTCGAGAAGAAGGGTCCGGCGGATCTGACGCCGCAACCGATCGACGCATCGGCGCAGCTGCCGGACGGAACGAAGTTCGCCGGCGTGGCCGGCCTGCGGCAGATTTTATTGGAGCGCTCGGACCAGTTTCTTTACGCCATGACGGAGAAGCTGCTCACCTTCGCGTTGGGGAGAGGCGCGGATTGGTACGATGCGCCGGCCATCCGCGAGGCCGTCGAAGCCGCCCAGAAGGACAACTACCGGTTTTCGACGTTGGTCACGAGTATCGTGTTAAGCCGGCCGTTCCAAATGCGAATGTCGCAGGACGCGGAGCATGCGCGGCAGCCTTCGGCTCAGCAGAAGCCGGTGAAAGCCAAGGGGACGTCCTGAAATGCCGCTCGCGGTTCCTAACTTAATACAGAAGAAACAAGAATTCTCTTTAGTGGAAAGGAAGGCATACAGATGTTCTTAACCAAGATGGCGCTGGAGCGCCGGTCGTTTCTGCGTGGCGTTGGGGCTACGCTCGCTTTACCATTCCTCGACGCAATGACGCCAGCCTTCGCGGCTCCCGGGAAGGCTATTCCACGGTTGAGCTTTATGTACGTCCCGAATGGCGCCAACATGGCCGCGTGGACGCCGTCGGGATCGGGAAAAGATTTTGCTTTCTCTCCCACCCTGAAATCTTTGGAGCCGTTTCGCGAACGCGTGAACGTGCTGTCCGGGTTGGCTCTCCATTCCGCCGATCGCATGAACGACGGCGCGGGCGATCATTCGCGCGCTACGGGCGCATTCCTAAGCGGTTGTCACGCCAAACGCACCCAGGGCGCCGACCTGTATCTCGGAATCACGGCCGATCAGATTGCAGCGAAAGTGCTAGGCAAAGACAACTTGCTTCCTTCGCTGGAACTTGGAATCGCCGATAGAAAAACATCGCCGCTTTGCGACGAAGGTTATACGTGCACCTATAGCAATACGCTTTCCTGGACATCCCCGACTACGCCGCTTCCGGTGGAGAACAATCCCCGGCTGGTGTTTGAGCGCCTCTTTGGCGAGGGCGGCGACGCCAAACAGCGAGGCTACCGGCTTCGCGAAAATCGGAGCATTCTGGATTCCGTTACGGATTCCATGAAGCAATTGCAGGGTTCGCTCGGTACGCCCGACCGGCGGAGGGTGGACCAGTACTTCGATGCGATTCGCCAGGTGGAACTGCGGCTTCAAAGGGTAGAGGCACAAAACGCAGAGTCGCCTACCTTTACCGCGGGAGTGTCGCGGCCGTTGGGCGCCCCCGAGAAGTTCGAGGATCACATCCGGCTGATGATGGATCTTCAGGTATTGGCGTTTCAGTCCGACATCACGCGCGTGACTACGCTCATGTTCGCTGCCGAAAGAAGCGGTCGCAGTTATCCGGAAGCCGGCGTGCCGGATTCCCATCATTCGGTTTCCCACCACGACAATAATCCCGAAAAATTGGCCAAGGTTGCGAAAATCGACACCTATCACGTGCAACAAGTAGCCTATCTGCTGGGAAAACTTCGCGACACCGAGGACGGGGAAGGGACGCTGCTGGATAATTCCATGCTGTTGTACGGGGCCGGGATCAGCAACGGCAATGTGCACGACCACAGCCCGCTACCGATACTGCTGTGTGGCGGTGGTGCAGGCCAATTGCAGGGCGGGCGCCATATTGTATTCAAGAACGAGCCGCCTCTGTCGAACGTAGTGCGGAGCGTGCTCGACAAGGCCGGCGTGCATGCCGACCGGCTAGGCGAGAGCACCGGCGTAGCAGAATTGTAAATCTGTCAGGAGAGTTGGACATGCGTCAACTGCTATCGATCATCGCGATTGTGACCGTGCTGTCGATTTCGCATGCGAGCGCGGCCGATACGGCGAATCTCCTGGCAGCGGCAAAAGCTGGGAATTTGCCGACGGTCCAGAGCGCGCTCCAACAGCACAAAGATCCGAATCAAAGCGAACCGGACGGGACGACGCCGCTTCACTGGGCGGTGCAACAGGATCGCCTGGATATCGCTCAGGCCCTGATTTCGGCCGGCGCGAACGTGAACGCCAAGAACCGTTATGGCACTCCTCCGCTGGTAGTGGCGGCTGCCAACGGGAATGCATCTATCACAAAGGCGCTGCTGAAGGCGGGAGCAGAAGTTCGCGTGATGGTTCCGGAGAGGGGAAGCGTACTAATTGCGGCAGCTCGGACCGGCAACCCGGAAGTGATTCAATTGCTTCTCGCCGCCGGCGCGGATGTGAACTTCGCGGAACGTTATAGCGGCCAAACCGCGCTGATGTGGGCCGCGGCCGAAGGACATCCCGAAGCAGTAAAAGCGCTCATCGCTGGAGGGGCTAGCGTCAGTGCGCAGGCCGGCGACAAGAAAATGTCGCTTTTCTTTGCCGTTCGAAAAGGAGACATAGAATCGGTGAGGGCTCTGCTGGCCGCGGGGGCGGATGTAAACGAACGAATAGAGCCGGTCGAGACCCCGAATTGCGAGATCTGCAAGCAATATCCGCCGGGCACCAAGTTCAGCGAGTATGGCGATAGCGTGCTCGTCATCGCGATACTGAATGCGAATTACGAGGTCGCCGATCTGCTGCTGAATAAGGGAGCGGACCCAAACGCGGCAGGCACGCATTGGTCGCCGCTGCATGCGCTCATCCGCATTCGGAACTATGAGGAGACGCAATTCCCGGCTCCAAAGGGAACGGGCCAGATGGACAGTCTGGAATTCGCGAAACACCTGCTCGCACGCGGCGCGAACCCAAGCGCGCGGGCTCAGGGGCTTACGACGAAGCGGTCATCCGGCGACCAGAATTACGAAGAGTTCAAGGGCGCGACGCCCTTTTTTCTAGCGGCCAAGGCGGCCGACCTTCCCATGCTGGATTTGTTGCTTGCCGCCAAGGCCGATTACGCTACGCCGATTGACAGCCATACTACGCCGCTGATGGTTGCGGCCGGCATCGGATGCGTCACCGGGCAATGGATTGAGCCGGAGCATGATGTTCTGGAGACGGTAAAGCTATTGGTGGAAAAGCTGGGAGCCGACGTCAACGCGAGAAACGATCGCTACGAGAACGCTGTACACGGCGCGGCATGTAGAGCCATGGATTCGGTGGTGCAATACCTTGCCGACAAAGGGGCCAAATTAGACGTCAAGAACGCGGACGGAATGACGCCGCTCGACCTGGTGGTGGATGGAATCGCGAAGCCGGTTGAGATTTCGGGCCAGCCCATCGAGAAGATCGGATATTCCGACCACACAGCGGCTCTCCTCAGGAAGTTAATGGCCGATGAACGCTACTCGAAAAGTGCCGCTTTGCACTAAATCAGAACAGCTGTCGATATCGCTTAATTAAATCGTAATGGTGCGCCCCGGCGCTGCCTCCAAACGCCGCATCCGGCCAGACCGACGCATGTGCACGTGAGTAATGTGCACGTAAGTATGTGACATACTGATAGCGCCGCGATAGAATCTTACGATTAGGGAGGTCGAAACTTTCTTGAGATTAACGGTTACGACTTCGTTGATTGCATTCGCAATTTCGTTCACGGCATACGGCCAGTCCGCGCCCGCGCGAAAATTGGCTACGGCAAAGGCCATCCCGCGCACGCACGACGGCCATCCCGATCTGCAGGGGAATTGGCTGAGCAACACGGCAACGCCTTTCGAACGGCCCAAGGAACTCGAAGGGCGCCAGTTTCTTACAGATGAAGAAGTCGGCGAATTGAATCGGCGAGCGCAAAGAATCTTTGCACCCGACTCGGGCAGCGATGCCGCGGCGCCGGACGGGTACTTTATGGCTGCCTTCAGGAACCTGAAGGTATATAAGAACGGAGGCGCAACGGACAGTGCCGAACGGGTGACCGACCTGGTAATCGATAACCGTACCTCGCTGATTATCGACCCGCCGGACGGAAAGATGCCTGCCTACACGGAGGCCGGACAGCGCCGCCGGGCTGCCTATGGTCGCTCCCGATCCGGGAACGGCAATCCCGCCGGACCAGATGAGGTCGCGCCCGGAGATCGTTGCATCACCTACAGTGTGCCTCGCGTGAACGGAGTTTACAGCGCGGGTCTGCATGGTTATTATCAGATCGTTCAAACGCGGGATCAAGTCGTTCTATTCTCAGAAAACATTCACGAATTTCGGATTATTTCCCTGGACGGCCGTCCGCACCTTCCCGCTTCGGTTCGCAGCTGGTCCGGAGATTCAATCGGGCACTGGGAGGGCGATACGCTGGTGGTGGACACGACGAATTTCAAGGCCCAACTGCATCCTTTGGCCATATCGGAGAAGTTTCAACTGACTGAACGTTTAACGCGCATCGCGCCGGATGAGATCCGTTACGAGATGACATTTGACGATCCTGACACTTGGGTAAGACCTTGGACCGCCATGATCCGGCTGAAACCCACGGATGACCGGCTCTTTGAGAGCGCGTGTCACGAGGGGAACGAGGTAATCATGAAGACGATCCTCTCGGGGAACCTTTCAAAGTAAGGATGGACGCGAGGCGTCTGTGGCACAGGTACTTCCGGGTGGCGTCCGAGATTCCCCATCGCGATAGAAACGGCGATTGCTAGTTAGCCTGCACGGCACGTTCGTGGATGCCCATGAATGCGGCTGCCGCCCTCGGTAAGTGCCGCACCGGCCTTCGAAGCCCATCACTCGTGTTGGTATCATCGGAATGCAACCCGCTTTTGACGAATCACTGAATACCACCGGATGGAGGTCGGCACGAGAGCCGTCCGCTATGATTGCTGATCTTCTCCAAACCCTGTTGCCCGATCGATCGACGTATAACGAACTTGCGCCGGACGGAGCTACTCCCCGGCCCCACTGGTCGTCCTTTATCGAGTCGTTACAAGCCATGGGCGCAGACGAACTGGCGCATCGCTGGGAGCACGCCGAACGTCGAATCAGGGAAAACGGCGTCACTTATAACATCTATACCGACCCACAGGGCGCCAACCGGCCGCTGGCGATTGATCCGATCCCGCTGCTTATTCCGCCGGAAGAGTGGCGTTTCATCGAGGCGGGCATCATTCAGAGGGCTCAGCTTCTCAATCTGCTCCTCGAAGATATCTATGGTGCGGGCCGGCTGATTGCAAACGGTGACATTCCGGCGGCGTTGCTCTTCGCGAATCCAGCGTTTTTACGGCCCTTGAAGGGCGTGGTGGTTCCCGAGAGTTCGTATCTGCATCTGCTCGGAGTGGACTTGGCGCGCTCGCCCGACGGGCGCTGGTGGGTGCTCGCGGACCGCACCCAGGCGCCTTCCGGGACAGGCTATGCGCTCGAAAATCGAACCATCGTCTCGGATGTCCTGCCGGACGCTTTCCGCGCGGCCAATGTCAGGCGTCTGGCTTCCTTCTTTCGGAGCCAGCGCGAGGTACTGCTCGGTTTGGCGAAGTCCGATCATCCTCGTGCCGTGTTGCTGACGCCCGGGCCATTCAACGAGACTTACTTCGAGCAGTCCTATCTGGCGCGGTATCTCGGATTCACGTTGGCCGAAGGCGCCGATTTGACGGTTCGTGAGCGCCGGGTTTACCTGAAAACGGTGGAGGGCTTGCAACCCGTGGATGTCATCCTGCGCCGCGTTGACGACAGTTTCTGCGATCCGCTCGATCTCCGCGGCGATTCGTTCCTGGGAGTTGCGGGGTTGGTGGACGCTATCGGCGCCCGGAACGTGGTCGTAGCAAATGCGCTGGGAAGCGGCGTCATCGAGACCGCTGCCATTATGCCGTTTCTTCCTGGTCTGTCCAAGAAATTGTTGGGAGAGCCGCTCAAACTGCCGTCCGTGGCGACGTGGTGGTGCGGCCAGGAGTATGCGCTGGATTGGGTGCTGGACCATTTGGATCAGGTGGTGGTCAAACCGGCGTTCCCGTTGCGTGGAATGGAGCCCATTTTCGGCGCAGATTTGGCCAAGCCTGAAAAGCAGAGAATCGGCGAGCGCTTGCGGGCCCGTCCATACGAATACGTCGCCCAGGAGCAGGTGGCACTTTCGACGGCCCCGGTGTGGGATCACGGGCGCCTCTATTTGCGCAGCCTGGTTCTACGCACCTATGTTCTGAACACCGGGTCCGGTTGGATCGCCATGCCGGGCGGCCTGGTGCGGATAGCCGGAGGGGATGACCAGGTGGTTTCCATGCAGCGCGGGGGCCGCAGCAAGGACGCCTGGGTTCTTTGGGATGGGCCGATCGATACCTTCAGCCTGCTGCGTCCGCGTAACCAGCCTGTGCAATTGCAGCGCGCCCCGGTGGATTTGCCCAGCCGCAGCGCGGACCACCTTTTCTGGCTGGGCCGATATGCCGAGCGAGCGGAATGCATTGCACGGCTGCTGCGATGCCTCATGACCCGCGTCCGGCGAGCTAATGCCGCCGAACTAAACTGTCTGTTTCGCCTACACGGCTGTTTTGATTCCCCGCACAGCACTCTGCCTAAGGATCGCGCGCCCCTGGCGGGCGATCTGGAGAACGAGGTAGTTTCGCTCATGTCGGACGCCAAGCGGCCCGATAGCTTAGCGTCCACCCTGGCCCAGGTGCAGCGTGTCGGCGGAAATCTTCGCGAGCGCCTGTCCGCGGACGTATCGCGGCTCCTGGTCGCGCTTTCGCAATCCAGTCATACCGAAGAGTACATGCCGTTTGTCGAGTACTCGGCCGTGCTAGGCGGGTGCCTGGAACTGCTTTCCGCACTTTCAGGCATGGAGCGTGAAAACATTACGCGCGGACCGGGCTGGGTATTTATGAGTCTCGGGCGGCGATTGGAACGAGCCATGTATTCCGTTCGGCAGTTGCTGGAACTGACCGCGGGGATCGATGAGGAAAGCTGGCCTGTGCTCGAATACTTATTGGAGGTGGCCGACAGTTCCATGACTTACCGCTCGCGCTACTTCACTACTTTGCAGCCGTTGGCGGTCCTGGATGTTTTAATGGCGGATGAAACCAATCCCAGGTCGCTGAATTTCCAAGTGTCCCACTTGGTTGACTTATATCGGAAGTTGCCGCGTCATGCACCCGACGATCTCAAAGCCATTGAGCACGCGCTGACGCTTCTGCGCGGGTCGGACCTGGAGAAGTTGGATTTTCCATTGCCGGGGAGCGCCCGGAGGCCATCCAGTTCCGAGGAACAATCGCAGCTCGACCATACTTTTCGTTTTATCCAAAGTCTCTTGCCGTCCTGGGCGGACAATATTTCGCTCACATACTTCAACCACGCACGGACCTTCCCCATCAGCATTGGCGGATGACTTACCGAATCGTTCATAAGACGACTTACAAGTACAAACAGCCGGTCTCTTTTGGAAACCATGTGGCGTACCTTACGCCTCGATCCCAGCCGCATCAAACGTGTGTTTCACATGAGCTGCTGGTCACGCCCGCTCCGGTTGCGATGAGCGAGCGTACGGATTATTTCGGTAATTCTTTTGCGTTCTTCACCATCCAGGAGCCTCACGAAGAACTGAAGATCGAAGCCCGCAGCCGGGTGGTCGCTGAGGGCGCTTCTGTAAAGTGGCCGGAAAGCTCGCCGGCGTGGGACCAGGTAGTTAGATCGCTATCGGGGGACCTCAGCGCGGCCGGGCTCGACGCGTACCAGTTTGTGTTCGAGTCGCCTCGAGTGCCTGTGGGCGCCGAATTCGCGGCCTATGCAGCGCCATCTTTTTCGACCTCCCGGCCATTGATCGAGGCGTTACTCGAATTCACCGCCCGCATCCACGAAGATTTTCGTTTTGATTCAAAAGCAACGGACGTAAGAACGTCGCCGGTGGAAGTGCTTCGCACAAGAAGGGGTGTGTGTCAGGATTTCGCTCACTTGCAGGTCGCGTGCCTGCGATCGTTGGGGCTAGCCGCCCGTTATGTCAGCGGATATATACGGACGTACCCGCCGCCGGGGCGGCCCAGACTGATTGGCGCGGACGCTTCACACGCCTGGGCCTCGGTGTATTGTCCGGACATCGGGTGGCTGGATGTGGATCCCACTAATAATTTGATCCCGTCCGACAGCCACGTCACCCTTGCATGGGGCCGGGATTACGGTGACGTGAGTCCCGTGCGCGGCGTGATTCTGGGAGGCCGCGATCACAAACTCGAGGTTGGCGTGGATATGGAACCGCTGGACTTGAAAGTCGACGCTGGGATCTGAACGCTAACGGGCACTTCTTCGGTAACGACCTCAAACTTCTTCAGATATGC
>Ga0182024_10004568_pt1 | contig 31720 bp, 18 predicted proteins | sample P32metaG_FD_120480 | JGI IMG/M metagenome (GOLD analysis project Ga0182024, IMG submission 120480) | Permafrost microbial communities from Stordalen Mire, Sweden - P3-2 metaG (Illumina Assembly) | ecosystem: Environmental > Terrestrial > Soil > Wetlands > Permafrost | place: Sweden: Stordalen...
CTAGCAGGCCCAGCTCTCTGCATGCGATTAGCTTCTTCAGCAGACGCAGCGGACTTTTCGCAACATATAGCCAACGGGCCTTAAGTCTATTCAACTGAAAATAATCAGTTTACTGAAAAATGCCTTAGGCAATGTTGCGGGCACGTCTGTTACACATTCTCAGGTTCGCCACTTCTAACATGGAATGAAGATGCCGGAACAGCGTGCGAACGTTGTCTTTGGCGGCAGACTCACGCCTACAAGCGTCCAAGCCGAAGCCCGCGGTGCTCAGGCCGTTTCGCAGGGAGAACTGGCGACCAGGCCGAGACTGAGCCGGGAAGGTTTAAACAATAGACAGCATCTAGGGGTCAGAAGAGTCGCGGTGCAAAATCCTTCAGATCGCGGCGCCAGGTCTGCCACTCGTGGTCCGTGCCAGGTGATTCATAGAAAATATGTTGAACGTTTGCTTCTAGAAGCGACGTATGCAGTCTCTGGAGTCCTGCCCGCATTCTCTCTGGCTCATTCGTTCCTACGCCAAGCCAGAGCAAGTGCACTTTCTTGGCGAATGCTGCCGAATCAGCGAACACTCCGTTGTAGTCGGTCTTGGGATCCAATTTCCGATCGCCGAGGACGAGCATCCCGCCCGCTCCACTGAAGCCGCCGATGTAAGAGAAGAGATCCAGATGATCCAGCGTGATCTGGAAGGTCTGCATCCCACCCATCGAGAGGCCTGCCATCGCACGATGGTCGCGGTCGGATAACGTGCGGAAGGTGGAATCAATGTAGGGGATGAGAGCTTGGGTCACATCATCTTCAAATGCCGCCGCCATGTCCTGCATGGCCTTCAGCATTTCTGGTGATCCAAACCCTTTTGCGAACAGATCGACAGGCGCCTCGCCGGCGCGGTGTGCGTAGCCGTAGGCCATCACGACGATCATCGGTTTGCAACTCTTGGCCGCGATCAAGTTGTCGAGGATGAAATTCGCGTTGCCCTGACGCACCCAGCCGGTCTCGTCCTCGCCTGCACCATGTTGCAAATAGAGAACTGGATAGCGCACATTAGTTTTCGAATCGTAATCGGGCGGCAAATAAACCAAGGCATGCCGCCAGGTCCCCGTCACCTTCGAGTTGTACCAGACCTCGCGAACTGCACCATGCGGCACATCTTGTACCGAATAATAGGTAGAGTCCGGCTCCGGAACTTCTACGCCACTTGCGGGCTTTCCTCCTCCGAAGAAGGCGTGAGTGTTGGGATCGCTGACCTCCGCCCCATCAATAATCAATGTGTAATAGTGAAAACCGGGAACAAGCGGCGGAGTGGTGATGGTCCAAAATCCATCCTGCTGTTTCTCCATGTCCAGTTTCGGGCCGCTCCAGAAGTTCAGTCGGACCTTCGTAGCATCTGGAGCTTTCACGCGAATCTGTAGTCTGCCGGCACCGTCAACCCGGGGGTACTCTGCTGCCCAGACATTCGTCGTGGAGGGTTGAAAAGTGCCCGATTCCTGTGCCCAACAAAAACTCAAAGATAATAAGATCGGTATTGCGAATCGCCGCATGTTTTTCTCCTTCGTTGTCATCGAATGTGAGCCATAGCGCTGGCTGCCCGATAATTCCTGCCGTGAGCTTCAGAGTTGAAATCCGCCGAATGCAGCTAACGTCACTGCTCGACTGAGACGACGGTTACAGATTTGGGCTCCAGCTTCAGAGTCAGCTTGCCACCCTGAATCTTCGCTGAGATCTGCCTCGGCCTGACTGTGTTAGTTGCGTCGAAGGTGTTGACACTGTCCACCTTCGGCGCTGTCAGAGTTTCTCCGCTCGCTGATGTGGCCGTAATACCCGCCAGATCCGCTTCGACTTCGACCGGTTCGTTGGGGTCGAGATTGGTAATCTCCAGCCACAACTTGCCGTTTGTGTCTTTGGCCGCGATCGTATCCAGGCGTGGTATGGCCACGGCGCCATGCGTGTACCAACCGGCGTCGAATGTCACTGGTATGAACGTGGCGTCCTGGAACGGCACATACATTTTGAAGACGTAATAGGTTGGAGTCAGGACCATCTTCTCTTTGTCAGTGATGATCATTGCCTGCAGCACATTGATCATCTGTGCGATATTAGCGCCGCGTACCCGGTCGGCATGACGAGCGAAGATATTGAGGTTCAGAGCCGCGAGAATGGCGTCGCGCAGGCTGTTCTGCTGGACCAGGAACCCCGGATTACTGCCCGGTAACGGCGCATACCAGCTTCCCCATTCGTCAACAATGAGCGCTACCTTCTTATCGGGGTCATACTTGTCCATGATCGCCGAGTGCTTGCTGATAAGACCTTCCATCTCCAAAGTGGATTTGAGGAGTTGACTGTACTCAGTTTCACCAAACTCCACAGACGAGTAGGAAGGCGGCCAGTGCACCACCGTGTAGTTGTGCATTGAAAGGCCATTGATGTCCCAGCTCCACGTGTGTTGCTGATAAGCCTTCATGACGGTTTCCGTCCAATCGGTCCATCGCGGCCCGTCGCCGCCAGGGCCCACGGCGATCTTCAGCATCTGCTGTTTGTCCTGTTGCGCCGGATTGAAGTTCCTTACGAAGCGACTGTATATCTTCATCTGGCTAACGTAATAGTCGGGGGTCATGTTGCCCCCACAATCCCAGCTTTCGTTACCGATGCCGAGCAACGCGACTTTGTATGGAGATGGATGCCCGTTGGCGGCACGTTCTTTTGCCAGCGTAGTCGGTGCTGCGGCCGTCATGTATTCCAGCCACTCGGCTGCCTCCTGGGGAGTGCCGGAACCGACATTGACCGAGACATACGCGTCCGCCCCGATCTGATCGATGAAGTCCATGAACTCATGCGTTCCAAACGTGTTTGGCTCAGTCACTCCGCCCCAGTTGGGGTTGAGGGTTACTGATCGTTGAGGGCCGATGCCCTTACGCCAGTGATACTCATCGGCGAAGCAGCCGCCGGGCCAACGAACGTTCGGAACCTTGATCGCTTTCAAGGCGCCCACAACATCGTTGCGAATGCCACGAGTGTTCGGAATCTTGGAATCGGACCCGACCCAAATGCCTTCGTAAATGCCGCGTCCAAGATGCTCTGCGAATTGCCCGAAAATGTTACGGTCGATCTTCGCGCCGGTTTTGGACGCATCAATCGACAATTCAACTTTCTGGGCAGCCAGCCTCGGCGCAGTGATGCACATAACGGTCAGCGTGAAGCCCACGAGAAGTGAACGCATAAGAAGCGATGTCCTTTTAGCAGAAGTGACAAAATTTAACGACATTCGAAGCTGGCTCCGTCCTCCGTGTCTCCTTGCCCCTTGTATTGTGCGTGCTTCGGATAGGGACATAGCGGCCGGGTGCGTCCAGGAAAAGCCTTGCCGGTCGCGATCACTGATGCAGGCGTTGTTCCCTTCTCGACCCAGTTAACCATTGCGCCCAACAAATCAAACTGATCCAGCGCCTGCCCTCCGCCACAATGGCTCATGCCCGGAACGAAATAGAACTGACTCCACTTCGACACGGCGTCGAGGCTCCCGTTTGCAGCCGCCATGTTCTTGTAGTATTCGAACGTGTCGAGAGGCGAGAACCACGGATCGCTATCGCCGTGGTAGAAGATCAATTTTCCTCCGTGCGTTGAGAAGGTCGTCAGATTCGTGGACATCGAATCCACGAGCGGTTGGCTGGCCGACAGAGCTTCTTTATCAACGTCCATTGTCATGTCCCTCGTCGCAGGCCCGAAAATGCCGGGTCCGGGTGAGAGCAATCCTCGGAATGGCGGACCGTTCGTGATGCCCGTGTCGTAAAGGAATCCAGCATAGACTTGGGTTCCACTCGACGTCTTCGGCCCTCCCACGGCCTTGTTGATGGCGGCCGCTTTTTCCGGAGCCAAGCAGGAGTTATTCGTTTCGCCCTTGCACGCCAACATCTCAGGGTCGAAGTCGCACCTGAGAGGATCGGAGATTAAGCCGTCGGCGACACCATCTTTGGCATCGCACTTCTTGATGAGAGCATCCTTGATCAGATGGCGGTCATTGTCCGTAATCGACTGCTCGCTGATCGGTTTCCCGTTTGCATCCTTCGAAGCAATTTGATTGAAGGCAATGGGAATCCATCGACCGATCGCGAGATTGGAAAACCCGGTACGCATCGCGGGGTCGCCGGAGATGATGCCGTTGAAAACCGTGGGATAACGCTGGGAAAGAATCATACCTTCGCGTCCGCCGGTGGAGCATCCAGAAAAATACGAAAAGGCTGCCGGCTTGCCGTAGTGTTGCGCGATGAGTTGTTTGGCTAATGCAGCGACCTCAGCATTCGCGAGGTAAGCAAAGTCCAGATACGCCTGCTGATCGCGCATGAAACCGAAATCAAATCCCGGGTGCCGGCTTTTATGACCTGAATCTGTGCTTACAACGGCGAATCCGCGTATGAGCCCAGGCGTGTCTCCGGCAGCGTTCAATCCAAGGGGAGGCATTACGATACCGTTGCTTCCAGCGCCACCTTGCATCAGAAAATCGCCGTTCCATCGGTCGGGCATGGCCAGGGCGAAGGTGATTCCAAACTCTTCTCCGTCAATTCCGGTGCGCCGGTTCATTACGCCTTCGACTCGGCAATATGAAGGCAGAGGCGCACTGCGAGTCTGGTTCCAGGGGATGGCCTCGGTGGTTCCGGCAGCAATGGCCGCCGCTTTGGTGATTTCAACATTCTCGGCTTTGAAGTTTGTCAGCTTCGTGCAGGAGTTCGGTTCCTGCGCCCAAGCATAACTAGTCGAGATAAACACCAAAAGCATATTTCTTAAGAATTTGTCATGCATATTCGCCTCAATCTCTTAACCAAACGACTATTCCGGCAGCATGATTTGTCCTTTGACTTCGAAATTCCCGTTCACTGAAGGAACTCCTGTTCCGGGTTGACCGCTCCCGATGGAGACCGTGTACTTGCCTTGCGCCACGATAATGTCTCCTAGATCGGTGACCATGCTGAGGTCGCGCGGGTTCAACTGGAAATCCACCTTCTGGCTCGCTCCGGGCTCCAGATGGACGCGCTGAAACCCACGGAGTGCGCGCCGCGGCGCACCGGACGCTTCCGGAAACTGCAGGTACAGCTCGACTACTTCATCCCCGGCCACTTTTCCAGTGTTCGCGACCGTGACGGAGGCGCGCAGTGGATCGCCGGCGTTGACTGGGGCGTCCGGTAGCAGGAGATTGCTGTAAGTGAATGTTGTGTAGCTGAGGCCGAATCCGAACGGCCAGAGTGGTTCACCCTCAAAGTAGCGATAGGTGCGTCCTCTCATTGAGTAATCTTCGAAATGCGGAAGCTGATGAACATCTTTGTAAAAGGTGACAGGAAGGCGTCCAGCGGGGTTGTTCTTGCCGCTGAGAGTTTCAGCGATAGCGGCTCCTCCTTCTTCGCCGGAGTACCAGGACTCGAGGATGGCGTTGGCGTGCTCCTTCGCCCAGTTCACGCTGAGGGCGCTGCCATTCATCAACACGATGACGAGCGGCTTGCCACTCGCGGCAAGCGCCTCGATCAGATCTTCTTCAGGCATCGGCAAATCGAGGCTGGTGCGGTCGCCGCCGGAAAAGCCGGGCTGACTCACAGGCATCTCTTCGCCCTCAAGGCGACTGGTGATGCCGACGACAGCGACGACCACATCGGCGTTTTTCGCGGCCGCCACCGCTGCGGGATCGGGCACGTTGTTCACGCGAGTCCACAGAAGCTGCGCTTCTGGCTTGCCCTCTCCGGTGTGGCCATAGAGGATCTCAAGCTTTACGGGATGACCTTTTTCGAGGTGAACGGGGCTCAGATTAATGTTCTTGCCCCAGAGCGTCATAATCTCCCTGCCATCGATTGACAGGCGACCGAAGCCGTCGACGCGGAGTCCTAAGAGATAGTCGCCGGTTGCGGTGGGATTGAGAGAGCCAGTCCACTGCACCGACAAGCCGGAAATTCCTTTCGCCTGTTCCGGGACATTGCTCTCGTTCAGATTCACGGAGGACTCGACACGCGAGGTGAGCGGAGTCGGCTTGGCGTCGAAGGTGGGGCGCAAACTGTATTCGGCTTTGAGGCCGGGCTTGCCATCCGGAGTAGTCAAGACGGACGTGGGCACGGGGTCTGCCTGATTGGAAAGGAATTGAGTGCCGGGCACGTAGGTGATCTTCGCCTCGGGGAACTCGCCTTTCATTCCTTCTAGCACAGTGACTGTGTGTGAGGTACTGCCGTTGTAATTGCCGAGGAGAACGGCGGTTTGATCAGCAAGCGGGCCGACCAGGGCGACTCGCTTGGCAGATTTCAGAGGAAGGGTGCCATCATTCTTAAGCAGAACCATCGATTCGTTGGCGATGCGACGCGCAAGCTCGCGGTGTGCTGGACTGTCAAGTTGCTTCTCGTCGATGTTCATGTAGGGCACGGTCGCTGGCGGATCGAACATGCCGAGACGGATGCGAGCCGTAAACAGACGAATGAGAGCAGTGTCGACGGAGCTTTCCGGAAGATATCCTTGCTGCACCGCCTCGATGTAGGGCTTGTAATCGTGGTCGTCGCTCACTTTTGCGAAGTCGATGCATTCGTTATCCATTCCGCGGATTAACGAAATTGCCGAGGCCTGTGGCTGCGTCGGGCGGTAGTGGTGGCCGTTAAAGATGTTGCGTACAGCGTCACAGTCAGAGACTACATAGCCGTCGAAGTGCCAGGCACCGCGAAGCGTGTGCTGCAGCAGGAATTGACTCGCGCACGCGGGCTCGCCATTGATCGCATTGTAAGCACACATGACCGAACCCGCATGACCCTCGACAACGGCTGCGCGAAACGCGGGTAAGTACGTGTCTTCCTCGTCGTGTTTGCTGACGTCCACGTCGGTGAAGTGGCGAGTGGGCTCGGGACCACTGTGAACGGCATAGTGTTTGGGCGTGGAAACAACGCGGTAATAATGGGGATCATCGCCTTGCATACCAGTAACAAACCCGATGGCTAAGCGAGCGCTCAGGAACGGATCTTCGCCATAGGTTTCCTGGCCGCGTCCCCAGCGGGGATCGCGGAAGATGTTGACGTTGGGGGCCCAGAAATCGAGGCCCTCGAAAATGTTAGAGTGCCCAGCGCGCTCGTGCTGAGCGTGTTTGATTCGCCCTTCAATGCCGATGGCCGTTGCCATCTCGTGAATCCGGGGCGCATCGAAGGTGGCGGCCAGACCAATGGGTTCCGGGAACTCGGTCACGCCATCGGAAATGACGCCGTGCAAGGCTTCACTCCACCAATCGTAAGAAGCAATATTCAAGCGTGGGACGGCTCGTGCCTGATTCACAAGCTGCGAGGCCTTCTCTTCGAGCGTCATGCGGTGGACGAGATCGGCCGCGCGCTCTTCAGGAGAAAGTGTGGGATTCATGTATGGCAGGCTGGAAGTGTCCTGCGCCATTGAGGTGGAGGCTAGAATGACAATGATGACTGCGGCCGGCGCGAAAATTTTGTGATCGTTCATTTCTACTCCTGGAACTCTCGATACGTCCTTAGCTGCTTCGCGCGATTCTTACCGCGCTTGAACCGAAATTGATTGTCCGTTGTAAACAACGAGCTTGTCCGGGTTCGCGGTCGGTTCAAGTCCTGTTCCGTGTCCGACAGATACCAACACCACCTTCATCTCCATACTTGCCGGCATTCCGGGATATTCCCCTTCTCGCGGACCAATCGTCAAAGTTTGGTTTGACTCCGACCAGTGCATTGGGATGACAGAGTGCATACCGTGCTCATAGTCGTAACCGTCGCCGGCGTCTTGATAGAGGACGAATTCTCCGTCGGCACCTGTATAGATCCTCAATTCGATCGGCCCGGCAGGTTTCTCGTCCGCGTACTCGATTTCGGGACCGAGCGGAAGAATCGAGCCGGCACGCACGTAAAGGGGAATGCGATCGAGAGGCGCGTCAGCATCGATCTCGCGGCTTCCGTTTGTCGAAGCTCCCGTCCAGAAGTCGTACCAAGCCGGGGCGTCCGGCAGATACAAGGCTCTGTGAGTAGCGTCTGGCTGCAGCACAGGGTTGACGAGGAGTGCAGGACCGAACATGAACTGATCACCAATGTCGCGAACTCTGCCATCGGTGCGCCAATCCATCACCAGGGGCCGCTGGATCGTGTAGTCGTCGTTTGTTACTCGCCATGCCAGGGAATAGATGTAGGGCATGAGGCGATAGCGCAGCTTGTCGTAGTTGATAAGAATCGGCTCGACCTTATCGAAGGCCCAGATCTCATTCTGCGGGCGGTGACCGTGTGTACGGAAAATCGGACAGAAGGTTCCATACTCGAACCAGCGTGCATAGAGTTCCTGGAATTTGGGGTCCTCGACGGGCTTGTCATGCGGAGGCCAATACCCGCCGATATCGGTTGTCCAATAGGGATATCCGGAAAGCGCGAAGTTCAACCCTGCGGCCACTTGATGGCGTAAGCCCCAGTAGGAGCCATAGACATCGCCTGACCACACCGCTGCTCCAACTCGCTGCTGGCCCAGGAAAGCGGACCGTGTCAGCAGAAAAACCCGCTTCTGATCAGTAGAAACTTTCCAGTGTTCCTGAACTCCTAGCGTGTGCATGAATGGAAAGATGTTCGTGTATTCGGCGCCATTGCCGATCGAGATCTTCTTGTCCCGCAAAATAGCGTCCCCCATGTGGGGCCAATATTCTTCCGGTTCCGCGCTGTCGAGCCAGAATGCGTCCCAACCTAAAGAGAAGAGCTTGCCAGCGAGGTTGTTCCAATAGAAGTCACGCGCTTTGGGATTCGTAGCATCGTAAACATGGGCATTGGGGACATCCAGGTGTTTCTGCGTCATTTGCAGGAAGTTCTGAGACTTGGCATCAAACAGCCCCCAAACGGAAAGCATGGCATGGACGTGCTCATCATGGAGCCGCTTGAGTTCACCGGGTACGTCGGGGAAATTGGGATTGAAGATCGGATCGCCTTCTGCTTTCCACCAGAACCAGTCCTGAACAATTCCGTCGAGCGGTATGTGCTCTTCACGATAGCGATGTGCGATTGCTAGAACTTCTTCTTGCGAAACATATCGGTCCTTCGACTGAAAGAATCCGTACGACCATTTCGGCAACATCGGTGTATGTCCGGTAAGACTCCGATACCCGTGGATGAGCTGATCCATCTCTGGACCGTAAATGAAGTAGTAGTCGACGGCACGGCCGGCGAGTGAATTCAGATTCAGTTCCAGCGGGAAGCGATTATCGACATGCGTCAGCGAGGCGGTGTTCCACATCAAGGCATAGCCTTTGCTCGACAACAGCAAAGGAATTGCGACATCGGTGTTGTTTTGCCCAAGTTCGACGGTGGCACCGCGGTAGTTGAACATTCCGCTCTGGTGTTGGCCCAGACCGTAGAAACCTTCCGAGAAATCCGGTGCAAACCTGTCTTCGATGTGAAATGTCTTTTCGCCATTCAGTTCAGTCGGTTCGTAGGTGCGAGGAATCGAGTTCCGCTCGCGTAAGAGATTCTCGCCTTCTGCCGTACTGAATTGGACGTTGCCCCACTTGAGCGAAAGCTCGACCTTCAGCGTATCGGTGGTGAGGATCGCCGCATCGCTCGTTTCTGATACCCGAAACTTTGCGCCTGGACATGATTCTTTCGAATCGAGCATCCACGGCTGGCTTTGTCGAATCGTATTAGGCGGCTCGAGCGTAGACACGAAATGGACAACGGAGGGACGGCAAACGGAAATGTGAATGCTCTCGTTTCCGATCGTCGCCGTCATACCGTCCTGAGCTGGCGCGTACTTGACTGGAGGTAGTGACGGCACATCCCACAATTGGGCAGTTGCCTGTTTCGCCATCCAGGTTAGGCAACACAGGCCGAAGAAAAGAGAAGTCCAGAGCCTGCTCGATGGAAGTAAGGTCGATCTCATTCGCATGACGGTATCGCTAACTGTAACGAACTGCGGAAAGCAAAATACCAGATGACGACAAAGTTTCTGCCAAGCGAGGGAGCCGTTTTAACGGCTTTGGTTTCGTTTGACACCTACTCGCGCCTTTTTCGAAATGTTCTTACCCGTGCGCCGTTGTGTCGATTCGCGCGCAATCAACTCGGGCTGCAGCACCAGAGTTTCTGGTTTTGGGGGCATTTTCGAGTTCAGAATGCGCAGCGCAATTCGGGCAGCTTCTTCTCCGATTTTCCGGCTGTGCTGGTCGATGCTGGAGAGTGGGACACGAAGCGAGTCGTCGTAGTGGAGATTTCCGCAGCCCACGACCGCCAAATCCTCTGGAATTCGAACTCCGTGATCCAGCGCATAGTTCATAGCACCCATTGCCAAAGGATCATTGAAGCAGAATAACCCGTCAGGTCTGGGCTCGAGATTTAGGAGTTTGTGCATGGCTTCTGCGCCGCCCTGTTTGGTTCCGACATCTCCCTTGCGCTGCGTGATGATGTAATCGTCGATCACTTTCATCCCAGCTTCCGCGAGGGCCCGTTTATATCCTTCCATCCGGCGAATTCCAGGACTGATCTCCGGTCCACAAATGTGAGCAATCTTTTTGCAGCCAATATCGATCAAGTGCCTGGTCGCGAGAATCCCCACCAATTCATCATCTACACCGACGAAGTTCGCCGAAAGACCAGGCAAGCATCGATCGATCAATACATATGGTGTGTCCTGTTTTTCGATGTGAAAGAAAACGTCTACGGTCGTGCGGCACGATGCAATGATTAAGGTATCGAGCCGGCGTGCCAGCAAGTGATTGATTTCCACCTCTTCCAGATCCGGATCTTCGTCAGACGAGGAAACGATCAGATAGTAGCCGCTTTGTCGTAAGACTTCGGAGAGAGACTTGGCAACTTCCGCAAAGAAGGGATGCAGCAGATCGGGAACAACCAGGCCGACAAGATAAGAGCGGCCGGTCACTAGGCTGCGCGCAGCAAAGTTGGGACGATAGTCAAGCTCTTTTACGCGGGCGAGAACTCGCTCACGGGTCTCGTCTCCGATGTCAGGATGATTTCTCAGAACCTTGGAAATGGTGATCAGGGATACTCCAAGATCTTTCGCGATGTCCTTCATTCGTATATTCATAGGTAGCCCGTCGGTTTAGAAGCTGAGATCGCCCTCTAGCGAAGTAATCGTTGAACGTAATAGGGCCTTGCCGCGGAAGCCAGTTTCTGTCCCGAGCTTCTATTGTTGACATCGATAACTTTACCGATTATTTTCCACGGAGTACAGACATGAGAGCGCTTGTGCTTCGCAAACCAGGTCAGGCCGATCTGGAGACCATCGCTGATCCGGTGCTCACAGATACGAATGTCCTGCTCAAGGTCCGCATGGTGGGATTCTGTGGCAGCGATCTGAATTCGTTTCGTGGACTTAATCCACTAGTCACGTATCCGCGCATTCTAGGACATGAAGTCTCGGCTACGGTGGTTGAAGACCTCGGGCGCGAGGCCGTATTGCCTGCTGGCACGAGCGTAGCTATCTCCCCATATACCAGTTGCGGTGAGTGCTCTTCTTGCCGGCGCGACCGTCGGAACGCTTGCCAGTTCAACCAGACACTCGGTGTGCAAAGGGATGGCGCACTCGCCGAATTCGTTGTGCTGCCGCGAGAAAAACTGTATCCCGCGAGGCTGACGCTGAAAGAGTTGTGCTTGGTGGAACCGCTTACCGTCGGATTTCATGCCGTCACACGTGGACGTGTAACCGCCAACGACACGGTTGCGATTTGGGGCTGTGGCGGAGTGGGACTTGGGGTCGTAGCGGCCGCAAGTTCCCGCCGAGCGCGAACGATCTGTATTGATGTGGATGACGAAAAACTTGAGCTGGCGCGCATGGCCGGCGCTCAACTCACCATTAATAGCACGCGAGAGCCGCTACACGACCGATTGCTGGAAATGACCGAAGGCCGGGGACCGGATGTTGCCATCGAAGCGATTGGCACCGCGGCTACGTTCCGAGCAGCGGTCGAAGAAGTCGCATTCACCGGACGCGTAGTGTACATCGGATACGCAAAGGAACCGGTCAGTTACGAAACCCGGCTGTTCGTTCAAAAAGAATTGGATATTGTCGGCTCCAGAAATGCTCAACCGGTGGATTTCGAGGCCGTGATCAAGCTTCTGGAAGCGCTGACGTTCCCCGTTGATCAAGCCGTGAGTCTAGTTGTTCCGCTTGAGCAAGCAGCGGAGGCGCTGCGCTCCTGGAGCGACAATCCATCACGTTTCAGAAAGATTATGGTCAACATGGGTTGATGTTTTTTTGTAGGGCCGCGTTGCTGCTCGAACAGAAGTTACTGCTGAATTGACCCGGCAGAAATCGACGATGCGTCTGACGAAAGGGCAAGAATGCATTCACCTTGTTTGCACTCAATTCTTAAAGTTGGCACAATTTTGTTACTGTTGTCTGCGGTTTCAATGGCGCACGCCCAGAGTGCCACCGCTCCAACCGCCACTCAGGAGCCGGCTAGCATCGATCAAATCTGGCAGAAAGCCAGCAGCAAATACGATTCAGAACGCGCCACGTTGCTAAAAAAAGTCGACACCGTGGATCAACAGGGTCCGTTCCGGGCCGACTGGGAATCACTTCAGAAGTATGAATTGCCCGAATGGTACAAGGATGCAAAATTCGGCATTTTCATCCATTGGGGAGCCTACTCGGTCCCTGCTTTCGGCAACGAATGGTATCCGCGAAATATGTACATGCCAGGATCGCCGGAATATAAGCATCACGTGGCGACCTACGGTCCTCAGGACAAGTTCGGCTACAAAGATTTCCTCCCTATGTTTAAAGCCGAACACTTCGATCCGGCTGCGTGGGCGGAGCTATTCAAGAAATCAGGGGCAAAGTACGTCGTTCCTGTGGCAGAGCACCACGACGGCTTTGCCATGTATGACAGCGGATTGAGCGACTGGACCGCAGCCAAAATGGGGCCGCATCGCGACACCACGGGAGAACTAGGCAAAGCGGTGCGGGCTGCAGGACTGCACTTTGGAGTGTCATCCCATCGAGTCGAACACAATTTCTTTCTCGGCGTGGGCCGCAGTATTTCCTCTGATGTAAACGATCCGCAATACGCAGCATTCTACGGACCGGCTCATGACTGGTTGTCGGCCCCCTGGGGCGTCCCTCTTAACGATGACTTCACTTACGTCTCTTCTGCATGGGCCGACGACTGGCTCGCGCGCGGCGCGGAACTTGTGGAGAAGTATCATCCCGACATCGTCTACTTCGATTGGTGGATCGGACAGGCTTCGATCCGGCCAAATCTCACCAGGTTCGCGGCCTTTTACTACAACAGTTCTCTGAAGTACGGCGATCACGTCGGAGTGATCAATTACAAGGACTATGCCATGCAGGAGCACTCCGCCGTGCTCGACCTGGAACGCGGCCAGCTTGGCGATATCCGTCCCCTCTATTGGCAGACCGACACTTCTGTAAGTAACAAATCATGGGGCTATCTCACGGACGACACCTTCAAGTCGTCTGAGTTCGTGGTCCATCAACTCATTGATATCGTCAGCAAAAATGGCAATTTGCTGTTGAACATCGGTCCACGGTCTGACGGCACCATCCCGGACGAAGTGCAACAAGTTCTTCTCGACGTCGGCGTCTGGTTGAATGTGAATGGAGAGGCGATCTACGGCACTCGGCCGTGGAGGATCTATGGTGAAGGCGCAACCAAGGTAGCGGCTGGATCTTTTCATGATACCGATACCACGCGCTATACAGCCGAGGACTTTCGCTTCACGACCAAAGGCAATGTGCTCTACGCGATTGGGCTCGGCTGGCCGACCAATGGCGAGGCTGTAATTCACTCGCTCGCATCGGCCGTCGGCAACGAACGTGTGCAGTCCGTCATTTTGTTGGGCAGTGACGCGAAACTGCAATTCGACCAGCGCGCCGACGGTCTCCACGTGCGAATTCCAGTCCAGGCTCCAGCCAAGTACGCGTACGCACTTCGAATAATGTTCGACCACTCCTCGCATAGGGCCGCATCTTAGCTTCAATTAACTCAGCAAAAGAATGGGAAGAGGTGTACTATTCTTTGGGCAAACAGTCGCTAACTTTACCGATAACTATGAGTGATGGACTGACGCTTAGGGAAATCGCGCGGCTGGCCAAAGTGTCGACCGCCACAGTGTCTCGCGCGATTAATCGCGTACCCACAGTTAACCCTGTTCTAGCCAGACGCATTCGCAAGGTGATTGAAAAGGAAGGCTACTTTCCGAACACAAACGCTCGCGCGCTAGTGCGCGGACGCAGTCGTAGTCTCGGCCTCATCGTCTCCGAGATCACCAACCCCTTTTTCCCGGAGATCGTGCAAACCTTCGCGAAGCTTGGCGCTCAGCACAATTACGAAATCTTGTTGACTTCTATTGACCACGACCCACGATTGTTGGAGATGGCGGCTCGGCAAATGATTGAGCGTAGGGTGGGAGGAGTCGCGATTCTAACGTTTGGCGACGAGCTGCCGCTCATCGACGCCCTAACTGCACGAAACGTGCCCGTGTTCGTCGTCGATGCGGATTCATCTGGACCGTTGCTAAAGACCGTCTAGGTTGATTATGAGCATGGCATCCGGCAGGCTGTGCAGCATTTGGCGGCATTGGGACACGAGCGTATCGCCTTTATCGGCGGCCCACGAGATTTGAAAACCGCCACTATACGCAGATCCGCGGTTGAAAAATGCATGGAGGAGATCGGCTTAGAGCTTCGTCCGGAACTGTTCGTCGATGGGGATCATTCGATTGAAGCCGGTATGAAAGCATTGTCCGCTCTCGCTGCCATGCCTGATCGCCCTTCCGCTGTGCTCTGTTCAAACGATATGACGGCCATCGGCGTGATGCGAGCGGCATTCGACCTTTGTCTCAATATTCCGCGAGACTTGTCAGTCCTAGGGTTTGATGACATCAAGCTAGCCCAATTCATGGCGCCACCACTAACGACAGTGCAGATGTCGCAGACCGAGATCGCCCGCCTGTCATTTTCAGCGCTGCTCGATTCTCTGGAACCTACCCGTCATGGAGATGGACGGCAGGTATATTCGATGAAGACTAATCTTGTACTTCGACATTCGACGGCCCTCGCACCGGGTTGCCTTATGAACAGAGCGGCAACCGCCCGCTCGGAAGTAGATATGGCACTAAAGCTTGCCGAGAAGATGCAATCCATGAATGATCGAACCTTCACCCTCTGAGCCGCATCGAGCAAGACTATTTCTGTTCGAGCGCCTTTAGTACTGGGCCTACTTCGATTCCTTAATGATTGCGTCCGCGGCGTTGCCGGCCACCACCCAGCTTGCCGACCCGGCCACGACGGCTTCATCCTCGAACCACAGGAATCCGAAGTCGTCGATGCACTCCGGAAAATCCGGCTTGATGATGATGTATCCGGGAATCACGGCACCCGGGATGTAAGCATTGTCGGCGCGATTATTGCTGTACGTCATCGTCTTCGAGACCGTGCCGACTCCGGCTACATACGAAGTGCTCGATACCGGGTGCGTGCCGAGAATGTAGTTGACCGCGCGAAGTGCGTATTCGGGACTAACGAGATCCGGAAACGCCTGGTGCAGGAAGTACATTCGGATCGCCATGTCCACCACGGCCCCCGATCCGCCCCAAGTGCCGAGGCTCGGGGGCACGCCGAACGGGGTCTCGTCCAGCCGCTTGTCCAAGCCCGCCATGTATGTCTTCACAGCTTCGCGCATTTGATCTTTCGCGCTCGCATCCAGATAAGGCAATGCCCGGACTGCTGTCCAACCACGGACGTCCATCTGCTCCGGCGTGATCATCTGAGGGAACAATTCCTTCAGACGAGACTTGTATGGCTCGGAGCCATTGGTGGCGATGGTCAGTTCCAGAGCCGCAGCCCAGTCCAGTCCGACGCCAAATCGGCCGCGGCCGAAGCCGGCTGGCGGAGTTGCTGGCGCGCTAGGTGCACCAGAATTTGTTGGAGCACCCGAGTTGCTCTTTGGCTTAGGAGCGTCTTGAGCGCCAGAGACTACACCCTGAGACGCAGCCAGCACACCACCTCCGGGGGCACCTGCTGGACGCGCTCCGTCTAAGCCCGGGTCGGTCGGATACCGCTTTGGGTCAGCCTTCGTGTCCTTCCATGCTTTGATCGCCGTTTCAAGGCAGTCTTTTGCTAATGCGTCATCCCAGCCTTTCAGTGTGTCTGCCGCGGCAGCAAGCGCTGCAATGGCGTTCCACTGAAGATACGGATTATTTGTAGTGAAGATCCAGCGATCGTCCGGCTTGCCGGAATAGTCGCCCTTCGTTTCGTTCGGGCCGAGCTTCGGATCGTAAATGCGGCCGTCAGTTTTCGACGCTCCGTCGCCCACCTGTGTGTACTGGCGCAGATCTGGCTCGTGAGTGCCGCGGATGGCATGGCCGATATTGTGAAACTGCGCCAGGATGAGCAGTGCGCCGTGCTTGACTTGCTGCACTGTGTCCGGCACGCCATCGGGACGGTGCATCTCAACCTCGCGGGCGGCTTCATCCACCGTAAGCTCGTCGTACTTGAGACTAAATTCGCGATACGCCAGAGCCAGACTCTGAATCACGCTGAGTTGCGCAGGCTCCTCGAGGTCGAAGTCGCCCGCATCGTACCAGCCGCCCACGTTCATCCCAGGGATGTGATCGCCGCCTTTGTACTTTCCGTCGGTTGCTGTGGCTTGGTTCCAGCCGTCGAATTGCTCTCCAACTACCGGTGCCATGCGGCCATCATCCAAGTGCGAAGCGCCATGCCACATGCGGTAGCCTTCGCGAACGGAAACATGATCCATCTGCGCCGCGAGGTGATGGTCGAGGCTGTCCTGCCAGATGTTGGCGTAAGCATCCCTTGAGATCGGAAAGGGAGCCGTGCGCTGGTCTGCGTACTCGATTACATAGAGGCCGGGGTCCTTGACCGGGGTGAAATCAAATTTCGAATAGACGTAGCGCAGCCAGGGAGTAGAAGGGGTGATCGGGCCCTCGAACACCTGCTTGTAAGATCCGTTTTGCGTCAGGCGCAGCACTCTGGCCGTCTTCGGGGCGTTGTACTTGGGGTCGAGTTCGAGCACCGCCACCTTGGAGAAGCCTGGTGCATAGCCAACCTGGCTGTGCGCGATCACCGGCGGCCGCGTCCAGTTCGGGATCACGTCCGGCCTGATGTGCCAGACGATGGCGCCGGTGGTCTTGTCCGAAGGGATCAGCGAACGCAATACGAACCAACCGTTCGGCGCGCGGTCGCGCCCATCGAACAGCATGAGGTCAGCCGTATCCGAAACAACGTTCACGCGGGCCGGCGCGTCGTCGATCCCCAAGGTGATGCTCTTGCCCTCGGCGAATGGCAGGGGCTGAGTGTATCCCTTGGCCTTATCCCAGTCTTCCAGGTAGTACGCCTTTTTCGGTTCATCCGGCAGAGGCAAAACCTTCGTCATCGGATCGTTAGGCGTACGCGGGAAGATGCCGGCTTTGGTTCCGTCCACCAGGTAAGCCTTGCCCATGTAGATCGAGGGCAGGAACTCCAGGTTGAAGCCCGCCCGGCCTGCCAGTTTCTGCGGTAGCGGCTTGTCAAGATTGATGCTGACCTTCACGCCGCCGGGCTCCGCTGCCACTTCCAGTGTGTAACTGAAGTCGAATGTCGGGAATGCGAGGTCGGCGCTGAGTCGGTTGTTCGCCTTGTCGGCATGGCGACCTTTGAGGGTTGCCACCAGGTCCCACTGCTCCGGCGTTGGCATCAGGCGCACGTCGCCGTTAGTGGCGATGCGCTGGCCGTGGAGAATCATCTCCATAGCCGTGTTCTTTTGGTCCACAAAAACGGGATGGTACGTGCTGTCGTAGAGGAAAACGCTGAAACCTTGAGTATCGAGGTAATTCTTGTCGGTCACCTTCATGGCAAAATCGGCGGCGGACAGGCCTGGGGCCGAGATCAGGGCCAAAAAGAGGAGACAAACTATGATTCGCGTGAACATAGATTGGGATTGATACTGCTCCTTTGACCCAACATGATATGACATGCACACCGTATGGGCGCCGTTTGTTCTCCAGGCGCGGGGATTTCTGAGCGGGCAGGCGCCTTGTGCGGTCATACCGCGATCGTCAATTTGGCGCCTATGAATAGATCTCGGGTGCCTCATGTCCAAGCTTCTGCACGTACTCAACGTATGACCCAGGGTAGACAGTAGGATGGCAGCCCGTACCGCTCTCGCCGCCCAGTTCCAGCACACCTGAGCCGAGACCGCGAAGGAACATACGGTCATGCGATACGAAGATCATGGTTGCCTTCAAAATCCTTTAGGGCGTCGACCAGCATCTCCTTGGTCGCGAGATCCAGGTGATTCATTGGTGCGTCGAGCACCAGGAAGTTCGGCGGGTTGTAGAGCATTGCGCGCTATTGCCAGCCGCGATTTTTTGCCGCCAAAGAGTGAGCGGATCTTCTTATCCACATCTTCGCCGGAGACTTGGAGAGCCAGCGACGACTGCGGTTGGTAACGCGATCTTCGCCGCTTCTGGTGCACACGTCCGTCATTTGCCAGTACGTTCTGAAGCCGTCAGAGAAGCTTTGTCGCAGGCTTAACTTTCTGAAAGGGTGCGGGTCGATAAGAATCCCGCTGGTGTGCTCACCGCACTGAATCGCGCTGCGTTTGCTGCCGCTGTCGGCTCCTTTAAACCCACCACATCCACGTCAGGGTTGCCAGAAAACATCAGACATCGAATGGCGGGAGAAAACGCAAGGCTTATTCCGCAAAGCGTAGCGCAACGAGAATCACTAAGTGCAAAGCAGCTGCTTCTGATCAGCCCGAAACGCAGAGCCGACTGTTTCAAACGTCTCATCCGCCCCGACCAACGCGATGACGTCATCGATCAATAATCCCGATTTTCCCGTTTGACGCCAGTCTCATGCGGTTTTTCAGTGCCATCAGAGAGCTCGATCGACAGTACTCCGGCTTGCTTTCCAAGTGCTCACGAGGGCGAGTCGAAAACCTTCAAAACTTACACACTTACTTGCACACCTTTACTCTGCACGAGATGTAAGTTGTTTGTTAACAAGAATATATAAAAATACGCACGGGACTTAAAAGACGGCACGCGAGCCGCGTTATTGCCATATTATTAGGTAGACGTCATGAAAGACAGCCGCGCGCGGGCGTGGCGGAATGGCATACGCAGCGGACTTAAGGAAAACTTGAGTGCTCGCATGGGAAACCGGCGATGCAGAACTGCTCAAATTCGGGGAAACCTTAAACGGCAATCCCGAGCCAAGCCCGGAGAGACACCAGCCGGGAAGGTGTAGAGACTAGACGGGCAGCACCTAAGCTCCGGATCTTTCGGGGGAGGGTGAAGGGATAGTCCAGAAAGCAAACCTGGCGTGAGCCCTACAAGAGCCACGTCGGGGCGGCGAAAGCCGCAGACGGTATGAAAATCCGCAGGGCTTAAACGGCCCATGAGGGTTCAACTCCCTCCGCCCGCACCACTGTTTTGCTAGGGCAGCGATCTGCCCGGCACTCACCTTGCATGTACCTGCTCATCGAAATTGAAGCATTGGCTTAGACCCAAACGTCACGAGTTGTCGAGGAGGAGACTGTCGACGCAGATTCCGTCTCCCTTGCCACCAGTATCCGGCAGCCTTCCTGGCTGGCTCCCCAATACTTACCGCTCGGACAGTTTGCTCACTGATTCGCGCGGGGGCGACCGAGATTCGGATGGAACGCAATTTGAGCTGATAAACCCATTACCAAAGCAAATAGCACACCCGGCGAAAAAACTCATCGATCCGAGTAATCCGCGAAGAAGTCAATAAGATTAAGTGGGCGCTATGGGAAATCTTGACGGTTAAGCTTCTCGGGCAAGGCTTGGAAAGAAATCGGGTGATATTTGCTCGTTGCGTCTGCTCGACACACGCTGATCTAACAGAGGGGAGTTTCGGTAATGTGGCGGTCCTGAACGTCCTGGACTCTTCCTTTCCAGTCGCCGCCACTGCCGTTCCAGTACTTAACCGCCGAATGCATTGTCGCGCCCAGATAAAAAAAAGCCGCCAGCGGCAAGGTCAATGCCCATGCGGGATTCAGTCGATAGTAGCGCACCATGGTTGAGTACGTGATCGTCATGGCTGCCCAAGCCGCAGCGCCCATAAAGATCGTCAGCCTGCTGTGTGTGAGCAACAACAGTGGAGGCGCCAGATAGGTGATCACCATCCCCGCAATGGTGCCCAGTAGCAGCAGCGAGGAGTGATTCAATTGGTTGAAGGCTGTGCGCGAGACCATGTGCTCGACGTCCGAGAAGGTCTCGTATCGTCGCAAACTTTGGCTCTGGTCTGTTAGTCCTATCCATAATCTCCCGTCGTGTTGCTTCAGGAGCCGGGCCAGCGAGCAATCATCGATAACGGCACCTCGAATGGATTCCAGCCCTCCGGCGCGTTCCAGAGTTTCTGCTCTCACCAGTATGCAGCCCCCGGCCGCGCCGGCGGTCGAGCGCCGGGGATCGCGAATCCAGGCTGGCGGGTAGAGCATGAAAAAGAAATACACGAAAGCGGGAATGAGCAGTTTTTCTGCAAGACTTTCGCAATGCAGCTTCACCATGAACGAGACCAGATCGTAAGGACCTTGCGAAGCAATGCGACCCAGATTCGCTACGGTCTCTGGACCGTGCAGTACATCGGCATCCACGGACAAGAGCCATGCGGGATTGAACGCGCGAGCGCGCTCAATGCCCTGGTGCATCGCCCACAATTTTCCCGTCCACCACATCGGCAAGGGCTTGCTCTGAATCACAATCAGCGCATCGGCCTTGCCTGCTTTTTCCGCAGCACGCTGTGCTACATCCGCCGTGCCGTCTGTACTCTCATCATCCACCAGGACGACGGGCATAGCCACGGACTGATTTAACAAGGATGTGATGACGGGTCCGATCAGTTCTGCCTCATTGCGGGCCGGAACTACGGCAACGACGCTGCCCGGAAATTCTGCCTTGCCACTGGTGTCGGGCTTAGCGCTTTGAATACGCCAGAAGGACCCCCTGGCCAAGGCGAGGTAAGCCCAGGTTGCGACTGTAAGCGAAGCGACGCTCGTGGCAAGCATGGGCGTGAGCGCGAGAGTACAACGCGAGAGTACAACGTAGGAGATGTCAGATCAAGGCCTGATCAGCGTTAAGAACGTTCAGGCCGAACAGTCGGTCAGTCTGCCTACGCGGCGCGGGATTGCCTCGGTGAAGGTCATGCGGATTCCGTGCTCCGGTCGCAAGATCACCATGGGGCGCGCTTCGATGGTCTGGCCGGGAACCAGACAGAAATCGTATTTTCGGAGCAGAACGCTCAGAATCATGAGCATCTGCAGCATGGCGTAATTGCCACCGATACAGCCCCGCGGGCCGGCTCCGAAGGGCAAATGAGCGAAGGGCGTGTGAAGCTTCTCCTTCGTCTTGGAGAAACGTTCCGGGTCGAAGCTCTCCGGGTTCTGCCAGTACTGCGGCGAATGGTGCGCGCCGTAAATGAACACAACGACCGTCGATCCCCGGGGTATATTGAGATCTGCTGCGCGATCGTCTGCAAGAGCCATTCGGTCGACCATCCAAAACGGCGGATATAAGCGCAGCGCCTCCAGTATCACCTGAGTCGTAAACTCGAACTTCGGAACGTCCGAGTAACTCAGAGGCCTTTCGCCCAGCACAGAATCGAACTCCTGCCGCACTCTGTCGACGCAATCCGGACGCGAGCTCAGCAGGTAGAGAAGCCACGATAAGGCATTCGACGACGTTTCATGGCCGGCGACCAGCAGTTGCATGCTCTCGCTGAGGACCAACTCATCGCTCATGCCATGGCCGTCGCTATAGCGGGCATCCATCAGGATCTGTAGTAGATCGTGGCCGGGGGCCTCGTTGTGCCGCCGCCGGAGGTATTCGAGCAGAACGCCGAACGCGCGGGCTCGCATTTCCTCGTGTCTGCGCAGTTCGCCCGAGATGGCAAACCAGGGATTCAGGTAGGGCTGGATGGTTTGGCGAACCATAAATTCCTGGACGGTCGAAATGGCCAGGCTGATGAGGTCGATGTCTTCCTCTTTCAACCGGGCGCCAAACAGAGATCTACCCACCATCGCGAAGGTAATCTTCATCATTAGGGGGTAGATATCGACAGGGCCGAGCCGGGCTTGTCGGTCGAAGTCCCGTAGCGAGTCGGCGAGGGAGTCCTGCATAATCGCGGACAAAACTTCGAGTTGCTTCCGCTCAAAACCTGTCTGGATGAGGCGCCGTTGCGTCCGCCAGGCTTCCCCCTCAGTGGTGAGAAGACCCTTGCCCAGGAAATGGCCCATCCGCTTCTTTTGGATTTCGGACTTGTGGTAGTTCTCCGAATTCGTCTTCAGCACGTGCTGAATGACGGTGGGATTGATAGTGACAATGGCCTCTTTGACGCCGCCAAAATAGAACCGGAAGGTGTCGCCCTGGAGTTCGATGTACTTTGTAAGAGCCCGCACAGGATTGCGGGCCATCGCGCGCGAATCCAGGAAAGATTGGAATCGGGAAACGGCAGGTATGCTTTGCGGCAAGGTCACGCCTCGCTATCCATATCCATGCGCGTGTGGACGAATGCGGGAAATTCCGCGCGGTCGGCTCGAATGGATAGTCCGGTCATCTGTATAAATTCAGGTACTCGAAAATTGATCCTGGTTCCCCAATTGCTTCAAAAGTAACAGATGATGTTTGATCGCCCGCCTCATCGTGGGATGTTGCCGATAGGGAACGCCAAATTCCTCGGCGGTCTCCTTCACGATCCGGGTCAGCGAAGCATAGTGAGTGTGGCACACAAAAGGGCACAGATGATGCACTATATGGTGATTCAGCCCGCCAGTGAGCCAACCGACGAGCGGTTTAGTCGTCGCGTAGTCGGCCGTTGTCGCGAAGATGTGATAGATCCCGTTGTCAAACTCGCTGCGGCGCAAGGGAAAGTAAGTGCTGTCAACACAGTGCGTGGTCTGGAATACAAGGGCCACGCTCAAACCGATGATTAAATGGGCGAGCAAGAAAGACAAGCCGACTAGCAGAGGCGATTTCCCCAACAACACGACCGGCAAAATGAGCATGTAGCTGACGTAGAATGCCTTGCCTGCAAAGAGGATGACGTATTCTCGCAGCGGATGCTTCGCTTGTTTCAGATAGTCGTGGGATGGGAAGAAAAAGCACTCAAAGTCCCTCACGAACACATAGTCGAGAGAAAACACCGCATAAAGGAACAGCGCATAGATGTGCTGGAACCGCTGCAGAGGCGCCCGGGGTTCGTGAGGCGTAAACCGAAGGATGCCGCGTCCCGTAAGCGCGTCGTCTTCCTCGTGGAGATTGATGCAGGAGTGGTGGCCTCGATGATGGAGGATCCGCCACATGTATGAGCTGATTCCACAGACATCGAAAACATAGTTCAGGGTTTTGTTGACAGACCGCACCGAGGAGATGGCGTTGTGGTTGCTGTCATGCGCGATGTTCAGCAAAAGGAATGTCTGTGCGATGGCATTTAAAAGGTAGAGGCCAACGAACCTCCAGGAATCCGGCTTGAGCGTGTAAAGAGCAATCCAGCTGCCAGCCAGCACTGCCAGCCCCACCGCGATTTTGACCCACATGGTGCGGTCGGCTTTGGGAGAAATGTTCCCGTCGAAAAAGAAATCGTCGAGGCGGCGGCGCAAGACTTTCGGAAATGAAGGCGCACACGCGGGGTCGGAAACGGAGTGCCGCAGCGCGGCCTCCGATGGTACAAGATCATCAATGTCCGGTTTCAGACTAATGGCCGCCTCGTCTCGGACGTCGCCGGTGCAATGATGTCAGGTCGCCCGATGCATCCCGGCCCGGTTTTCGGATGATCGACTGGGCCAGCGGCGCATTTTCTTGCCCCGACACCCGCCTTTGGCACAAGCGCGAGAAACTAATGTTAGCTCGAAAACTGAAATTAGATCAAGGGAATTTCAGATCGCCCGTCGCCCTGCGCACGGCGCATGTTCTCGGAAAGTAATTTAAGAGATGACGATCCTTCCCAGCCTTCCAAATCTCTGTTACCATCACCGTTCTGTGGGTATGGAACCAAGGTGCCCTGAGTCGGGTGATCCGACGTCGGGCGGGGCTTGTCGTTACTCCACCAAGAGAACGCATGGTCTTATAAATGACTGTGCCTCTGTTCTCGAAGTCGGTCGTGCCCCCGGTGCACGGCGGGCACCGCGAGACTTTGGTTTTCTTATACGGAATCTTCTTATCAACACAAGAAGTTAACGAATGGCGGTGCCACCGCCATGAGGCCGATCCGAATCTATGATAGCTTCGATTTTGGGCAAGCTGGATAGTCTAGGGGAGCAGCACCCGCACAAAGCTCTCTATTCGTACATTGACGTGAACGGCACTCCGATTGGAGGCTACTCTTACGAGTCGTTTCTCCACCGGACGAAGGTAATCGCCGGACATTTGCGCAAGGAGCATGGTTTCGCGTCGCAGGACCGTCTTCTGCTCGCCTACCCGCCGGGGCTCGAAATGATTTGCGCGTTCTTTGGGTGCGTTCGTGCCGGATTGATCCCCGTGCCTGTCTATCCCCCCAGCTCTCGTGGCTTTCAGAGCGCCCTGTACAAAATGATCCACATCGCAAAGGATTGCCAGGCGGCCGGCATCTTAACGAGCAAAGAATACCTCGGATCCCTGAAGACAAATCTTGCCCGAAGCGGAGTCTCGGCATCGGGAGTCGACGTCGACTACATTTCCGGTCTTCGTTGGGTTGTTACGGAAGACTTCGTCGATACGGTTTCGGACGAAACTTTCAACGGCGCTTCGAAGATTCTGTTTCTCCAGTACACGTCGGGATCGACTCGAGATCCTAAAGGCGTGATGGTGACGCACGAGAACATATTGCACAACTGCCCACTCGTGATCGACCATGATGCGCCGGTAGTCGTCTCCTGGCTGCCGCAGTATCACGATATGGGACTGATTGGTTGCTACCTTTATCCCGCGCTTAAAGGGGGCACGACCTACGGCTTCGCTCCCACGGATTTCATTCAGCGCCCGACCCTTTGGTTCGACGCGATCAAGACTTATGAAGCCAGCGCCTCAGCGGCGCCCAACTTCGCTTACGACTATTGCTTGCGCGACGGACGGCTTTCGAAGGAGAGTTTGGAGAGTTGCGACCTTAGCTCGCTCCGGTTGCTGATGGTTGCCGCAGAACCAGTCAAACCGGATACTTATACACGGTTTCTGCGGGCCTTTCAGCCCTATGGACTTAAGTCGGAAAGCTTCTTTGTCGCATACGGGCTGGCGGAGAATACCCTGGCGGTTTCGCTCGGTGGCCGCAATATTATTTCGGTCAATAAGAACGCCGTCGCGCTGGGGAAGGCCCGCATGACCACCGAGGTTTCCGAAATCGGCGCGGCCACTCAGATTGTCAGTTGCGGAACTCCCCTGCCGGGACTCACGGTAAAGATAGTGGATCCGGAGAAGCACGTTGCTCTGGAGCCGGGTCGAATCGGCGAGATCTGGATCTCTGGAGGGAGTAAGTGCCTGGGTTGCTGGAATAATCCGGAGCTAACGCTGAAGCTGTTTCACGCTAGGCTGGTGGACGACAGCTCTTATGACGATGGCTACCTTCGGACCGGGGATATGGGTTTCTTCCACGCCGGCGAACTCTTCGTTTGCGGCCGTATCAAGGACATGATTATCATCCGCGGGCAAAACTACTACCCGCAAGATATCGAAGGAGTGGTGGAGAAGGCGTCCGGCCTGGTCCGGAGTAATTGCGTGGCCGCGTTCCAGATTAATGAAGACCGCGAGCCGGCACTGGCGATCGTCGCCGAGGTGAAAAATCTAAAAGCGCTTCCGGATGCGCTGAAGATTGCAGCCGCCGTCCGGAATTGCCTCAACGTGGAAGTGGCGCTGATCTCCTTCATTGCGCCCCGTGCCATCCCGAGAACCAGTTCGGGCAAGATCATGCGCCACAAAGCCAAGCACATGTGGCTGCAAGGCCAATTTACCGTTCTCTCGGAGTTTTCCCGGGAAAAGGACGCTGAAACCTCCGCATCCAGCCCCGTAAACCAGTCGCCTTTCGACGTATTGAAAGCCCGTTACAACCTGACGGGCACGGAATCGTACAACCTCATCGAAGCCGGGCTGGACTCCCTGGATCTCGTTGTGTTCATGCACGAGATCAAGGAACTCCTAAAGAATAAAAATGCCGACGCGCTGGCGAGACAGGTGGATGTCGGTCTTATTCAGCGTGTCAGCGTAGCCGAGCTGTTTCGACTGGCCGAACAGTTGGAGCGTGCTCCCGAAGAAGCACTGGTCCCGCTGCGGCAGTCCCTGGCGGCTTTCCGTGAAGAGCAGCGCGCAGCGGAAGAGCAGATGATGAAGAAGGACAGGAAGCTCATCTTCGAGCTTCCTGCGCCTGCGGCCTTGCCCGAAACACCGATCCTGAATAATGTTCTGCTCACCGGCGGTACCGGCTTCATCGGACCGTTCCTCGTGAAAAGTCTGTTGGAACAAACGCGCGCAAACATCCACGTTCTCGTCAGGTCTTCCGACGAGCATCAGGGCAGGCAAAGACTGAGAGCGGCGATGGAATCGATGGGGCCTCTCCCGGCGGAACTGGTGCAGATGTTCGAGACTCGCGTGATGCCCGTTTGCGGAGATCTTGGCCAGAAGGGGCTGGCAGTGACGCGGGAGGACTGGAATTTCCTCGCGAATGAAATTGATACGGTGTTCCATAATGGCGCAAACGTAAACTACCTGCTCAACTACGACCGGATGCGTGAGGCAAACGTGCTGGGGACGAATGAGGTCTTGAGACTGGCGTTCGAAGGACGGGCCAAGAGCTTCAATTACGTCTCGACTACCTTCATATTTGGCTGGGCGGTTAAGAAAGTTCTGTACGAGAGCGACTTTAACGAAAATATGGAGCTTCTCGATTTTGGATACAGCCAATCCAAGTGGGTATCGGAGCAAGTGGTGATGGACGCGCGCCGCCACGGGCTAGCGACGCGAATCTTCCGGCCCGCTCTGGTGAGTCCCTCCATTACCGGCGGAGGCAATAACTTCGACATCGCCGTGCGTTTAGTGGCGTTCATGGTGAATCACGGCATTGGGGTCGATGCCCTGAACCAGGTCAGTTTTGTTCCCGCAGACATCACGGCGAACAATATCGTTGCGATTTCCACAACTCCCGGTACGGAAAATAAGACCTATCACGTTACGAGGGACGATTACGCGAACATGCTCGATATTACTGGGCTGATTACAAAGGCGACCGGCCGGCAATTTGAAGTGTTCAGTCTCCCCGACTTCGTTCCCGAGCTGGTCAGGAGATGCAGGAAAGAAGATCTCCTCTTTCCGCTGCTGGACTTTCTGGTGAACTCGGTGGACAACATCTCAGCGATGGAATTCAAACGCTACGACAGTTCCTGCTATCAAGCGGCTCGGGATGCTTCCGCGTGGGGCAAGCCGGATCCGTCTCTCGAAGATACCGTCAACGGAATCCTGAAATTCATGCAGCGAAAGGGAATCATCTCGGTTGGACTTCGTGAGTTCAACGCCGCGGTTTCTGTCGGTAGGCGCTACACCCGTGCGGATGCCTCGGGCGCGGCGCAGCGATAGTTATTGTTTCCGAAATACCATCGTCTCTTTTATCTGCTGACCGGTTTCCAGCGTGCCTGACGTGGTTAGCGTCATCTCGGTTCCGTCGGCGGAAACCACCCACCGATCTCTTTGAGTGATTTGGTCATCTCGCCGGTAAATCGAATCGACGGTGTGAGCGTCGACAAGTTGGAGAGTCACGGTATCGTTGGTGGAGTTTTTCAGATCGTATTCTTTGCCGTCAAAGCGGGCGCTGTAGCTGAAGTCACCCGAGAAGCGAACCCCGTCCTTTCCGTCCGCCTCGACCTTGAGCGCGATCCCTTGCCGCAATTGAGTCTTACTCAGATCCTCGGTCCACTCACCGGCGAATAAGTCATTGGCCACCTTCTTTCCCCCCGTCCGCGTCCACACGGTGATCTTGTCGGCGCGGCCGGTCTGTGAAGTCGTGCTCGTTAACTCGTTAGCGTTGCGCGAAAGTTTGTCGTGAATCGTCGCCACCAGGACTCCGTCCTTTTCCTGTTTGATTTCGACTTGATACTTGTCGATCCTGCGCAGCTCGATTTGATTAAATGCGGGATTGCCAGGCACAGACCCTTCATGGCCATTTAACTTCGCCGTAAAATCGAGATGGGTCTCGCCTGAAATCACTACGTGCACTTCATCGTGCAGACGTGTAATGGAGAGTTTGTTGGGCGGATCCAGGGAAGACTGCGCAGAGATGAGCGTCCAGGAGCCGATGCGAGGGTCTGCGGCACCAAGTTGAGCGGCGAACAACAAGCCGAACAGCACGAGTTTGTGCAATGGCCCTCCGGGAAAACGTGTATCCTTATCACACAATAAAGTAATACGAAACGGGCCTCTGCGCCGGGTGTGAATCTCTCTAACGGTAACGATTTTGGGTAGTGGGCTAATTCCGTGTTGCTGATTTTTCCGCTGATCCTCTACGATTCCGAATTACGACAAGCCAAACGGAGAAGAATCAGCCCAATACCCGATTTTGCGCGGAATGATGAACCTCGTGCATGTGCGCCGTTTCTGGCTGGCCGGTGTAGTCCTAGCCGCCGTCCTTGCCCTTCTTCCATTTTCCTTTCACGCCGAGCGCCATCTGGAGACTGCAACACGCATCGAAGGTAGCGAAGCGGGAAAGGTCCCGGAGGAGTTGGCCACTCGCTTTCGTTCGCCATTCGTGGACCGCGTGGTCCTGGTGATTCAGGGACTTCCCCTTGTCGATTCGGAGGAAGGCGAGCAAGCACTCGCAACAATTGAAAAGGAGCTGCGAGCGGAACCCGGAGTGTCCGGAGTTGTTTCCCATCTTGATTTTCGCGATCCGATTTTCCTGGGCAAGGGAAGAGGAACTTTTGTTCTGGTGGGCCTCGCCTCGACCGAGGGGCCCGTGGAGTCGCTGGTCCCTAAGCTTCACGAGCTGGAGAACTCTCTTCAAAACCGATTGCGGGGCCGCTATCCGGGGGTAAAGCTCGAACTGACGGGAGAGACGCCGCTTAATTTCGACATTCGGAAAGCTAGCGCAAACGACGTGCAACACGCTGAAACTCTCGCGATTCCTGCCACGCTCGCGCTTCTGCTGGTGGCTTTCGGAAGCTTGGTTGCGGCTCTGATTCCGGTAGCCATTGGTCAGCTTGCCATCGCGAGTGCTCTGGCGATTGCAGGATTCCTGGCCCTGCGTTGGCACTTGTCGATTCTGGTTCAGAACTTGTCCACCATGCTTGGCCTAGGCCTGGGAATCGACTACGCGCTACTCATGGTTAGCCGGTTCCGGGAGGCGATTGCCGCCGAGCGAGACGGGCTCAAAGCCTCGGTCATCGCGGCACACCAGGCGGGTCGTACACTCCTGATTTCAGCCTCGACTGTGGCCATCGGATTCCTCGCCCTGTTGACCGTCCCCATCAGCGAAGTCCGTTCCATCGGTGCGGCTGGATTCCTGGTGGCAGGAACGAGTCTACTGCTGGCAAATACCCTGGTTCCGGCACTGCTGGCCGCTCTCGGTTCGCGAATCAACGCTGGCCGGCTGCCTATTATTGCGAGTTTTGATGAGCATCGGGCAGCTCGCACGGCAGACCGCTGGAGGCGATGGGGGAAAGTGATTGTCGCCCATCCCTGGCTTGCCATCTTTCTGGCAGGCGCCCCCTTGCTTCTGCTCGCCTCGCAGGCGGCGCGGCTCGATACCAACGTCCCCAGAGGTGATTGGCTGCCGTCACAGGCAGAATCGGTTCGCGCGCTTCACACCCTGGAACACATGGATCGGGCTGGCATTGTGTACTCGTTGCGCGTGATTCTGGAACTCCCATCGGATTCCATTGCGCGAACGGACGCGGGCTGGAATGCGCTCGATCGTTTCACCAAGCGGCTCGCCAGCGACCCTCGCGCTGAGCGTGTGATCTCCCTCACATCGATTGCGGGTAGCGACCGGTCTAGCGTCAGCAACCTCTCGCGTGAGACGCATCGAACGTTCTTGAGTCGCGACGGACGCACGGCGCTGATTGAAGTGTTACCCGCGACTTCCGTCTCCCTGAACGATCAGGTCAACTGGGTGCGGGAATTGCGGAAGACTGGCGCGGTAACTCTTAGCGGAGTGCCCGGTGCCACCCTGCGCATTGGAGGCATCCCGGCACTGACGGCCGATTATCAGACGATTGTCCGGGACCGGTTCGTTTCCGTAATCGCGCTGGTGGTGGTGGGGACGCTCGTGGCGCTGCTTGCCGGGTTCCGATCGCTCTTCGCCGCGGCGAAAGCAATTGCTCTGAACCTGCTTTCGGTCTCGGCCTCCTTCGGAGCATTGGTTCTGGTGTTTCAGCAGGGACACGGAGTTCGCTTCTTTGGAGTTCCCGAAGGAACTGCCAGCATATTTCCCATAGTGCCAATCGTCGCCTTCGCCATTGTCTTCGGACTGAGCATGGATTACGAAGTGTTTCTGGTCGCACGAGTCCTCGAGGCGAGACGGAGCGGGATGAGTGAATTGGAAGCAATCCCTGAGGGGCTAGCCAGAACCGCAGGACTGATCACCAGCGCCGCCGCGATCATGATCGTCGTATTCGCGGCATTTACCTTCGGCAACTTTCTGGTAGTCAAGATGCTCGGATTTACGCTGGCGGTAGCCGTGTTAATTGACGCAACCCTTGTTCGCATTGTGATTGGACCTGCGCTTCTTCGCCTTGCGGGCGATTGGAACTGGTGGCCGGGAGGGCTCACGACCGCACGCAGTGCACCGGTGATCGCCAGTGGCGAATAATGCAAATCGATACGCGCAGTCCAACCATTCCGAACCGGTACGTTTTTAGGCGGGGCACACGCGGGGGATCTCCCGCTGTTGGAGATTTGTCTGGAAACTTACACATTCTATTACACACTTTCACCGAGGCAGCATTGTAAACACTTTACTTACAGATGTTTACAGTAATACGCAGCGGACTTAAAATCCGATCCAGCCCGTCCGCAAGTCGCTGGAAACACTGCAACTTATTGATAACGCTGGAAAGCTCTGGAACGCGTTCAACGCAGTTCATGCCGGTTCTCACCCTTTCACCGCAACTAAACCGCAACTTTTTAAAAACCGCAACTTTTTTGATATGACGGTCAAGCAACTCGCAGCCGACTACATCGAGCGCCATGCGATCCCGCACAAGAAGCCGTCGAGCCTGAAGAATGACCAGCGGATGCTCAAGGCCCACATCCTTCCGGCCATCGGCAAGCTGAGGGTGTCCGCCGTGCAGCGCGGCGACTTGGAGAAGCTGCTTCATCCCCTCAGGGAGACGCCAGTCCAGTCCAACCGCGTCAGGGGGCTGCTGCTTCACATGTTCTCGCTGGCCGTCCGGTGGAACTTGCGTGACGACAATCCGTGCGAGCGGATCAGGCGCTTCCCCGAGAAGAAGCGCGAGAAGCCGCCGCTCACGGCGGAGGAGTTCGAGGAACTGCGGAGGGCCACGAACAGGTTCGGGGACATGATCACGCGACTCGTGCAGTGAACGCCACGGAACGTCGTCAAAAATGACTTTCCCGAAGTGCTGGCGCTGCCAGAGAAGACCGCATGAACGACTGCCCTGAAAATCTTGCGCTTTAGAAGCCCGTGCAACGGTGCTTGACTCGGGTGGACTTTGTAATGCAAAGTAGTTCGCATGAAAACGCCAAGTGGTATTTCGATACGAGCAGGAATCGGAGTGGTTGTGGGCGCTGGAATCGTTGCCGTAGATAACTTCGCGTTCGGGGGAGAG